>JGI12053J15887_10001585_pt1 | contig 10697 bp, 10 predicted proteins | sample MedBloCAOM1_O3_FD_15887 | JGI IMG/M metagenome (IMG submission 15887) | reverse complement strand
GCTCGGTATAGATATAAGCTCCGTAGACCTTCTTGCCGTCGATCTCCCTTCCCTGGAAGAACTCGGCGATCTGCTTGAGTTCATCCCAGGTTTGCGGCGGGGCAAGATCGCGCCCGTATTTCTTCTTGAATTCCGCCTGAATTTCCGGCCGGGCGAACCAGTCCTTGCGATAGGTCCAGCCGATCGCGTCGCCCATTGCCGGCAACGCCCAATAGTTCGGAGTATTCTTGGGCCATTGCGAATAGCCGACCACCGTCGCCGGCATGAAATCGTCCATCGAGATTTTTTCTTTGGCGAAGAAATCGTTGAGTTTGACGTAGTGACCATTCTCGGCGGCCCCGCCGATCCATTGGCTGTCACCGATAATGACGTCGCAGAGCTTTCCCTTTGAATTGAGTTCGTTGAGGAACCGGTCCGCGTAGCTCGTCCACGGGACGAACTCGTATTTCATTTGAATTCCGGATTTGGTGGTGAAGTCTTTCGAAAGCTCCACCAAAGCGTTNGCCGGATCCCACGCCGCCCAACACAACGTCAATTGTTTTGTCTGAGCAACCGCCTGACCGCCAAGACACGAGGCGACAACGACCGCGGTCGCCCCCAATGCACGCATCATTTGGATCATCACAACCTCCCTGTTGTCGCAGGCGATTGCCTGCTGCCCTGCCAATCACACTTCGCCATTCGGCGGTGATGCTTGCAGACTCAATTCCGCCATCACCAAAGTCGGGGGGAATCTGTTTAGTGTTCTTGTTAAGTTANAGACTTTCACTAAACATATTTCGAGTCAATGGACCNGATCGGTTTCTTTTCAGGGAGCGGAGTTATTGCTGCAGTGCAACCGTTGGCGGATCGGCGTTCTGCGTGAATCCAACGAGGCGGAGAACCCCAGATTGTTTAGTAAATCTGGCTGTCGGCCTTCTGCATATTCGGGCGCAGCGCCGCCATTGCTGCGATCGATAAATGTCAGGGGCCATTTCAGCAGCGAGAACAATTGCAATTCGGAGCGTTCGTAACGGCGATGCACTCGAATCTAAAGGTGTCGGCCGCAATGATCTCTCTCCCTCGGTCAAACCATCCTGCGACCGAGAAACTTAAGACCCGCCTCGTTCGCGATCTCACGAATATCGAACGACTTAAGCAGCTTTCCTTCGTCCGATACGACGTGAACATCGTGGCGGGCACCGCGCGTGTCATCCTCTCGCGGCCAAATATGCGTTTCATTCCTCTCGAAATTCTCAAACATCAAATCGATGGAAAGCCGGCGAATTTCCAACGGCGGCAATGCTGCCGCGAACTCCACCTGTTTGACGATCTTGGACGCTCGGAGCAGCTCGATCTTCATCAGCGTGTCCATTCATTCTGGTTCTCAACCTTTCCTTCCAAGAGCCGATGGAAAGCATTCGCGCGAAGCATGCCCATCGGTTCATGGCACTGACCCGAGGGCTTTGCAGGTGCGATCGGCGGACATACGCCGGGTGATCTAATTCGACTTTTGCTTCACATACCGACCGGGCGCAGGCTCGATTATTTGATACTGAGCGTTCCCCTGCTCCGTGGCCGCCGGGACAGTTCCACTCGAATGCAGCTTCATCCACGCATCCCAATCCGGCCACCAGCTCCCGGATTTCTCCTCTGCGTTTTCTAGCCAATTATTAGGATCCGGTACGAGCTCATCGTTCAGCCAGTGGCTGCGCTTATTGCGGGCAGGTGGATTGATGACGCCTGCAACATGACCACTCGCGGCAAGGACAAAGCGGGCATTAACGCCGATCAGATCCTTCGACCCGTAGGCCGTTTTCCAAGGCACTATATGATCTTCGCGGGACGCGAGCAGATAGAGCGGCACTTTTACCTTGGACAAATCAATCGGCACTCCGCACTGCGTCGTCTTTTCCGGCTCTTTAATATTGTTTTCGAGATACGTGTTGCGCGTATACCAACAGTACATGGGACCCGGGAGGCTCACGCTGTCGGAATCCCAATACAACAGGTCAAACGCATCGGGCGTTGCACCCTTCAGATAGTTGTCGACGACATAGCGCCAGATCAGATCGTTTGCGCGTAGAGTACCGAAGGTAAAGGCCAATTCTTTTCCAGGAAGTATGCCACCCCTCCCGATCGCTGCCTCGCGCAAGGTGACTGACCCTTGGTCTATCAGGAGACCGATGTCGCCCGTGTCGGAAAAATCCAGCATGGTGGTCAGCAGCGTGAGGGTCGCAAGCTTGTCCTGTTGTTGCGCGGCCAGAACGGCCGCGGCGCAGCTCAGGATCGTCCCTCCCACACAGAATCCAAGGGCATGCGTTCGCTCGGCACCGGTAATGTCCAGGACGACGTCAATTGCCCGAAGAGGCCCCATCTCAAGATAGTCATCCCACGACAGATGACCGGTCTCTGATACTGCGCTGCGCCACGAAATCAGGAAGACTTGATGGCCTTGCGCAACCGCGTACTCGACGAGCGAATTGCCCGTGCCAAGGTCGAGCAAATAATACTTGTTAATGCATGGCGGGACGATCAACAGAGGCGTGTTCTCGACCTCGCTCGTTTGCGGGGCATATTGGATCAGCTGAATGAGTTCGTTTTCGAAAACCACGGACCCTGGAGTGGTCGCGAGGTTGCGTCCCACTTCAAAGGCCGACTCATCGACCCGCGTGATCCGTCCCTTCTGCAGGTCATCAATCAGATTCTTCAATCCGTCTGTAAGGCTCGCAGATCGGGTTTCGATCGCTTTTCGGATCACCTCAGGATTGGTCGCGGGAAAATTCGATGGACTCATCGCATCAATAAATTGGCGAGCATAAAACCGGAGCTGCAATTTCGTCTTATTATCGACCTGCGCCCCATCAACGAATTCATGCAACTGCCTTGAGCCAAGTAAATAGGTTTGTTTGAGAAGATCGTAATAAGGCATCTCGTGCCAGGCATCGTCTTTGAAACGCTTGTCGCCCCGGGCCAGTGCAACACTCGAATGCGCGCCTCCGGCGAATGTCTGAAGGAACATGGAGTTCCAGAGTTGCCATAGCTGCTTAAAATACTCTCGCTGGAGATCCACGATCAGAGCAAAGGGGAAGAACAGGCGTCCTGATGAGAGCGAATCCTTAGTGCCCACGCCCGCAACCGACACGAGAGCATCGTCAAATTGCTTCATCGCGTCCTGCCCGGCGCGCATGAGATTTTCGAGATAGGCCTGTGAATCGGTGGACGATGGCGTATCGATCATGGCCGCTCTCCAACAGGCATTTTGCTTTGTATGGCGGAGACATCCTAACTGGATATGGCGGAGACATCCTAACTGGAAAGTTGATCGCCTATGTCGGATTGCGCGTCGAAACTGCTAGGCAATTGCGCGTGGCGACGTCGTCACCTTCCAAGGAAGAAAGTTTAACGTTTTTCGTTGCTCCGCTCTTCTACTCGCGAGCTTATTTCCTCCATTCACGCCAGAGTCATTACAATTATTAATCAGAACTAATTTTGGCGTACATTATTCCTGATGGGAAATGTAGGCAAAGCAATTCTCATCGGCGTTTTGTTAGAGCTGACGCTGTTGGTGACGATACGACAGCACACCTCACTTGATTTCTAATCACAAGTGTCTTGTACATGAGTTTATCGGGCGAAGGAGATGTCCTATGGGTTCTCAAAAAACGGCCGCCGCAGAATTTTCATTAAATCGAGACGTGAGCGCCGATTGTGGGCATCAAGGCCCTATGTCACAGCAAAATACCGACGGCTCTGGCAGGAATGAATTGCATCCGCAAAAATTGGTACAGTTGGTCGGCTTTCGCGATCCCAACGCACGAAAGCACGAACGAGCTGCATCGGTCGCAGCCATTCTCACTTCTGCAGCGTGAACCAAGTCATGCTGAATGATCGAGAAAATATCCTCAGCGCGCTCCGCCGCTCAAAGTCTATGAGATCATGAAACGCGCCAATGTCGTGAATGAGGAAGCTTGCCAATCTCTCCTATTGAAAATGCGAGACGAGGGTTTGGTGAGGTTCGATATTCACGAAGGGCGTGGCTCGTCGGATGATCCGCTAAATTGGGTGTCTGGAGCTACGGATGGCTCCTGCGCGAACTCGCTCGCCAGCAGCCCGCCAAATCCTCGGGCGGACGAGGATCGAGACGGCGCCTTTTCTTTGGGGAAAGGCGATATGATTGTGGGCCCCTGGCGGATCTCACAGGTGGTCCTTTTCAACCTCTTCGCACGAACGGCCGAACTCCGCGAGAGCCTCTTCTAAATAGTCGGGCAAAAGCGGTATTCCGAGCAGGTAGGATGCCGTGCGTCTGTTGTGCACACGCGCGGCCTCGGCCCTCAGCTCATCCCATTCTTCCAGGGTACCCTCGCCCCGGCCGAGCCAGGTCAGGGTGACGAGATCGACCTGTTCGTCTTCGCTCATGGCTTCGATAAACGCCACGAGCTCCTGGTCGACAGGATCATCGGGCCGATCCTCGAGCACCTCGACCATGCGGTCGTCGGCCGGGTCGGATCCATCATCGCCCGAGCTCGTGTCGGCGTCCTTGACGTCGAATTCACGGGCTTTCACCACAACAAAGCATATCTTTTCCGTCGAAATCGACAGCGTCGGAATCGCATCGGCCATTTTTTTACCTCAGCGTATTTGGGGCGAGTTTCCTGAAATGAAGTGGCGGATCAGGGCTTTGGTTCCGTAGCGAGAATTGACTTTACTCAATTGCGACGCCCCCATGCTTGACCGCCGTCAAGGCCACATAGGCCCGATTGGGCTATCCGGTCGATATCGCAGTCAACGGAGGCAGAAGCATCGTGAGCAGGACAGCGCCGCCGGGGCGACAGGTCGCGCAGGCTGGCCGCGAAGCGTTCGATCATGCGCTCGCACCCTACTACCCCGAGCTCTTGCAAGCGGCGCAGCGTGAGGTGCGCCATCGTCTGACGCTTGGGCAGTTTGCACCCGATAACCCGACGCCAGAGCAGCTGTTGGACATGGCGCTACAACGCGCGTGGCGCGAGCGCCGGCGTTTGTCCCCCGCGCTCGGCATCAAAGCCTTCGCGCTGGCCGCGATATTCCGCACAGCAGAAACGTTGGCGGCGCGCGAGGCTGAGCGCAGCCGGACGATGACCGAGCTTCTCCCCGAGGAGGCCGAACCCGACCCGCTCTACGAGGACGACGAGGACTTTTGGCAATCACATGAGCTGGAATATCCGAAGAATTCGCACGTCTTCAGCGGCACCGTCGACCGCACGCGGGAAGACGTCGCGGACGAGGACGAGTTTGTCGGCTGGGTCGCTCCGCGCGAGCGTGAAGTCCTACTCATGCACGAGGTCCATGGTGTGCCGCTGCAGGAGGTCGCGCTGGCACTCGGGATTCCGGCGGCTGAAGCGGAGGGTCTGCTGGCAAGCGCGCGCCGCCGCGTGTGCGCCGCAAACAAGGCGGCCCGCTGAGGGACCGCCCCTTGCATTGCCCTATTGGATCATGAAGTGACCAGCTTCGGCGAGTGCATACCCGGGCCTGCACTGTCCCAATGGTACGCTGACGTTCGTGATACAAAGGCAGGGTCCTTCCAGGGAGCGACCAGATGCGGGTCTTTCGGCAGCAAATCGCGAAACTATCGCAAGCGGAGACCCGGCTCTTCGCATCCATCTTGACGATAGCAGCGCTTCTTCTGGCGTTTGGCTTGCTCGCGGAGGAGGTGATTGAAGGCGAAACACTGCCGTTTGACCGAAAACTGACGCTTGCGCTTCGTGAGGCCGGCAATCCGGGCGTTCCGATCGGCCCGCCATGGCTGCCCGAAGCGGCACGCGACATCTCAGCTCTTGGCAGCACCATCGTGCTCGGGATCATATTGCTTGCTGTAGTTGGCTATTTGCTTCTGACGCGAAGGCGAGCCGCAGCGTGGCTGATGCTGGGCGCGGTATCAAGCGGCGTGGCCTTGAACAGCTTGCTGAAATTCAGTTTCGCGCGGCCGAGGCCCGATGTGGTGACCCCTGCCGTGCGGGTCTTCACCGCAAGCTTCCCAAGCGGCCACGCCACGATGTCAGCCATCACCTATTTGACATTAGGAGCCCTGCTGGCCCGAACACATTCCGAGATCTCGGTCCGGATCTATTTCATGACGCTCGCAGGGCTGCTCACGGTACTCGTCGGCCTGAGCCGGATTTACCTCGGAGTTCATTATCCGACCGATGTGTTGGCGGGCTGGTGCATCGGTTCAGCCTGGGCCATGGGCTGCTGGGTGCTCATGACATGGCTGCAACGCGGGGGACAAGTCGAGCCGCCCGAACAGTCATGACGCTCTCAGGAATCTGACCGATGCTCCCGAATGCAAGGCTCAGGGTTGCCGCGCTGCTAAACGCATCTGCCGGTACGATCGAGCGTCAGGTTGCTGGAACGCTACGCGATGTTCTTGCCTCGGTATTCGAGCAGCACGGCATCGCGGCCGTTCTGGAGTTCCTGCCGGGTTCAGAGTTGAAATCAGCAGCTGAGCGAGCGCGGCAGCAGGTCGTCGACGGGAAACTCGATGCAATCGTCGTCGGTGGTGGAGACGGCAGCGTGCGAACCGTTGCGAGCGTGCTTGCCGGAAGTAACATTCCACTCGGGATCCTGCCGCTTGGGACCCTAAATCACTTTGCCAGAGATCTCGGGATATCCGTCATTGCGGAACGCGCCGTGGCGATCATCGCAGCCGGAGGAGAACGTGCTGTCGACGTGGGAGAAGTGAACAACGTGATATTCGTAAACAACTCGTCAATTGGGCTCTATCCGTACCTGGTCCTGGAGCGAGAGCGACGAAGGCGAAGAAAACGGCTATCAAAGTGGATAGCAATGATCTTGGCCATGCCTCGCGTGCTTCGCAACCTGCCCCTATTCCGGCTTACCATCCTTGTCGAAGGGAATGTTGAGCCGTGCCGCAGCCCGTGCGTATTCGTCGGAAACAATGAGTATCGAATTACCGGACTGGGGTTTGGCACGCGGGAGAGGCTCGATAGAGGCGAGTTGTGCGTTTACGTAGCCAAGACGCAAGGCCGGCTTTCGATGTTCTGGCTCGCTTGCCGTTGCATTCTCGGGCTTGTCAAGCAGCAGCGCGATCTTCGCATCTTCAAGGGCGCGAGTGCCGATATAAGCGCACGTAGGAGCCGGCTGCTCGTTGCGTTCGATGGGGAAGTCGTAACTATGCGGTCGCCGCTCCACTTTAAGATCCGACCAAGAGCTCTACGCGTGTTCGCTCCGCCGATTAGATCGGCTCATAATTCTGCGCGCGCACACCCTGCCTGACCCATCCGCCCCTATAAGACGGCAGCTCCCGCCACGCAGTCCCGATCGAACCCGGTCTCCGGTCGCTCTCCCCGAAAACAGGAATATTTCAAATATCCACCAGAGACTTTCGGCGATTTCGCTCTTAGATTAGTCATGGTCTAAGTCATGGGCTTAGTCATGACTTGCCGATCGCCCCATCATCCTACCGGCGCGCGAGGGCAGGAACAGGAAAATTTACCCGCAAAAATCGTCGGACGCATCACTGTCGAGATCAATGGCAGCGAAGTGATTCTGAGTAGGACCGTGCACTCCTGACTTGAGCGTCATGAAGCTGAACGTATGGCGTGGTCGGCCCCGGGGCGTCACCAAGGTGGAAGACCGGATCGGCGTCCTCCACCCATGGCCTGCACATGGCCACGGAACCAGCCCAAGCTAATTTCATCTGATCTTGACGACGGTCAAGGCTTCCGGGGTTTCTTGCCTCTATCAAATCCACATAACCAACGGTTCGCGATGTCGCCCCGACAACGTAGCTGGTCTGAATCCCTCAACTCATAGGAGACAATCATGAATCAACTCATTCGCGCAGGCGCCATCACCGTTGCGATCTTCAGCAGCGTCGGCTTCGCCGCAGCTCAAAATGCCCCCAGCGGGACGTCCGGCAGCGCGCGCGGCGATCTGACTTCAAGGCAGGAACAGATGGTAAGCCAGGGGCTCGCGAATTCGCCCTCCCAGGCCGCGCCGGCCGGCACCCAACCGCAGGTCGGAAGCAAGGTTCCGGATTCCATGAATGCGCAAGCACTTCCGAACAACGTCACCGATCAAGTTCCGGAGGCGAAGAATTTACTCTTCGTGAAGCTGCCAGACCGGATCATGTTGATCGACCCCGACACCAAGCTGATCACTGAGATCGTCATGGATGACACCACCACCGGTTCGAACACCGCCGGTTCGAACACCGCCGGTTCGAGTTCTAGCACGCCTTCCCGCTAGCAAAATCGATCGAGACGGACAGGCGCGTCGATAAAATCGATCGTATGCAGCCCGCTCGTTCGGTGAGCCGGGCGAGACCAAAGCTGACTAGACAAGCTGTTGGTCCCGCCTGGCGATGCCGGAAGCTGAGATAGCGCACCCTCGGACTACGATAGGGGTCTCATGAACAGGTCTCGCCTCTTGTTCTTGCCCGCGGTCTTCACGACCGTCGTTCTCTCTCTGTGGATCGATCGTGCAGCGGGACAGGAAGTGGTACTTACCCCTCTGGAGGCCACGGAGGTTGCAAGAGGCTATCGTGCCGAAACGATCAAGCTGAAACCGGTGGTCAACGACAAAAACGAGACGATCGGGAGAATCAGTGATTTCATTTTTGGCAAGGACGGCAACATTTACGTTGTCCTTGGCGTCGGCGATTTCACCGGACTTGGTGGCCACCTCGTCGCAATTCCCTTCCGTAACCTCAAACTGGACGATCCTTCCGGCTACATCGTGCTGCCGGGAGCAAGTCGCGCTGCGCTCGAGAAGCTACCGGTTCTCGTCAACAATCGATAGACCTGCCGCTCGCTAGCCTTGAGCCGCATCAACGAGGCGCCGATTGCTATCGCACACCAACCAGTAGACTACGCCGAGCGCAAAGATCGCGGCGGCGAATGCCAGGATGTGCAGCGCATCGGTTTCGCTCAGATCGAGAATGATGACCTTGCGACAGATGGCCAGAAGAGCGATCATAACGACCGAGCGGATCTGGATAACGGTGTCGCGGCGCTCGGCAACCACCAGAAGCGATTTCTTGAATTCGAGCGCAATGATCACTGTAAAGATCATGCCAAATATGGCCTGGAAAATCGCATAGTCGGACGGATCGAGACTCCCCGTCAGAACGAGGCCGAACAGAATCTTCAAGCTCAGGGTCCAGACCGCCGCAACGACGATGATGGCGATCAATGCCGTAAGGAACATGACGACGATGTGTTCGAATCGCTGATATAGCGAAAGCAGCTTGAATTTCTCCGTGGCATCCTTCAGCTCTTCCCTGATCGACATCGAAGCCTCCCGCACATGACACGCGTGCTCTCACGCCATTGCATGAGTACATGTAGTCTTCGATCATTCCAAGACCGGACCTTCGTTGCCTTTGGGTCGGCGCGGCCGTTGCACCAGAAGCACCAGCGGGATCGCCAGGAAAGACACGAACATCATCAGCTTGAAATTGTCGATGAACGCGACGGCTTCTGCCTGCGCCGTCACTATTTGGGCGAGCGCGGCGCGTCCGCCAAAGGAGGCCAGATCGAGATGGTGAGCATAGTCGCGCACCACCTGCCTGAAAGGCGTAATGTGCTCGACGAGTGCCGCCCGCTCCGTGACAGAATTGCGCACCAGCAGATAACTCATCATGGAGATGCCGATGCTCGCCCCGATATTGCGCATCAGATTGAAGAGCCCGGTTCCCTGAGTGCGCAGCGCCGGCGCAAGCGTACCGAACGCGACCGTCCCCAAAGGCACGAAGACGAAGCCGAGGCCGAAGCCCTGCATCAGGCCGGTGCGGATCAAGGTGCCCTGCGATACGTCTGGTGTGAAGCCCGTCATCAGGTAGAGCGACAGTGCGGTCAATCCAAGACCGGTGGCGATCAGGAGCCGCGCATCGATGTAGCGGATGAGCTGACCGACGATCAGCATCGCGACCATGGTTCCGACGCCACGTGGCGCGAGAACGAGGCCCGCCGACAGCACTGGATAGTTCATGAGCTTCTCGAGATAGGGCGTCAACATTGAAAGTGTCGCCAGCAGCACGACGCCGACGATAAAAATCAGGATGATGCCGACCACGAAATTCCGATCGCGGAATAGCGCGGGATCGATGAACGGGTCGCGCGCCGACAAGGTGTGGACCGTGAAGAGATAGAAACCGAGCACGCAGAGTGCGGCTTCGAGCTGGATCTCATGCGAGGCAAACCAGTCGAGCCGCTCGCCACGGTCAAGGAAGAGCTGCAGTGCCCCAATGCCGAGCGAGAGTGACGCGAAACCGAGCCAGTCGAGCCGTCCAGCCATGGGCCGATCGGCGCGCCGTCCGAGGAACAGCAGGATGCCGAGAGCGCATAGCCCGCCGAACGGCACGTTAACATAGAACACCCAGCGCCAGCTGTAGGAATCCGTGAGCCAGCCGCCGAGCGTCGGACCGAGAATCGGTCCGAGCATCACGCCAAGCCCGAAGATCGCCGTCGCCTGGCCCTGCTGCTCGGGAGGATAGGCGTCGAGCAAGACGGATTGCGACAGCGGCACGAGCGGCGCGCCGAAGATGCCCTGGAGCAGGCGGAAGACCACGATCTGGGCAAGCGATACGGCGGCGCCACAGAGCATCGAAGTCACGACAAAGCCGATCACCGCCGTCAGGAATAGCGGCTTGCGGCCGAACCTCGCTTCGAGCCAGCCGGTTGCCGGCGTGATGATCGCGGCCGCCACGATATAGGAGG
>JGI12053J15887_10001584_pt1 | contig 10698 bp, 11 predicted proteins | sample MedBloCAOM1_O3_FD_15887 | JGI IMG/M metagenome (IMG submission 15887) | reverse complement strand
CCAAATTTGCGCAGGACTGTTGCGTCTGAGTGGTATCGCCCGGCGCCGTCGGTGCGGCGGCGGCTATTGGTGCGGCTGCGATGGCGACCGCGACAGCTCCCGCCGCCAACAGCGGTGCGATGTAGTTCCGTCCGAGTTGCATGGTGCTTCCTTTCGATGGCTGGACGATACGTATGACTTCCAGAATTGCGACCGGGTTAGGGCCTGTCGTCACTGCTGGCATCAATCAATGCTTCCCGCCTGCAGGAATGTTCTGAGCGACCAACGCCGAGGGCGTCCGCGCGCCGACAAATGCCACACGGCGCCCCCGCAGGATCATCGATGGCTACCGGTGTCCGCCTCCGCCGTGGCCGCCACCGCCGTGGAAGCCGCCGCCGCCACCGCCGAGCAGAAGGGCTTCGCCGCCATAGGGATAATAGCTAACGGGCGGAGGCGAGTCGTTGATCTCGACATTGCCCGGCGATTGACAAACCGTTCCCGAACTGCTTGAGCCGCAGGACTGCTGAATTGCACCCGGCCCAGTAGAGGCGGCGGCGGCAATCGGTGCAGCGATGATCGCAGCGGCGGCAGCGGCCGCACCCAACAACGGTGTCAAATAACTCATCTTCATTCGCATGGTGTCACTCCTGGAGTGTTCGGTTGTTTCTGTCCGTGTTCCAGGGTTGTCCTCCGCCGAACCATTGTCGTCGGTGCTGACATCCATCTCCGCCGCCGCCAGCCCGAATATGCGGCTACCCGTCAGCAGGCACCCGCGGCGATGCGCCGGATCGTCCCTACGCCTCGGAGGCACCAAAAATAATGGCGGAAGCGATATCTGGTGACACCGCTTCCGCCATCGTCGTTGATCGCTACCGGAGTTGACCCCAGCCCCACGGGCTCCAGCCCCACGGGTGCCAGCCCCGACCGCCGCGGTCGCCGTGGAAGCCGCCGCCGCCGTGGAAGCCGGCGGGCACAACCTGGCTGTTCGTCATCGCTGTGGACGGGGTGTTCATCGGTGCCGCCGCCGGCGCGGCCGCGGCAATTGGTGCCGCGGCGATGGCCACCGCAGCAGCGCCCGCCGCCAGCATCGGGGTGATGTGGGTCAGTTTCATTCGCATGGTTGCACTCTCTCGTGATAGCCGGTCTAGCGGTATTGATAGACCGGCGAATCTGTCTCTTGCACTTCCAGAGTCGCGCTCCGAGGGGGCCGTGTCGTCATCGCTTGCCCCCATCCGGGCGGCCCCGCTACCCGGAGTCGCCGCCCGGGCTTCGACCTGAGGGTCAGGATCCGTTGAACGGGATCGTCGCCAGAAGTGAAGTGCCGCTCACAAGGGGTTCGGACTCATCGGGACGACAGAGCGACGAGCCAGCGTCTTCAGCGCCGCGCACCTCTACCACACGCTTGGATCAAATCGTCGTTCCGACCATCTGGCCGATGCCGTAGGTCACGAGCATCGCGAGCGCTCCGCCAAGTACTACCCGCCAGACCGCGCGCCTCTTGCGGGCACCGCCCAGGACGGCACTCACCGTCCCGGTCAACACGAGAGCGATCAACACCGACAGGAAGGCCACGGGGACACGGGCGCCGACGGGCGGGAGCAGAATCGCGATGAGTGGAACGACCGCGCCCAAGGTGAAGGCGACCGCCGACGAGAGCGCTGCCTGCCAGGGGTTGGACAGATCGTCTGGGTCGATGCCGAGTTCCACGTCAATGTGGGCGGCGAAGGCGTCGCGCTCCGTCAGTTCCCTGGCTACGACTCGTGCGGTTTCCGCGCTGAGTCCTTTTGCCGCGTAAAGCCCTGCCAATTCTTCGAGTTCGGCCTCTGGCATCGCGTCGAGCTCCTGGCGTTCCTTTTGGAGAAGCGCCCGTTGCGTGTCGCGTTGCGTGCTCACCGACACATACTCGCCGAGCGCCATCGAGACACCGCCAGCGACCAAGCCTGCCAATCCGGCAGTGAAGATCACCGAGCTGTTTGTTGTGGCCGCGGCTACGCCTACCACAAGGCCAGCGGTGGACACGATTCCGTCGTTCGCTCCGAGCACCCCTGCGCGCAGCCAGTTCAGTCGGCTAGTGATGTGCGACGCATGCGGGTCAATCGCGGGATGCGGTGTATCACTGCGTAATTCAGTACGGTCGGATATTGTCATGTCGCGGCGATCGACAGGCGCCTGCCGAGTGGCGACGCGGTGGTGGCTGCCGCTGTGACGGCAGAGGCAACGTCGTCGCCGCCGTGATCGCCGGCGAGGGCCTCGTGCCAGCGCGGCAGGAGTGCGCTGGTCAGCGGGAGCTCTACGCCGTGCCGGTGAGCGGCGCTGAGTGCGAGCTCGGCGTCCTTGGTCGCGTGTCGCAACGGGAAGCCGGGCGCGAACTCGGCGTTGACCATCGCGACGCCTTTTGCCAGCGCGTAGTCCGACGCCATCGGCCCGTCGCTGATGGCGTCCAGCACGAGGTGTGGGTCGAGGCCGAGTGCTTCGCTGAGCGTGAGGGTTTCGACCATCCCTTCGACGAGCACCGCCAACCAGTTATTGAGGGCCAGCTTGAGCCGGCTGCCGTCCCCAGTGCGCTGTAGCCACAGCGTTTGCCGTCCCAGCACGTCGAAAAGGGGCCACACCTGGGCTCGGACTGTTGTTGCACCGGAGGCGAGGATGATCAGGCCGCCCGATTCGGCGGCGCCGGAGCTACCCGAAACCGGGGCATCGACGAACGCGACGTCATGCCTGGCCGCCAGGCCCGAGAATCGGTCGGTCCATTCGGTACCGACCGTGCTCATCTGGATCCAAATCGGGCCCGCCCCGAGCATGGACAGCGCTCCTGTCGGGCCGGTCATGACCTGCTCGACGGCAGCGCCGTCGGCGAGCATGGTGATCAACACGTCGGCGCCGGCGGCGGCTTCCCCCGGGGTGGACGTTCGGCGTGCATCGACACCGACTGCCGCAGCCTTCGCTACGGTGCGGTTCCACACCCGAACGGGGAAGCCGGCGTGGAGCAGGTTGCGGGCGATCGGAGCGCCCATTGTTCCGGTGCCAAGTACGGCAACGGTCACCAACGGCGTGGTCATGGCATGCCCTCTGGCGACGGTCCAGCAACCGGTGTGGCCTCGTCCATGATCGTTTCAATCTCATCGAGATCTAAATCAGTGAGAGAAATGTCGACGGCACGGAGGCTGTCTTCGATATGACTGACCTGCCGAGCACCGACGATCGCGACGTGCACGGCTGGGTTCGCCAGCGTCCACGCGATGGCCAACTGGCTGACAGTAATGCCGCGGTTGGCGGCGAACTTCTCCAACGCCCGCACCGTGGCGAGGTTGCGGCGGTAGGTGCCGCCCCTGAAGACCTTGCTCGTGCCGCGCCAGTCGCCGTCCTCGAAAGCGGTGTGCACGCTTAGCGTCCCGGTCAGCAGCCCGTGTGCCAACGGCCCGTACACCAGCACGCCGATGTTGTTTTCGAGGCAGTACGGCAACACCTCCTCCTCAATCTCACGGCGGAACAGGTGATATGGCGGCTGCAACGTCTCAACCGGCAGGGTCGCGGAGAATTCGGCCATCTGCGAGGAGTTGTAATTGGACACTCCGACGTGGCCGATCTTTCCTTCGGCGATCAGCTCACCCAGGGCGCCCGCCGTCTCGGCGGCAGGCACGGCGCGGTCGGGCCAGTGAACCTGGTACAGGTCGATGTGTTCGATACCCAGCGCGGTGAGGCTCGCGTCCACTCCTCTGCGTAGCCACTCCGGGCTTGCATCGCGGACCAGGCCGGAATCAGTCTGGCGCAGACCACCTTTGGTGGCAATCACGAGCTCGTCTCGGTCGCGGCTGAGTTCGTCACGCAACGCCTTCCCGAGAATGGCCTCGGAAGCCCCGAAGCCGTAGGCCTGGGCGGTGTCGAAGAAGTTGACGCCCAGCTCGCGAGCCCGACGGATAGCGGCGACGGCGGCGTACTCGTCGAACTCGCCCCAGTCGCCGCCGAGCTGCCAAGTGCCGAAGGCAATGCGCGAGACTTCCAGGCCGCTACGGCCCAATGTGGTGGTTTTCATGTTGTTCCAATCTCATCGAGCATCGGCAGGCCTGCGTCTGCGTTGTTGCTTTCCAGGATTGCCTGGGCCGCCGTCCTGTGTCGTTAACGCTGCTACCAATCGGTGGCCCCCGGCAGCGGGCATCTGCGCCTACCGGCCAGCTGCAATCGCTCTACGGTGTGCGCAACATTTGCAGTTAGTAGGAATGCGAACCGATCCCGACACTGCGAAGCTGAGCTAATGCCGCTGCGAGTGACCCGATGCGCTGTCTAATCGTCGACGACAGCGCGGATTTCGTCGACGCCGCGCGCGGATTGCTGGAATGCGAGGGCATTACGGTCGTCGGCGCGGCGTCGACGAGTGCCGACGCGCTTCGGCTTTTCGAGGAGTTGCGGCCGGACGTGACGCTGGTCGACATCAACCTCGGGGGCGAGAGCGGCTTCGATGTCGCCGAGCAACTCCACCGAGCGGGTGGGTCGTCGCCGTCACCGGTGATACTGATCTCCACCCACGCAGCGCAGGACTTCACGGAGTTGATTGAGACCAGCCCGGCCGTGGGGTTCGTGTCCAAGTCCGCCCTGACGTGCGGCGCCATCCACGATCTCGTTGGCGGGTCAGCATGACTCGAGGAAGGTGATCACCGCTAACACCCGGCGATGATCGTCGTCGGTCTCCGCGAGGCCCAGCTTGGTCAAGATGCTGCGCACGTGCTTTTCCACGGTGCCTTCGGTCACCCAAAGCCGTTGGGCGATACCTGCATTGGAACGCCCCTCGGCCATCTGCGCCAACACCTCGCGCTCCCGCGCACTAAGGGCCGCCAACGGATCATCGCGCCGCCGCGTCGAAACCAACTCCGACACCAACGCGGGATCGACCACCGAGGCTCCGTTGGCGATGCGCTCCAGCGTGTCCACGAAATCCGCCACGTCCGTAACCCGATTCTTGAGCAAGTAACCGATGCNGCGCCCGCTGGCCAACAATTCCATCGCATGCTCGACATCCACGTGCGCCGATAGCACCATGATGGCGACATCAGGGAATTCCTCGCGGATAACCCGCGCCGCGTCGAGCCCCTCGGTCGTATGGGTGGGCGGCATTCGGATATCGGCCACCACCAAGTCGGGCTTGGTATCGCGGACCATCGCGAGCAACTGCGCACCGTCGCCGGCCTGCCCCACCACTTCGAATCCCGAGCGGTCCAGCAGGCTGGCCAAACCCTCCCGAAGCAACAAATCGTCGTCGGCCACCACCACGCGCACGCGAGTCACCACCTTCTGACCAGCCCGGAGCTCGTGTTCTTGCGAACGTGGCGGGCGACCTATGCCCCATGGTGCACCGGCAGGACGATCCGCACAGCATGGATCGAGGAAGTTTGCAGCTAGCAGGGGGCATTGATTGCGGTCAGCGGTGACGGCGTCTGTCCGCTGACGCGCAAACATGACGCGACGACCAATTTGCTCAGGGTGAGTCGCAGCGAAAGCCTGTCACGTCTCGCAGCCCGCGCTCTCGGCGTCGATCGCGTACTGGTCCTCCACTGCGCGCCGGTCGAGCGCGCCCTTGGCGGTGTGAGGCAAGGCCGCAACGACTTCGAGCCGTTCGGGAATCTCGAAGGCAGACAGCTTGCCGCGGCACTCTTGCAGGATCTGTTCCGATCCGAGGCTCTCACCCTCGGCCACGACCACGGCCGCGCCGACACCTTCTCCGTATGTCGCGTCGGGGATCGCGAACACGGCCGCCTCAGTAACACCACGACATTCGGCAAGGACAGCCTCGACATGCTCGGGCGAGATCTTCTCGCCGCCGCGGTTGATGATGTTCTTGATGCGCCCGGTCAGAAATAGGTGTCCGTCTTCGTCCATTGCGCCCAGATCACCAGTGCGGAACCACCCGTCGACGAAATTGTGCGCGGTATCGGTTGGGCTCGCGAGATAGCCGCGGGCGACCGAGCGACCGTGCACCCACACCTCTCCCTCGGCGCCGGTTGAACATGTGCGCCCGTCGGGGTCGACGATCCGAACGCGCACCCCAGTGGGCTGGCCGACCGATTCGTGTTTCACGGGCCCGCGTTGCGGCAGTGGCTGGCTGGTCGCCTGGTGCGCAGTTTCGGTCATCCCGTAGGCGGACAACGCGGGCGCGCCGAACGTGCGCTCCATCGCCAGCGCCGTCGCACCGGTTAGCGGGGCACTGCAGCTGCGCACGAACCTCAAGGGGATCGCATTTGGGCCGGGGTAGTCGTGAGTGGATCGCTGTAAAAGGATTTGGTGGATGGTGGGAACCGCGGTGAACCAGGTGGCGGCCGCGGCACGCATGTCGTCCCAGAACGTATGTGCCGAGAACCGGCCACCTGCCGGCAACAGAACGCATCCGCCGCTGGCTAGGGACGCCAGCAGCACCGCGAGCAGCCCGTGCCCGTGGAACAGCGGCATGACCGCGACCGTCGCGTCGTCCGGTCCGAGCTCGTAGGTCCGGCAGATGCCCTGCACTGATGCAGCAACATTGGCGTGCGTAAGGGGCACCATTTTGGCGTGCTGTGTGGTGCCCGAGGTGAACAGGACGATTGCGTCGCGGTCGGAGAGCTCATATCTGGCGTCCGGGACGCGCCTAGCCGCACCCGCGGGGGTGTCGAGCGTGACCGTCGGGATGCTGCCAGACGCTATGTGTGCTCGGAGGTTCAATATCGGGATGCCGAGCGACGCCAGGGGCGAAGCATCGGCCGCCATTTCGCCGACGAGGATCGCGTGTGCTCCCAATCTCTCTAGCCGATCGGACATCTCGGCGTGGGGCAGTGTGGGGTCCAACGGAGCCATCACCAATCCGGCACGTGCTGCCCCGAGAAGTGAGACGACGAAGTCGGCATTGTTGGCGCAGACAATGCCCACCGCGTCCCCTCGGTTTAGCCCCGAGCTCTCGAGGCGGCCGGCCACGTCGTCGACCATTGCGGCGAGTTCGCCATAGGAGATAGGGACTCGATCGCTTGTGATCACCAAGGCCCGGGCGTCCGGTCGATCATGCGCATGCTGATCGAGGAGATCGAAAAGTCCGCTGATCGACGGGGGTTCGTACAGGTTCGCGTCACGAACCGGCGTCTCGGTCGGAGCGGCCATGACCGCCACCTCCTTTCGGTTTCTGTTGTACTTGCTCACCTTTGAGCCTGCATAGGCGCGCCGGGGCGCGTCCAATCGATGCGGCCTCACGCCCTGAAACCGGAACACTTGTCAATCCCGTTATGCACGCGTCTGTTCGCTGGTACGACGGGCGTCGTCAGTGTCCCGTAGCTGAGGTACTGGTCGAGATTCCGCAGCACCAGCTCCCTCATCATCGAGAGGCTTCGGACTGTCCCACCGCCGATGTGCGGTAGTAGCACGACATTGTCCATCCCGCACAATTCCGTTGGCACATAGGGCTCGTCGGCGAAAACATCCAGACCGGCGCCCGCCAACCGCCGCGCACCAAGCAGATCGATCAGAGCGTCCTGATCAACGACGCTGCCGCGGGCGATGTTGATGACATAGCCGTACGGTCCGAGAGCCTCCAAGACCGCCCGGTTCACAAGGTGTTTGGTCTCTGGGCCGCCAATGGTCGCAACAACCAGCACGTCGACCGACTCGGCCAGCTGCACCGGCGAGGCGGCGTAGCGGAACGGGGTGCCGGGTACTTGGCGACGATTGTGATAGGCGATGGCGCAATCAAAGCCGACGAGTCGCTTCGCGATGGCCAATCCGATGCGGCCAAGGCCGAGAATGCCGACCCGTGAACCGCTTAGGTCTCTCCCCAGCGGATAACCGCCGCTGACACGCCAACGGCCGGAGCGGACAAAGCTGTCTGCCGTACACAGGCCGCGCATCGTCGCCAGCATCAGGCCGACGGCTGCGTCGGCAACAGTGTCGTTGATCACGTCGGGGGTGTTGCTGACCCCGATGCCGAGTTCGCGCGCCGCGTCGACGTCGACGGTCTCGTAGCCGACTCCCTGGTGCACGATCGCACCGAGATTCGGCAGCGCCTTCATCAGATCGGCGTCTACTCCAGGCGGCCCACCGTCGACGACGGCGGTGATCGATGCTCCGTGCTTGGCGAGAAAGGCGGTGCGGGTGGCATCGTTAGGCAGTAGCAGCGCTTTATATTTCGCCTCCACGACCTTTGCGAGCGACGGCTCGATCCCGCCTACTAGAAGGACGTTCATACCTGGCCTTAATGGGTTCGGCGCTGCGGTTGTTGGCCAGCGCGATTCCTGCTCTCTCAGCCATAGTCGGTCGTGAGCGATCTCATGTCGTCACGGCTGACGCCCATTGATGGCTCCTGCCAGCGCTACTCAGTACTTACTTGTTGGCGCCGATGTGGTTTTGACGGTCGGCCGGAATGCTGAGATGAGGCCGTGCGCGCCGAACTGACGAAGGTCACTCAGCGACGCGCCCGAAGAAACGAGGAACAGTGACTGCAGATCTCGTCCAAGGCGGAATCGATGAGGACGCGTTGGATCCGACAATTCCTGCGCCGATGACAAATGTCGCCAAGTACGGCTTCGAAGGGCGCTTCGAGGCCTGGGCTGAGGACGCACGGTACTTCGAGTATTCCAAGGCCGCGAACCCGATCGGGTCCGGCCACACTTCCAAGATTCCGATCAAGGCGTTCAGCCGCGAACTCTACGCCGACGGCCCCACCCAGATCATCCCGTTGGATTTGTCTGACGAACTGGGCATCATCGGCGGACCCGCGACAAGTCCGGCGCTGATTGCACACTTCGTCCGAATCCGTGCGGGCGAAAAGATTGCAACGAACCCGAATGCTACGTCCCAGTTGTACTACGCGATCTGCGGCCGTGGCTTCTCGGCGGTGAACGGACGACTTGTAAATTGGGAGAAGGGTGACTTCCTGACACTGCCCGCCCATAGCGAGGCCACGTTCTACGCTCACTCCGATGCCGTGCTGTACTGGGTGCACGACGAGCCGCTGCTTCGTCACCTCGGCGCCGAGGCGACCGAACCCCGTTTCCGCCCAACGAAGTTCCGCCGTGCGGACGCGGTGGGCCGGCTTGACGAGATCGCGTCGCGCCCTGGCGCAAACGACAAGAGCAGGGTCAGCGTCCTGCTGGCCAATGCCGAGCAGGAACAGACGATGACCATCACCCACGTGCTGTGGGCGATGTTCGGCCTGCTGCCACCCGATCAGGTGCAGCGCCCACACCGCCACCAGTCGGTCGCGCTCGATCTGATCCTCGACGCAGAGCCCGGCTGCTACACGCTGCTGGGCAGCCGGTTGGACGCCAGGGGCGACATAGTCAATCCGACCCGCGTCGACTGGGAGGCGGGTGGCGCGTTCGTCACGCCACCGGGGCTGTGGCATGCGCATTTCAACGAGTCGGGCGCCCCGGCGCACCTCATTCCGGTGCAGGATGCGGGGCTGCAGACCTATCTGCGAAGCCTGGACATACGGTTCTCTGACCGCCGCTGATTGGCGAAATGCCTAGCGAGACATCGAACCCGGGGAACAAGAGACGACGGTTCCCTTGCTCTAGAGCCCACTTCGATCAGCTGGCCTTGTCTCGCAAAAATGCAAGGCGGTCAATTCGCATGGGTGCCTGCTGCTAGCCCATACGAAGAAGTTCCAGTCAGCGGGTACGTGGATGGGGTCAGCGGGGGCGACAAGCGCTCTGTCAAAGGCCATCGTGGGATTAGCAAGATGGGGACCGTTAATCGAGAGAAGGCACCATGCGCATCAAACTGACCTACTTCACACCGCTGTTCGGAACGGCAGCTGCCGCGGTAGCGATCCTCGCCGCCCCAATCGCCGCGGCCGATACCGGGCAGTCCTGCTCCGCGGATGGACCGGGGACCATCTGCCAGTCACCGGGCAATGCGCAGATCAACGACGCCCCTCCGCCCGTCAACTTCTATCCCTACGGCGGAGAAGCATTCCTGCTTTGAGGCGGCGGCTGTCAACGTCGGGCGGAAGCTGACGAACGGCCGTCCTGGCGGAGCCTGAATCTGCAAGAACCGGCGGACTGGTCGGGTCCCCCGACCCGTGACACCATCTATTGGACACTGATCAGGACAGGCCAGCCGCGGCTGCACCCGTTGGAGTGGTGGCCGGACCCGCTGTCGCGGGGCTGACCTCGACGATGAGCTGCTTGGTCAACGGTTGTCCGCTCTGCTCACTGTGGTCGGCGATCGCACACAACACGTTCAATTCAGGCATGTAGCCGAATACGCTGCCTCGTGGAGTGTTGTAGGCCACCACGCGGTAGCCGTACACCGTGCGGGTGCTGCCGTCTCGGGCGAAGCTGGTGATGTCGATGAGGTCGAACTCATCCAGTCCGCGCTCGCGCATGTCTTCGACGTTCATGAACAACGCGGTGCGCAGGTTCTTCAGGCCGCGGTATCGGTCGTTGTCGGAGTAGATGGTGGTGTTCCACTGGTCATGGGACCGCACGGTGCTCAGCGTCAACCGCCCCCTCGACGGCACCACATCGGGCATGGGCGCGGCTGAGAACTCCGCGGATCCGGACGCGGTCAGGAACACCCGCTCCCGTGCCGGCTGCCGGATCCGAAACCCCAGCGGTAGGCGCACGCGGCGGTTGAAGTCCTCGAAGCCGTCGAACACCTTGGCCATCGTGTCCCGGATCCGGTCGTAATCCTCGATGTAGGACTCCCACGGCGTGGCGGAGGTCGGCAGGGTTGCGCGGGCCATGCCGGCCAGGATCGCGCACTCGG
>JGI12053J15887_10001583_pt1 | contig 10701 bp, 8 predicted proteins | sample MedBloCAOM1_O3_FD_15887 | JGI IMG/M metagenome (IMG submission 15887) | reverse complement strand
GAGATAGGCGGCGTGACCGAAGCTCATCATCCCGCCATAGCCCATGATGAGATTGAGGCTTGCGGCTGCCAGCGCGAAAATGACAATCCGGGTGAACAGCGTCAGCACGAAAATGTTGCCGCTGACAGACGAATAGAGCGGAAGCAGTAACAGGCCGGCGATCACCAGCGCCACGACCACATTGCGGGCGTTGAGCGAATCTTTCATCGCCGGTTGGCCGGGAACAGCCCCTCCGGCCGCACCACCAGCACCATCGCCATCAAGAGATAGATCAGCATCGAGGAGAGCGCGGGGGCTGCGGTGGAAGCTGCGGTCGAACTCAGCACCTGCCGCAGCAGGTCGGGCAGGAAGGCGCGGCCGAGCGTGTCGATCAGCCCGACAAAGATCGCGGCCAGGAACGCGCCGCGGATCGAGCCGATGCCTCCGATCACGATGATGACGAAGGCGAGAATCAGGATGTTTTCACCCATCCCGATCTGGACGGTCAAAATCGGCGCCTGCATCAGGCCGGCGAGGCCGGCAAGGGCCGCGCCGAGCCCGAATACCAGCGTGTAGAGCAGCTTGATGTTGATGCCGAGCGCCCCGATCATTTCCCGGTTGGACGCGCCGGCGCGGATCAGCATGCCGAGCCGCGTGCGCATCACCACCACATAAAGAAAGGCCGCGACCAGAAGCGAGACGATGATGATCGCCAGCCGATAGCTCGGATAAAACACGCCGGGCATGATCTGGATCGGCACCGTCAGCCAGGCGGGCAGCGGCAGCGCAAGGCCCGCCGGGCCCCAGATCAGCCGCACCGCGTCATTGAAGAACAGGATAAGCCCGAACGTCGCCAGCACGTGGTCGAGATGATCGCGGCCGTAAAAATGCCGCAGCGCTACGAATTCCAGCACTATGCCGAGCAGCAGCGTCGCGCCGAGCGCGAGCAGCACGCCGATGACGAAATTGCCGGTCCACATCACGAAGGTCGCGGCAAAGTAGGCGCCCATCATGTACAGCGAGCCATGCGCCAGATTGACGAAGTCCATGATGCCGAACACCAACGTCAGTCCCGCCGCCAGCAGAAACAGCAGCAGGCCGAACTGCAATCCGTTCAGGAATTGTTCGACGACAAGCAGCATGGATCGTTCGGAAATTACCTAAAGCGGAATGGTTTTGATTGAATCGACCTGTCCGCGGGTTCAGTTCACCTCTCCCCAAGGGGGAGAGCTCGATTTGCGTAGCAAATCGGGTGAGGGGGCGCCGGACCAACGAGAGACCGTAACCCCTCACCCCAGCCCTCTCCCAACGGGAGAGGGAGCGTACTTCGGTTGCCGTTACAGGCCAATCTAATCTCATCATGCATTAACAAACGCGGCAGCGCGTGAGCGCCGCCGCTGTATTGAGCAGGATCCGTGATCACTTCATCGGACATTTGTCGTGGAAGCGGTCCTGGCTGTTCTCGACGATGGTGGCGACGGTCTTGAGCGAAAGTTCGCCGCTGGCGTCCTTCACCACGTCCTGCAGATAGAAGCTCTGGATCGGAATGTGGTTGTTGCCGAACTTGAACGGGCCGCGCAGCGATTTGAAATTCGCTTTCTCCATCTCGGCCTTCATGGCGTCCTTTTTGCTGGTGTCGCCTTTTACCGCCACCACCGCGCTGTTGATCAGTTGCGCGGCATCATAGGATTGTGCGCCGTAAAAGGTCGGCCGCAGGTTGGGGTACTTCTTGCGGTAGTCGGCGACGAACCGCTTGTTCTCCGCGTTCGGCAGATCGTTCACCCATTCCTGCGCGCCGGGAACGCCGAGCGCATTTTCCTTCTGTAGCGGCAGGGACAACTCGTCGATGGTAAAGGCGGTGTAGAGCGGAATCTGCTGCTTGATCCCGGCCTGCGCATATTGATTGAGGAACTGGACGCCGGCGGCGCCGGGATAGAACACGAAGATCGATTCCGCCTTCGACGCGCGCGCCTTCGAGAGTTCCGCCGAGAAGTCGAGCTGGCTCGGCCACACCGTATATTCCTCGCCCANCACCTCGCCCTTGAACGTGCTCTTCACCCCGGCCAGCATGTCTTTGCCGGCGGCATAGTTCGGGCCGATCAGGAAGACCGACTTGACGCCCTTCTGGTTCATGTAAAGGCCCACGGCCTGCGGCGTCTGGTCGTTTTGCCACGACGTCGAAAACACATAAGGCGAGCACAGCTCGCCCGCGAGCTGCGACGGTCCGGCATTGGCGCTGATCAGGAAGGTCTGCGAATCGACCGCGGTTTTCAGCGAGGCCAGCAGCACGTTCGACCAGATATAACCGGCGATGAAGTCTACCTTGTCGGACTGAACCAGTTTTTCGGTCTTCTGCTTGCCGACATCCGGCTTCTGCTGGTCGTCCTCGTAGATCACCTCGACCGGTTTGCCGCCCATCTTGCGGCCCAAATGATCGAGCGCAAGCTCGAACGAATTGCGCATGTCGTTGCCGATGACAGCGGTCGGGCCGCTGAAGGTAGAGACAAACCCGATCTTGATGGAATCCGCCGCCACCGCGGGGTTTGCCAGCGCCACAACCGTAGCGCCCGCCAGCCAGAATGCCGTTTTCATATTTCGTTCCCTCCTCGTTATTTACTCAAGTGACCGGTCCGTTTGGGGAGCTCTCTAACCGCTCCGTGCACCGGACTTTGTTGTTTAGGTGACGTGTTTTGTGCGCGAAACCTTAAGGTGGCAGCAAGCACCAACCGTCGGCTCCCTCTTAGAACCTTCGGCTCATACCTCAGTGACCTGCACCATAATTCGCATAAGCCGCAGATGGCAAGAATTATAGTTCTGGTTGGCGGGCCAGGATTGTCGCAGCCCCTGCAGGGCGCCACCCGCAGCGATACCCATCGTGCAGCACCAATGTTGATGGGTTTCGCTGCGCTCAACCCATCCTACGGTCGTAAGCTGGCCAAATGCGACCCGCGATTACCAGCTCGCTCTATCCATAGGTCGGCCTTTGCGGCCAGCCCGGCGGTGAATCTTCAAAATCCTGCTGCCGCCCGTAGGGCGTCATGTCGAGCAACGCGCGGGCGTCGGTGAGGGCTTCGGTACCGCGCGCGTAAGCCGAATAGGTGTGAAAGACGTCCTCGCCGATGCGGAAGAAAACGCTGAGACCATGCTCTTCGCCAACAACCGCGTTAGGCACCTTGTTCGCCTCCAGCTCGGCCTTGTTGCGGTAATTATATTCGACCGGCGCTATCTTTTCGTTATTGGTGACGTGAAAGTCGTAGTTGAAGTCGCTGCCGAGCGAGGAAACCCACGGGAAAGGCCATCCCTGTCGCTCCTTGTAGGCCTCGAGCTTGATCAGCGGCGCCCGGGACACCATGACGAAGGTGGTGTCGCATTGATCCAGCATGCTGAGATCGCCGATGGCGTTGGCATAACTCGTGCAACCGGGGCAGCCCTTCTCCCATGAGGGATCGAACATGAAGTGATAGACCACGAGTTGCCGGCGGCCCTCAAACAGATCCAAGAGAGATTGCTCGCCGCCCGGACCTTCGAACAAATAGTTTTTTTCGATTTTTACCATCGGCAACCGGCGCCGTTCGGCGTTGACGCGGTCGTATTGTCTGGTGAGCTCTTTCTCGAGCGCGAGCAGCTTCTTTCGTTGGCTGAGCCACTGGTCGCGGGGGACGATCGGGGGATGCGGGACTTCGTTCGTAGTCATCTCCGTTCTCCTTATCGCAGCTATTCAGATCATATATTCGGCACCATCGATAATGTAGGGCGCGTGGCGGAAGTCGCGGATATCAGCGACCTTGCCGGCAGACCATTGCAGCAGCATGAAATATTTCGGCGATGAGCCGGGCTGGCTGGGATCGAACACCAGGATGGCGGGGCGTCCTTCCACCAGCCCAGGCACCAGGTGCCAGTCGCCGACCTTCGAATAATTTCCGAAATATCTGGAAACCTCGGCCTTGCCGTTCATGCGCGTCTTGTTGACGAGGTCGAGCCGCACATCGTCTGATATCATCGCGCGGATGGCGTCGAAATCCCGCGCGTTGAAATGCGCGACATAGGCGCCGAGGCGATCGCGATCGGCCTCTGACATCTTCGGATGCGGCAGATCCTCCGGCTCGTTGGCCAGTTCGCGAAGCTGCGTGCGTCCGCGATGCAGCGCCGCCTTTACCGCAGGCATGCTGAAATCCATCACCTCGCAGACTTCCTGCAGGGAGCAGCCGAGCACGTCCATCAGGATCACGCTGGAGCGCTGGGCGAGCGGAAGGCGCATGAAGGTGCGAAGACTTGCGGTTGCAATCTGGCGGCTTGAGACGGTATCGGCAGGGTCGGCAATCATGTCCACCTCCTCGCCCGATCGGAGCGCTTCCTGACGGTTGCGGCGGCGCAGAAAATCCAGCGCGGTGTTGTGCGCGATCCGGAACAGCCAGCCCTCGGGATTGCGAAGCGGGCCGGCGGAGGCAAACGACTCCACCGCCTTGATCAGGGCATCCTGCAGCACGTCCTCGCCGTCGATCACCGAACCGACCATGCGCGCGCAATAGCGGTGCAGCCTCGGCCGCATCCCGGCAAGCAGGCCGTCAATATCAGCGGCGGCCGATGATTCAGGAACCAAGCTCATCTGCTTCCTGCAATTCGAAATTCATGGCCTATGGCTCGCCAAGCATCCGATAATTGCCGACAATTGTAACACTGCGGGCCAGCGGAGGTTCAGCGCAACGTTCGCGAATCCCGTTCTGGAACGCCTGAAAAGCAGCCAGTTTCGGCAGCGCGCTGGTGCCGTCATTGGCTTCGGTCTCGACGAAATGAACAAAGGTATCGTCGTCGAGCCGCAACGAAAGATAGCGAACGCCCTCCAGCTTCGATGCTTTCAGTTCCTCAAATACGCCTGCGATCAATTCCGCGTTCTTGTCGGTCATTTCAGGCTTTGTCTTATACCTTATCAAGGTCCGTTTCATCATTCTCTCCATCGGCTTTGCGGTGCCAAATCATCGCGTCTCAGCCCCTAGACGTTCGGCACCTGCAGAAGGATTCGCCCGCAGAGAAAATATTTGGGCGGTATCCTGAATATGGTTGGCGATGATACGTTTTCGTTATCGATCGATTAGCAAACCGGCCTTGGACCGAACCCTCCAAATGCTTACATAAACTATAGCTACGGAGAAATCTGAAACTGAAGGCGGCTTCCACATGACGACAGAGCAGGCGGGACCGGCAGAACCCCATCACGTGGTGATCGTCGGCGCCGGCTTCGGCGGGCTGGAGGCAACCTTTGGGCTAGCGGGCGCGCCGGTCCGCATCACGCTGGTCGACCGGCGCAACCATCATCTGTTCCAGCCGCTACTGTACCAGGTCGCAACCGCGTCATTGGCGACGTCCGAGATCGCCTGGCCGATCCGCTATTTGCTGCGCGGCCGCCCTGAGGTCACGACCTTGTTCGCCACGGTGAGCGGCGTGGACACGGAGCGCAAGCGCGTGCTGCTCGATGATAGCGACGCGTTGCCGTACGATACGCTCATTCTCGCCACCGGCGCCCGTCACGCCTACTTCGGCCATGACGAATGGGAGCCATTCGCGCCGGGCCTGAAGACACTCGAGGATGCCACCACGCTGCGGCGGCGCATTCTCGTTGCCTTCGAGCGCGCCGAGCGCGAGAGCGATCCGCAGCGGCGCGCGGCACTTCTGACCTTCGTCATTGTCGGCGCCGGCCCGACCGGCGTCGAACTCGCCGGCACCATTGCCGAACTGGCGCAGGACACGCTGCCGCCGGACTTCCGCAACATCGACACCCACAAGGCGCGCGTCGTCCTGATCGAGGCCGGGCCCCGCGTACTGGCGGGCTTTGACGACGATCTCTCGGCTTACGCGCAGCGCTCGCTCGAAAGCATCGGCGTCGAAGTCGTATTGGGACAAGCGGTTACCGAATGCTCCGCTGATCACGTTGTGTACGGCGGCAACAGGCTCGAGACCACAACCATCATCTGGGCTGCCGGCGTGCGCGCCTCGCCCGCCGCCGAATGGCTTGGCGCACCTGCCGACCGCGCCGGCCGCCTGCAGGTGATGCCCGACCTCACCGTATCAGGCCATCCCGATATCTTCGCCGTCGGCGATACCGTTGTCATCGCAGGCCCGGATGGAAAGCCGGTCCCCGGCATTGCACCGGCGGCGAAGCAGCAGGGACGTTATGTCGCCGAAGCCATCAAGGCGCGGTTGCGCGGCGGCACGCTCGCGCCGTTCCGTTACAAGCATGCCGGCAGCCTGGCACAGATCGGCAAGCGCAAGGCGGTGATCGATTTCGGGCGCATCAAGCTGCGCGGCACGATCGCATGGTGGATATGGGGCATCGCGCACATCTATTTCCTGATCGGCCTGCGCAACCGGCTCAGCGTCGCGCTGAGCTGGCTGTGGGTTTACGTGCGCGATCAGCGCGCCGCGCGGCTGATTACGCAGGGAAGCAGCAAAGTGGTGCGGTGAGCCTTCGCGCGCTTCGCTTTCCGTCATGGCCGGGCTTCGTCCCGGCCATCCACGTCTTTCTCGCGAAGGCATCCCTAAGAACGTGGATGCCCGGCATCGCAGACAAGTTTACGCAGTCTGCGCAAGGCAGACTGCTATGGCCGGGCATGACGAATTTGTTGAATGCCCTTGTGCATTTGTCACGCCGGCCGTCACTTCACCAACGCGCATCCACCATCCGCCATCGGCCGGAACGCCTGATCGGCGGGAGTGGTCGAAACCAGTTTGTAGTAGTCGTAGGGATATTTCGACTCCTCCGGCTTCTTGACCTCGAACAGATACATCGGATGGATTACGCGGCCGTCCTGACGGATCGTGACATCGCCGAACAATTTGTCCTTGCCCCTATATTTCTTCATCTGCGGCACCGCGTCCCTGGCATCGTCGCTGCCGGTCGCCGCCACCGCGTTGAGATAGGCGAGCGTCGAGGCATAGACGCCGGCCTGATTGCCGCTCGGCATCTTGCCATTCATGCCCGGCCGGGCACCGAAACGCTTGGCGAAGGCGCGGGTGTCGTCGTCCATGTCCCAGTAGAACGCTTCGAGCAGCTGCAATCCCTGCGCGACCTTCAGCCCCATGCCGTGCACGTCGTTGATGAACAACAGGAAGGCGACCATGGTCTGCCCGCCTTGGCTGATGCCGAATTCGCCGGCCTGTTTGACCGCGTTGATGGTGTCGCCGCCGGCATTGGCCAGGCCGATCACCTTGGCCTTGGAGTTCTGCGCCTGGAGCAATAGCGACGCGAAGTCCGAAGTACCGAGCGGATGCTTGCTCGAACCCAGCACCTTGCCGCCGTGCTTTTCGATGTAGTTGGTGGCTTCGGCCTCGATGCCCTGGCCGAGCGCGTAATTTACCGTCAGAAAATACCAGTCGGTGCCGCCGCGCGCCATCATCGCCGCCGCCGTGGTGTTGCCGGTCGCCCAAGCGTCGTTGACCCACTGGATGGTGTTCGGTGAACAAGCCTTGCCGGTGAGATCGGAGCTTGCCGTTGATGAAGCAAGAAACGTCATGCGCGAATCGCGCAACAGCGAATTGATGGTGAGACCGACCGCCGAGTTAGGCACATCGACGACGGCGTCGACGCCGTCGACGTCCAGCCATTTACGCACGATTGCCGAGCCGACATCGGCCTTGTTCTGGTGATCGGCGTAGACGATCTCGACCTTGATGTTCTTGCCGCCGCCGTTGAAATCTTCCGCGGCCATNCGTGCGGCTTCCACCGAACCCATGCCGTTGGTGTCCTGGAAGATACCGGAGATGTCGTTGAGCACCCCGACCCGCACCACATCGCTGGAAATTTCCGCGTGTGCCACGCCGAGCGTCGCGCTGCAGATCGCAAGCACCAGGCAATCCCTCAGACCCGTCATCGCGTCTCTCCCTGCTGATTTCGTGTTTGATTTTTCTCCTTATACTTCAGCTTGGGCATCCGATCCATTCGGTTGACGCGTCGTCTTCAAGCATCGCCACGGCGCTGGCGCGCCGCGTCAGCACCGCGCGCTGGTTGATATAGCCCTTGTCGGTGATCTCGCCGCCGTCAACCGAAGCGGGCTCGCTCAGCAGTAGCGCGCGGGTCGCATGACCGGACGAACCGCCGCCGCTCTGCGCTTTCAGCATTGCCAAGCCGTGCGCGATCGTGGCGCGCACTTTCTCGCTACCGATCACCTCGCTCACATCAGTGTTATCGGCCANGCCCGCATGCGCCCGGCACGCGGCGATATTCGGAAATACCAGAAAGCGCACGTGATCGCCGCCATGGCCCGACACCACGATGTCCTGAGCCAGCGGCGCCAGCGCGGCAATGCCGGCGACGCGCAGTGTGCCGACGCTGACCCAGGTGCCGGAATTGAGCTTGAAGTCCTCGGCGACGCGGCCGTCGAAGAACAATCCGAGCTCCGGACGATCCGGATCGGCGAACGTTACAGCGTCGCCGATCAGATAGAATCCGTCCGCATCGAACGCCTGCGCGGTCAGCTCCGGCGCCTTCCAGTAGCCCGGCGTGACATTGGGGCCGCGCACGCGCACTTCGAGCTTGTCGCCTGACGGCACCAGCTTTAATTCGGTGCCGGGGATCGGCACGCCGATATTGCCGGATCGCTTGGCCTGGAAATGGCAGTCGGTCGCGAGCGGCGAGGTCTCGGTTGAGCCCCAGGCCGACACCATGGGCAATGCACGGCCGACGGTCTTGATCGAGAGGTCTTCGAGCGCGTCCCAGAGATTCTGCGGCAGCGCCGCGCCGGCATAAAACGCGAACTTCACCTCGTTGAAGAAGCGGCGGCGCAGTTCGTCATCATCGCGCAACGCCGCGATCAGCATGTCGAAGCCGCGCGGCACATTGAAATACACCGTCGGCATCACGCTGCGCAGATTGGCCAATGACGTCGCGAACAGGCCCGGCGCCGGTTTGCCGCCGTCGATATAGAGCGTGCCGCCGTTGCGCAGCACCAGGTTGAAATTGTGATTGGCGCCGAAGGTATGGCTCCACGGCAGCCAGTCGAGNATCACCAGNTCGGTTTGTGCATCGTCGAGAAACGACCAGGTTTGCGCCTTGGCCTGCTGGCTCGAGGTCAGCATGCGCTGGGTGTTGATGACGGCTTTTGGCGTGCCGGTCGAGCCCGAGGTGAACAGGAATTTCGCGATGGTGTCCGGCGTGACCGCCGCGAACGCTTTGGCGACCTCGGCAGTTTCCGGAGTCGCTGCAATCGACCGAAATGAAACCGCGTCAGCGCTGTCGGCGTCGCCGCTCACGATCTTCGCCGAGTGCAACGCCTTGATCGCGGCGAGTGCCGGCGCGAGCGGTTTGACGCTGGAAACATAGATCGCGCCTGGATCAAGCAAACTGATCATGCTTTTGAGCTTGTCGAAATCCCTGGACATCAGCGAATAGGCCGGCGAGATCGCAGCATTGGGCACACCGACGTGCATCGCTGCGAGCGCGAACAGGGCGTGATCGATGCTGTTGTCGGAGAGAATGACCAGCGGGCGTTCGGCGCTCAAACCTTGCGCCAGAACCCATGCGGCAACCGAGCGCACCCGCCGCAACGCATCTCTGTAGGTGACGGTCGTCCACGGCGCGTCGATGCTCGAGCGCTCACCGAGAAAAATCCGGTCGGGAGTTTGCTGCGCCCAGTGCTCGAGCCAGTCGCCGACGCAGCGCGCGCTCTGCTGCAACGGAGCGCTCGATTTCAGCCAGATACTGCCGTCGGCGCGGCGATCGGCCACGATGTCAGGCATGGCGAACAGCATTTCGGGATTGCCGGGGCGGTGGGCGGCAGCGCTGGTCATTGGTTTCCTCAGGCGCCCTCCTGGGTTTGGGGCTCACCTTTTGCTCTACGCGAAAAACGCGCGCACCGGCAATGTCTGCCGTCTCACTGGAAAAGTGTCACGTCATGTCGAGAATGGCCTTGCTCATAAAATGAGCAAATTCAATTGATGCGGCTCGCTTGGCTACCGCAGTCGCCGCCGTCAAATCCATCAAGCGCTTGATAATACGAGCTGATTTTCATGGATCGCTCCTGCAATTCCGGTGTACACAATGGCACACCGCTTGCTTCGATCAGGTGGTATTTCCGCCTTCCTGGAGCGCAGTCAGTAATGGCGAACCTTGGCCACGTTCCCGCTTCGCATCCGAAAGACGCTCCTTGCCGCAACCGCCGATTGAGCTCATTCCCGAACGGGGCAGCGCGTGACTGAAACGGTCGCTGCGATCCTCGCCGCGCATCGCGCGGGCGCCGTATCGCCGGCGCAAACCGTGGCGCGCAGCTTTGCGCGCATTCGCGACCATAACGATCCCGCTGTCTTCATCAGCCTGCGCGATGAAAAGCAAGCGATCGCGGAGGTGGAAGCGCTGAACGCAAAAGATGCCGCGCAGCTTCCGCTCTACGGCATTCCCGTCGCCGTGAAGGACAATATCGACGCGTTGGGATTGCCCACCACCGCCGCCTGCCCGGCCTTTTCCTATTTGCCATCGCATGACGCAACCGCGGTGGCGCGGCTGCGCGCGGCCGGCGCCATCATCATCGGCAAGACCAACCTCGATCAGTTTGCCACCGGCCTCGTCGGTGTGCGCTCGCCCTATGGCATCCCCGACAATCCGATGCGCGGCGATTTGATTCCGGGCGGATCGAGTTCAGGCTCGGGAGTGGCGGTGTCGGCCGGACTGGTGCCGCTGGCGTTGGGCACGGACACCGCCGGCTCCGGCCGCGTGCCCGCCATGCTCAACAACAT
>JGI12053J15887_10001582_pt1 | contig 10702 bp, 10 predicted proteins | sample MedBloCAOM1_O3_FD_15887 | JGI IMG/M metagenome (IMG submission 15887) | reverse complement strand
AAGCCGCTTTCCTTGCGGGCCGCGGCTGGCGCCAGCCGGCCCGGGTTGGTGATAGATACAGATAACCCCTCGGATTGCGGCCTAATCACGCAGGAAATCTCTCCGCCTCGCTGTAAGGTGTAGATCCCGTGTTTGAACGCATTTTCAATCAGGGATTGCACGAGAAATGGAGGAACGGGAAAAGCTAATGTCGTTTGATCAATATCCATTCGCACTTTCAGTTTATCCTCAAAACGCAGCTGCTCGAGGGCCAAATATGCGTCTACCGTCTGCAGCTCGACCCGGAGCGGAATCGTGTTCAACTCCGACATCCGCAGAGCTCCCCGAAACAATTCCGCCAGGCGGGTCACGCCTTCGCGGGCCTTCGGAGGGCTTTCGTCGATCAGGGCTCGAATTGTATTTAAACTATTGAAAAGGAAATGCGGATTAACTTGGCTTCGCAGCGCTTTCAATTCAGCTTCCTTGACGGCAGCGTCCAATCGAAGGCTTTCCAGCTGAACCGCCTTTAACTGCTTTTGATATTGGTAGCCGAAGTATACTGCCGACCAGGCGAATAGTGTAAGCGCGCACTTCCCAAATTCGAACCAGACAAAACGCGGTAACGAGTGAAACCTTTGCTCGCCTTCCGCCCCACGCGGTGGAACGTGAGGTATATTGTACAAACTGTGATGAGCTGGCCGAGACGGCATCCAGGCAGTTAACACCGTGTGAATTCCCCAGACCTCGACAATGCCGAGCAGGATCGTCGCAAGCAACACGCGCGGAATCAGGGCAAAAAGCGAAAGCCGATTCCAATCAAACCAATAAAACAGAATCCGCAGCAGATGGGTACCGATCAACCCAAACGAGCAATAGAGCGTTTGCTCAATCAGGAGCGGCGTCGACGGCTGACGCGTTGAGCCGGAAATGAAAATGAAAAAGAAAAGAGCCCATAGACCTCCCCAGCAGGAGATTTGGCACCCCCAATAGAGCGAATGCCCAAAAAGGATCCGCATGATCTCTCTTCTTTGCGCAAAATGAGGTTTGATTGCTTGCAGCGGGCTCTCGGTAGCCATGAGCATGCAAAACTAACCGTTTTTGACCAATCTCGACAACTCCCTCTAGCGTGAGCGGTCTCTTTTGCGGATGAGAGCTTGCTGGTCGCGGATAACCGGTACGGGACGCGCTCCCGACTTCGTCCGTTTCGACCCGGACGACGCAAAAACTGTCGACGCAACCAAAAAGAGATTTCAAGATGCTCTCCTTTTTGTCAGGTTACTTAATTGTGGACCTGCCATCACACTCGGCTATCCGCTCTATCTGCAAGTTCCACCAGACCGATGCGTTGCGTTTTGAAACAGACAAGGAACTTTCATGAGCAACGCAAACTATGACATCATCATCATCGGCAGCGGTGCCGGCGGCGGCACGCTGGCCTGTCATTTGGCTCCCTCGGGAAAGAACATCCTGCTGCTCGAACGCGGCAACTGGCTGACGCGCGAGCCCGAGAATTGGAGTGCCGAAGAGGTGTTTGTCAAGAATCGCTACGTCTCCACCGACATCTGGCAGGACAAGAACGGCAAGCCCTTTCAGCCCGGTGTCCACTATTTCGTGGGGGGCGCCACCAAGATGTATGGCGCGGCCCTTTATCGGCTGCGCAAAGAGGATTTCAGCGAACTTAAGCATTACGACGGGATCTCGCCGGCCTGGCCGATTAGCTATGAGGAGATGGAGCCGTACTACACCAAGGCCGAGCAGATGTATCAGGTGCATGGCGCGCGGGGCGAAGATCTGACGGAACCACCCGCGAGTGCGCCTTATTCCTTTCCCGCGGTGTCGCACGAGCCGCGCATCCAGAAGCTCTCGGATGACTTGGCGCGAGCTGGCTATCATCCATTCCACGCACCCTGCGGCATCATGCTCAACGAGAAAAACATGCCTTTCAGCACCTGTGTGCGTTGCGCTGATTGTGACGGGTTTCCCTGCCTGGTCCATGCCAAATCCGATGCTGAAATCCTCGCCGTTCGACCGGCGCTCCGATACCCAAACGTCACGCTGCTTACCGATGCCCAGGCCCTCAAACTGAATACAAATCCAACCGGCACCGCGATCACCGAAGTGGTCGTGAGCCGCAACGGGCAGACCGAAACGTTTCGCGGTAGCATCGTGGTTGTTTCCTGCGGCGCCGCCAACTCCGCCAAATTGCTGCTCATGTCGGCTAATGACAAACACGCCAACGGGCTGGCCAATGGTTCGAACAACGTCGGACGCCATTACATGTACCACAACAGCCAAGCGGTCCTGGCTATCTCCAAAGAGCCCAATCCAACCAAGTATCAAAAGACTCTTGGTCTGAATGATTTCTATTTTGGTATGCCCGGCTTCGAGTTTCCAATGGGCAACATCCAAATGGTCGGCAAATCACAAGGTCCGATGTATAAAGGCGAGAAACCGCTGGAGGCGGGGCTGGCCCCGACGTGGACGTTGGACAAGCTAGCTCAGCATGCCGTGGACTTCTGGCTGTCAACTGAGGACCTGCCGAAGCCGGATAATAGGATTACCGTCGACCGCCAGGGAACCATCACTCTCACCTACACGCCCGCCAACGAAGTGCCCAAGCAAAGGCTCTACGAAAAACTAAAGTCGATGCTCAATCATCTGGACATGCACGGTGATCTTATCCCGCGCAATCTCTATATGAAGAACGAGATCGGTATCGGGGGAGTCGCTCACCAGTCGGGCACCTGTCGTTTTGGCACCGACCCGAAGACCTCGGTGTTGGACACAAACTGCAAGACGCACGAACTAGACAATCTGTATGTGGTCGATACCAGCTTTTTCCCCTCTATCGGTGCGGTCAATCCGGCTTTGACAGCGATGGCGAACGCGCTGCGCGTCGGCGATCACTTGCTCGCGCGGCTCAAGTAAGAGAGGGATCCGATGCCCCAGCGCAACGAAATTGTGTCCGTGTATGCTGCGGGCGTGATCCAGGGAGTTGCGCTGGTCACGTTCCCGGCAGCGAGCACCATCTTCACCAGTTCGGCACACTATGGCCTTTCCACGACGGAATATGGTGGAATGTTCGTGCCCCAAGCAATCACGGCGATTGGTTCGTCGCTCATGGGCGCCGGGTTGACGCGTCGATTGGGCATCAAGCGTATCTATCTGCTGGGGCTTACCGCCAATCTGCTGGCGATGGCGTTGCTCGTCCTAAGCCAGTTCGTGGTGATCAATCACCCGCTGGCTTATGGCATCCTGCTAGTGGCAACGGCCAGTATGGGGGTAGGATTTGGACTCACGGTGCCGGCAATCAACACCTTTGCCGCCACTTTCTTTCCCCGGACTGTTGACAAAGCGGTGCTTATCCTGAACGCGTTGCTAGGGCTGGGAACCGCGCTGGCGCCGATCTTTGTTGCGATCTTCGTTGGCCTGGGAATCTGGTGGGGCCTGCCGGTGGTCGTGGGCGCGCTGACGGTGGCCTTGCTCTCATTCAGCTTCCGTTTGCCCCTTGGTGAAAAAACGCAAGGCAGTGCCACCGAAGCCCAAAACGGCAGGATGAAACTCCCTAGGCGGTTCTGGATCTTTGCGACATTTGCGTTTCTCTACGGCATCTGCGAGACGATGAACGGCAACTGGGCGTCTCTCTACATGATCAAAAAACTCGGAGGCAGCACGACGCTGGCATCGCTCGCGCTGACTATGTTTTGGGGGGCGGTAACTGTGGGCCGTATCCTCTTCGCCGCGATTGAGAAATGGTTCCCCGAGCGCAGCGCCTGCGAGGTTTTGCCCTTCGTGGTGGCGGGTGCCTTTTTCCTCACCTCCTTCCTTCCGACGGGCGGAGCACATTTGGGCATCATCGCTTTCGCGCTGGCGGGGCTGGGCTGTTCGGCGCTGCTGCCGCTGACCATGAGCTTTGCCGAGGAGGAGTTGACGACCATCGCTGCGTCGGTGGCGGGCGGTCTTATTGCCTTTTACCAGATTGGATATGGAGTGGCGGCCTTCGGCGTCGGACCCCTGCAAAGTCGAGCGGGGTTAGGGCTGAACACGATTTACGGCGGGACCGCGATTGTCGCGTTAATGATGTCCGCTCTCTCCTTCGTCATTATCCGGCGTCAGGCAGCCGTCGGGTCGGGTTGTCGGTAACAACGTCATCACCAAGCACAATCAAGGATAGAGGAGTAAATATCGTGAGTCCTAAAGATAAAGTCGCAATCGTCACCGGAGGTAACAGCGGGATTGGCTTGTCTGTCGTGCTGGAGTTGGCCAAACAAGGCGCGAACATCGTCATTGACTATGTCGCTCATCTCGATGCCACCGGAGCTTTGGAGAAGCAGGTCGCCGCCTTCGGCGATCGGGCCCTCGGCGTAAAGGCGGATGTGAGCAAAGTTGCCGAGCTGCAAACCCTGCTCGACGCCGCCATCCCGCTGGCCGCATGGCTCAGCCGGAGGAAATCGGCAGTGTGGTCGCCTTCCTTGGCGGCGACGGCGCGAGCTACGTTACGGCGACGACGATCTTCGCCGACGGCGGCATTATGCACAGCAGCCCCGGGGCTGTGTTCCCCGGGCAGAAAGGAATTGAGAAATCATGTCTGATCAGCCTCACGTGGTGATTCTGGGTGCCGGGTTCGGTGGCATCGGAACGCTCAAACGACTAAATGATGCTAACCTCAAGATCACGATGGTCGACAAGCGTGACTACCACACCTTTCAGCCGCTGCTCTATCAGGTGGCGACTGATGAATTGGCGCCCGCCGAAGTGGGGTTTCCGATCCGCGAGCTGCTGCACGGCCGAGAGAACGTTGCCTTCCACCAAGCCTTGGTCGGGAGCGTCGATTTGGCGAGGAAGCAAGTCGTGGCGGAAGGCATCGGCCCAATACCCTACGACTACTTGGTTCTAGCCATGGGCGCGGTGGTGAATTTCTTTCGCACACCGGGAGCGGACCAATATGCGATCCCGCTTTACACAATGGACGACGCGGTTCGGCTCAAGAAACACGTCCTCAGAACTTTTGAAGCCGTCGACAAGAACCTGGCGCTCATCGACGAGGGCGCGCTAACCTTCTGCGTAGTCGGAGGCGGCCCGACCGGCGTCGAGGTATCCGGTGCGCTGGCGGAGCTGCTGCACGTCGACCTGGCGAAGGACTACCCGAACCTGCCGGTGGCCAAAGCGAAGGTGCTCCTCTACGAACACTCGCCGAATCTGCTGGCGGCGTTCGCACCCAAGCTCCAAGTCTATGCCCAAAAAGCGCTGGAGGAACGCGGGGTGGAAGTGCACACTGGCACTGGCGTGACCAAGGTCGGCCCGACCAGTATAGATCTGTCAACCGGAGCAACGGTCCCGACGCAGACGCTCATCTGGGCGGCCGGTCTCGAGGCCAATCCAATCGTCAACTCCCTGGGCGTGGAGTTGGTGCATGGCGGGCGCATCCCAGTTGGCTCTGACCTGCAGGTAAAGGATCATCCCGGCGTCTTCGCCATCGGTGACATAGCGGCTATGGCCGACGGCAAAACCGGCAAAATTCTGCCCGGCCTCGGATCCACTGCCCTGCAGGCGGGCCGTCATGTCGGCGAGACGATCAAACGGCTGCTGGACGGCAAACCAGCCAAGCCGTTCGAGTATTTCGACAAAGGATTCATGGCTCAGATTGGCCGCGGCGCCGCCGTCGTCGAGTTACCCACCGGTGACACCATGACCGGAACCGCCGCCTGGTTGGCTTGGTTGGGCGTGCACCTGGTTTTGCTCAACGGCGCCGAAGAAAAGAGCACGACCTTTGTGGATTGGGGATGGAACGTCCTCACACGGAAACACGGCAAACGCATCGTCCTGAGCGACGAGGATGTTGAAACAGCGCGGTCCCGAAACTGACCTTCGAGGAACGTGCCGTGAAAGTTGATCCGGGCCGCGAAATCTAGATCGTGTTAAGAATTTTTAATTTCGATTATCTCAAAGTAGTTCCCAAAAGGATCGAGCAGATAAAAGCGCTCGCGATCGGGCATCGCGACGGCTTCCCGGATTTCCGCTCCCTGCTGCTCCAGATAAGCTCGAACCGCGGGAAGGTCCTTTACCTCCACCGCGACATGACGATTTTCCGCGGGCTTGGTCCAGGGCGGAGTGAAGTCGATATGCAGCAAGATATCCATCCATTCATACCAGATCAGGTCATAGACCTTGTTGAGAGGACCAGGCCGCTCCACTTCCTTGAGACCGAGTACGCCACCGTAGAAAGCTCGCACTTTCTCGTGCTCGCCCGACGGCACAGCGACGGTTACGTGGTTAATGCGGCGATATTCGATGTTCATAACTGGCGTGGGTCCATCCGATAACTCACGACTCGCCTTACCGAAAACGGACCGGCGAGAGCCGGTCCCTACCGCCGCAAAAAATTCGAGAGCAAGCGTTTTCCGGGTTCGGTCATGATCGACTCCGGGTGAAATTGGACTCCTTCAATCGGATAGCGGCGGTGGCGCAATCCCATGATTTCATGGGCAGCGGTCTCTGCGGTGATCTCCAATTCCGGCGGCAATGACTCGCGGCGAACGATCAAAGAGTGGTATCGCGTCGCTTCGAATGGGTTGGGCAGCCCGTCAAAAACGCCATCCCCTTCATGTAAAATCGGAGATGTTTTGCCGTGCATCAGACGATCAGCTCGCACCACCTCCCCACCAAAGACGTGACCGATACATTGGTGACCCAGACATACTCCGAGAATCGGTACGCTCGGCCCAAAACGTAGGATCAACTCGTTGCTGATCCCGGCCTCGAGTGGAGTGCCCGGACCAGGCGAGATACAGATTCGATCCGGCCGCAAGGTTTCCACTTCCTCCAAAGTCACTTGATCGTTGCGACGGATCACGACATCTGCTCCAAGCTCACCGAAGTATTGGACAAGGTTATAGGTGAAAGAATCGTAGTTATCGATTACCAAAATCATAGGATTCGCTGTGCTCGTTCAATCGCGCGAAAAAGGGCTGTCGCCTTATTGACGCACTCCTGATATTCGGCCTCGGGAACCGAGTCGGCCACAACCCCACAGCCCGCCTGGGCGTAAGCGACTCCTTCTTTCAGAACAATCGTACGCAAGGCGATGCAGGAATCGAGATTGCCGTCAAAACCGAAATACGCGATCGCGCCAGAATAAGCTCCCCTTTTTCCTTTTTCGAAACCATTGATCAGCTGCATCGCGCGCACCTTGGGTGCGCCAGATACGGTTCCCGCGGGGAACGTCGCCCGCATCACGTCATCGGCATCTTTATCTTCTTCCAGCTCTCCTTCGACGTTCGAAACGATGTGCATGACGTGACTGTACCGCTCGATCGTCATGAAATCCGTCACCTTGATCGATCCGAAGCGAGTGATCCGGCCAATGTCGTTGCGGGCAAGATCGACCAACATCAAATGCTCTGCTCGCTCTTTCGGATCTTTCAAAAGTTCCGTGGCCAATTGCTGGTCTTCCTCCGGAGTAGTACCGCGCTTTCTCGTACCCGCCAGTGGACGAATCTCTACCTTGCCATCGCGCAACCGCACATGTACTTCCGGCGAACTCCCCACCAAAGCGAAACGCTCTCCCAATTGCAAACAGAACATGTAGGGAGAAGGGTTGACGAACCGAAGAGCGCGATAAAGCGGAAGCGCTCTTCCCGGATACTGAGCCTCAAATCTCAGCGAGGGAACGATCTGAAAGACGTCACCTGCTTGAATGTGTTCCTGGCAACGCCGCACAACGTCGCAAAATTCGGTTTCTTCAGTATTCGCCTTGGTCTGGAGCGTAGAGTCGAGCGTCGCCGCGTTCATGAGCCGGGCTTCCGTCGGAGTCTCCAAGCGTTGGAGAATCGCGGAGATTTTCTCCCGCGCTTCGTCGTACGCCATTTCGGGTCCGGATTCGCCTACAAACGCGGTCGCGAAGATCTTTAGGCGGCGCAATCGGTGATCAAAGACCAGAAATGTGTCGGTGATCAAGAATACCGAATCGGGAATATCAAGTTGGTCCGGCGGCGAGGGCGTCACGGTCGGCTCAAAGAAATGGACGACATCGTACCCAATATAGCCGACCGCACCCCCGACAAACGGGGGAAGCCCCGGAAAATCGACAAAAGTGTAACGACCCAACAACTTCCGCAGCTCCGCCAACGGGTCGGTTGCGGTCTCAAAATCTCGCGTTTCACCGTTCTCTTCGACTCTGATGTTTCGGCCGCGACTTTCAAAATAGACGCGCGGCGAACTTCCCAGAAACGAATAGCGGCCAACATGATCGTGGCTCTCGGCCGATTCCAAAAGAAATGAGCGACGCCCATCGTCGATCTTTTCGAAAACCGAAACTGGTGTCTCGTAATCCGCCACAAACTCGGTGTAAACTGGGATCAGATTCCCTTTCTTGGCCAAGTCGAGAAATTCGGGACGAGAGGGAGTGAGCGGAATTTCAGTCATTTTGAATAAGCCTCAACTGGATCGAAAACTTTCTTTTCAACGATCGGCTTGGTGTTGGCTTCCCCATCCAGTTCTTGGAAAAAACAGCTAAAATGACCGGTGTGACAGGCCCCAGCGACCTGCTCCACTTCAAAAAGTAGCGTATCCCGATCACAGTCGGTGAACCAACGAACGAGTTTTTGTGTATGCCCGCTCGTTTCGCCCTTAAACCAAAGCTTTTGCCGGGTTCGACTCCAATAATGCATCAGGCCAGTAGCAAGCGTGCGTTCGATAGAGTTACGGTTCATCCAGGCCATCATCAAAACACGGCCGGGAGGATTGGCTTCGCGCACAATAGCCGGAATCAACCCATCTTCCGTAAAGCGGAAATCGGCGTTCATTATCAGAATGGAAGGACTAAACCAGCGTCGGCCGAAGAGCAAGTTGGATAGAGAGCGCCGGTAACGCCGACATCGTGAGGCTCCGATGTTCTATTGCGCCGTGGCTTCGGTAGCGGCGATTGTCCCCCGCAAAGTTATACGCGTGCCGAGGGAAGGGCGTTCAACGAAGGAATCAGGCGAGCCCGACCCTCGCGTGCAGTCGCCACCGGGTGGTCCGCGGTTGATAGTTTGCATGTCATGGAATCTCCGAGACCGCAGGACCAAGGACGTAGCGGCACCCTGTTCCGCCGAGAACCGTTGCGAGAGTCAAGAGCATTGAGCCTAACAGGTGATGGGTTGCCGGCGATCCTGCGGTTTCGGAGAGAACACCCTACCCGCGCGCTCGACAGACCGGCACCTTATGTTGACGCGCATGTGCGGCTGCCGGACCGCTACCGAAGACATAGCGGAATGGAAGATCGGAGCCTGACGATCTCGGCGTTCGCGGCGATGACGGCGTTCCGGGCGTTTTATGCTTGCCGAGTAAACGAAATTACATCCAAAAGAGTGATAGCCGTGGCTTGGCTGATCAGATAAGTATAGCGCAATAGCGCAGGGAGGGCTGGTAGTATCCGGAGAGAGCTGGGGTGATGAGCTTTCTTGGCGAGCGGAAATTTCTGCTGCGTGCAGAACCACTGTTTGCGGCAGAACTGATCGAAACTAGGTAGAAGTTGACCAGGTTGCTTGCTGGAAAATTGGATGTATGTAAGGATCGCTTGTGAAAAATTTCACAAAGTTCGCGGCTGATCCCTCTGGCCACGGTCGCCCTTAGTGGCGTTTAACCGCCATAACTAAAGCATGCAAATGAATTGGAACTGCGGGTCTCGCCACGGATACGAAAGGCAAACGCCAGGTCGTTTCTGCAGATTTTCTCTGATTCAGCGGAACCGAAGCACTCTCGGCGTGGCGGCATTGACGCTCCTGGCTCTAGCGAGCGCATCGGCCCAGGATTCCACGATTCGAGCAGTCCAGAACATCTTTGATCCTCTCTCCGCGCCGGCAGAGATATTATACCGAATCTCGCTGCTCGTTTTGGCGACGTGCGCGATAATTTTTTTGGTCGTCGCTGGACTATTAACTTACGCAATCATTCGCTACCGCCGCAAAGGAGGTGCCGACGACTTGGAGGAACCACCCCAAGTCTATGGTAGTGCTGCGATCGAACTGGCCTGGACCGTACCACCGATTCTGATCGTGGTAGTACTAGTTCTCGTGACCGCCCGCACGATTGGCGAAATTCAAAAGCCAAAATTACCGAATGACGCAGAGCAGGTGCGAATCATTGGTCATCGTTTCTGGTGGGAGGTTCGCTATCCGAAATATGATGTCGTTACTGCCAACGAAATTCATGTGCCGCTCAGCGATCGGTCCAAGCGGATTGCCACCGAATTCGTGTTGGAATCGGCAGACGTCATCCATGGGTTCTGGGTGCCGCAACTGAATGGGAAAACGATGCTTGTACCGAACCACACCAACACAATGTGGGTTGAACCCTACAAGACCGGAATTTATCTCGGCAATTGTACGGTACTCTGCGGCGCCCAACACGCGAATATGCTTATTCGAGTCATTGTTGACACGCCTGAACGTTACCAGCAGTGGCTAAACGAGCAAAAGGCGACACCGAGCAACGACCAAGCGGTAGAAGAGGGTCAACGGCAATTTATCGCCAACTCGTGTGGGGCTTGTCATGACATCGGCGGCACCAACGCCAAGGGCGTTTTCGGTCCAGACTTAACCCATTTTGCTAGTCGGCAGACGCTCGGATCGGGCGTTGCGGCAAATAATGAAGAAAATTTACGTTCCTGGCTGCAGGATCCCCAAGAGCTAAAACCAGGGTGCCTGATGCCTAACATGAAACTGGGAGATAAGCAGGTGCA
>JGI12053J15887_10001581_pt1 | contig 10703 bp, 11 predicted proteins | sample MedBloCAOM1_O3_FD_15887 | JGI IMG/M metagenome (IMG submission 15887) | reverse complement strand
GACGCCCGCCTGGCGGGCTCCTCACCATGGAGGTCTTCAGCAAGATTTGCCCGACGGGCAAATCACCAGATTACCTGTCCAGCCCCCTTAGCAAAAATATTTCTGTTTTCGCTGCACCCAAATCAAATCTATATCCCTCGCCGTCCCGCTCCACAGAGGGGCGTATCCGGATCGTCAGAACGCGGGGCGGGATGCGGTGGACGTGGCAGCGTCAGGCGTGAAACGTGATGGCAGGGCGGCTTTTGGATTGAGCCAGACCCGTGAGCGATTAACGGCGCGCTGACGAACGATGTTGTTGCGTACGGTGAAGCCGTGTGGTCCTGGCACCCGTTGCTGGTGTCAAGTCGGCGGAGGAGTGTCGGCCCAACCGGGCGCGGATAGTCCGTTAATTCGCCGATGACGGTGACAAGACGAATTCGTCGCCGGGGAGAGCGCGGAGGAAACCGTTAAAACCATTGCGTGCGGGAACGCCGGGTGATCCCGGGTACTCGTGGTGACTAACGCGCGTGCTATCTACACTACACGCGCGGCTGCGGGTGCCGTGGGCACCCGGCGTTCCCCACGCCCTCCTGGGCGGAAGAATTCATGCAAAGCTCGGGCGCATCGCGCCGCGAGCGCGAACGTGTTTCTGAATTTCCTTTGGCTGTTTGAAAATGAATCGGCACACCCTCAGCCGTCATCGTCCGGCAAAAGCGCGAAGCGCGTCTTCGCGCAAAATGACCGGGCGACCCAGTATTCCAGAGCCGCCAGCGATAGAATCGAGAAGCCGCGGCGTACTGGATACCCCGCATGCGCGGGGTATGACGACCTGTTGTGTGAAGCTGATGTCGACCGTTACCGCGCGCGTCGCCGCCAACGTCAAACGACCTTCAATCGCTTAACACGACCCACGCCGGCGCATGGTCGCTGGCGCCTTCTTCGCCGCGCAGCTTGCGGTCGACGCCGGCTTTTATCAAACGGGGTGCTACGACCGGGCTCAACAGCAGATGATCGAGCCGCAATCCCGCGTCGCGCGGCCAGCGGTTGCGCTTGTAATCCCAGAACGTGAACATCGGTTTTGAGGGATGCTGGTGACGGATCGCATCAAGCCAGCCTTGCGCCAAAAGCTGCTTGAACGCGGCGCGGCTCTTTGGCTGGATCAGCGCGTCCTTGTCCCATGACTTCGTGGGATAGATATCGAGCGGGGTAGGGGCGACGTTGTAATCGCCGGCCAGCACGACAGGGACATCCTGCTTGATGAATTTCGCGGCGTGCAGTTTCAAGCGCCTGAACCAGTCGAGCTTGTAGTCGAATTTCGGCCCGGGCTGCGGATTGCCGTTCGGCAGATAGATGCTGGTGACGATGACGCCGCGGACGGCGGCTTCGATATAGCGCGCTTCCTCGTCGTCGCGATCGCCGGGCAGTTCGGTCCGGATCAGCACCGGCTCGGTGTTGCGCGCCAGAATGGCGACGCCGTTCCAGGTTTTTTGGCCGCGCCACACCGCGCCGTAGCCGGCCTTGCTGATGGCTTCAATCGGAAAATCGGCGTCGGTCGATTTCAGTTCCTGCAAGGCAACGACGTCGGGTTTTGCGGAACGGAGCCATCGCAGCAGGTTCGGCAGCCGCCGGTTGACATTGTTGATGTTGAAAGTGGCGATCTTCATGCCCGACAAAATTGTCAGGCCGCTATCACGGGGGCCGGTTCAGGCGCAGCTGCGGGCGGCTCGGTCGTCGCAGCGCCGCCCTTGTAAACCCGCGCATAACGCGGACCGAGGCTGGTCAGCACTTCGTAGCCGATGGTGCCGAAATGATGCGCCAGCTCGTCGACCGTGATGCCTTCGCCAATCAGCGTCACCATGTGGCCGCGCCGCGCGGCATTTTTCTCGAGATCGGTGACATCGACGGCGATCAGATCCATCGAAATCCGGCCGGCGATCGGGCAGCGCTTGCCGGCCACCACCACCTCGGCGCCGCGGGTGCCGTCATTGCTGCTGCCGGCGCGAAAATAGCCATCGGCATAGCCGGACGATACGATCGCCAGTTTCGTCGGCCGCCGCGCCGTCCAGGTGCCGCCGTAACCGACGGTTTCGCCTTTCTCGACATTGCGGATCTGCACGATGCGGGCTTTCAGCTCGACCACCGGCTGCATCGGGTTGTCGGCCTCCGGCGTCGGATTTATGCCGTAGAGCGCGGCCCCCGGCCGCATCAGGTCGAACTGGAAGGCGGCGCCGAGAAACACGCCCGACGAATTCGACAGCGATGCCGGCACGCCGGAAAACAGGCTGGCGATCTCGCGGAAGGTGGCAAGCTGCTTGGCGTTGAGCGGGTGATTGAGGGTTTCGGCGCAGGCGAGGTGGCTCATCACCAGCGTGATGCCGTGATCGCCGGCGACGATGCGCGGCACGATGCCTTGCGCTTCCGTGACGGTGAGGCCGAGCCGGTTCAGGCCGGTGTCGATATGAATGGCGGCCCCGCCGGCCCAGCCGGTGCGCCGGCAGAACACGTCCCATTCGGCAAGCTCGTTGAGGTCGCCGATCACGGGCCTGGCGTCGATTTTTGCGTAGGCGTCGCCGCTGTTCGGGAAGAAGCCGTCGAGCACATAGATCGCTGCCGATGGGATCGCCTCACGAGCGGCGCGCGCTTCATCCAGCGTGGCGACGAAAAACGTCTTGCAGCCGGCGCCGGCGAGCGCGCGGGCGACCGGCGCCACGCCGCAGCCATAGGCATCGGCCTTGATGACCCCGGCGCATTCGGCGGGCACCGCGGTTTTCTCGAGCTTGCGCCAGTTGGCGACGATGGCGTCGAGGTCGACCGTGAGCACACCGGTGGCGGTGGCGAGCGCCGCCGCCAGGTTCGCCTCAGGCGACAGAATGGAGCTTTCGGGAAGCGATTTCGGGCCCGGAACGATGTTCATGCCGCACTTTACGCGGAGGCCCGCGGTGGTTCAACCGTGCAGGCCGTTTCAGTAGGTCTGCGCCGTCAATTGGCCGTCGTCCGCCAAATTGCTGAATCGCGTGAATTGGCCCTCGAACTGCAATGGAACAGTGCCCGTCGGGCCATGGCGCTGCTTGGCGATAATGACTTCTGCCCTTCCGTGAGCATTATCCATTTCAATCTGCCACTTCCCATGTTCTTCCGTGCCGGGCTTTGGCTCCTTGTTCTGCAGATAATATTCCTCGCGGTAGACGAAGAGCACGACGTCGGCGTCCTGCTCGATCGAACCGGACTCGCGAAGGTCGGACAACTGCGGATGCTTGTCATCGCGGCTTTCGACCTGGCGCGACAGCTGCGACAGGGCGATGACTGGAATATTGAGTTCCTTCGCTAGCGCTTTCAGGCTGGTGGTGATCTCGGTGACTTCCTGTACCCGGTTGTCATTGCCGCGTTTGCCCGAGCCCTGCAGCAGTTGAATGTAGTCGACCACGATTAGATCGAGGCCCTTCTGCCGCTTCAGCCGGCGCGCGCGCGCTGTCAGTTGCGAAATCGAGAGGCCGCCGGTTTCGTCGACGAAGAGAGGGAGATGCTGAAGTTCGATTGTATAATCACGAATCGTGTCAAATTCGCTTTGGCTGATCCCGCCGCGCCGGATCAGACTCGACGAGATGCCGGTCTGTTCGGCGAGAATACGGGTGGCGAGCTGTTCGGCCGACATTTCGCAGGAAAAGAAGCCGACGACGCCGCCATTGACGGATTTCATGGTGCCGTCGGCCTGCACTTGGGATTCATGTGCCTTCGCTACATTGTAGGCGATATTGGTGGCGAGCGCGGTCTTGCCCATGCCGGGACGGCCGGCGACGATGATCAGGTCGGAACGTTGCAACCCACCCATCTTGGCGTCGAGGTCGCGCAGGCCCGTTGCCGTGCCCGACAGCTTTCCGTCTCGCTGGTAGGCGTTCGCCGCCATATCCAGTGCGACCTTCATCGCCTGCGCGAAACCCTGAAAGCCGCCGTCGTAGCGGCCGGATTCCGCCAGTTCGTACAGCCGGCGCTCGGCATCCTCGATCTGCGCGCGCGGCGCGAAATCCACCGGCGCGTCAAAGGCGACATTGACCATGTCCTCGCCGATCCGGATCAGGTCGCGGCGCAGCGCCAGCTCGTAGACCGTCCGCCCGTAATCCTGGGCATTGATGATGGTGGTCGCTTCGGCGGCGAGGCGGGCGAGGTATTGGCCAACCGTCATGCCGCCGATGTCGGTGTCGGCTGGGACGAAGGTTTTCAGCGTGACCGGGGTCGCGACCTTGCCCATCCGGATCAGGCTGCCGGCGGTCTCATAGATGGTCTGGTGGATCGGCTCGAAGAAATGCTTCGGCTCCAGAAAATCCGAAACCCGGTAGAACGCGTCATTGTTGACCAGGATCGCGCCCAGCAGACTCTGTTCCGCCTCGATATTGTGCGGTGCGCTCCGGTAGGCCGGAGTTCCGGCGTCGGGGGCGAGCTTGAGGACGTTCGAATCAAATGTGGCCATGGTTTTGGAATGTTCTCGGACTTTGTCGGATGCGGGGCGGGGATAGAGCGCCACTCCCGGTCACCGCGAAAGAGCGCTCACGCCTTATGCCCGATTCACACAATCCAATGTGTGAATCCTGGGTGGGCGACGTATTGGTGCTTGACGGGTTTCCGGACGACCGTGGGCCGTCCCGGCCGGCTCTCATTGGAAAATGGAGGAATTTCCGGCGTGGACTGAACCTTATCCCACGCAGGGACACTTATTCCTTGGGTGAGGCGCTCCGAACCACCATCTCAGCGCTGAATCAAATCAGGATGAGATAGATCAGCGCGATCAGGGCGGAGCCTACGCCGGTAGCGATCAAGGCGTAGTCGGTCCTGAGGTCGGCCTGCGGATCGAACGAGGATGGGTAGGTTTTCTGGGCCATTTCGGAGGTTTAGGCCAGGCCGGGCCGGGCTCATGTGAAGCAGATCACATCGGGTGAATTTCTTTAACTTTTGGATCCGGGAACGGGTTGGCGATCCCGGGATTGGTAACGACAGGGTTTCGCGGGCAGGCAAGGAACAGGCGCAAGGAATACGCCGAGGAATACGCAATGGACCGGCAACTTCAGGCTTGGCGATCGGGAGACGGCCAGAAATTGTGGCTGTCGATGCTGGTCGACGCCATGGAAGAAGCCGCCCGGCCGGAATTCCGCAGCATACCCTGCGACCGGTTGACCTTGGCGGCCGTGCGCGCACAGCTTGCGCGCCCGGCGTCGCCATACGCCTACAGGGTGTCGCACTACAGCCTGCGAAATTAAGCACTGGCCGCGAACGTCGATCTACGTCGCTTGACAGCCTATGAGTGTATACTCATATTGTGGATAGATGGAACGATCGCAGCGCCTCGCTCGACCGCTAATCTGAATAGGGTCGAGCCGTAAGGAATACCTGGAATTTCCCGCGAAGGTTCAAGACAACTTCGGATTCGAGTTGTTTCTTGCGCAGACCGGCCACCATCGGCGAAGCCGCTTAGGGGCTTGGGCAGCGGTACAGTGGAGTTGGTCGACAATTTCGATGGAGACACCTACCGGGCCGTTTACACGGTGCGGTTTGAGTCGGCGGTCTACGTTCTGCACGCCTTCAAGAAGAAGTCCAAGCAGGGCATCAAGACCCCTCAGAGCGACATCGAGCTGATCAAGCGGCGGCTTAGGGAGGCCGAGGCTATAGATGCCGCGCGGACCAAGCAGGAAAGTAGAAAATGAGCGCTAAACACATCGAAGTACACGAAAGCCGCGGCAACATTTTTGCCGATCTCGGGTTGCCCGATGCAGATAATCATTTTCTGAAAGCTCAAATCGTGGCTGAGCTTTATCGCCTGACCAATGATCGCAAGCTTACCCAGGACAAAGCGGGCGCCCTGATGGGTATTTCACAGCCCGAAGTTTCACGGCTTTTCAAGGGGAATTTCCGCGAATATTCCATCGAGCGTCTGATGGCTTTTTTGACCGCCTTCGACCGCGACGTTGAAATTATCTCGAGGCCCCGTTCCAGGAAAAGCAAGAAGGCTGAACGCGGTCAGATCATCTTCAAGCCTGTTGCCGCGTGACTTGAACGACAACCTATTCGCCTGCAATTTGCAGCCGGGGCCGCCGGCCGCGTTCGATCCCCCGCAGTTTCGCCTCTTCGTGGGTGATGTAATCGCGCGTCATCGGCACCACGCCCTGGCGCTTGGTAAGCTGGATCTGGAAGTTCATCAGGTTCTGCTTGCGGAACGACATTTCCGAGGACGCCAGATAAAATTCCCACATCCGGGCAAAACGCTCGTCATAGAGCCGCACCGCTTCTTCGCGCCGCGCCATGAAACGCTCGCGCCACGCCTTCAGCGTGTCCGCGTAATGCAGCCGCAGGATTTCGATGTCGCACACCAGAAGTCCGGCGCGCTCGATCGCGGGCATTACTTCGGAAAGTGCCGGGATGTAGCCGCCCGGGAAAATGTATTTCGAAATCCAGGGATTGGTGACGTCGGGTCCGTCCGAACGGCCGATCGAATGCAGCACCATGACGCCGTCATCGGTGAGAAGTTCGGCGCAGCGCCTGAAATAGGTCTCGTAGAAATCGACGCCGACATGTTCGAACATGCCGACCGACACGATGCGGTCGAACGGGCCGGGAATATCGCGATAATCCTCGAGGAAGAACTTCGCCGATGCCGTCAGGTTCTTTTCGGCCGCGCGGGCGTTCGACACCTGCAATTGTTCGGTCGATAGCGTCACGCCGGTGACATTGGCCTCGGTCATCTCGGCCAGATACAGGCCGAGGCCGCCCCAGCCGGAGCCGATGTCGAGCACGCGGTCGCCGCGCCCGATCAGCAGCTTGGCGGCGAGATGACGCTTCTTGGCGAGNTGGGCATCGTCGAGCGTNGCGTCGGGCGTTTCGAAATAGGCGCAGCTGTATTGTTTGTCGGCATCGAGGAACAGCGAATAGAGCCGNCCGTCGAGATCNTAGTGNTGCGCGACNTTGTNTTTGGAGCGGCCGCGCGGATTGAATTGCNTGGCATGCCTGACGAGGTAGCGCAGCCACCATTGCAGCCTGGCCCAGCGCGGNAGGATTTCAGGCTGATCGAGCAGGATCGCCAGCGCGTCCGCGATCGAGCCGTTCTCGACGACGAACGTGCCCTCCATGTAAACTTCGCCGAGTCCAAGTTCAGGGTTGAGCAGAATCCGGCGTTCGGCATCGGTCGTCAGGAAACGCACCGCGACCGGCTGGCCGGTGCCGTCGCCGCAGCTGAATTTCGCCCCGCTGGCGGTCGTAAACGACATCGCGCCGCGGCGAATGAACTGCTTCAGGAAGTAACGCAACAAACGGTCCATCGAAACCACCAAACTGAGCGATCCCGTAGAGGCTAACGTACCGGCCGTCACATCCGACACTGGCGTGAAATGATAATTCCCCAGCGCCTGCGCAACACCCTAATCGCGAAGCCGTGAGCGCGCTAGTGCGTTGTACACAAAGCGGATATTCCGAAATGTCACATTCACGCAGAAGCGTCATATGTGCGCTTCCATTCGCGGCATAATCGGCTAAAAGGTGACCGCCCGCCCACCCGTGTCGGATTTCAGGACGCAGGACGCGATTTCCGCATCTGGAGAGAATAAGAATGTTGAGCCGAGCGCTCAGTTTAGCGACGGTGACGCTTCTGATCGGCTGTCTCGCGGCGATCCCGGTGCGGGCGCAAAATCTTGAGGCCGGCAAAAGCCCTTCCCAGATTTTCGCGGGCACCTGCAACGCCTGCCACAAGAGCCCGCGCGGACTATTGAAGACGGTGCCGGCCGGATCCCTGCCCGGCTATCTGCGCCAGCATTATACCACCTCCAGCGAGATGGCCTCGCTGCTCAGCGCCTTCCTGGTTTCCAACGGCGCCACCGATACGCGCTATGTCGGGACCAAGCCCACGCAGCAGCCCAAGGATGCCAAACCCCCTGCACCCGAGCAACTCGATCGGCAGGGTCGCCCGATACGCCCGGCTGCGCCATTGCAGGAGGCCGCGAGGCCCGACGCGCCGCAGGGTGCCAAACCCGATGCGGACGGAATTGCGCCGCAAGCCGAGCCCGGAGTTCGTCAGGGCCGCAACGCCCATCGGCAGCCGCGACCGCCGGCGGAGGTGCCCGACGCCGCCAACCCCGCCGCCGAAGGTCAGGCCCCAACCCAGGCCGCGATCGACCGCGGCCCCGATGGCCGCAAATCGGCCGCCAAGCAGAAGCTGAGCAAGCGAGGAAAGCCGGGCGGCGAGGAGTCCCCCAAGGCCGGCGTTGCGACCGGCGCTGCCGAGCCAGCAAAGGGCGAGACGGCGAAAGACGACGCGGCCAAGAACGATACGCCCAAAAACGATACGCCCAAGAGTGAAACCGCGAAGAGCGAAACCGCCAAGGACGAGGCGGGCAAGCCCGAAGGCGCCAAGCCGTCGGGGGAGGCAAAGTCCGAGTCCGCCAAGGTTGACGCCGCGAAGGAAACCGGGGGCGAGACGCCGGCCCTGCGGGCCGATCCGGTTCCCCCTGTCACACCCGCGCCGCCGGCTGCTCCAGCGTCCGAAGCGGCCGCTAGCGGCACGCCGGAGCCTGTCGCTTCGCCCTCTGCGCCTGCCCCTGCGCCACCCCAGGCGGTGACGGCCTCGGTGCCGCCGCCGCCCCCGATGGCTCCTGCCGGCCCCCCGGCGCCGCCGATCTCTCAATAAATTTCGTATTGCGCGGATTGCCGTCCTGGCCTCGGGCGAGCGGCTGATCTGCCGCGCGCGCCTGATCAAGCCGGGACGTCAGGTCGCGGTGGTGGCCATTGGCATCGATTGCGATGCTCGACGAAAAAGCATCGGCAAATAGCAAGCCCGGCCTGATGGCCGGGCTTGAGCGACTTTGGTTCGAGGTGGAGAAGCCTTGAGCTTACTTGTCGGAAGCGGCTTCTTCCTGCGGCTCCTCGTCGCGGTGGGCTTCCGGATCGAAGAACTCGCCGGCGGCGGCGAGCGCCTCGGCGGCGGCGTCCTGGTCTTCCTGACGCGTCGAGATGTCCTCACCGCGATTGATGCGTTCGGCTTCATCGGCACTGCGCGCAACCGTCACGGAGACGCCGACTTCGACTTCGGGATGCACGGCGATGGCGATCTTGTGCTTGCCGATGGTCTTGATCGGCGCGTCCAGCATGACCTGGCTGCGGCTGATGGTGACGCCGTCGCTCTCGAAGGAGGCGATGATGTCGCGAACGGTAACCGAACCGAACAGCTGACCGGACTCGGAGGCCTGACGCAGCACGACGACATTGCGGCCGTCGATCTTCTCGGCGACCTTGGTGGCCTCGCCCTTGGCCTGCAGGTTGCGGGCTTCGAGATCGGCCTTCATGCCTTCGAACTTCGAACGATTGTCGGCGGTGGCACGCAGCGCCTTGCCGCGCTTCAAGAGGAAATTGCGTGCGAATCCGTCCTTGACGCGGACGACTTCGCCCATCTGACCGAGCTTGGCGACGCGTTCCAACAAAATGACTTCCATGTTCGTTCTCCTGTGAGGTGATGCGGTTGAGGGGGTTGAAGTAGAGTTCAGGATGCGGGCAAAGGCGGCGGCCTCCGTTGCAGAAAGCGCTGACGAAACCCGAAGATGGAGTCGGCCAAACCGAGAACCATCAACGCCACAATGGGCCACACGAACACCACCACGATGGAGTAGGCCATGCCGAGCCAGAGCGCGCGGCTTTTCAGGGCCAGCGTCAACGTGTGCAACACTGCAAAACCGGTGAGTGCATAGGCCATCATCAACGACACCGTAATGATTTGCGCCAGGATCGCGAGCAGCCCTCCGGTAAAAGAGAACGCGATGGCCGCGCACAATGCGGCGAGCGTCATCGGCGGAAGGGCCACACTCCTCAGATCAGGCCAGGGCCGATGCAGTCGCGCCGATGTTGCGGTGATTTTGGCGGCGAGCCAGAGGTTGATCGTCAGCGTCGCCATGGCAAACATGGCGGCTGCGGACGGCGCAATCGCCACCAAGGCGTCGGCGATGCGTTCGAAGTCGCCGGGCGATACCCCCTCGCGCGAGCCGAGAAGTCGTAGCAGCCCGCGCTTCAGTGCATCCGTGATGGTGGCGGCGTCGCTGCCGAGCGTGAGCAGGGCGGCCATCGTGGTCAGTGCGGCGAAACCGGTGATCCAGAGCAGGATGCGGCCGACCGGATACCATTCCATCACAGGTGCAACCGGGGCAGCGCCATTGCCGGACGAAACGGCATGGGGCACGGGGCGGCCCAGCAAAGCAAGATGCCCGAGCCACCAGGCGGGCAGCGCGACCGTGATAACGAAGGCGATGCAATAGGGCAGGCCGAAGATCGCGCCGAGAACCGTGGCCGCGCTGATGCCGCCGATGGTGGCGCACAGCGGTCCCCAGCCGAGCGCCGCCACCATCAGGGGAAGCGGCGCCAGATAGAACAGCAGCAACGAGATCAGCGCGCCCGAGACGATCGAGGCGAACATCAGCGCCGACGCGCAGCCGGCCGCTATGGCAATGAGAACGATCGCGATCATCAGCTGTCCCGCTCCTTTCGAGCGGTTAGAGGTTCTTAAAAACCCCAACCATCGGCAACCGGACGACCCGGAAGCCTTATGAAGATTGTTGGTCCGCGGCGCGGAGGCCGCGGACCAAGAGATTCCTTAGCGAATAACGTAAGGCAGCAGACCGAGGAAACGCGAGCGCTTGATGGCGCGCGCGAGTTCACGCTGCTTCTTGGCGGAGACGGCGGTGATGCGGCTCGGCACGATCTTG
>JGI12053J15887_10001580_pt1 | contig 10710 bp, 8 predicted proteins | sample MedBloCAOM1_O3_FD_15887 | JGI IMG/M metagenome (IMG submission 15887) | reverse complement strand
TCACCCGGCCATCGTCATGGCGGGTGCAACCCTCGAGATCGCCGACGCGGTTGAGCGGCTGCAACACTTCTTCGCTGAGTTTCGCAGCTTCATTCAGGATAGCCTCCCGCACATCGGCGGATGCGTCGCTAAAGCCGGGAAGATTGTCGTAGCGGTCGATTTGAAACACGTCGTTGAGCAGGAAACTCACGTCTTCGAGGGGGGCTTTGTAGATTGGCATGGTGTCCTCTCAGCTGGCGGGCTCCGGGGGAAGGGAGATTTGCAGCGCAGGAATCGTTGAGTTCCAGAACGAACCTTATCCGGTTCCGAAGGTGATAGGGAGCTTGTATCAGCGCGGAAGTTGCGACGTTGCGAGGCCGGCTTGCTTACTGGCTCACCAGTTGCTCTCCCATCAGCCGATGCAGCAGATTGATCGCCTTGAGCGGGCGCACCATCACTTTGAAGTGGGTGATCCGGCCATCGTCCGCAAACGTGATGATGTCGACGCCGTTGATCCTGATCCCCTCAATCTCTTTTTCGAATTCGAGGACGGCGCTGCCATCGCCGCGCCATTCGCCGACATAGGCGAAGCCTGGACCGCCAAGCACCTTCTCCGCGCTCGACAAATATTTGAACGCGATGTCGCGCCCGCGCTGCGGCGTATGCACGACGGGGCTTTCGAACACTGCATCGGGATGGAGCAGATCCCACAGCGCGGAGTGATCGTGGGACTTCATGTAGCCGTACCATTTGTCGAGGCCGGTCATCGTCATGGGACGTATCCGATCTAGCGTTGTATGCATGTTGACGCATATGCACTTTTATGCATAATGTCAAGGAAGCAAGCGCAGATGGGTCGGCGACGGAGGGTTGGGCATCGTGGCACTCGGTGACGCAATCCTTGCATGCCTCACGGAACGTCCGATGACGGGCTATGAACTCGCCAAGACGTTCGACGCCTCCATCGGGTTCTTCTGGAAAGCTGATCACCAGCAGATTTATCGCGAGCTCACCAAACTCCGCGATCGCGGCCATATTCAGGGCCGCGAGGTCGTCCAGTCCGGCAAGCCCAACAAGCTCGTCTACACGCTGACGCCCGAGGGCAGAGCCGCGCTGAAGCACTGGGCGGCGCGGCCGAGCAGGCCGGCTTCGATCAAGGACGATTTGCTGGTGCGGCTCTACGCGCTCGATAGCGTCGACATTGATCCTTTGCGCGCCGACCTCATGGCACGGCTGGAGTACCACCGCGACCGCTTCTGCCGCTACGAGCGCATTCTCAACAAGCGCTTCCCTCAAGGCACCGCATCGCCGGCAGATCTCGGTAAGCTGCTCGGACTTCGCATAGGGCTTCGTTACGAGCGCGCCGTGGCGGAGTGGTGCGAAGAGGCACTGGAGACCCTGCCCGCCGGCGCCCAGGTTGCAGGCGTCACGCCGATCGACGGCGGCCGTCGCGAAATCAACGGATGACTGTCGTGTTTTGACGGCGGCAACGCCTGGTCAACCCGGCGTCGCCTGCCAAACCGCGGCGCGATGGTGGCAATGGACCGGCACCGGCAGCTCACGGTCCAGTCAATTTTCGCCGGAAGCGCAACTTTCACCGCCTGCTTACTGATTCCTTAACCCGTTATTTACCGTAACACGAAAAAGTCGATGCCAGAGGCAGACGACCTGCGCGGAATTCGATTGTCTCCTACCGGGACGCGCGGGGAGGCTGAAGGCGCAGGTGTCGCGCCGGAGTCGGAACCGGACGAAAGCATGAATTCGCGCCTATCGTGGAGTGTTGAGGGCATCGATCCATCCGTCCGTGAGAGGGCCGAGGCCGCCGCGCGGCGTGCCGGCATGTCGCTCGGCGACTGGCTCAATTCCACCATTGGCGATTTCGCCCTTCCAAACTTTCGTGAGACCCTTGGTCAACCGCCGGCGCTGCCGAGCCGGGAAACCCCTGATGTCGTGGACATTCATCAGCGGCTGGATTCGATCACCCGCCAGATCGAACAGATCTCACGCCCGACGCCGCGCAGCGACGTGCTCCGCAACGACGCTGTGCGCAGCGAACCGGCCGTCGCCAGGCAATTGAACGACGCTATCTCGCGGCTCGACGCACGGCTGTCGCAGATCTCCAATCCTGCGCCGGCGAAACAAGCCAAGCTTTTGGACGAGCAGCGCCAGGCCGACATGGTCGAGCGCGCGGCTGCCCAGGTCTATCGCGCCTCTCCCCCCATCAGTCCCGCGTCCCCCGTCAGTCCCGCGTCGCTTGACTTCGCGATCGCAGAGATCGCTGCGCGCCAGAGCGAACTTGACAATGCCGGGCCACGAGTCCTGCCGCCGCGCAGCGCACCGCCGACGGCACCGGCAGCCCCGACGGCACCGGCAGCCGCGACGGGACCGGATTTCTCCACGCTCGAGCGCCATCTGATTCAGATCACCAGCCAGATCGAAGCGCTGCAGCGTCCGGACGAGATCGAGCAATCGATCGCCACGTTCCGCGGCGAATTGACCGAAATTCGTCACGCCATTACCGAGGCGATGCCGCGACGGGCGATCGAATCGATCGAAAACGAAATCCGGTCGCTGTCCCGCCGCATCGACGACACTCGCCAGAGCGGCATCGACGGTCAGGCGCTGGCCGGCATCGAGCGCGCGCTGAGCGAAATCCGCGAAGTGTTGCGCTCATTGACGCCCGCCGAGCAACTGGCCGGCTACGACGAGGCGATCCGCAATCTCGGCACCAAGCTCGACCTGATTCTGCGCGCCAACGACGATCCTTCTACGGTCCGCCAGCTCGAAGACGCCATCGTCGCGCTTCGCGCCATCGTCTCCAATGTCGCGTCAACCGACGCGCTGGCGCGGCTCAGCGACGACGTGCACACCTTGTCGTCCAAGGTCGATCAGCTTGCCCGCTCCGAAAGCCAAAGTGATTCGTTCGCGATCCTCGAACAGCGCATCGCCGCGCTGGCCTCGACACTGGAAAGTCGCGAGCCGCCGGTTGTCAGCGAAAGCTCCGAGCAGCTCGAGGCTGCGTTGCGGGCGCTGTCCGACCGCCTCGACCGCATGCCGGTCGGCAACGACAACGCATCCGCATTCGCCCATCTCGAACAGCGGGTGTCTTATTTGCTCGAACGTCTCGAAGCGTCCACCGATCACCGCGCCGGCAATCTCGGACGGGTCGAGGACGGGCTGCAGGACATTCTGCGCCATCTCGAAAACCAGCAGTTGAGCTTTGCCGCTCTGACCGAAGGCACCCGGCGCTCCGCCGAGCCGGCGGACAGCGGCCTGATCGATGCCGTCAAGCGCGAATTATCCGACATCCGTTTCAGCCAGTCGGAAACCGGCCGCCACACCCAGGATTCTCTCGAAGCCGTCCACAACACGCTCGGCCATGTGGTCGATCGGCTGGCGATGATCGAAGGCGATCTGCGCTCGGTTCGCATCCAGCCGGTCGTGCCAGCGGCGGAAACCCCGTCGGCACCGCAGCCCGCGCCACCGCCGCCGGCTGCACCTCGCGATGCAATGCCGCCGCAACCGAAGCCTGAACTGCCGAATCCGGCTGCGGCGCNGGAGCATTTCGCCGCGGCGCCGCGCGAATTCCAGGCCGCACCGACGCCGGTCATTGCCGCCGTCATGCCAAGGGCAATCAGTGAGATTCTGGAGCCGCATACGGCGCAAGCCCGCGCCACCATCGCGCCGGATCTGCCGCACGATCACCCGCTCGAGCCGGGAACACGGCCTTCCGGGCGAGTGCCCTCGCCGTCGGAGCGCATTGCGGCTTCCGAAAGCGCGATCAGCGAAATTTCGGCGAGCACGCGCGAGCAGGCCAGCACATCGAATTTCATTGCTGCCGCGCGTCGCGCCGCCCAGGCCGCCGCGGCCGCGCCGCCTGGCGACAAGGCTGGCCGCAGCTCACTCAAGGATCCCGCCCGCGGCAACGCCAACGGAACATCGAGGGAAACATCGCCGGTCACCTCCAAGATTCGCGCGCTGCTGGTCGGCGCGAGCGTGGTCGTCATCGTGCTCAGCACGTTCAAGATGGCGATGACGCTGCTCGATGGCAGCAGCGTTCCGGCGCTGCCCGCCATCGAGAGTTCGAGCGAGCAGGCGCCTTCGGCCCAATCCCCCGCGGATGACGGCGCCAAGCCGGCAGCGCCGGCGCCAGCGATGCCTTCGATGACGTCCCCGACTCCGATCGGCCGGCAATCGTTCAATAGCTCCGCACCGAACGCTTACGACAGCACCGCGTCCGTTGAAGTCCTACAGACCACGGCGATGCCCTTCGCCTCGCAGGCCACCACTGGCAGCGATATCACCGGTGCGATTCCGGCCATGCTGGCAGCGCCGATCACGCGCAAACTCACGATGGTACAAGTCCCGCCGACGGAAAGGTTGCCGGACGCAATCGGCGGACCCGTACTGCGCGCGGCCGCCCTCAAGGGCGATCCATCGGCGGCCTATGAGATCGGCCTGCGCTACGCCGAAGGCAAAGGCGTTGCACCGAATTTCGACGAGGCTGCGAAATGGTATGACCGCGCGGCGCAAGCCGGTGTGGTGCCTGCGATCTTCAGGTTAGGGACCCTTTACGAAAAGGGTCTGAGCGTAACAAAGGACGTCGAAATCGCGCGGCGCTACTACATGCAGGCCGCCGAGCGCGGCAACGCCAAGGCGATGCACAATTTGGCCGTGCTCGACGCCGACGGCGGCGGCAAGGGCGCCAACTACAAGAACGCGTCGCAATGGTTCCGCAAGGCGGCGGATCGGGGCGTCGCGGATAGCCAATTCAACCTCGGCATCCTTTATGCCCGCGGCATCGGCGTCGAACAGAACCTCGCCGAATCCTTCAAATGGTTCAGCCTGGCCGCGGCACAGGGCGATGCGGATTCGGTACGTAAACGCGACGATATCGCCAAGCGGCTCGACGCCCAGTCGCTCGCGGCGGCAAAACTTGCGATCCAGACCTTCACGCCAGAACCCCAGCCCGACGACGCCATCAACGTGGCGAGCCCGGTAAGTGGATGGGACGGCGCGCCGGCACCGGCCGGTGCGGCAAAGCCCGCAGCCAAGCCGGTTTTGACCAAGCGCGCCGCCGCGCATTGATGCATTTGACGGCGTCGCCGTCATAGACCCAATCGACAAAGCCGTGTAGATACCCGCGTCGTTGAACCGTGCGAGCGATTATTGCCCAGAGGGTTCGACCTCCGGGACCGCTTCAACTGCCGAGAGGATCATTTGTCTTCCGATGATCGTCAGGACGAGGGAGGTCAGTTCCGCAGGTCGCCGACCGGACCTCGGGTAGCACCGCCGCGCAAGCCAACCGAGCAGCCTGCGGCGCGGCCGCCTCATGCCACCGGCCGCAAGCGGCATTGGTGGTCGGTCGTCATCTTTGGTCTCATAATTTCTGGCTTCGGCATCCGCGCATACGGGGACCTGTCGCGGCCCGAGGCCTCGGCCTACCGGAAAGACCAGTATTTCTCGCCAAGCATGACCTCGTCGCTGATCACCAGCACGGACTTCGATGGCGGGGGACGCGGCCGGCCTGCATTATTCATCAGCGGGAGGATCGGCGCCGCCTCCGCGAGCTGGTTCCGCGACAGGCTCGACGAAGCCCATCTCGCGGCAGGTGATACCGTATTGATGTCCTCCCGGGGCGGGGATTTGAATCAGGCCATCATCATGGGCGAAATCATCCGATCGCACGGACTGGCGACGGCTGTCGGTGTCGTCGATGCTTCCGGCAAGGTCAGACCTTCCTATTGCGCCAGCGCCTGCGTGTTTGTCTACACCGGTGGCAAGAGCCGTTACGGCATCGAAGGCTCGATGTTGGGGGTCCATCGGTGTGTGACATCTACACCCGGGCGCGACCCCGTCGCCGAAACCCAACGGGCCACAGGGATGGTCTTGAGCTATATGGCAAAGATGGGCGTCTCCTCTTCCGTCGTGGAAGCCATGTCCGAGACCGGGGATCTCCGCTGGCTCGGCGTAAAGCAAGCCGCGGCGATGAACCTGATTACCAATCCGGCCGAGAGGCCCTGAGTCCGCCGAATCCCTGCGCCCGTTAATCTGAATTATTCACCACGCTTTGAATGCGGGAGGCGAGCGGCGTCAAAAAAGCCGCTTCCAGTGGATTCTTTAGTCCCTCCCATCGGCGATTTCGGTTATGCAGAGGCGCGGCAGAGCGTCGACGCCGCTCTCAAAAACTGTGCCGTGAGCGGTTTCGGCCAGCCTCAGGGCTAAACTCCGAAGTAAGCGCGTGCAGCTTTACCTTCCAATCGCCGACATTCCAGTCAATGTTTTTCTCATCCTTGCGATGGGCGCGGCGGTTGGTTTCGTGTCCGGCATGTTCGGCATCGGCGGCGGGTTTCTGATGACGCCGCTGCTGATTTTCGTCGGCATCGCGCCCGCGGTCGCGGTCGCCTCCGTCGCCAGCCACATCGCGGCGTCTTCGTTTTCCGGTGCCATATCCTACTGGCGCCGCCGCGCCATCGATCCAGCGCTGGCGCTGGTGCTTTTGACCGGCGGCACCGTCGGCACCNCGCTCGGCGTCTGGACCTTCACCCAGCTGCGCGCGCTCGGCCAGCTCGATCTGCTGATTGCGCTGTCTTACGTCATACTGCTGAGCGCTGTCGGCGGGCTGATGTTCTGGGAAGGCTTGCGCGCGCTCATGCGGGCTCGGCGCGGCGTGGTGGTACCAATGCGGCGCTCGGGCAGCCATGGCTGGATCCACGGATTGCCGCTGAAGATGCGCTTCAAGCGCTCCAAGATCTATTTGTCGGTAATACCGGTCGTGGTGGTCGGCCTGATCATCGGTTTCATCGGCGCGGTAATGGGCATCGGCGGCGGTTTCATCCTGATCCCGATCATGATCTATCTGCTGCGGGTGCCGACCTCCACCGTGATCGGCACCTCGATGGTGCTGACGCTGGTCACCATGGTGTTCGCTACCATGCTGCACGCGGTCACCAATCATCTCGTCGACGCCGTGCTGGCGCTGATCCTGATGGTCGGCGGGGTGACCGGTGCGCAGTTCGGAGCCCGCGCCGGTCAGAAGATTCGCGGCGAACATCTGCGGCTGCTGCTTGGGCTGTTGATTCTGGCGGTCGGAATCCGGTTTGCGATCGAACTGGTGATCCGTCCCGACGATCTCTTCACTATCCGGGAAAGCGGAGGCGCGGGATGATCGCGCAGATCTCACCCGCAGCGATTGGCCTTGCGTTGGCGCTGAGCGCGGCCTTCGCGGTCCCTGCCGCGCACGCCGAGCTGCTGATCGTCTCGGTCTCGAATCACCGGGTGACCGTGACGCCGAACTATTCCGGCGAAGAGCTCGTGCTGTTCGGCTCGATCGAAAAGGATGCAACCACCCCGGCGACCCGGACCAATTACGATCTGGTGGTGACCGTCTCCGGACCGCGCGCCGACATGGTAACGCGCCGCAAGGAGCGCAAATTCGGTATCTGGATCAACACCGACTACCGGCAGTTCCTGAAAGTGCCGACCTATCTGGCGTTGTTTGCCAACCGCCCCTTCGACGCCATCGCGTCGCCGGAAGTCGAACGGCGCCAACAGCTCGGTCTCAACAACGTGCTGCTCACGCAGCGCGTCGGGCCGGACTATGCCGACGTCGTCCCGAACGACGCGTTCCGCAGCGCCTTTGTGCGGCTGCGCTCCCAACATGGCCTCTATCGCGAGGCGACTTCCGCGGTGACATTCCTGACGCCGACGCTGTTTCGCACCGACATTCCGCTCCCGGCCGAGGTGCCGATCGGGACCTATGACGTCGAGATCAAGCTGTTTTCCGATGGCGCGTTGGTGACCAAGACCGAAACCGCGTTCGAAATCGTCAAGGTCGGTTTCGAGCAGTTCGTCGCGAACACCGCGCGGCAGAACGGCTTCGTCTATGGGTTGGTCACCGCATTCATGGCGCTGATGACCGGCTGGATGGCATCGATCGTGTTTCGCAAGGACTAAGGGTGCGTTCCCCGGACGCTGCGCAGCACGAAGTGATGCGCTGCAGAGCCGGGGTCCATCTTTTTGGCTACCAATGGGTCCCGGCTCTGCGATGCACCGTCAAGAGACGCTGCACCGCGTCCGGGACACGATCAATCAAGTTCTAAAGGAAAAACCCCACCGCCATCGCGCCAACGCTGAGCATCATCGCCGCGGTCGAGAGCCATCCGAGCCAATACAGCGGACCGCCGATGGCAAAGCGGGCCATCACGGCGTGGCGGCGGGCCATGATCATCAGCAGCACCATTACCGGGACAGCGAGCACGCCGTTGATCACCGCGCTCCAGTACAGCGCCGAGATCGGATTGATCGAGGTGAAATTGAGCGCGATTCCTAATCCCGCCGACAATGCCAGCACGGCGTAGAACGCGGCCGCCTCCTTCGGCTTGCGCGCGAGCCCAACCGGCCATCGGCGTCCCTCGCCGACGGCGTAAGCGGTCGCACCCGCGAGCACCGGAATTGCCAGCAGCCCGGTACCGACGATACCGAGCGCAAAGACGACTTCGGCGAAGGTTCCCGCAATCGGGCGCAGCGCCTCGGCTGCTTGCGCCGAAGTCTGGATATCGGTGTGGCCGCTCGCGTGCAGCGTCGCTGCGGCGGTGAGGATAATCGACAACGCGATCAGGTTCGAGAACGCCATGCCGACGATGGTGTCGGCACGAATGCGATGAAACTCCCGTTGCGCGCCATACTGCTTGTCGATCAGCGGACGCTTGGTGACATCGACGCGTTGATCCTCGGCTTCCTGCGACGCCTGCCAGAAAAACAGATAGGGCGAGATCGTGGTGCCGAAGATGGCGACGATGGTGGTGAGATAGTCGTTGCTCCAGCTGAGCCGCGGCACCAGGATGCCGGCGAGCGCCTGCCCCCACGAAATATGGGCAAACGCCAGCGCCCCTACATAGGCAAACAGGCTGAGGGTCAGCCATTTCAGCACCGAAACATAACGCTTGTAGTGGAGAAAGATCTGCGCGGTGACCGAGAGCACGCCGAACGCGACCACATAAAGAATGCCCGGCCCGCCGATCAGGAGTTTGGTTGCATCCGCCATCGCTCCGAGGTCGGCGGCGATGTTGATGGTGTTGGCGACGAACAGCAGCGTTATCACCACGTTGAGCAGCAGCATCGAATAATGCCGGCGAACGTTTCCGGCAATGCCGTGCCCGGTGACGCGTCCGACCCTCGCGGAAATTTCCTGGATCGCCGCCATCAGCGGAAACGTCAGCAGCATGGACCAGCCGATGCCGTAACCGAGCTGCGCGCCGGCCTGGCTATACGTGCCGATGCCGGACGGATCGTCGTCGGACGCCCCGGTAATTAATCCCGGTCCGAGCGTTTTGAGAAAATCGCGAAAACGAAACGGTTCTCGGCGCTGGTCGTTCAACGCCGGCTTTCGCGCATGGGCCTTCTTACGATTCTTGTTACGATTCTTGGGATTCTGATTGCGATGTGCCATGCGCGGCCCGGATCCAGCCGCCGCATCAACGATCCGGACAGGGTTTCGGTTCCCGACGAGGAAGTTGCTCAGGGCCTGCTGCAAGCAAAGCCCACACCGGCCACGCCATCAGTGCAACGCCACGAGAACACGGTAGGTGCCGCTGTCGATCGTACCGTCGCCGAAGCCGGCGAACTGGCTGAAGGTTTGGCTCGCAGCGGGACCGCTCGCGAATGCCAATCCCACTGCCAAAATGGCGATGCAATATTTCATTGTGCTTTTACAGGGCTCGACGATCCGCAATTGGATCCGCGACTCATCAGCCTCACGATACGCCATCACCAACGCATTGTATGTCGCGACAGCGCAACAACGACCGAAATCGAACTGTCAATCGTTCGGATGAGGACAGGCCCTTTTGAAATCAATTACCATAAATGAACTGAGTGCCGCACCACAAGCTGGCACCAGACATCCAGGAGGTCGTTCAATGCCCGCTTCCCAGGCAAACGAGAAAACCGCTTCGACTGCAGTGGGCCGGATGGCGAGCGCGCCGATTCTATCCGGCGACTACGACAGGGATGTCGGTGCTTTCTCGATATTTTGGCTTCAAGGTCTTTCGTACCTCGATGGACTTCCGGGTCGGGCCAAACGAAGCAAAACCGAGCAAGCAGACGCAGCGGCGTCACTTTCGCAAGCGCGCCAGGCGCGTTGCAGTTTTCTTGGCACCCATGTGGGGCGGGTCTATCGGGACCTCACTGACGGGTTGCGTTCGTTTCGCAGGATTGAAGAATTGGCGGTCCTGGCTGGCGAGAAGATCCCCGGTCTTTGCCCGACGTCCCTGCGCCTCACCAAGGAAGCCACTCTCGTTCAAGCTGAGAAAGACGGTCACGAGATCGATCAGGGATTGTTTTTCAGTTACGTGCTTGGCGATGAAGCATGCGGTCGTCACCTTTGCCACGCGATGCTGCTTCCGCGAAAGGAGGCATTCGAGAAACTGGGTCAGTTGAAGCGACACGGGAAAGTCGATCTTGCCCATGCCAGCGTCGAACGAAAAGGCAAAGCCTCAATCGTGTCGCTGAAAAATTCGCGATATCTCAATGCCGAGGACGACACTACGTTAAAGGATGTCGAAACAGCCGTCGACCTCGCCATGCTCGATCCCGAGACGATGATCTGCGTACTTCGAGGCAGTATTATCGAGGATGGGAAATACAAAGGTCAACGCGTCTTTTGTACCGGGATCAACCTCACGCACATCTACTACGGCCGCGTGCCCTATCTTTGGTATCTCGTGCGCG
>JGI12053J15887_10001579_pt1 | contig 10714 bp, 6 predicted proteins | sample MedBloCAOM1_O3_FD_15887 | JGI IMG/M metagenome (IMG submission 15887) | reverse complement strand
AAACAGCGTGTTTGCTGTGTATCAAAGCCAGGATGGAGCAGTGTGGGCCGGAACCTTGACGAGCGGCATCAGTAAGTTCAAAGATGGAAGATTTGTAACGTACACGACGGTTGACGGTCTTGCGTCGAACACTGTCTCGGCAATCCTGGAGACACGCGACGGAACGATTTGGGTTGCCACTCCGAATGGCCTGAGCTCATTGTCGCGCGGGCATTGGACGACCTATGCGACTGGAGACGGGCTGCCCTCCAACAGTGTGAACTGCCTTTTTGAAGACTCCTCCGGCGTCCTCTGGATTGGAACGTCGAGGGGACTGGCCTTCTTCAAATCGGGGCGCGTGCAAGTTCCTCGCGATGCTCCGGACTCGCTGCGCGAAGAGTTATTCGGAATGTCTGAAGATAAGGAGGGATGGCTTTGGATCGCGACTTCAGGCCATGTATTGCGCGTGTCCAATCAGAAGCTATCCAGTGGAGGCTTAAGCTCGGCCGAGATTTGCGAGTATGGGGCGGCCGATGGCCTGCCAAACACCATGGGAGTGAAGAGAAGCAGATCGGTGGTTGCGGACGGGGAGGGCAGGATCTGGTTTTCGTTAACTCGTGGCCTAGCGGTTGTTGACCCGTCTCACATCACGGACACATCAGCTCCAGCACTGCCTCACGTCGAGGCCATTGTGGCGGACAACGATCCCATTACCGTGGGCGAGTTAGTTCGAATTCCTTCTTCTCGTAAACGGATCACGTTTATGTATTCGGGCTTGAGCCTCGCCGTGCCGGAGCGCATTCGCTTTCGATATTCTCTTGACGGTTTCGACCGTGGTTGGAGTCAGCCAACCGCAGCCCGGGAAGCTGTCTACACAAATCTAGGCCCAGGCTCGTACCGGTTCCGTGTGATCGCAAGTAACAGTTATAGGCAGTGGAATGATTCCGAGGCGGCGATTTCGCTCGAAGTCGATCCGGCGTTTTGGCAAACATGGTGGTTCCGCGGGTCGTGCGTGGCAGCATTTCTGGCATTGCTCGGTGCGTTTTATCAACTCCGGCTCCGTCAGGTGGCGCGGCAGTTCAACATTCGGCTGGAAGAGCGAGTCGGCGAGCGCACGCGCATCGCGCGGGACCTGCATGACACCTTCCTTCAGACCATCCAAGGCAGCAAGCTGGTTGTGGATGACGCGCTGGAGCAGTCTACCGATCCCATCCGAATGCGTCGAGCCATGCAACAGCTATCGGTCTGGCTCGCGAGCGCCATGCAGGAAGGACGGGCGGCGCTGAATTCCCTACGCAGGGCGACGACTCAGACCAACGACCTTGCGGAAGCTCTCCGGCGCGTGACCGAAGACGGCCTCATCCCAAGGTCGATGGCGGTCACATTTTCTGTAGTTGGCGATGCCAGAGAGATGCATCCCATTGTTCGGGATGAAATTTACCGCATCGGTTACGAAGCCATCCGCAACGCATGTACACATTCGGGGGCAAGTCGATTGGAGGTAGAGCTCAGATATGCGCGCGACCTTACCTTGCGTGTAGATGACAATGGCACAGGTATCGATCCCGCCATCGCGGATAGGGCAAAGGACGGACACTTCGGACTGCAAGGAATGCGGGAGCGAGCCGCTCGCATCGGAGGCAAGCTCACGCTTGGGAGTTCCGCTAGCTCCGGGACTGAGATTAGGCTAATAGTTCCTGGAGGCATCTGTTTCCGGAAAATGAGGGCCCTTCCACGGTCTTTGTTTACAAGGATAAGAACACTCTTTCGCTGAAAAGAACAAACGTCCAATCTGGATCGTGGACCGCCGCTCAACGATTACCGCGTGAGACTTTCATCGACGGGATGGAGAGGCTTTTTGTTATCCAGTCCTACATTGCACGCTACCTCAGTACGGAGGTGCGTTCCCCGGGCCGGTAAATGGTTCCGAGGTGTTGCGCGACCAGCCGCGCGAGGCTTGATCGTTCCGAAGCCTCTGTGCGCCTTCATTGTGATGATCGGTCTGGTATTCGCTATTCCCGCCAAAGCGCTTGACCCGCAGAAACTGATCAGCCAGTTTACGCACACTTCATGGACCGCGAAGGACGGCGTTCCCGGGCCCGTTCGAGCAATTGCTCAAACACCAGATGGATATTTGTGGCTTGGGACGGAAGCCGGATTATATCGATTTGATGGTCTGCACTTTGTCGCTTGGGAACCGAGCTTCGGAGAACAGATTCTCGGGTCCGCGGTGTGGTCCCTGTGTACAAGCAGGGATGGAAGCCTTTGGATCGGGTTCAGTTCCGGCGGAATCGGCCAGCTACGCAATGGCCATTTGAAGAATTATTCGCATGCTGACGGGATACCAGACGGCGGAATTCTATCCATTGTAGAGGACGGAAACGGCTCGATTTGGGCGGGTGGTCAATACGGGCTTATCAAACTGGATAGCGGCAAGTGGCACCAGGTTGGAACGGAATCAGGATACCTCGCTCCCGGAGCACAAGTACTGTTCGTGGACCGCCGCAGAACTCTTTGGGTGGCAACGGATGGATTGGATTTTGGATTCAGCAAGGATCCGGTTCGGAGGAACACAATACTGAGTCTTGCCCCCAATGCAAAAAGTTTTGTAGCGACCCGAGAAGCCGTTGGGCAGGTGTGGATGATGACGGAGGGTTCAGACGGAGATGTGTGGATCTCTGACACCACCGGCCACACAGTAAGACCGATCATGAGTCGCCGTAAGTGGGCAGCTGGCATCAAAGTTGGCACGGAACCCTTCTGCGCGCTCTTCGACAGAGACCGGAGTNTGTGGATCGGACCGGATCAGAAGGGGCTTCGCCGAGTGATTGACGTAAGACAACCGGAAGGGGCTGTTCTGGATCAGCTTTCGGCCCGCGAAGGCCTTTCCAGCGATCAGGTCTATTCGGCTCTGGAGGACCGCGAAGGAAGTCTATGGTTTGGCACAGCCGCCGGACTGGATCGTTTTCGCGAGAACAAAATAATAGCCTACTCCAACGGAGAAGGTTTGATTCCGGATCATAGGCTAGCAGTCGCTTCAACACCGGATGGAAGTGTTTGGCTTGCCAGCTACACAGGCAACACTGTTCAGCGCTTCCGCCAGGGGCGCATCACTACTTCGAAGCTGCCGGCCTATTCCAGATCTGACACGACGCGCATTCTCAGTCTGTATGCAGACGGAAATAGCCGTGTCTGGGTCGGAGGCAGTTTCGGACTGGCAGAAGGAGCCGAGGGGAATGTCTCCTTCATAAAAGTCCCCTACATCGAGAAGGGAGCGATGGTACATGCCATTTCACGGGACGTCAGAGGCAACCTATGGATCACGGTGTGGGGAGGCGACAAGGGCGGAGGAGTCCTGCGATTGCGAGACGGTAATTGGACCGATTTTCGCAACCGTGTGCATCTCCCCGAATACCGCTGCCGCGTTCTGTATGGAGATCCGCTGGGGCGGCTTTGGCTGGGATTCGAGGATGGGGAAGTGGCAGTGCATGAGAATGAAGAGTTTCACGTCTATTCTTCGAAGGACGGTCTTCCCGGCGGTAAGGTGCTGGCAATTACGAGAGACCGGGCAGGAAACTTTTGGATCGGCAGCGAAGGCGGGCTGAGCCGCTTTGATCATGGGCACTTCGTCACGCTCACCAAGAAAAACGGGTTGCCGGGGAACTCGGTGTCGGGAATTTTGGAAGATGATGAAGGATTTTTCTGGCTTGCCGGAGCGCTGGCAATCCTCCGGGTAAGTTCACAGGAACTGGAAAAGGCGTTGCTCTCGCCTTCTTATCGGATGCAAGGGGCATCTTTCGACGCGACTGACGGCCTTCGAGGACTTCCGCGGCAACGTGAACCGTTTCCCACGGCGATACGGTCAACTGATGGCAGGCTCTGGTTTTCCACCAGCGAGGGCGTTGCCGTGATCGACCCGCGGCACCTGCCGAAAAATGTCGTACCGCCTCCGGTCACGATCGAAGCAGTCAAGGCGGATGATCGAACTCTCACGCCTTCTTCAGGATTGCGTCTCCGGCCAAGAACCAGGAATCTACAATTTGAATACGCGGCTCTCAGCCTGACAGCTCCAGAGCAGGTGCAATTCCGCTACAAGCTCGAGGGCTACGATGATGACTGGCGCGGCCCGGTAGGCGATCGGGAGGCTGCGTACACAAACCTGCCTCCTCGGAACTACCGATTTCGCGTGATCGCTTCTAATAACGATGGCGTCTGGAACGAGGCCGGTGCCGCTTTGGACTTCAGCGTCGCGCCCGCCTGGTATCAGACGAACTGGTTCCGAATTCTCTGCGTGCTGTCCACTGCCTTCATCGTATGGGTTATCTACCGGCTGCGTGTGCTGCAGATTTCGCGAGCCATCGGCGCCCGCTTCGATGAGCGATTGGCAGAACGCACGCGTATGGCGCGAGACCTCCATGACACCTTCCTCCAGACCATCCAAGGCAGCAAGCTGGTTGCGGATGATGCGCTGGAGCTGACTACCGATCCCGTCCGAATGCGTCGAGCGATGGAACAGCTATCCGTCTGGCTCGCGACGGCCATGCAGGAAGGACGGGCGGCGCTGAATTCCTTGCGCACTGCGACGACGACGCAGACCAATGACCTCGCTGAAAGTCTCCGGCGCGTGACCGGGGACGGCCTCATCCCCAGCTCCATGGCGGTCACATTTTCGGTGATTGGCGATGCCAGAGAGATGCATCCTATCGTCCGTGATGAAATTTACCGCATCGGTTACGAAGCTATCCGCAATGCATGTACGCATTCGGGGGCAAGTCAATTGGAAGTAGAGCTCAGATATGCGCGCGACCTTACCCTGCGTGTGGGTGACAACGGCACGGGGATTGACCCCGCTATCGCTGATCGGGGGAAGGACGGACACTTTGGACTGCAAGGGATGCGGGAGCGTGCCGCTCGCATCGGAGGCAAGCTCACGCTCGGGAGTTCCTCTAGCTCGGGGACTGAGATTAAGCTAATAGTTCCTGGAGGCATCATCTTCCGGAAGACTATGCCGGTTCAACGGTCTGTCTTTACAAGGATAAGAGCCCTTTTTCGCTGAAAAGGCCAAACCTCCAATCTGGACTGATTGCGGTTTGCAAAGTTTCACCCGCCCGCCATCGTACCTGTAGAAAAATCCAGGATGAATTCTATGGTTTCTGAGGTGTTCAGAAATTCAGGAGGCGAATAACGTGTCGGCATGCAAGCAGCAGAGGAGGACGCGAATGTTCGATAGCAGTTGCGTTCCTCAGAGAGTTTTGGCGAACAGATAAGGATGATTCGTGTTTCGTTCCAACAAGCCGAAGACCGCAAACTTCCGTACCGACTATGCCAAGCGTACTGACTTCTGCGAAGTATTCGAACAAGACACGAGACTTTTGTATCTGCTCGCATTTTTACTGACGACAAATCACAAGGAATCTGAGGAGTGCTTTGTCTTGACGGTAGAAGAAGCCTTCAAAGAGCAGACCGTCTTCAACGAATGGGCTCGATCGTGGGTCAAGCGCAGGCTGATCGAGAACGCGATCGAGATTGTTTCGCCCGCGTCGGGTCCAAACGGCCGGAAACGGGACCTCTGGAGCGCGGGGCAACGCGAGACACACAGAGAATGCGAAATCGATACCGTGACCGAACTCGCCCCATTCGAGCGCTTCGTTTTTGTCATGTCGATGCTGGAGCGCTATTCGAATTGGGACTGCTCTCTGATGCTGGGATGCAGCATGAACAAGATAGCGCAAGCGCGGATTAAAGCATTGCACCGACTTCCAGATTTCGCCGCAATCTTTCCGCAAGGCCACGGATCGCCAATGCGTCGTCTAGGAGTCACGGCGTAACTATCATCCGTCAGACCCATGAAGCGGGAGCACTCTCTTGCGTAAGACTAAACATCCAAGGTTGAGCAGCGATAGTCTCTGGTTCTCCTCCCATTGCCAAAGTATTGTCACTCTCTTTTCAATCATGACATGCGTGGACGGGCGCCCTGGTAGCCGGGTGGCACCAAGTGTTGGTGTTGGGGTGATGCGCTCCCGCCTCTTACGTCCACTCTGTTGTGGAACCTTGAATGCTTGAGAAACATCCAAAATACTCGTTGGGCCAGTTGACAAGGCACAAAGTTCCCGAGACCTCGAGTTCGCCAGGGAAAGGCGGCAAGCGAGTCGACCGTTGTTCGGCGAGAGCCTACATGAGCGAAGCACTCCCAGTGGTGTATATAGCGCGGCACGGTGAGACGGCGTGGAGCCTTTCGGGGCAGCATACCGGTCTTACCGACTTACCTTTGACCTCAAATGGAGAGCGTAACGCACGGCGGCTTGGAGAACGTCTGAAGGGCATGACATTTGCCAAGGTATTTACCAGCCCTTTGCGGCGTGCGGCCCGAACTTGCGAACTGGCTGGGTTTGGAACTGCGGCCGAAACCGATCCTGACCTTGTGGAATGGAACTACGGGCAGTATGAGGGGCTGCGTTCGGCCGAGATCCTTGCAAAACGTCCAGACTGGCAACTGTTCCGCGACGGCGCCCCGGGAGGCGAATCGCCAGCACAGGTCGGCGAGCGAGCAGACCGTGTAGTTCAGCGTATCCGCACCGTTCCTGGAGATGTACTGTTCTTCTCCAGCGGACACTTCATCCGCGTTTTCGCCGACCGATGGCTGGGGCGAGATCCAGGATATGCGGGCAGGTATTTTCTGCTGGACACGGCGAGCCTGAGCGCGGTCGGGTACGAACACAATCTTTCTCAGCCTGTGATCCGGTTTTGGAATGACGATCGTCACGCCCAGGAGACGGTGAACAAGGCGCTGGATGCCTTCACTGCCGGTCCTCAGGATGCGGTCAGGCGATGAGCAGTAATGGCGGGCTACGAAATATTCCCCCGTTCCGCTCGAGTACCGCGCCGCGGGGTTGCTGTTGCACGTCACGTCTCTGCCTTCGCCCTATGGTATCGGTGATCTGGGACCGTCGGCGTTTTCATGGGTTGATCGCCTCCATGATGCTGGGCAAAGATGGTGGCAGGCGCTGCCCCTTGGGCCAACTGGCTATGGAAACTCGCCGTATCAATCACTGTCTTCGTTCGCCGGCAACGTACTCGTGATCGGTCCGGCTGCCCTCATCTCTGACGGGTTGCTACGAGCGAGCGACTGTGAGTCTCATTTCGCTCCCGGAGTGGTCGACTACGACTCAGTTATTCCGTTTAAGCAGCGGCTGCTCGAAAAGGTGTGGACAAACTTTAAAGCCGGCGAGCGCGAGGACCTGCGGCCTGCTTATGACGAGTTCTGTGCCAGGCACGCGCATTGGATGGAAGACTATGCGCTATTCGCTGCGTTGAAGGCTAAGTATCACGGTGCTTATTACCTCCAGTGGCCAGCTCAAGTGGTCCAGCGCGATCCAAATGCGCTAGCCGAGGCGCGGCGAGAGTTGGCTACTCAAATCGATCAGGTTCGCTTTGCGCAATTCCTAGTGTTCCGCCAGGGCGATCAACTCAAGAACTACGCGCATGCAAAAGGCGTAAGCTTGATTGGCGACCTGCCCTTTTTCGTCTCTCCGGATTCCAGTGATGTTTGGGCCAACCCGGAGTTATTCCTGCTGGACGAGCAACGTCGGCCACGCTTCATCGCCGGAGTTCCGCCCGATTATTTCAGTGCGCAGGGGCAGTTGTGGGGCAATCCCGTTTACAACTGGGACGTACATCGTTCGACTGGTTATCGGTGGTGTATAGCCCGGTTCCAAGCGCTTCTGGCTCACGTAGATCTGATTCGCCTGGATCACTTTCGTGGATTCGCGGCCGCGTGGCACGTTTCAGCCGGGGCATCCACGGCCCAGTCCGGGCAATGGGTGCAGGGTCCAGGCGCCGGCTTTTTTCAGGCAGTGCGAACCGAACTGGGCCGTCTACCGTTCATCGCCGAGGATCTTGGTCTGATTACACCCGACGTGCAGGCTCTGCGCGACCAATTTCAACTCCCCGGCACCCGCGTGCTGCAATTCGCATTCGACGGCAATGCGGACAATCCATATCTTCCGCACAACTTTGTTCCCAACACGGTCGCATATACCGGTACTCATGACAATGCCACGACTCGCCAATGGTACGAAGAGTTGCCCGACTACCAGCGACAAAATTTGTGGAATTACCTCAAACGCTCGCCGGGCGAGACCGCGGAAGCTGCTCCGACGCTGATGCGAATGGCGTGGTCATCGGTGGCGGCACTGACCATCGCTCCGTTACAGGACGTACTCAACCTGGGTCGCGAAGCGCGTATGAACGTGCCCGGCCGTGCGGGCGGGAACTGGAGTTGGCGCTTCTCTGAAGACATGCTGTCCCTGCCGTCTTTTGAATCGTTGCGGGAGTTGACCGAAAGCTTTAGGCGCTCGGCCGGTCCGCAACACCAGAGTCGGCAGATTCCTGCTTGACTCTAACCAGCTTGACGGTTTGCTTCTGACCTGTCACTTGCCAAGTTCTTGGCACGAAGCACGATTCCGCATTTGGAGCCGTCAGCCGCGAGTGAGTCAATCCTTAACCTTAAATGCCTGCACCGGAGAACAAAACCCCACTCCGCACCGGAAAGATCCGCGATGGAATTGCGAATGCTTGAAGGAGAGCTGCCTAAAGACTCGGGCTGGTCGTGACCGAAAACAGATTCGCAGTTAGGAGCAAGCTGGTTCGATGACTGCCGTGCGCCGTACTGTTTGGAAGGGCCCACTTAGATGGTTGATCCGGTGCATTGCGATGATTTCTTTTGGAGGGTTAGCCGCTACCGCTCAACAATCCGATCAGATGGAAGAGCAACTCCAACAACTGAAGCGGCAGTACCAGGACACCACGCACAACCTCGAGCAACGCATCGCTGCACTGGAACAGCAAATCGAAAAACAGAAAGAGGACAACGCAAAAACCAAGCAGAGGACGGTCTCGGCCGTGGAACTGGGTGCCGAGGACGTTGTTCAAGAAGCTATTCTCGGAGAGTCGAGTCAGGTCGGAGCAAAGTTTCAAGGCCAGCTGCCTTCTGAACCGACGTATGACCTCCTGAGAGAAGCGGATGCAAAGATCGAGAAGCTGAACAAACAGCTGAGCACCTTTGAATTCCATGGTTATTTTCGTTCCGGTTACGGTCTAAACAGCGTGGGAGGGCAGCAGGTTGCGTTCCAAGCGCCTGGGGCTGGCGCCAAATACCGCCTGGGAAATGAAGCGGAAACCTATGCGGAATTGATCTTTGTCAACAACTGGCTGAACCCAGAACACAGTTTCGACAAGGCGTGGATGAAGACCGAGGTGATGATAGAAGCCAACACCACGAACTCTGCCAATTATGCCAATTTCACCGGGGGCACCGGTAATGACCAGTTCCGCTTCCGCGAAGCCTTCGTTCAGGCGGGCAACATCCTGGAGAGCCAGCCAGACGCCAAATTCTGGGCAGGCGAAAGATTCTACCGTCGCCAGCACATCGAGATCGACGACTTCTATCCATTGGACATGAGCGGCTACGGCGCCGGCGTTGAAGATCTCAGCTTTGGAATCGGCAAGCTGGCGTTATCGTATTTGTCCGGCGCGCGGCCCGACATTGTCACCCAAAACGGCAATCTCACAAAGAGCAACATTGACGTCCGCTTTTATGACCTGAAGGGACCCGCCGGTCTGTGGGCTGGGTGGTTCGATTTTGCTACCTCAAAGGGTGGCACTACAACAACGGGCACCGCAATTCCTACGACGAATGGATACGCGTTCGGATTGCGCCATCAACGTCTCGAGTGGCACGGTGGGTACCACGCGCTGGGTATCCAGTACGGGACCGGGCCGGCGAGCAACTTCAGTACGTCAATAGATGATCCCACCGCGTTTATAAACAGCACGGCAAGGTTTCTCGTCACAGAACAGGTGGTCTTTCAGCCAAACGACAGGTTCGCCATCATGCCAATTTTCATCTACCAGCGAACCAAAGACGGTAATCCGGAACACGGCTGGAATCAGTGGGTCTCGTTTGGCGCCAGGCCGGAGATCTTCTTTAACAAATATCTCTCCCTTGCGTTCGAGGGAGGATTCGATCATACGCACAGTCGCGGTCAGTACGACGGCTGGCTGCGCAAATTCACTATCGCGCCGCAAATCGGAGCGGGCAGAAAGTTTTTCAGTCGGCCGGTACTGCGCGCCTTTGTGACCTACGCTGACTGGTCGGACGGACTTCGCGGTTTTGTGGGCGGAGCGCCATATCTAAAAAGAACAAATGGCCTGACGTACGGAGTACAGGCTGAAACGTGGTGGTAGTTGCCAGCTTCCAGGAAAACCAGGAATTCAACGATCACAATATGAACGCCAATAGTTAATCAACCTGAATCATCGAATCGCGTGCAGCATCTGAGGTGGGGAAAGATGGCAAGTACCGAGATTACGAACGCTGGTGGCGCGCAGAGTATCGCGGCTGTTTCGACAATACCAGACTATTCACGTCCTCTGGCCGTCGTCACAACGCTATTTTTCATGTGGGGATTTCTGACCTCCCTGAATGACATTCTGGTGCCCCACCTGAAGTCTATCTTTGAGCTCAGCTATGCGCGGGTCATGCTGGTCCAGTTTGCATTCTTTTCGTCCTACTTTTTATTCTCAGTACCGTGGTCGAAGGTCGTGAACCGGATCGGCTATCAGAGCAGCATGGTGCTCGGCTTACTAACCATGGCTGTTGGAGCGTTCCTGTTCCTACCCGCAGCGTCCGCTGCTTCGTACCCGTTGTTTTTGACCGCGCTCATCGTTCTCGCTG
>JGI12053J15887_10001578_pt1 | contig 10716 bp, 13 predicted proteins | sample MedBloCAOM1_O3_FD_15887 | JGI IMG/M metagenome (IMG submission 15887) | reverse complement strand
CTGGCCGCAGCTGCCAAGGCCGCCGGTATCGAGGTCGTTGTACAGGCCGATGCAAAACGTGTCGGGGCTTCCGAAATCGCCGAAGGTACCGACCTGATCGTGACGGCGCACAGCCACGCGCGGATCAGCAGGAAGGCGCTGGCCGCGGCCAGGCTNGGCGGTATCGGCTATCACCCCTCGCTGCTGCCGCGGCACCGCGGCATCGCGGCGGTGGAATGGACCATCCGGGAAGGCGATCCGATCGCCGGCGGCACCGTGTACCACCTTGCCGATCAAATGGATGCCGGCGCGATCGCAGCCCAGGAGTGGGTTTTCGTCAAAAAGGGCGAAACCGCCCGGGAGCTGTGGGAGCGCGCGCTGGCACCGCTTGGACAGAAGCTTCTTGGTGAAGTTATCGACCACGCCAAGACCCACAACAGCCTGCCGGCCAAACCGCAGGACGAGCAGTTCGCGACCCTGGCGCCGAGCCTTCCCAAATAGCCGCAACGAGGTTGAATTTCCTGTTCCACGGCATGGAACCAACCCCGAAATCAAATGTTTGACAGGTCGGGAACCTTTCGCGCTTTCGCGGCGCAGCAAATTTTGGACACATTGTACCGGAATAAGCCGTGTCATCACTCACATCGGGGATACGATTCATGCGCCACAATCGCATTGAGGCGGTATTTTTTGCTACCGCACTTACCACCGCAGCCGCCTTGGCCGCGGTTCCCGCTAACGCCCAGACGCCCTATGACGGGCTCTGGCATGTCACCGTCATGACAAAGGCCGGCAGCTGTGAACCGTCGACAAGCTCGACGCTTACCGTGACGGACGGCAAGGTTTCTGCCGCAGGTGCCGCGGTTTCCGGCAGCATCGGACGGGAGGGACTTGTGCGGGTCTCGATCAATGGTGCATATGCGAACGGTCAGCTCAGCGGCAACGCCGGATCGGGGAAATGGAATGGGGCATCTGCAGGCATACCGTGCAGCGGCCGGTGGGAAGCGTCCCGCCAATAAAACAGGCCCAACGGCCGACACCCCTCTGGTCATCAGGCAGCTAATATTCGCGGTTGTCACGTTGTTCGTGGCGACTGTGTCCGGCTCCGCAAGCTACGCGCAATCGGGACCGTTTGCGGGGATGGCCGGTAACTGGTCCGGCGGCGGGACGGTCACGCTGGATGACGGCTCGAGCGAGCGACTTCGCTGCCGCGCAACTTACGCTGTCGGCGCTGGCGGAACCGGCCTCAATCAGAGCCTCGTCTGCGCCAGCGACAGCTATAAATTCATTCTCTCAAGCAATGTGGTTGCGCAGGGCGCAGCGCTTTCCGGGACGTGGAGCGAAAGCAGCCGAGGCGTCAGCGGGAACCTCGAAGGACACAGCGGCAACGGCAATTTTCAGGTGATCGCAAGCGCGCCAGGCTTCACAGCGAACTTGTCATTGACGACGCGCGGCAACAAGCAGTTCGTCGTGATCAAGTCCGACAGCGCATTCAGGCTCGCCAATATCTCACTGTCTCGCTACTAGCCGATCGGCCGCAATCGCTTCAGCTATCTCGCTTCGGCCGGGCGAGCCGCGCGGCGGTCTCTTTCATGGTCTTTGCGATCAACAGCGCCTGCTCCTTGTTGAGCGCAAAGTCCTGAACGCCTTTATGCGTGGTCAGCGACAGCACCATGATTTCCGGCTGGTTCTCCGGCCAGCCGGTGGCGAAGGCCGTCACAAAATCCGCAGATGTGGAGCGTTTGGTCATCGGGAGAGCTCCTATGCGGCCGGCACGAACGCGGTGACTTCGATCTCGACTTTTGCCCTGATATCAACGAGACCGTCGATGTAGAGCAGAGTCGCGGGCGGAAAATTTTTCCCCAACGTCTCGCGCCAGGCCACGCCGATACCGGCACCCGCGGCCTCGTATTCGCCGCGGCTGGTCAAATACCAGGTGAGACGAACGATGTGCTCGGGGCCGGCCCCGGCCTCCGCCAGCAGCTTGATGATCCGCCGCAAGGCGACGGCGACCTGCCCGGCCATATCGGGTTGATATTCGCCCTTCTCGCCGCCGGTCTGGCCGGCAAGCACGATCCATCGGCCGGGACCATCGACCGCTACGCCGTGCGAGAAGCCGCGTGGCTTCGACCATTCGGCCGGTTGCAAGATACGCATGAGCAGGGGTTCTCCAGAAATGACATGGATCGGGGCGATCCTTAGCACCGATCGCACGGACACTCCCACCCTGAAATTCAAGACGGCGCATCACTGCATCGGCATATTTGCGCGTTGCAAATCCGAACGGGGTCGCCGATACCGGCCTGCCCTCCCCAACCGCCCGCGCTTGCGGCATGTCTGACATTCCCCGCTGATGGACCGAACACCTTCCAAACCAAAGGCCGCGCTGTGGATGGCGGGCTGGCTCGCCTTGATGCTGATCGTGGCGATCGCCGGCCGCGAGACGACGCGCGAACTGAACGTATTTCAGATCATGGAGATACGCTCGATCCTCGGCTTCTTGATGCTGTATCCCTTGATCCGCGCCAATGGCGGGTTTGCGGCGATGAAGACGTCGCGGCCGCTGCAGCATATCGGGCGCAATCTCATTCACTATGCCGCGCAGCTTGGCTGGTTCTTCGCGCTGACCCTCATTCCGCTGGGTCAGGTGGTATCGATCGAGTTCACCATGCCGATCTGGACCGCGATCCTTGCCGCGAGCTTTCTCGGCGAGCGGATGACGGTCTGGAAGGTTTCGGCGATCGTGCTCGGCGTGGTCGGCGTCATCGTCATTGTTCGCCCCGTCGCCGGCGAGATCAATCCGGGGCAGATGATCGCGCTCGGCGCGGCCGTGGGATTTGGCATCTCCATCGCCATGATGAAATCTCTGACCCGCACCGAAAAAACACTGGCGATTATTTTCTGGATGCTGGTGATTCAATCCGCGGCTGGATTTTTCCCCTCGCTCTACGTCTGGAGATGGCCCTCCGCCTATGCCTGGGGCTGGATCGTCGTGATCGCATTCTGCGGCACGTTCTCCCACTACTGCATGGCGCGCGCGATGCTGTACGCCGACGCGACGGTGGTGGTGCCGATGGATTTCCTGCGGGTTCCGCTAACGGCAGCCGCAGGCTGGCTGATTTATTCGGAACGGTTGGACATGTTCACCGTGCTGGGCGCGGCGCTGATCCTCACCGGCAATCTTTTGAACCTGAAAGCCGCCGATCCGGTTCCTGCGCGCATCGGAACCTGAGCAATCCGTCGGGGGAAGCCAATCGGATCGACTATCCCCATTTTTTTCGGCCGCCCTGATGCAAATTGTGATCTAAATCACGCAAGCTCGCGCGCCGATTCAATACCGTCGGGATTTGCGGATGGCTGCCGCCAGGATTTGGGCAATAGCCTAATTTTTTGTGGCGCTAAGTGTGGTTTTTTCGTGTAGTCTGCGACGACGCATTGCAGTTCAAGATACCGATTCCACCAGGGGATTTCAGATGCGCTACCTCACCGTCGTTGTTTCCCTGATTTGCATGTTGTTCACGGCGCACGCGGCCAAGGCCGACCGGCGCGTCGCCTTTGTCGTCGGCAATGGCGCCTACAAGAACGTGGCACAGCTTCCCAACCCGCCGGTCGATGCCAAGGCGATGGCGGCCGTGCTTCGCAATGTCGGCTTCGAAGTTGTCGAAGGCACCAATCTTACCCGCGATAAAATGACCGAGCGGCTGCTCGAATTCGGCAAGAAGGCGCAAGGTGCCGACGTCGCGGTATTTTTCTATGCCGGCCACGGCATCGCCATCAGCGGCACAAATTATTTGCTGCCGATCGATGCCGACATCAAATCGGAAATGGACGTCAAGCTGGGCGCCGCGATCAATATCGACCTCACGCTCGACCAGACCATGAACGACGCCAAGGTCAAGCTGGTGTTCCTCGATGCCTGCCGGGACAATCCCTTCGCCGCCAAGATCAAGTCCAATTCCGCTACCCGCAGCGTGTCGGTGCAAACCGGGCTTGCGGAAATGAAATCCGGTGAAGGCACGCTGATCGCATTTGCGACAGGTCCGGGGCAGACCGCACTGGACGGCCAGGAAGGCACCAACAGTCCGTTTACCCGCGCCCTGATCGCCCACATCACGACGCCGGGCGTCGAGATCCAGCAGGCGATGACCGAGGTCCGCGCCCAGGTCAACGAAGAGACCAACAAGGGCCAGCTGCCCTGGGGACACACCAACCTCATCGGTGCTGTCTATCTGAACCCGGCTGCGAAGCCCGCTGCCGGTGCTGCGCCGGCACCTTCGGCGCCCGCTGCTGTTGCCTCAAGCTCCTCCCCCGGCACCGACGTCGAACTCGAGTTTTGGCGCTCGGTCAAGGAATCGAACAAGCCGGAAGAACTCAACGCTTATCTGGCCAACTATCCCAACGGTCAGTTCAAGTCGCTGGCGCTGGCCCGGATCGCCTCGCTGGAGAACGGTCCGTCGACCACGACCCGCAACCTGACGACCGGCATTGATCCCGCCACCTTCACCGAGGAAGCCAACCAGACCACGGAAGACCAGATCGGTCTCGAGAAGGGCCAGCGCCGTGACGTACAGCGCCGGCTGAACGGTCTTGGTTTCGATACCAAGGTGACCGGCAAGTTCGATGAGTCGACACGTGCTGTAATCACGCGCTGGCAGGCCGCACGTGGCTATCCCAAGAGCGGTTACCTCAACAAGCTGCAGCACAAGGCGCTGCTCGCCGAAATCGTCGCAACCACGCAAACGAGTTCCAGCGACGCCTCTGACGATAAGCCAGCGCCCCGTGCGCGCCGCAGCAGCGGTGGCGGAGGCGGCGGCGGTGGCGGTGGCGGTGGTGGCGGCCATCGTGGCGGGGATCCCGGTGCAGCCTTCGTCGGCGGGGTGGTGGGCGGCATGATGGGCGGCATGTTCCGGCGCTGATCGTCCAATCAGTAAAAAGGCCCGGGTCACCCCGGGCTTTTTTGTTCACGCCTCAATTCATTTTGTGCACTCCGCGTGCCCCTCCGTCAGCTTCACCATCTTGTCGCCGCCCGAAGTCAGCCGGCACATTTCCACTTCCTTGCCTGCCGGGATCGGCTTGGCGCAGGTGATCTGCGGGTTGTTGTCGTATTTGGCGGTTGAGAATTTGCAGGTCACGATGCAGGAGGCGTCGCGCGCCAGCGAATTCGTCACCACGATGCTGGCGATATCTTCCCCCGGCAAAATGGCGCAGCTGAACGGTACCGATTCCGCTGACGCCGGCGTCATTTGCAGACCGATGAAGAGCGCAAGCCAAAGGCCCGTCAAAAACCAGCGCATGAGTTTCGCCGGGTCTATTTCCCCGCAGCCTTTCTCAGCGCGTCATTGATGCGATCCTGCCAGCCGGGCCCGCCCTGCTGGAAATGCTCAAGAACGTCCTGATCGATCCGCAGCGAAACCAGTTCCTTCACGCCGGGAAGCGTGGTCTGTTTAGGCGGTGCGTCCGGCACCTTGGTTGTGGTCCGCTTGAACGCAGCTTCGGCTTCGGTTCGGGCGTCGTTCAGGGTTCTTGGTCGTCTCGGTTGATCTGCCACGGTTAGATTCCTTCAAACAGCGCGGTCGAGAGATAGCGCTCAGCGAACGACGGCACGATCGCAAGAATGGTCTTGCCCGCAGCTTCAGGGCGTTTGCCGATCTGGAGCGCGGCGGCGATCGCGGCGCCCGAGGAAATGCCGCCGGGGATACCCTCGTTGCGCGCCAGCGCGCGCGCGGTTTCGATCGCGGTCGCGCTGTTGACCTTGACGATCTCGTCGATGACGGAACGGTCGAGGATATCTGGAATGAACCCTGCGCCGATGCCCTGGATCTTGTGCGGGGAATGCTGGCCGCCGGAGAGTACCGGACTTTCCTCGGGCTCCACGGCGACGATCCGCAGCGAAGGCTTGCGCGGTTTGAGAACCTGTCCGACGCCGGTGATGGTGCCGCCGGTGCCGACGCCTGCGACGAAGTAATCGATGTCGCCGCCGGTGTCGTTCCAGATTTCCTCCGCCGTGGTGCGGCGGTGAATTTCGGGATTGGCGAGGTTCTTGAATTGCTGCGGCATCGCGGCGTTGGGCGTCGTCCGCACCAGTTCCTCGGCCGTGGCGATCGAGCCCTTCATGCCCTGGGCTGCCGGCGTCAGAATGATTTCAGCGCCGAGGAACGCCAGCATCTTGCGCCGCTCGATCGACATCGATTCCGGCATCACCAGTTTCAGGCGGTAGCCGCGAGAGGCGGCGACGAACGCGAGCGCGATGCCGGTGTTTCCCGATGTCGGCTCGATCAGCACGGTGTCGGCGTTGATCACGCCCGCTTTTTCCATCGCGATGATCATCGCGGCGCCGATGCGGTCCTTCACGCTCGCTGCAGGATTGAAATATTCGAGCTTGGCGAGAATTGTCGCGTGCGCCCCGTGCTGCTGCGGCATCTTGCGCAAGCGAACGATGGGCGTGTCCCCGACCGCATCGACGATGCTGTCGAAAACCCGGCCCCGGCCGGGACGGTGCACTGCACTCGTGGGTGACGGCGCGTCCATGACGAACTCCTGCGGCAACAATGTGCGCGAAATCAGCGGCTCTCTGCCATTAGGGGCAGCTTGCACCCATGTGCAAGTGAGAATCCGGAGAGTCAAAAATTCGCTGCATTGCAAAACTAGAAAGCGGCTAAATAACCTAAAACGAACGCATTTGTGTTGCGACAATGTCAAATAAATCGGTGTAGGCTCAGGCTGAGGTTCAGATCGCAAGGAGGTCACGATGCCAGCAATTGCTGAAGTCCTGTCGACCATCGCGCCCAACCCGGACCCGCGTGGATGCGATCTGCCAACTTGCCCGGTTTGCGCAGATTCAATGGTAGCTGCGGAAGCTTCTGCTTATGTTTCCGACAACCTCATCAGCTATCTCTGGACCTGCGACACCTGCGGTTACGGCTTCGTGACCAAGCATTCGCTGCGACGATTTGCCTGTAACTAAGTTTTGACGCCATTTTCAGCGACGGCGTTCAGCGCGGTGCGATGTCGCCGCTTGCCCAGCCGGCACGCGTGCGTTGGCAAAAGCTTTCGAACGTGCCTTTCGAAATCGCGTCCCTGATGTCGTGCATCAAGCTCTGGTAATACGCGATATTGATTTCCGACAACAGCATCGCCCCCAGCGTCTCGCCTGATTTGACCAGGTGCTGCAGGTAGGCGCGCGCGTAACTGCGGGCGGAGGGCCACGGACTTTCCTCGTCGAGCGGCCGCGGATCGTCGGCGTGGCGGGCGTTGCGCAGATTGATCTGGCCGAACCGCGTGAACGCCACCCCGTGGCGCCCGTTGCGCGTCGGCATTACACAATCAAACATGTCGATGCCGCGCGCGACCGCCTCCAGAATATCTTCGGGCGTGCCGACGCCCATGAGATACCGCGGACGATCCTGCGGCAGGATCGGCGCGACTTCATCGATCATGGCCAGCATCACCGCTTGCGGCTCGCCGACCGCGAGGCCTCCGATGGCGTAGCCGTGAAAACCCATTTCAACGAGACCCCGCGCACTGGCCCTGCGGAGTTCGGGCACGTCGCCGCCTTGCGCGATGCCGAACAGCATGTATCCGGCAGGCGCGGTCTCGAAAGCGCGCTTGCTGCGCTCCGCCCAGCGCAACGAGAGTTGCATCGCGCGCTCGATATCGCTGCGCTCCGCCGGCAGCCGGATGCACTCGTCCATTTGCATGGCGATATCGGAGCCGAGCAACCGCTGCACCTCGATCGAGCGTTCAGGCGACAGCTCCACTTTGGCGCCGTCGATATGCGAGCGAAAGGTCACCGCGCGCTCGCTCAGCTTGCGCAACTGCGCCAGCGACATGACCTGGAAGCCGCCGGAGTCGGTCAGCATCGGGCCTTGCCAGCCGGTGAAGCTCTGCAGACCGCCGAGGGCGGCAATGCGCTCGGCGCCCGGCCGCAGCATCAGGTGATAGGTATTGCCAAGCACGATGTCGGTGCCGGCCTCGCGCACCTCGCGCCAATGTACCCCCTTCATCGCCCCTGCAGTGCCGACCGGCATGAAGGCAGGCGTTCGCAGCGGACCATGCGGCGTCGTTAGCCGTCCGGTGCGCGCTCCGCCGTCGGTCGCGATGAGATCAAAGTGATTGGGAAGGTTCATGCGTCAGCTTATTGCGTGACAACGATGCCTGATTCAACCTCGTTGAAGCGGATTCTCGATTTTCTGGCGAATTACCAATTTCTGCCCGAAAGCCGTTGACGCCGGTCCGGCTCCCCCATAAGTTCCCGCGCCATGATGACGAACACCAAACGCACCGCGAAAACCGCAAAGCCCTGTCGGGCTTCGGGAGGCGTGCGCGCGTAATCGGACGACCGCATCATCTGAACCGGAGCCCCGCCTGAAAAGGTCCGGGGCTTTTTTATTGCCTGATGGAGACCGAAGTGAAGAACGATCCCGTTGTTGCCATTGCCGGCGTGACCGGCGCTGTCGGTGCCGAATTCATCGCCACCATGGACAAGCGCGCATTTCGCGTCGGCAAGCTCAAAGCGTTGGCGAGCGCGCGTTCGGCGGGCAAGACAATCGACTTCCGCGGGCAGAAGGTTGCGATCGAGGAGATTAACGAGGACTCTTTCGAAGGCGTCGATATCGCGCTGTTCTCGGCAAGCGGCGACATTTCCAGGAAGTTTGCTCCCATTGCGGTGAAGGCCGGTGCCGTCGTCGTCGACAATTCGTCCGCGTTCCGCATGGATCCGAACGTGCCGCTGGTGATCCCCGAGATCAACGCCAGCCGCATCGGGGAGCACAAGGGCATCATCGCCAATCCGAATTGCTCAGCGATTACCGCGCTGGTGCCGTTGTGGCCGATTCACAAGGCCAACCGCATCAAGCGCGTGATCCTGTCGACCTATCAGGCGGCAAGCGGGGCCGGCGCGGCGGCGATGGAAGAACTGGTGGAGTCGACGCGCGCTTGCCTCGACGGGCAAACCTATCAACCAAAGGTATTGCCGCACTCCTACGCCTTCAACCTGTTCAACCACGATAGCACGGTCGATCCGGCGACCGGCTACAACGATGAAGAAACCAAAGTCATGCAGGAGACCCGGAAGATCTTCGAAGACGACAGGATTGCCGTCGGCGTGACCTGCGTGCGGGTGCCGGTGTTGCGCGCGCATAGCCAGGCAATCACCTTCGAGTGCGAGAAGCCGATAACGGAGGACCAGGTGCGCGCGATCCTGTCGGATGCGCCGGGCGTGAAGATCGTGGACGATCGGATCAAGAATTATTTTCCGATGCCGATCGATGCATCAGGCCAGGATGATGTCCTGGTCGGCCGCATTCGCAAGGATCTCAGCGATCCCTCCGGCCATTCGATCTCGATATTCGTGGCGGCGGACCAGCTCCTGAAGGGAGCCGCACTCAACGCGATCCAGATCGCAGAACGGCTGCAATAACTCCGCTCAATCGTGCGCACGAAACAGCAGGCAGGCATCGCCATAGGAATAGAACCGATAGCCGCTCTTGATCGCGTGGGCATACGCCCGCTTCATGGTGTCGAGCCCGCTGAAGGCCGATGCCAGCATGAACAGCGTCGAACGCGGCAGGTGAAAATTGGTCAGGAGAATATCGACCGCGCGAAAACGATAGCCCGGCGTAATGAAAATCGCGGTTTCGCCGGCGAACGGCTCGATCGTGCCGTCTTCCGCGGTGGCGCTTTCCAGCAGCCGCAGCGAGGTGGTGCCGACGGCTACGATGCGGCCGCCATTCGCCCTCGCCGCATTCAGCGCGTCGGCGGTATGGCGGGAGATGACGCCCGATTCGGAATGCATCCTATGCGCCGCNGTGTCGTCCACCTTGACCGGCAGGAACGTCCCTGCTCCGACATGCAACGTTATCAGGTGAATCCCGATACCGCGCTCGCGCANCGCCGTTTGCAGCGCCGGGGTAAAATGCAGTCCCGCCGTCGGCGCGGCGACCGCGCCCTCATTGACCGCGAACATGGTCTGGTAGTCGGCGGCATCGCGCTCGTCGGGCGCGCGCTTGCCGGCGATGTAAGGCGGCAGCGGCGCGCTACCCAGATCGGCGATCGCTTGATCGAGCACGGGTCCGTGAAATGAAAACGAAAGCGTGATCTCGCCATCGTCTCCCTTGTGCTCGACCTCTGCGTCGAGATGGCCGAGCAGGCATACCTTGCCCTCATTGCCGAAGCGAACCACATCGCCCCGCGACAGCTTCTTCGCCGGCTTGACCAGGGCCTGCCAGCGCGAGCCGTCGAGGCGCTTGATCAGCGTCGCCTCGATCTTCGGTTCTGTGTCGCGGCCGATGCGGCGGCCTCTCAACTGGGCTGAGATCACCTTGGTGTCATTCACCACCAGCTGATCGCCGGGCTCCAGCCATTGCGGAAGATCGGCAACGATGCGGTCGCGCAAGACACTGTCGGGTTGCACGATCAGCATCCGCGCGGAGTCGCGCGGGCTCGCCGGGCGCAGCGCGATCTGGCCTGCGGGAAGTTCGAAGTCGAAGAGGTCGGTACGCATGGCGCCGCTCCTGCGGCGCACCTCATCCTGAGGAGCGGCGTCTTCGCCGCGTCTCGAAGGATGAGATCAGAACGCCTGAGGTTTCATGGTTCGAGACGCGTGCTTCGCACGCTCCTCACCATGAGGGGATCAAGCCGCGTCGAGGGCCATGCGCGCCTTGACGATCTTGTCCGGGTTCTGCACCGGCTCGCCGCGCTTGATCTTGTCGACGTTCTCCATGCCCGACGTCACCTTGC
>JGI12053J15887_10001577_pt1 | contig 10723 bp, 13 predicted proteins | sample MedBloCAOM1_O3_FD_15887 | JGI IMG/M metagenome (IMG submission 15887) | reverse complement strand
TGCGAGGGTAAAGAGGCTGATCGCAATGACGAACAGCCACCGCAGCGTCAGCACGCGCGTCAGCCACCCGGTCAGCGGAATGGCTATGATCTCGGCAATCAGATACGCCGTCTGAAGCCAGCTCATCGCATCCCGCGATATCGCGAGTGCATCCTGGATCGCGGGCAGCGATGTCGCGACGACCTGAATGTCGAGGATCGCCATGAACATGCCAAGGCACATCAGGACGAAGCCAAGCCACGCGGCTGTACTCGGCTCGGTAATCCGTTCGGTCATTATGCGCCACGCACAATTGTCTCACGAGTCGCGGCGAGGGCGCGGTTTTCGGACCGTATACGGATGGCGAGGGCCGCAGCGTTGAGGATTGTGAAGACGGCGGCCAGTCGCGGCAGACCCAGAACCAATGGCAGTACGGCGATCTCGCAGGTCACCACGGCGTAGTTGGGATGCGACAGAAATCGATAGGGCCCCGCCGACACCAGGGGTTGTTCCGGCAGAACAATGATCCGCGTCGTCCATCGCGAGCCGAGCGTCTGCATCACCCAGAAACGAAAGCCCTGCAGCACGACATAGAGGATCAAGGCAACGACATTCACCGGTTGATCGTGCCCGAATACCCACAACGATATCAGCCATGCTGCGTGCACCGCGACGATCAAGAGGTAATGCCGGGGCGCGATCTCGACCGCCCCGCGGGCCTGCAGTCTGTGAGTGTTGTAACGTGAGAGGACGAGCTCTCCGGCGCGTTGCAGCGTGACCAGCCCGAGAATGAATTCAGCCGATGTCACGCGGCGTGCCGCAGCGTGACGCAGCTTGCGGTGAAGCCGGGTCCGAGCGCCGTCAACAGCGACCTTGCCGGAAGTCCCTTCGCGCGCGCGCGTTCGAGCACGAACAGCACCGTGGGTGCCGACATGTTGCCGTAGTCGGCGATGATCTGCCGTTCGTGATCGAGCGTGCCTTGATTGAGTGAAAATGCCGCCTCCAGCGCCGTGATGACCCGGGCGCCGCCGGGATGGCAGATGAAGCGGTCGATGTCCGCCATCGAAAGCTGCATCCGCGCCAGGATTTGTACCACGGCGGGATTGAGGTGCGCGGCGACGAAATCGGGGATGGTGCGGCGGAAAATCACGCCAAACCCTTCCGGATCGACGCTCCAGCCCATGACTCCGAGCGTATCGGGCCAAAGGTGTTCGCCAGCATCCTCGATTCGCGTCGCGCCGCCATCGCCGGCGCGCAAGATGATCGCGGCAGCGCCGTCGCCAAACAGGCTGATGGCGACGATGTTGGCCTTGGTGAGTTCGTCGTGACGAAGTGCGAGCGAGCATAGCTCGATCGCGACCAGCAGCACGTTGGTACCGGGCCGCGCCTGCGCAAGGCGCGACGCAATCGACAGGCCCGAAACGCCGCCCGCGCAGCCAAGGCCGAACACCGGCACGCGCATGACCTCGGAGCGAAAACCCATCGCGCGGGCGACGCGCGCTTCGAGACTCGGGGTTGCGATACCGGTGGAGCAAACGGTCACGACGGTGTCGATGTCGCCGCCGCCAAGGTGCGCGCTCGCCAGCGCCTTCTGCGCCACATCGACGAACAGCGCCTCGGCCCCCTCCAGAAACGCCTGGGTACGCTCCGGCCAGCCGCGCGGCTTGAGATACCACTCGAATGGCCTGACGCCGTGACGTTTGACGATTCCGGTGTTCGCAAAGATACTCGAGAACGTCGAGAATTCAGGAAAGCGGGGTCCGAGTTCATCCCAGGCCGCGGCGAGAACATCCTTCTGCAAGAACACGTGAGGAGGGACCGATGTCGCCAGCGAAACGAGGGCAGCCGTGGGCATCGCGAGATCTCTCCTGCTGCTTCAGTTTATGGGAAACATCGGCGCGGGTCGTTTATTCCAGTGCCCGTGAAGACCGTCTGGTCGAATGGGGCACCAAAACGTGAAACACGTCGCCTGTGCAGCCTCCGAGATTTGGTCAGGAGGCTTAGACTGTGATCAATTAGCATTGAGGCGATTTGTCGGCGATGGCTGTACACCGGATGCAGAAACAGACTTTCAGGCGAGCGACATCCGCGGACGTAAGCACTGTTCGTGAAATCACGCGGGCCGCCTGCTCAAAGTGGATTCCAGTGATCGGCCGAGAACCAAAGCCAATGACGGCGAATTACGTGCAGGCTGCGGCCGACCATGTCATCGATCTCTTTGAAGAAGCTGGCCGGCCAATTGCGCTGATTGAGGTGATCCCCAAGCCTTCGCATCTGCTGATCGAGAATGTCGCCGTCCTGCCAGATCGGCACGGCAAAGGCATTGGGGACTTGCTTCTCAGGCGCGCTGAGACCATTGCGCGATCACTCGGATTGAATGAGTTGAGATTGTATACCAATGCCATGTTTGGTGCGAACATAGCATTCTATGCGCATCGCGGATTTGAGGAATTCCTGCGTGAGCCGCATGCAGCGGGTGGCGAGGTGGTTCACATGAAGAGATCGGTCGAGCCTTAGGCTGGCTCAACGGGAAGGCGGCGCGGGCCGCTGCTCGCCATGACGCTCTCAAACTCCTTTGTTTTTTCGGCCGCACTCTCTCCCCTTGTGGGCTCCAGGATTCATTCCGGTGGCCGTGCCAGATTTCATCTTGCTGGATTTAGTCTTTCCGGACTTCATTTTGAAATCGGCAGCGCCCGGTCCCACATTGCCTTCGCTCGACGCGGCGGGATCGCGCTAAATTTGCAGCATCGGGGAACGGGCTCCGATCGAAAGCTTTATCGATTGGAAGTTTTCACTCCCGAGACTTCCCCCAACTGGACCCCCCGCCTTGCGCGGCTTTCGCGAGGCGGGTTTTCTTTGTCTTCCCACCGATGGAACGTGGCAGCGTAGAGCAGCGTTAACTCGCACCGGACGAGCGGGAAAAGTTCAAAGCCGTTTCGTCTGCGAAGGAAGAAAGGGTCTGACTGCGATGCCCAAGGAAAACGATCTGGCAGGTGCGCAGGATGGGGGCGGCAAACATGGCGGCCAGAAGGGCATGCCCAAACCTGAGCCCCGTCCACCGGGGAGCAAGGACCAAGGCATTGTGCGCGACGAGCGGGGACAGGAGCAGCCGCGCGACAAAGCGCGCGCCCAGCAAGTCAGCCGGCAGGACAGGGGCGGCGACCCGCCGGGCCAAAAATCCTAGCCTGACTTCCGCGGACTGCGATGTGGGCGATGCGAGATATCGGCAGAGGTTGAGCCTCTGCGCAAGCCGATAAGTCCGGCTTCGGCACGAGCGGAGCCTTCTTGAGAGAACGGGGCATCGGCCCTGTCGATGGGTTGCCCGACCGCTTGGCCCGGTCGGCGTCCGAACACCCTGTCGCGCACGGCGGTGAACCATCTCCACAGATCGGCGAACCAGTTCATGGTCATCAGCTTGAATTTGACCACCTTGAAAAGGCGTTCAACGACCACGAGACTGATTCCGTAAGCCGCAACCAGCATTCCGGTCCCGGTCAGCCAATGTCCGTGGCCAGCGACGAACATGGCCACAATCTTCAGCGGCTCGACAAGCAGGATCGGCAAAAGCATCAATGCAAGCGACTGGTAAGGTCCCAATCGCCGAATGTAGCGACGGGCCGCCAGCACTGCAGTCGTCTTCCATCGGCGTTTGCGGGTGATCGCCGGCATGGCTCGGTCTTAGCGGGCGAGGCGAGTTGCATTCACAGTGACATGTTCACGGTAGCGGTCAATAACGATGGAGAGGCCTCCACCCGTCAACAGGGTTTCGACAGCTTCGAATGCTGCGGCAATTTTCTCGGTGACCATCAAATTGGCCCCGTCACCGGCCTCGCTGCCTCCGCGCGTGAGTTTCGTCATTCGCAGGCCCACCATGCGGCTCGACTTCAGGATCAGCATCGCCGACGAATACCATGGAAACATGTCTTTTCGTCGTGCAGGCCAAGCTGCCTGAGCACAACAGCATGCTCACCCGATGGTTCCGACGTCGAATCCTCGGCCCCGGGGCATATCTCATCCGGATGTGTTGCGACGGTGGCGTGTGGTGGTTATCGCACAGTTAGTGCAGGGAGTTCTTGGTGTCGATGGTCTTGCCATGCTCCGACGCCGCATACNGGCTTCGGAGTTCCGATTCCAGCTCGATATTTTCAACAAGCACGGCACGCAATGCGCGCCGCACATCGCCATCGGCACTCGCCAGGATTTCATCTATGGCTGACTCAAAAGGATCTCTTTTCATCGCTTAACAACCGCGAAAACGAGCCGGGGTTCCGTTTGTGCCGAAGTTCCGTTTGCGTAGACTCAGCGCGCCAGCCGTCCGTGCTTGGGGGCTTCAAGTATTCGCGTCTTCGGTACCGCCAGCCCGTCGCAATGCTCGAAAAGACCACGCGAATGAAGATGATCAGGACAGTGATCTGAATCCAGATGAACCCGCCGAGCTCTCTGAGAACGATTTCGATGCGATCGCCCCAAGGGGAAGGCAGAGCGTCGCCGACCGCCTCTATGCCATGCGTCGCTGTTCGCAGCCCCCATTTGATCCAGTCCGGCCGGTAATAAAACGCCACTCCGATGAAATGCGCCGAAGGTTATCGGCCGTGATCCCCAACCGCTTTGACCAGGCGCGCAATTGCGCGGGGTCAGACAGATCGATCTTGTCGCGGATCGGTTGGGGCCTGGCGCGGCGCATTGGGGGCATCTCCTATCGACGAGGGATAATGACCGCCGCGTGTGATTTGTTCCGCGACTCGAAACAAGTCGGGAACATGCGGTCGGCCGGCGGCTTGTCCTTGCAGGCGATCCCTCAGGATCGGAAACGGACGCAGCGGATGAAAGATTTTTCGAATGCCTCGTTTTCTCCCGAGTTGATCAACGCAATGGATGAAGCGCTGGCGGGGGCGGTAGCCACGCTGCCGCATCCGGTGAGTTCAACGCGCGTGCGAAACCTCGCGGAGAGCATTCTTCGGAGTGCGAAGCAAGGCGAAAGTAACCCCAGGACATTGCAAATGATGGCCTTGGTCGAAATGCAGATCCGATCCGGCGAGCAATGATCTGAGCCGCCTGGAATGCAGGGCCTCGACCTTGATCAAGCTCCGGTACGCGCCGTGCGAGCGGGAGAAGCAAGCGGGAGACGCCGTTCTGAAATTGTGGTAACGCTCCGTTCAAACCGGAGGACGACGGCATGATTGAACCGAAACTGGAAGTCCCGGCCGAATTACGCGAGTTGGCCGAAAAGACCATCGATCAGGCGGAAAAAGCGTTCGAGATGTTTTTTGATGCTGCGGGCAAGTCGATGGNGTCGGTCCCGACCCCGGGGACGGAGATTTCCANGCAGGCGCTGTCGTTCACCGAACAGAACNTGAAGGCTGCGTTCGAACATGCGCGCAAGCTGGTTCACGCGACCGATCTTCAGGAAGCCCTGCAAATTCAATCGGAGTTCTTGAAGAGCCAGTTTACCAATGCCGGAGAACATATGAGGCAGATCACCGGCGAGGTCATGTCGGCTGCGAAGGATGCGTCGAAAGGCAAGTTCTAGGAGCGGTGTGGGGCGGCGATAATGCCTTCCATCGGCGATCGGAGAGCATCGGCTGTGCCGTAACGCCAAGTGTACCCGTATGATGATTCTGCCCACAAAATAGTCTTGCATGGATTTGTAGGGTAGACTTCAATTACTGAGCAGGTCCTTGACGGGCCACCGGGTGATGCCACTCGCCGTCTGTCAACTTTTCTGCTGATCCCTGTCGGCCAAAACCGGCGGGGATTTGCATTTGGGCCGCGAATGGATCCGAGCGGTTGGAGCGGGGTCGCGATCAAGAAAGCGGCCGCCTGGCTGATCTCTTCAAGGTCTCGGATGTCAGCTCCTCGAATGTGAGCCGGAAATCTCGCGCGAACTGTGCCGGTGACATATCAGGAAGTTCGTGATTGCCAGCGCTCGATTTCGGCGGCGTTCGTCGCGTTGGCTTTCGATCTCATCGACGGCGTCGTTGTCATCGGTGAAGCCGTCGACCGCGCAAGTTCTGCAATCGGTAACTCCTTGGGATCTATAGCCAAATCAACCGCTCTCCGCGAATGCCCGATCATTTCGTCTCAATGCACGACCGTATTAGTCATACTAATAATACAAACTGCCTATACAGGCATTGGACATTATGGCACTAAGTATGCCGCCAGCTTTGATCTTGCTCGCAGAAGCAGGACGGCGGCTCAACAATCAGGGAACGAAACCTCATGCCCCTCAAAAAGTCTCTTGTCGCCGCGCTCGCCGCGCTTACTCCGTTTGTGGCAACCAGCGCCATCGCCGCCAGTCTGACGGTAGGCTTCTCGCAGATCGGCTCGGAATCAGGCTGGCGCGCGGCGGAAACTTCGGTGTCCAAAAGCGAGGCGCAAAAGCGCAACATCACATTAAAGATCGCCGACGCTCAGCAGAAGCAGGAGAACCAGATCAAGGCCATTCGCTCCTTCGTCGCTCAGGGCGTTGACGCCATTTTCCTCGCGCCTGTCGTTGCGACGGGCTGGGATGCTGTGCTCAACGAGGCCAAGGACGCCAAGATCCCGGTCATCCTGCTCGATCGCGACATTGAGACCGCGAACAAGTCCCTCTACTTGACCGCGGTCACATCCGACAGCGTTCAGGAAGGCGTAGTCGCCGGTGAATGGCTGGCAAAGAATGTCGGCAGCAAACCCTGCAACGTGGTCGAACTGCAGGGCACTGTCGGCGCCAGCGTCGCCACCAACCGCAAGAAGGGGTTTGATGAGGCGATCGCAAAGCACTCCAACATCAAGATGATCCGAAGCCAGACCGGCGATTTCACCCGCGCCAAGGGCAAGGAAGTCACCGAAAGCTTCCTGAAGGCGGAAAACGGCGGCAAGAATATCTGCGCGCTTTATGCCCATAACGACGACATGGCCGTCGGCGCGATTCAGGCGATCAAGGAGGCAGGCCTCAAGCCCGGCAAGGACATCCTCGTCGTTTCGATTGACGCGGTGCCCGATATCTTCAAGGCGTTCATCACCGGCGAGGCGAACGCGACGGTCGAATTGACACCGAATATGGCGGGGCCTGCCTTCGACGCGTTGATTGCGTACAAGGAAAAGGGAACGGTGCCGCCGAAATGGATCCAGACGGAATCGAAACTCTATACGCCGACCGACGATCCGCAGAAGATTTATGACAGCAAGAAGGGTCTTGGCTACTGATTGAGCCATGGACCGGCGCGGCCGGGCCTTGCCCGGCCGTTCTCACTGCGTCCTGTTGGAAAGTGTCGACGATGGCTTCGTGTCCGGAACTTGCTCGCCCCCTGCTCGAAGTCACGGGCTTGACCAAGAGCTTCCTGAGACAACGTGTTCTTAATGGCGTGAATCTGACGCTGCATTCCGGCGAAATTCACGCTTTGCTGGGTGAGAACGGCGCCGGCAAGTCGACGCTGATCAAGGCGGTCACCGGGGTTGTCCAGCGCGACGCCGGGACGGTGAAGCTTGATGGCATCGAAATCATGCCGCGCGATGCCGAGGAGGCGGTGAAGCTCGGCATCGCCACCGTCTATCAGGAGGTCAATCTCCTGCCCAATCTGACGGTTGCCGAGAACCTGTTTCTGGGCCGGCAGCCGACACGGTTCGGGCTGGTGCGCGATCGCGAAATGCGCCGCAACGCGGTTATTCTCTTGCGCGGCTTCGGGCTCGCCATCGACGTCGGCGCCCCGCTCGGCGACTATTCGGTCGCTGTGCAACATCTTGTTGCGATCGCCCGGGCTGTCGACATGTCCGCGCGCGTGCTGATCCTGGACGAGCCCACCGCGAGTCTTGATGCGCATGAGGTCGACATTCTGTTTGGCATCATGCGTCAGCTCGCCGCTCGCGGCATCGGCATTCTGTTCGTCACGCACTTCCTCGATCAGGTTTACGCCATCAGTGATGGCATCACCGTGCTGCGGAACGGCCAGCTGGTCGGTCAGCGTGAAACGGCGGCACTTCCGCGGCTCGACCTTGTCCACATGATGCTGGGCAGAGAGCTGTCGGAGGTGACCGCCGACCGGGAACACAGGCCGATCGACGAGTCCAAGCCGCCATACGCGCTTTTCCAGCATTTCGGCAAGCGGCGCTATCTGGCGCCGTTCGATCTGGCGTTGAGAGACGGCCAGGTCGTGGCGCTCGCCGGTCTGCTCGGTTCGGGTCGAACCGAGACGGCGCGGATGGTGTTCGGCGTTGAACGTGCCGACACCGGTACGGTGCAGGTTGCCGGCGAGAAAGTCCGCGTCGGCTCGCCGCGCGATGCCGTCGGCCTTGGGTTCGGCTATTGNCCGGAAGAGCGCAAGACGGAGGGCATCATTGCCGAACTTTCCGTGCGGGAGAACATCGTGCTCGCCCTTCAGGCGCGGCGTGGCTGGATGAAGCCGCTCTCCAGGCGGGAACAGGACGAGATCGCGCGGCACTTCATCACGCTGCTGGACATCCGACCCGCAGATCCGGAACGGCCGATCGGCCTGCTATCGGGCGGCAACCAGCAGAAGGCCCTGCTTGCACGCTGGTTAGCCACCAAGCCGCGGTTGCTGATCCTCGACGAGCCGACCCGTGGCATCGACGTCGGCGCGCATGCCGAGATCATACGCCTGATCCGCCAGCTTTGCGCCGACGGGCTTGCCCTTCTCGTCATCTCCTCGGAGATCGAGGAGGTCGTGACTTATGCCGACGAGGTCATCGTGCTGCGGGACCGCGCCCACGTTATGACCTTGAGCGGGGACGCCATCACGGTGCCGGCGGTGCTGGCGACGATCGCCGCCGAAACGCCCCACGTGGCCTGAGGAAAGATGATCGTGAAGTCGTTTCGCCTGCCAAGGATAGGCACTCCGCAAATCCTGGCCTTTCTGACCATCCTGATGGCGGACCGGCTGGTCTCGCCGCAGTTTTTCGACATCCGCCTGCAGGACGGGCGACTGTTTGGCAGTCTGGTGGATGTTTTCAACCGCGGCGCGCCGGTGGCGCTTCTGTCGCTCGGCATGGTGCCGGTGATCGCGACGCGCGGCATCGATCTGTCGGTCGGCGCGGTTATGGCCATTGCGGGTGCCATCGCCGCCAGTCTGGTCGACGGCCACTCCGTGCCGGTTGCGCTCGGCGCGGCCCTCGGTGTCGGGTTGCTGTGCGGTCTGTGGAATGGCTTTCTGGTGGCGGTGCTCCGGATCCAGCCGATTGTCGCGACCTTGATCCTGATGGTCGCCGGACGAGGCATCGCCCAGCTCATCACCGAGGGCAGGATCGTGACCTTCTCCTCGCCGTCGCTTGCCTGGTTCGGCAACGGATCGGTTCTTGGCATTCCCGCGCCAGTCGCCATCACTCTGGGGATGCTTCTTCTGACCTTGTTGCTGGTTCGAGGTACAGCGCTCGGCGTGCTGATCGAGGCGGTCGGGGCCAATGCCCGCGCCAGCGAACTTGCCGGCATCGGCACGCAGGCGATAACCATCGCCGCCTATGTCTGGTGCGGTCTTTGCTCGGCGGTCGCCGGTGTCATTTCCGCCGCCGACATTCTTGGCGCCGATGCCAACAATTCCGGTCTGTGGCTTGAGCTCGATGCCATCCTCGCCGTGGTGGTCGGCGGCACCTCCTTGTTCGGCGGGCGTTTCAGCCTGATACTCGCCGTGTTCGGCGCGTTGATCATCCAGGCCATGAACACCGGTATCCTGCTCAGCGGCTATCGTCCGGAGCTCAATTTGGTGGTGAAGGCTGTCGTTGTGATCGCGGTTCTGCTGCTACAGTCGCCGCGTCTCGCCGGTTTCGGTTATTGGTTCAACAGCAAGGGGACGACCTGATGCGCCGTCTGCTTCCCGTTCTGGTCACCACTGCTGTCTTCATCGTCGGGTTCATTCTCTGCTCGCTGCAGTTCCCGAACTTCGCGTCCACGCGGGTCGTCGCCAATCTTCTCACCGACAATGCCTTTCTCGGCATTGTTGCCGTCGGCATGACCTTCGTCATCATTTCCGGTGGTATCGACCTTTCGGTCGGGTCGGTCATCGGCTTCACCACCGTGTTTCTCGCCATCGCGATCGAACACTTGGGCATTCCGCCCTTCGTTGCCTTCGCCATCGTCCTTGTCATCTGCCTGCTGTTCGGCGCGGCGATGGGCGCGGTGATTCACTACTTCGAAATGCCGGCCTTCATCGTCACCCTGGCTGGCATGTTCCTGGCGCGCGGCGCAGCCTTTTTGATGTCAACGGAGTCGATCCCGATCAATGCACCGCTCTACAGCGATATCGGCTTGCTCACGATCTATCTGCCGGGCGGCGGCCGGCTGCCCCTGATTGCGATGATCATGCTCGTCGTGTTTGCGGTGGGCGCCGTGCTGCTGCATTTCACCCGCTTCGGTACCAACGTCTACGCGCTCGGCGGAAGCCGGTATTCGACCGCGCTGATGGGCGTTCGTGTGGCGCCGACGATCGTTCGGGTCTACATGCTGTCTAGCGTGTTGGCCGGCCTGTCGGGTATTGTGTTTTCCTTCTACACCGCCGCCGGTTACGCGCTGNCTGCCGTCGGCGTGGAACTCGACACCATTGCCGCCGTCGTCATCGGCGGCACGCTGTTGACCGGTGGCGCGGGCTTCATGTTCGGCACCCTGATGGGGCTTCTGATCCAGGGCCTGATCCAGACCTACATCACCTTCGATGGCAATCTGTCGAGCTGGTGGACCAAGATCGTGACGGGCCTTTTGCTGTTTGCCTTCATCGCTTTCCAGCAGACCCTGGTGGGCCTCGCCAAACGGCCT
>JGI12053J15887_10001576_pt1 | contig 10726 bp, 6 predicted proteins | sample MedBloCAOM1_O3_FD_15887 | JGI IMG/M metagenome (IMG submission 15887) | reverse complement strand
CCGGCTCGCGCAACTACGTCGGCATCAAGAATCCGGCGGTCGACACCCTGATCGAGCGGGTCATTTTCGCCAAGGATCGCGCCGAGCTCGTCGCCGCCACCCGGGCGCTCGATCGTGTTCTGTTGTGGAACTTCTACGTCGTGCCGCAATTTACCAGCGACAAGAGCCGCACCGCGCGCTGGGACCGTTTCGGGCGGCCCGAGCCGTTGCCGACATACGGCGCGGCGGCGTTCCCGACCGTCTGGTGGTGGGACGCCGAGAAGGCCGCCAAGACCGGGACGCGCCAGTGACCACTCTCAGCGAGGTGACGCGCCGCGATACGCTCCTTCTCGGTGCGGGCGCCCTCGCCTTGGTCGTGGCGCGGCCTGCCGATGCGCAGGTGGGGCCGGAGCGCCACGGCGTGTCGGCCTTCGGCGACCTCAAATACCCCGCGGACTTCAAGCATTTCGAGTACGTCGACCCGCATGCGCCGAAGGGCGGCGTGTTCTCCCATGTCGGCTCGACCCGGGCCTTCAACCAGAACTTCCTCACCTTCAATTCGCTCAACAGCTTCATTCTCAAAGGCGACGGCGCGCAGGGCATGGAGCTGACCTTTGCGAGCCTGATGGTCCGCTCCGAGGATGAGCCCGACGCTATGTACGGCCTCGCGGCGCGCGCGGTGCAGATATCGCCGGACGGGCTCACCTATCGCTTCTTGATGCGGCCCGGCATCACGTTCCACGACGGCAGCGCGCTCACTGCCCACGACGTCGCCTTCTCGCTGCAAATACTCAAGGACAAGGGCCATCCGATCGCCCAGCAGTTGCTGCGCGATTTTGCAGGCGCCGAGGCGGTCGACGACGCAACCGTGGTCGTGCGGTTTGCTCCGCAACGGGCGCGCGACGTGCCGCTGTTCGTGGCGGGCTGCCCGATTTTTTCGCGTGCCTATTACTCCGCCCGCCCGTTCGACGAGACGACCCTCGACGTGCCGCTCGGCGGCGGCCCCTACAAGGTCGGACGTCTCGATGTCGGCCGCTACATCGAATACGACCGGGTCAAGGATTGGTGGGGTGCTGATCTGCCGGTCGCCCGCGGACAAAACAATTTCGATGCGGTCCGTTACGAGTACTACCGCGATCGCGAGGTTGCCTTCGAAGGGTTCACCGGAAAGAATTACCTGTTCCGCGAGGAGTTCACCTCGCGGGTCTGGGCGACGCGCTACGACTTTCCGGCGCTCCGCGACGGCCGCGTCAAGCGCGACATCATCCCCGACGATACCCCGTCGGGCGCGCAAGGTTGGTTCTTCAATACCCGCCGCGAAAAGTTCAAGGACAGGCGCCTGCGCGAGGCTCTGGTCTACGCCTTCGATTTCGAGTGGACCAACAAGACCATCATGTACGGGTCGTACAAGCGCACCCATTCCGTGTTTCAGAACTCCCCGATGATGGCGGTCGGCAAGCCTTCACCCGAGGAACTGGCTCTGCTCGAGCCCTTCCGCGGCAAGGTTCCCGACGAGGTGTTCGGCGAGCCCTTCGTGCCACCCGTTTCCGACGGATCGGGCCAGGACCGCACGCTGTTGCGCAAGGCGAGCGCGTTGCTGCAGGAGGCGGGCTTCCAGGTCAAGAACGGCAAGCGTGTGCTGCCGGACGGCGAGCCCATTACCATCGAATTCCTGCTCGACGAGCCTTCGTTCCAGCCTCACCACATGGTGTTCATCAAGAATCTCACCACGCTCGGCATCGACGCGACGGTGCGGATGGTCGATCCCGTACAATTCAAGAAGCGCGAAGACGATTTCGATTTCGATCTCGTGGTGCAGCGCTCCTCCTTTTCGAGCACGCCCGGCGATTCGCTGCGCAGCTATTTCTCCTCGCAGGCCGCCAACCTGAAGGGCTCGCAGAACCTCGCCGGCATTTCGGATCCCGTCATCGACACGCTGATCGAGCGGATCGTCGCGGCCGACAATCGCCCGGATCTGGTAACCGCCTGCAAGGCGCTCGACCGCGTCATCCGCAGCGGCCGCTACTGGGTTCCGCATTGGTACAAGGCGTCACACTGGATCGCCTATTGGGACGTGCTCGGCCGGCCCCCGACCAAGCCGCGTTATGCGCGTGGCATTCCGGAGACCTGGTGGTACGATCGCGACAAGGCGGCCAAGCTCGACCAGCGGGGATAGGCAAGACATGACCGCCTATATGATCCGTCGCGTGCTGTTCATGATCCCGACCCTGTTGGGCATCATGCTGGTCTCGTTCATCGTGGTGCAATTTGCTCCCGGCGGGCCGGTCGAGCGGGTGATCGCTCAGCTCTCCGGCGCCGACACCGGCGCGACGTCGCGCATATCGGGCTCGCCCGGCGGCGACTTCGGCGCCCGCGGCACGCAGGGCGCTTCCGGCGCCGATGCCGTGAACTCCAAATATCGCGGCGCTCAGGGCTTGCCCAAAGAGTTCATCGAGAGCCTGGAAAAGCAGTTCGGCTTCGACAAGCCGGCCTATGAGCGCTTCTTGCTGATGCTGTGGAACTATGCTCGGTTCGATTTCGGCAAGAGCTACTTCCGCGACACCACGGTGCTGCAGCTCATCAAGGAGAAGCTGCCGGTCTCGATTTCGCTCGGCATCTGGTTGACGCTGCTCACCTACTTGATCTCGATCCCGCTCGGGATTCGCAAGGCCGTCAAGGATGGCTCGCAGTTCGACGTCTGGACGTCCGGCGCCATCATTGTGGGTTATGCGATCCCGGGATTTCTGTTCGCGATCCTGCTCATCATCCTGTTCGCCGGGGGCTCGTTCTACAACTGGTTCCCGCTGCGCGGATTGTTGTCCGATGGTGTCAGCGCCTGGACGTGCGCGCCGCTCGGTTCGCAATTCGATCCCGTGCACTGCGTCACGGTGGTCTTCCCCGACTATATCTGGCACCTGGTGCTGCCGATCATTGCCATGGGGCTGAGTGCCTTCGCCACCATGACGCTGCTCACGAAAAACTCGTTCCTCGACGAGATCCGCAAGCAATACGTTCTCACCGCCCGCGCCAAGGGCTGCGCGGAGCGCCAGGTGCTCTATGGCCACGTATTCCGCAACGCGATGCTGATTGTGATTGCCGGTTTCCCCGGCGCCTTCGTGCACGCCTTCTTTTCCGGCTCGTTGTTGATCGAGACCATCTTCTCGCTCGACGGCATCGGGCTGCTCGGGTTCGAGAGCGTGCTCAACCGCGACTACGCGGTGGTGTTCGCTACGCTCTACATCATGTCACTGGTCGGATTGGTGGTGAACCTCGTCTCCGACCTGACCTATACCTGGGTTGATCCGCGCATCGACTTCGAGACCCGGGAGGTGTGAGGTGGACGACCGAACCGTCATCGACGTCCCGGAGACCACGGCGCAGACGCCGATGGGGCTCGGTGTGCCGCCGGAGCGGCACCGCTTCGCGGTGTCCCCGCTCAATCGGCGGCGCTGGCTGAGCTTCAAGGCAAATCAGCGTGGCTATCTGGCGTTCTGGCTGTTCATGGTCTTGTTCGTGGCGTCGCTGTTCGCCGAGTTCATCGCCAACGACAAGCCGTTCTATGTGCGCTACGATGGAAGATCGTTTTTCCCGGTCATCTTCAATTACCCGGAGACCGCGTTCGGCGGCGACTTCGAGACCGCGGCCGACTACCGCGATCCTTTCCTGCAGAAGCTCATTGCCGAGAAGGGCGGCTATATGCTGTGGCCGCCGATCCGCTATTCCTATAACACCCACAATCTCGACTTGCCGACGCCGGCGCCGTCGAAACCGACCTGGATGCTCACCGAGGAGCAGTGCAAGGCTGTCGTAGAACGCAAAGGGCTCCAGAGTTGCCGCGACCTCGAGTATAATTGGCTCGGTACCGACGACCAGGGCCGTGACGTGGTGGCCCGTCTGATCTATGGCTTTCGCCTCTCCGTGCTGTTCGGGTTGACGCTGTCCCTCATCTCATCCGTGATCGGGGTCGCCGCCGGCGCGGTGCAGGGCTATTTCGGCGGCTGGACCGATCTCTTGTTCCAGCGCTTCATCGAAATCTGGGTTTCGGTTCCTTCGCTCTATCTGTTGCTGATCATCTCGTCGGTGCTGGTGCCGGGCTTCTTCGTGCTGCTCGGGATTCTCCTGCTGTTCTCCTGGGTGTCGCTGGTCGGCCTGGTTCGCGCCGAATTCCTGCGCGGGCGCAATTTCGAATACATCCAGGCCGCGCGTGCGCTCGGCGTGTCGAACCGCACCATCATGTTCCGGCACCTCTTGCCCAACGCCATGGTCGCGACCATGACCTTCCTGCCGTTCATCGTTTCTTCGTCGGTGATGACGCTGACCGCGCTCGACTTCCTCGGCTTCGGCCTGCCGCCGGGCTCGCCTTCGCTCGGCGAGATGCTCTCGCAAGCCAAGGCCAATATCCAAGCGCCTTGGCTCGGGATCTGCGGCTTCCTGACGGTCGCGACCATGCTCTCGCTCTTGATCTTCATCGGCGAAGCCGTGCGCGACGCCTTCGATCCGCGCAAGACGTTCGGGTAAACGCGATGGACGCAAGCTTCGAAAAGCTGCTCGAGGTCGACGAGCTCTCCGTCGCGTTCCGCCAAGGCACGCGCGAGACGCTCGCGGTCGATCGCGTCTCCTTCGACATCAGGAAGGGCGAGACCGTCGCACTGGTGGGCGAATCCGGCTCGGGCAAGTCGGTTACCGCGCTCTCGGTGCTGAAGCTCTTGCCCTATCCCGCCGCCAGCCATCCGTCCGGCTCGGTCCGTTTCAAGGGCCAGGAACTGCTGGGCCTGTCCGAGGACAAGATTCGCCACGTGCGCGGGAACGACATCACCATCATCTTCCAGGAGCCGATGACCTCGCTCAATCCGCTCCATACCATCGAGAAGCAGATCGGCGAGATCCTGCTGCTGCATCAGGGCCTGACCGGACAGGCCGCGCGCGTGCGGACGCTTGAGCTCCTCACGCAGGTCGGCATCCCCGAGCCGGAGANGCGGCTGCAGAGCTATCCGCACCAGCTCTCCGGCGGCCAGCGCCAGCGGGTGATGATCGCCATGGCGCTNGCCAACGAGCCTGACCTTCTCATTGCNGATGAGCCGACGACCGCGCTGGATGTCACCGTCCAGGCACAGATCCTCAAGCTTCTCAAGGAGCTCCAGAGGCGTCTTGGCATGGCGATGCTGTTCATCACCCATGACCTCGGCATCGTGCGCAAGCTCGCAGACACAGTCTGCGTGATGAAGGAAGGCAAGATCGTCGAGACCGGCCCGGTCGAGCGGGTCTTCACCAAGCCCGAGCATCCCTATACCTGCGCGCTGCTTGCCGCTGAGCCCAAGCCCGACCCCGCTCCGGTCAACGCCGCTGCACCGGTCGTGGTGGAGACCAAGGATCTCAAGGTCTGGTTTCCGATCAAGCGCGGCGTGATGCGTCGCGTCGTCGGCCACATCAAGGCGGTCGACGGGGTAAGCATCGCGGTGCGCCAGGGCGAGACGCTCGGCATCGTCGGCGAGTCCGGCTCCGGCAAGACCACGCTCGGCTTGGCCATTTTGCGGCTCGTGTCCTCGGATGGCCCGATCGTGTTTCTCGGCAGCAAGATCGCCGGCCTGACGTTCAAGCAAATGCGCCCGTTCCGGCACCACATGCAGATCGTATTCCAGGATCCGTACGGTTCGCTCTCGCCGCGCATGTCGGTATCCGACGTCATCGAGGAAGGCCTGTGGGTGCATCACCCCAAGCTGACCAGGGAGCAGTGCGAGGCGCGCGTGGTCCGGGCGCTGCGCGACGTCGGGCTCGATCCGGAGACGCGCTTTCGCTATCCGCATGAATTCTCGGGCGGCCAGCGTCAGCGCATCGCCGTAGCCCGCGCCATCGTGCTGGAGCCCACTTTCGTGGTGCTCGACGAGCCGACCAGTGCGCTCGACATGCTGATCCAGGCGCAGATCGTCGACCTTCTGCGCACGCTGCAGAAGCGGCGCAATCTCACCTACATGTTCATCTCGCACGATTTGCGGGTGGTCGCGGCGCTCGCCAGCAGCCTGGTCGTCATGCGCCACGGCAAGGTGGTGGAGGAGGGGCCCGCGGCCGAGCTTTTTGCCCGACCGAAGAGCGACTACACCCGCGCGCTGCTTGCCGCCGCCTTCAATCTGGAGACGGCGCCCGAGGGCGTCGTCGCGCAATAGGGTGGGCGCAATCCTCCTGGCCGTCACCGGTCTCGATCCGACGAGCTGGGAGGCGCGCTTTCGGACGCTCGCGCCGCAGCGCGATGTCCGGCTGCCGGCGCGCCTGCGTGATCCCGCCGACATCACCTATGCCTGCGCCTGGCACGCGCCGTCCGGGCTGCTGGCCGGTCTTCCCCATCTGCAGGCGATTTTTTCGCTCGGCGCCGGCGTCGATCACCTCATCGCGGATCCCGCTTTGCCCGATGTGCCGGTCGTGCGGATCGTCGATCCCGATCTCACCATGCGGATGACGGAATACGTCGTGCTGCACGTGCTGATGCATCACCGCCGCCAGCGGCTCTACGATGCGCAGCAGCGCCAACGCCGCTGGCACGAGCACGGGCAGCCGCCGGCGAGCGCAGTTGCCGTCGGCGTGATGGGTTTGGGCGTGCTCGGCTGCGATGCCGCGCGGGCGCTCTGCCGGCTCGGCTTCCGCACCGCGGGCTGGAGCCGGACCCCCAAGTCGCTTTCCGGGATCGACACGTTCCACGGAAACGACGGTCTCGATGCCTTTCTTCGCCGCACCGAGATTCTGGTCTGCCTCCTTCCGGCAACGGCGTCGACGCAGGGAATCTTGCGGCTCGAGCTGCTGCGCAAGCTCGAACGCGACGGTGGGGCAGGGGGCGCCTATCTGATCAATGCCGGGCGCGGCGCGCTCCAGATCGATGCCGATATCCTTGCCGCGCTCGACGAGGGAACGCTGGCCGGCGCAACGCTCGATGTCTTCCCCACGGAGCCGTTGCCGGTAGCGAGCCCGCTCTGGATGCATCCGAAGGTCACCGTCACGCCGCACAATGCCGCCGCATCCGATCCGCGCGCGCTCGTCGCGAATATCCTGCGGCAGATCGACCGCTTCGAGGCCGGCCTGCCGCTCGAGCACGTGACCGACCGCAGTGTCGGATACTAGACATGCCGTCATGACGGATGATCCGGCTGCGCCCACGCCCGGCAACCAGCAACGCAAGACGAAGGTCTTCGTCTCGTACTCGCGCAGGGACATGGCCTTTGCCGATCGTCTCGAGCAGGCCCTGAAGACGCGCGGCATCGACCCGCTGATCGACCGCAGCGAAATCTATGCCTTCGAGGACTGGTGGCAGCGCATCGAGAGCCTGATCGTGCGATCGGACACCATCGTCTTCGTGCTCAGCCCGGACGCCTTGTCGTCCGACGTATGCAGCAAGGAGGTCGCGTTCGCGACCTCGCTCAACAAGCGCTTCGCGCCTATTGTCCTTCGGCCCATAGACGACAAATCGATCCCTGAACCGCTTGCGCGCCTCAACTTTATCTTCTTCGACGACGATGCGCGGTTCGACGAGAGCGTGAACCGGCTGGCGGAGGCGCTCGCTACCGACATCGATTGGATCAGAAAGCACACCGAGTTCGGCGAGAGCGCGCGGCGCTGGGCGGCGGCCGGGCGCCCCGGACCGCGCGGGCTGCTGCTGCGCTCTCCCGTCTTGGAGGAGGCCGAAGGCTGGATCGCCTCTCGCCCGCAGGGCGCGCCGGAGCCGACCGAGGAAGCGCAAGCACTGGTCGCGGAAAGCAGGCGGGCGGCGACGCGCCGGCAAAGGACGTGGGTCGGTGGGTCGCTGATCGCGGCGGCCACGGCGGCCGGATTGGCGGGATTGGCGATGTGGCAACGCTCGATCGCCGTGGACAACGAGCAGCTGGCGATCAGAAACGAGCAGGAGGCGAAGGCCGCACAGAAGGAGGCCGAGGTCCAGCGCAATACGGCGGTCGAGCAGCGCGACAAGACGCTCGTCACCGATTCCTTGCGACTGGCCGCGCTGGCAGGCGAGCTCTCGCGCGTCGAAAGTCACGAACGTGCGTTGTTGGTTGCACTCGATGGCTTGCCCGACGTTCGCGCCGGGGTCGCGCGACCGTATGTTCCCGACGTGGAAGCGAGGCTGTACGCCGCCATCCACCTGCTCAGGGTTCCGACCGTCTTGGAAGGGCACGACAACGCGCTCAATTCCATGTCGTTCAGTCCGGATGGCTCGGGACTGGTGACCTCGTCTCGCGACGGCACAGCCAGGGTCTGGGATCTCCGAGGCGGATCGCAGACTGCAGTCCTGCGTGGTCACGAGAATGTCGTATGGAGCGCCGAGTACGACCCATCAGGGCAGCGGATCATAACCGCCTCTGCGGATGGCACGGCCAGGATCTGGGACGCCGCCTCCGCACGCCCGAGCCTTGTCTTGCGCGGCCACTCCCATGCCGTCGACAGAGCATCCTTCAGCCCGGACGGACGGACTGCGATCACGGCGTCACGCGATGGCACGGCGAGGCTTTGGGACTCGGAAACAGCACAGCTGCTGGGGGCATTCGAGGGCCATACGGGCGCGGTGCTGGACGCGAAGTTTCGCAATGGCGGTTCCAATGTCGTAACTTGCTCGGAGGATGCCACCATACGAATTTGGGATGTGAGAACACTGGCGCAGCTTTCGGTTCTCCGAGGCCATACCGGTCGAATTTACAAGCTGAGCCTGAGCGCGGACGGATCAAGACTGCTGAGTGCATCGGCAGACGGCACCGCGCGCATTTGGGACGCGAAGTCAGGTACCTTGATTCATGTCTTGAGCGGACATCGCGACGCCGTGCTCGATGCTGTCTTCGACCCGAGCGGCATGAAGGCTGTCACCGCTTCTCGAGACGGCACCGTGAGGATATGGGACGCCGGGGGCGGAAAGGAACGAGCGATCCTGTTCGGACACGGACAATCGGTGAATCATGCGGCCTTCAGTCCGGACGGATCGAGAATCGCTTCGGGATCGGATGACGGCACCGCAAGACTGTGGGACGCAAACCAGGGAACGCAACTTGCGGTCTTCGAAGGGCACAAGGGCTCGGTGCGGCGCGTCGGGTTCAGCCCCGATGGCAGGCAAGTCGTGACTGCGTCCCATGACGGGACCGCAAGATCATGGGAGAACAAGATCGGCGGCCAGATTGCCGAGCTGAAAGGCCACCAGCACATTGTCCAAAGTGCGACGTTCAGCGCCGGCGGCACCAAGGTGGTCACGGCTTCGACCGACGGCAGCGCCATCATCTGGAATTGGCGAGGGAGTTCCCAGCTCTTGACGCTCGTCGGTCACACAGGTCCCGTGACGACTGCCAGCTTCAGCCCGAACGACAAGCATGTCGTTTCCGGTTCCGACGATCGGACCGGACGGGTTTGGGACTCGGATACCGGGAACGCCCTCGCGGTCCTGCGCGGCCACGACGCGGGCATCTCGGTCGCAAAATTCAGTCCGGACGGGGGTCGTATCCTGACCGCCTCATATGATGGAACAGCGCGATTATGGTCGGGCAGTACATTCGAGCTGACCGCGGTCCTCAAAGGCCACGAAGATCATGTATTGGATGCCTCGTTCAGCAGCGACGGCCGGCGCATCGTCACCGCCTCTCATGATCAAACGGCGCGCGTCTGGGACGCCGAAACCGGTGCCGCGCTCCTGGTGCTGAGGGGGCACGAGCATAGAGTGGCGGCTGCAGTCTTCGATCCGCGGGGGAAGCGCGTCATGACCGCATCGTGGGACGGCACCGCGCGGCTCTGGGATGGCGAAACCGGCCGATCTCTCGCGGTCCTGAGCCGCCACGCGGGCTTTGTGGATGCCGTGGCCTTCAGTGCGGACGGCGAACGAGCGGTGACGGCAGGAACCGACAAGAGTGCACGGCTGTGGGATGCGGCAACGGGCAATCTGATTGCGACGCTCCAGGGTCACTCGGGCGCGGTCAAGAAGGTCATATTCAGCCCGGACGGCAAGCGACTCGTCACCGCATCGGATGACGGGACGGCACGACTTTGGGATGTCGAAACTTCAAAGACGATCGCCGTCCTTTCCGGACACGACGGGGCCGTCACGACCGCAATGTTCAGCGGGTCGGGGGATGCCCTCGTCACCGGCTCGATCGACAACACCGCACGCGTCTGGCGCATATTCCCCCACACTCAAGCCACTGTCGATTTTGCCAAGGAAACCGCCAGTCGTTGCCTGACACCGGAGGAGCGCAAACAATTCTTTCTCGCGGTCGAGCCGCCTCGTTGGTGCATCACCGGCCCTTCGCGCGAGCAGGTGACGGACATCGTCAAATGGAACGGCAAGCCGCCGTATCGGACGCAGGAGTGGGCGCAATGGCTGGCCGCAACAGATGCTGCACGCGCGAAGGGGCAGAGCGCCCCGCAAGTTCCATTGCCCGGCGGGGACAATTGATCTCCTGCTTCCACGCGCGCGACAAATCCGTTTTTTGACCGGTAAGAAGCTCATGACGCGCCATGCAGGCGACGCAGCGCAGGCTTGAGCCAGCTTCGCTTGAATCGTAGATAGCAATTATCTATGATTATATGACGAGGCGGTCATGAAGCTCAGCGAAGGCGTCGAGTGGGGCGTCCATTGCGCGGTTGTGCTCGCCGGGCTCGCGCCTGGTGCCACGCTGCCGGGCAAGGCGCTGGCCGAATATCACGGCGTTTCGGAGAGCTATCTCCTGAAGCACCTCAAGGCGCTGACTGCCGCGGAGCTGCTGGTATCGGTTCCCGGCCCGCGCGGCGGCTA
>JGI12053J15887_10001574_pt1 | contig 10732 bp, 8 predicted proteins | sample MedBloCAOM1_O3_FD_15887 | JGI IMG/M metagenome (IMG submission 15887) | reverse complement strand
CTGTTTCAATCCGCAGCCTTGCGTTTCAGCGGGCCAGCCGGATGCGCCTCCTCCTCCGCCTGCGGCTGCGGCGCCAGCGAGAATCCAGCCCAACATCGCGCGGGCCGCGCCCGCCTTCGATCCTTCGCCCGAGCGCGTGCGCCGGGCCGACGAGGTCAAGCACGGAAAGGAAAAGGGCGCCCCGCACGGGCCGGACGTATCGGGTAGTTGGCGCAACAGCTTCAGCCGGTACGAAGCGCGCTCGGCTAAAGACGCGATCGAGATCGTGCTCGTAGAAACTTGCCGCACTCCCGATTGCATCCGCAGGGAGTACCCGAACCGGCCGGTGTTTCGCGGCAGGCTCGAAGACGGGCGGCTCGTCGGCGTCGTGCCGATCCGCAGCGCGATCGAGTCGGAGCAGAGCGGCCGACACTGCGCGACGCCGGCCGGCGAATTTCCAGTGGAAGGCAGCTTGTCCGACGACGGGAATACGATCGTCTGGAAGCACGCGCAGCTTCCGGTCGGAGAAGGTTGCGCCCCTGTGTGGGTCTCGCTCGGCACCTGGAGGCGCGGCTGAAGCGGACTCAGATCTCCACGATCAGGCCGGGCCTGAACCCGGTCGCTTCGCCCGGGTAGCCGCGCGGGTTGCAGATCACCCGTGTGCCTCGCACGCGGTAGTCGAAGAAGGTGTGCGTATGTCCGTGGATCCACAGCGCCGCGCTCCCCATCGTTTCCTCGAGATCCACAACGAACCCGGGGTTGGCGCGATGGCCGACATAGCCCGGCGCGATCGAGCGCGGGTGCGGCGCGAAGTGGGTGACGACGACCGTTTTTCCCGGGAAGGGCGCGGCGAGCGCCGCGACCAGCCAGGCGCGGTGCCGGGTACAGAGCGCGATCGCGTCCTCCGGCGCGAAGGTGCGCGTGCCGCTGCGAATCAATTGGTAATCGGGATTGAGCTTGCGCGCGACCTCGATCACGGCGGAACGCTCGCCTTGCGGCGCGAGCGAGTAATCCGTCCACAGGGTGCACCCGAGAAAACGAACGCCATCGACCACGGCTTCGCTGCAATCGAGGAGCTCGACCGAGCGCTTGCGCGCTGCGGCTCCCATCGCCTTCTGAACCGCTTCGAACTCGCCCTCGTAATACTCGTGGTTCCCGGCGAGATAGAGCACGGGCTGGCCGAAGGTTTCTCGAGCCCATTTGATTCCGGCGGCGGCGTTATCGATGTCCCCCGCGAGCACGATCACGTCGGCGTCGCTCGGGGGCGGAGCGAAGGGCGCGAATTCCAGGTGGAGGTCGGAATAGATTCGGATGCGCAACCGTTCTCCATGCGGGGCGAGGGATGACCGGGTATGATCGCGCGTTTTGGGGTGGAGCGCGGAGCGCCTTGTAGGGCCGGCACACGCCCGGTTGGAAGGAGGTCTCATGGCAAAGTGGGTACGCGTCGCCTATCAGGGACGGGAATACTTCGGAAAGCTCGAAGGCGACAACCTCCGCGTTCACTCGGGCAGCATGTTCGCGGGCCCGGAGGCGACCCCCCAGGCGATACCTCTCGCCGGTGCGAAGCTCCTCACGCCGAGCGTGCCGGGCAAGATCGTCGCGCTGATCGACAACTATCGCGAGCTCCTTGCGAAGCTCGAGCACGCGGTCCCGTCCGAGCCCTTGTATTTTCTCAAGGGAAACAATTCGCTCCTCGCGCACGGCGAGGTGATCCGCGGGCCGAAATCCTACAGCGGAAAGGTGGTGTACGAGGGCGAGCTCGGCATCGTCATCGGCAAGCGCACGAGCGGCGTGCCCGAGAGCGAGGCGGCCAGGCACATTTTCGGCTACACCTGCGTCAACGACGTCACGGCGATCGAGATCATCGCGAAAGACCCCGTCTTCGCCCAATGGACGCGCGCGAAGAGCTTCGACACCTTCGGGGTGTTCGGTCCCTGCATAGAGACCGAGGTCGAACCGCGCAAGCTCACGGTCAAGACCATCCTCAACGGCCACGAGCGGCAGAACTATTCCCTGTCCGACATCGTCTTTCCCCCCGAGAAGCTGGTGAGCTTGATCTCCCAGGACATGACGCTCGAGGCGGGCGACGTGATCGCCTGCGGCAGCTCGGTGGGCGTCGGGGCGATGACGCCCGGCAGCACGGTGAGCATCGAGATCGAGGGCATCGGCACGCTCACCAACAAGTTCGAATAGGGGCTCAGCGCGTCTTCGGCCTTCGCCCGCGGTTCGCGGCGATACGCATCCGCAGCGCGTTCAGGCGGATGAATCCCGAAGCGTCGCCCTGGTCGTACGCACCGCGGTCGTCCTCGAAGGTCGCGACCCCCGGATCGAAAAGCGAGTCGGCCTTCGAGTCGCGGCCGACGACGGTGACGCTGCCCTTGTAGAGCTTCAGCCGCACGCGACCGCTCACGCCGCGTTGCGAGGCGTCGATCAGGGTCTGAAGGAGGGCCCGCTCCGGGCTCCACCAGTAGCCGTTGTAGATGAGCGAGGCGTAACGCGGCATGAGATCGTCCTTGAGATGGGCGACCTCGCGGTCCAGGCAGATCGACTCGATCGCACGGTGTGCTTTCAGCATGATCGTGCCGCCCGGCGTCTCGTAGCAGCCGCGCGATTTCATGCCGACGTAGCGGTTCTCGACCAGGTCCAGCCGCCCGACGCCGTGCTTTCCGCCGAGGCGATTCAGCTCCGCGAGCACTCTTGCGGGGCTGAGCTTCCTGCCGTTCACTGCGACGATATCGCCCCTCTCGTATTGCAGCTCGGCGACCTCGCCGCGCTGGGGAGCCTTTTCGGGCGACACGGTCCAGCGCCACATCTCCTCCTCGGGCTCGCGCGAGGGGTCCTCGAGGATGCGGCCCTCGTACGAAATGTGCAGCAGATTCGCGTCCATCGAGTAGGGAGACCCGCTTTTTTTCCTGCCTTCGATCGGGATGCCGTGCTTCTCCGCGTATTCGAGCAGTTTTTCGCGCGAAGTCAGGTTCCACTCGCGCCAAGGGGCGATCACGCGGATATTCGGCTCGAGCGCGTAGTAGCCGAGCTCGAAGCGCACCTGGTCGTTGCCCTTGCCGGTCGCGCCGTGCGCAACCGCGTCCGCCCCGGTCTTGCGCGCGATCTCGATCTGGCGCTTGGCGATGAGCGGGCGGGCGATCGAGGTCCCCAGAAGGTATTCACCCTCGTAGATCGTGTTCGCCCGGAACATGGGAAACACGAAGTCGCGCGCGAACTCCTCGCGCAGGTCGTCCACGAATATCTCCTTCACGCCCAGCTTCCGCGCCTTTTTCCGCGCAGGCTCGAGTTCCTCCCCCTGTCCGATGTCGGCGGTGAAGGTGACTACCTCGCACCCATAGGTGTCCTGCAGCCATTTGAGGACGACCGAGGTATCGAGCCCGCCCGAGTAGGCGAGGACGACCTTCTTCACCTTGCCCTTCACTTTTTCCCCTTTCTCCCTTTCTTGACCTTGCCGAGCAGCAGAAATTCCATCAGCGCTTTCTGCGTGTGCAGTCGGTTCTCCGCCTCCTCCCAGACCACGCTCTGCGGCCCGTCGATCACTTCGCCGGCGACTTCCTCGCCGCGGTGCGCGGGCAGGCAGTGCATGAACAGCGCGTCCTTCTTCGCCTCGCGCATCATGTCCGCGTCCACCTGCCAGTTCTCGAAATCGCGCCCGCGCTCCTCCTTCTCCGACTCGAATCCCATGCTGGTCCACACGTCGGTGGTGACGAGGTCCGCGCCGCGCGCGGCGTCCATCGGGTCGGCGAAGCTCTCGTAGTTCGCGTCGTCGTAGATCCCGGCGCGCTCGGGCTCCACCTCGTAGCCCGGCGGGGTCGAGACGTGCACGTTGAAATCGAAGATCGTCGCCGCCTGAAGCCAGGTGTTGCACACGTTGTTCGAGTCTCCGATCCAGGCCACCGTCTTGCCCCGGATCGACCCGCGGTGCTCGACGTAGGTGTAGATGTCGGCGAGCACCTGGCAGGGGTGGTATTCGTTGGTGAGGCCGTTGATCACCGGGACGCGCGAGCTCGCGGCAAAGCGCGACAGTATCTCCTGCTGGAAGGTGCGGATCATCACCAGATCGCACATCCGCGAAATCACCTGCCCGGCGTCCTCGACCGGCTCCCCCCGCCCAAGCTGCGAATCCCGCGTGAACAGGTAGATCGCCGCGCCGCCGAGCTGGTGCATTCCCGCCTCGAACGAGAGGCGCGTGCGCGTCGAGGGCTTCTCGAAGATCATTGCGAGGGTACGGTCTTCGAGAGGCCAGTAGCGCTCGTAGCGCTTGAACTTGTCCTTGATCCAGCGCGTGCGCGCGAACAGGTGCTCGTACTCCCGGCGCGAGAAGTCCTTGAACTGCAGGTAGTGCCGCAGCCGGGCCCGCCCTTTTTTCATGCGCGCGCGGGCATCGCGGGGGCGGGCTGCGCGAGGAACGAGCGCACCAGCGGAACGAGGATGGAAAGCACATGGCGGGCTTCGCCTTCGTTCATCACGAGCGGCGGCAGCAGCCGGATCACTTTGTCCATGGTGACGTTGATGAGCAGGCCCGCCTCCAGAGCCTGCCCGACCAGATCTCCGCAGGGCCGGTCGAGCTCGACGCCGATCATAAGGCCGTGACCGCGTACCTCGGCCACGCCCGGACATCCCGCGAGCGCCTCGCGGAGCCCGGCGAGGAGGACTCCGCCGACGCGCTCGGCGTTCTTCATGAGGCCTTCCTCCTCGATGGCGGCGAGCGTCGCGAGAGCTGCCGCGCACGCGAGCGGATTGCCGCCGAACGTGGAGCCGTGAGTTCCCGGCTTGAACACCGCAGCCGCGGCTCCGCGTGCGAGGCAGGCTCCGATGGGAACGCCCGAGGCGAGGCCCTTGGCGAGCAGCACGACGTCGGGTTGGATCCCGGCGTGCTGATAGACGAACCACTTGCCCGTGCGGCCCAGACCGCACTGGACTTCGTCCAGCATGAGCAACCATCCCTGGCGGTCGCAGAGCTCGCGCAGATCGCGCAAGTACTGCATCGAGGAGACATTGATTCCGCCTTCGCCCTGGATCGGCTCGACCAGCACCGCGACGACGCTCTTGTCGCGGGACGCGGCCTGGCGCACCGATTCGATGTCGTTGAACGGCACACGCACGAAGCCCGGCACCAGGGGCTCGAATCCCTGCTGCACCTTGCGGTTGCCGGTGGCCGAGAGCGTCGCGAGCGTTCTGCCGTGGAAAGCCTTGTCCATGACCACGATCCCGGGGCTCTCCACCCCCTTGCCGTGGCCGTACAGGCGCGCGAGCTTGATCGCCGCCTCGTTGGCCTCGCAGCCCGAGTTGCAGAAGAACACGCCGTCCGTGCCGCTTATCGCCGCGAGCTTGTCCGCGAGTGTTTCCTGCTCGGCGATGCGGTAGAGGTTGGAGGTGTGGATCAGGCGCGAGCTCTGCTCCGCGATCGCACGGGTCAGTTTCGCGTGGCCGTGGCCGAGGGTGTTGACTGCGATCCCCGCGAGCGCGTCGAGGTACTTCTTGCCGGATTCGTCCCACACCCACACGCGTTCGCCGCGGGTAAAGGCAACGGGAATCCGGCTGTATGTGTTCATCGAATGAGACATGGTTCACCCGTCAAATCTTCACGGCGCAACACGAATGCTGCGCCAAAACGTTTTCTGGAACGCGCCGCATGGCGCGCGGACGTGGCGCCTACCGCTGCGCTCGGCGTCGTCGGGTGTCGGACCGAAAGGGCGACGCGGCCGCGTTCGCGTCAATTGTCTGCCGGATGCCGGTCATTTCGTCGCCCTGTGCAATAATGGAAATTCAGTTGCGCGCCAAAAGTCTAGCATAGAGGTCGCGGAATGGGTACGCGGCTCACCGTTTTCAACCAGAAGGGCGGGGTCGGCAAGACCACCACCGTCCTCAACTTGGGCGCCGCGCTCGCACGGCGGGGACAGGTGCCGCTCCTCGTGGACCTCGACGCGCAGTCGCACCTCAGCTCGATCCTCAACCCGGGAGCCGCAAGCGGCGAAAGCCTGTTCGCGTATTACAACGCGGGCAGGCCGCTCAAGGAAGTCGTCCGGCCGATTCGCTTCGGCGGCGAGCTCATTCCGGCGCATACGGAACTGATCAAGGTGGATACCCTGTTCGGCAGGGGGCCGGACATTCTGAACAAGCTCAGGCAGGGACTCGATGCGGGCTGGGACGGGACGCGATCGATGCTGATCGATTGCTGCCCGATGCTGGGAGTGCTGTCCCTGTCGGGGATTTTCGCCTCCGAGCGGGTTCTGATCCCGATCTCGACCGACTATCTCGCCCTCCGGGGGGCGCTCGCGCTCGAGAAGACCCTGCGGGCGCTCGAGCAGGTGCTGAAGCGGCGCGTCGAGCGCCGCTATCTCCTGACGCGGTTCGACTCGCGTCGGCGCATGTCACACGACATCGCCGGGCAGCTCGCTTCCCGGTTCGGGGCGGAGTTGTGCCAGACGCGCATCACCGAAACCGTGAGCATCGCGGAGAGCCCGGCGCTCGGCAAGGACATCTTCAGCCACGCGCCCGACAGCCGCGGGGCGCAGGACTACTCGGGCCTGCTGGAGGAGCTGCTGTCTTCGGGATTTCTCGAGGCGCGGGGAGCGCCCGCCGCTGCCGCTACTTGCTGATCAGGGAGACGATCTCCTCGAAGCTCGTGCCGTCCGGGGCACCCGAGGCGGGCGCCAGGCTCGGCTGCATCACCGCGGGCTGCATGACGCTGCGCTCCAGGATCTCGCAGTGCAGGTACATCTGCCGGAGCTTTCTCTCGGCGTCGGCCTCGCCGCGTCCGTGAATCATGAGGTGCTCGACCACCAGGCCCTGCCGGGTACGGATGCGAAACCCGAATTTCGTCGTGCTCGATGACGTCGGCATAATTTTCTCGGAACTGTCTGTATAACATACCGATTTTCGTGTTGCAAGGCCGATCGACGGTCGCCGGATGCCCTAGCCGATGCGGCGCAGGCCGCGCTCCTCGGCAGGCTTCAGGACCCGCAGGCAGGGCAGGTACCCGTCGTAGACGATCCCGTGGAGCTCGACGCGCTTCTGGGAACGCAGCAAGCCGGCCAGATAGTGGGCGATTTCCCGCGTGATGACCTGCCCCGGGACGAGCACGGGAATGCCCGGGGGATAGGGGACGATCTGGTCAGCGCACGCCCGGTCGAGCAGTTCCCGCCTGATGTTGTCTTTCTCGTCGACCAGGGGCACCAGCTCCCCGCCGCAGTAGAAGGCGTCGCGCGGCAGGTAGCGAAGTCGCGTGAATCCCGGGATTTCCGGGAAGCGGTACAGGCGGCGCGGCGCCCGGCCCTCGCGCGCGATACGCATCAACGCATCGTACAGGCGCGAGACCTTGCTGCGCGTGGTGCCGATCGTCAGCAGCAGGGTCAGCGTATTGAACGTGGATTTCTCGACCTGGATGTTGTAGCGGTCGAAGAGCTCGCGCTGCAGATCCTCGACGGTGTACCCGCACTTCGAAATGTCCACCGTGACCTTGGTGGGATCGAGGCGGATCCCGTCGCGCCCGAGTTCCTCGGGGAGCAGGTCCTCGAGCTCCAGAACCCGAAACACGCCGGTCGAGTTGATCTGGGCACGCAATTCCTGCGAAAGCGCAAGCGTACGCGACAGGAGCTTGTAGCCTTCCATCACCGCCTGCTTCCGCGCCACGTCCAGGCTCGCGATCATGCTGTACTGCGGGCTGGTGGACGTGTGCATGTTGAAGTTCTCCCGGAACAGGTGCTCGTTGAATCCGGGATCGTTCACGTGAATCATCGAGGCTTGGGAGAAGGCCGAGAGCACCTTGTGCGTGCTCTGCGTGGCGTAATCCGCCCCCGCTTCGAGCGCCGTGGGCCGGAACGCCGGATGGAAGCGCGCGAACCCGTACCAGGCCTCGTCCACGATCACCTTGATGCCTTTCGCGTGCGCCGCCTCGACGATGGGCGCGAGGTCGTAGCGCAGCCCGTCGTAGGTGCAGGAGGTGAGAATGATCGCCTGGGCGTCGGGGTGCCTGCGGATCGCCGAAAGGATGGTCTTCTTCGGCACCGGACCGTACAGGCTGTACTGGGCGTTGATCGAGGAATCGAGATAGATCGGATGGCCGCCCGAGAGCACCACCCCGTGGTGCACCGACTTGTGGCAGTTGCGATCGAGCAGCAGCTTTTCGCCCGGCGCGAGCAGCGTCTGGAAAATGACTTTGTTCGAGGTCGAGGTGCCGTTGGTTGCGAAGAAGGTGCGGCGCGCGCCGAAGGCCTTGGCCGCGATGGTCTGCGCCTCGGCGATCACGCCGGTGGGCTCCATCAGCGAGTCGAGCATTTTCACCGACACCGAGAGATCGGCGTCGAAGACGTGTTCGCCCATGAAATCGCAGAAATCGTTGACCCAGGGGCTGCCGCGCAGCGANTCGCCCGACGAGTGGCCCGGCGTGTGCCAGGAGTCCTTCGCCATCCAGACGTAGTTCTTGAGCTCGTCGTAGAACGGCGTGCGCGACCGCTCCTGGACCTGCGCGTTGAGTATCCGGTACATGCCGCGGTAATCGCGCTCCTCGCGGTAGAAGTAGCCGTCGACCGCCTCCGCGAAGAGGGCATCGACGATCTCGTCCTCGTGCTCCTGTGCGATCAGGATGTAGACGTCGAGCTCGGGCCGAAAGCGTGTGACGCGCTGCACGAGCTCCAACGCCGACATCTCCTTCTTCGGGCTCTTCTGGTTGAGCGTGTAGAGCTTGTCGTCGACGACGACGGCCTGGAGATCGCCGTCCTCCTCGATCGCGGCGAGCGCGTCGCGCGCCGTGGTGACTCCGGAAAACGTGATGCCGAGCGGATTGTCGAGTGAGCGTGCGGCCGCGTTCAGCCCTTTGACGAATTCCTTGAGCACCAACGGTTCATCGTTGATGATGAGGATCCGGCTGACCGGCTTTTTCATGGGGTGGCGCGCAAAAGAGAAACCGGATTGTTGCGGGAAACCGCGGGTGAGCGCAAGGAACGCCAATAAAAAAGGCGGCCGAGCCGCCTCTTTTCCGCCGCGTCGCCTGACTTGGGACTACCCCGGCATCGCCTTGAGTCGCGCGGCAAGACGGCTCTTGTGCCGCGCCGCCTCGTTCTTGTGGACGACTTTCTTGTCGGCGATGCGATCCATTATTCCCGAGGCTTTGCTGAAAATCTTCCGCGCCGCAGCCTTGTCGCCGGCGGCGATCGCCGTGGTGACGCTTTTGATCGCGCTGGTCAGAGCAGAGCGCAGGCTGGCGTTGTGCTTGCGCCGCTTCTCGGCCTGGCGCGCCGCCTTGCGCGCGCCCTTTGTATTTGCCATGCGGAACCCCGAACGAAAGGGCGCAATTGTAGTCGTAGTCGCAGGCCCGCGCAAGGTTTTCGTCCGTGAAAGCTATAATTCCCGCATGAATTTGCTGAAAGCGCTCGCGACCGTGAGCAGCATGACATTCGTGTCGCGCATTCTCGGATTCGTCCGGGACGCTCTGATCGCGAGGTTGTTCGGCGCTGGCCTCGCGACCGACGCTTTTTTCGTCGCTTTCCGGATTCCCAACCTGCTGCGGCGCCTGTTCGCCGAAGGCGCTTTCTCGCAGGCCTTCGTGCCCGTGCTCTCGGAATACAGGACCCGTCGGGGCGACTCGGAAACCAAGCTGCTCGTCGGCCGCACCGCGACCCTGTTGACTCTCGCGCTACTCGCGGCCACGTCGATCGGCGTCGCGGCGGCGCCGGTCATCATTTACGTGAGCGCACCGGGGTTCGCGGCAACGCCCGCCAAGTTCGACCTCACGGTGGCAATGCTGCGCGTCACTTTTCCCTACATCCTGTTCATTTCGCTCGTTTCCCTCGCCGGAGGCATCCTCAACACCTGGAGCCGCTTCGCGATACCGGCGTTGACCCCGGCGCTGCTCAATCTCGCATTTATTTTCGGAGCCTTGTTTTTCGCGCCCTATTTCGAGCCGCCGGTGATGGTGCTCGCCTGGGCGGTATTCGCGGGCGGGGCGCTGCAGCTCGCGCTGCAGGTCCCGGCGCTGGCGAAAATCGGCATGCTGCCGCGGCCGCGGCTCTCCTTTTCGGACCCCGGCGTGCGCCGGATTCTCGTCCTGATGGCGCCGGCGGCGTTCGGCGTCTCGGTCGGCCAGGTCAGCCTGCTGATCAACACCATATTCGCGTCGTTTCTCGAGAACGGCAGCGTCTCTTGGCTCTACTATGCCGATCGGCTGATGGAATTCCCGACGGGACTGCTCGGGGTGGCGCTCGGGACCATACTGCTCCCCAGCCTGTCGAAGTATCACTCCGCCTCTGACGAAGGCGAGTATTCGAAACTGCTCGACTGGGGCCTGCGCCTCACGGTCATCTTCGCTGCGCCGGCCGCAGTGGCCCTCGCAATGCTTTCGGTGCCGCTCGTTGCGACCTTGTTTCACTACGGACGATTCGGCGAACACGATCTCCTGATGACGCGCCAGGCGCTCATCGCTTACAGCGTCGGCCTGCTTGGCCTGATCCTGGTAAAGGTGCTGGCGCCCGGCTTTTATGCGCGGCAAAATATCAGGACGCCGGTCCGAATCGCCATCGTGACCCTGATCGCCACCCAGCTCATGAACGCCGCGTTGATCGTTCCCCTGAAGCACGCCGGGCTTGCTCTCGCGATCGGGTTGGGAGCCTGCCTCAACGCTGGACTCCTTTACCGGCAGTTGCGGCGACACGGGATCTATCGGCCGGAACCGGGTTGGGGGACATTCGCGCTCAAGGTCGCTCTAGCGCTGGCGGCGATGGCGCTCGCGCTGTGGCTCGCGATGAGC
>JGI12053J15887_10001573_pt1 | contig 10734 bp, 8 predicted proteins | sample MedBloCAOM1_O3_FD_15887 | JGI IMG/M metagenome (IMG submission 15887) | reverse complement strand
CGTCGACGAATCTTCGCCGATCTGCGACGCCCGCCTCGCCGACGGCTCACGCGTCAACGCCATCGTGCCGCCGCTGGCGGTCGACGGCCCCGCGCTCACCATCCGCAAATTCAAGAAGGACAAGCTGACGCTCGACCAGCTGGTCAAGTTCGGCGCGATCACCCCGGAAGGCGCCGAGATCCTGCAGATCATCGGCCGGGTCCGCTGCAACGTGCTGATCTCAGGCGGTACCGGCTCCGGCAAGACCACGCTATTGAACTGCCTGACCCAGTTCATCGAGCATGATGAGCGCGTCATCACCTGCGAAGACGCCGCCGAGCTTCAGTTGCAGCAGCCGCATGTGGTGCGGCTGGAAACCCGGCCGCCCAATATCGAGGGCGAAGGCCAGGTCACGATGCGCGAACTGGTGCGCAACTGCCTGCGTATGCGGCCCGAGCGCATCATCGTAGGCGAAGTCCGCGGACCCGAGGCGTTCGATCTGTTGCAGGCCATGAACACCGGCCATGACGGCTCGATGGGAACGCTGCACGCCAACAACCCGCGCGAAGCGCTGTCGCGCTGCGAATCCATGATCACGATGGGTGGCTTCTCGCTGCCCTCGCGCACCATCCGCGAGATGATCTGCGCCTCGATCGACGTCATCATCCAGGCCGCGCGCTTGCGCGACGGCTCCCGCCGCATCACCCACATCACCGAGGTGATGGGCATGGAAGGCGACACCATCATCACCCAGGATATTTTCCTGTATGACATGGTTGGCGAAGACGCCAACGGCAAGATCATCGGCCGCCACCGCTCCACCGGCATCGGACGGCCGCGCTTCTGGGAGCGCGCCCGGTACTACAGCGAGGAGAAGCGGCTTGCCGCGGCCCTCGATGCCGCCGAAGTCAAGCTAGAGACCTGAAGGAGCGAGCCATGAACCTGCAAATGCTCGCACTGGCCTTTCTCGCCGCCACCGCCATCGGTGGACTGGCCTGGGTGTTTATTTACCCGATGCTGTCGGGCGAGAAACAGGCCGAGGCCCGCCGCGCGTCGGTCGCAAAACCCGAACCCGCGGCGCGGCGTGCCGACAACAAGAACCAGCGCACGCGCCGCGAGCAAGTCGAAGGATCGCTGAAGGAGCTCGAGGCGCGGCGCGCCAAGGAATCCAGGATCGCGCTCAGCACCCGCCTCACCCAGGCCGGCCTCGACTGGTCGGAACAGAAATTCTGGATGGTGTCCGGCGTACTCGGCCTCGCCGCGTTCGCGGCGGCGTTTTTGGGCGGCGGCGGACTGTTCGGCGCGGTCGGTCTTGCCTTTGGCGCGGGCTTCGGCCTGCCGCGCTGGGTGCTCAGCTTCCTGAAAAAGCGCCGCGAAAAGGCCTTCCTTCGCGCGCTGCCCGACGCCGTCGACGTCATCGTCCGCGGCATCAAGGCCGGTCTGCCGCTGTTCGAATCCATCAAGGTGGTCGCCGCCGACGCGCCGGATCCACTCAGGGGCGAGTTCCTGTCGATCATCGAAACCCAGGCGATCGGCATGCCGCTTGGCGAGGCCTGCGCGCGCCTGTACGAGCGGATGCCGGTCCCGGAAGCGAATTTCTTCGGGATCGTGATCGCGATCCAGCAAAAATCAGGCGGCAACCTGTCGGAAGCGCTCGGCAACCTCTCCAAGGTGCTGCGCGACCGCAAGAAGATGGCCGAGAAGATTCAGGCGATGTCGATGGAGGCCAAGGCTTCCGCGGCGATCATCGGCGCGCTGCCGCCGATCGTCATGATCCTGGTCTACCTCACGACCCCCGATTACATCTCGCTGCTGTGGACCCATCCGACCGGCCAGCTGATGCTGGTCGGCTGCGTCATCTGGATGTCGATGGGCGTCATGGTGATGAAGAAAATGATCAACTTCGACTTCTGACGGTGTGTGATGATTGATTTCCTGGTCGAGAAACTCCACGACGTACGGTTCATGACCATGCTGCTCGCCGCCATCGCGGCGAGTGCGACCGCTTACACGCTGGTGATGCCGCTGTTTGCCGGCGAGGGCCTGGCCAAGCGCATGAAGGCGGTCGCCAGCGAACGCGAACGGCTGCGGCAGCGCGAGCGCGAGCGTCTCAGCAAGACCGAAAAAGTGTCGCTGCGCCAGACCCCGAAGCAGCTCGTCTCCAGGGTGGTGGATGATTTCAACCTTACCAAATGGTTGGCCCAGGAAGCCGCGCGCGACAAGCTGATCATGGCCGGCTATCGCGGCCACGCGCCCTACGTCACCTTCCTGTTCACGCGGCTGGTGACGCCGATCGTGCTATTCATCGGCGCCATCCTCTATGTATTTGCGATCTCGCACATGGAGAAATCGCTCCCGGTCAAGATGGGCATCTGCGTCGCCGTGGCCTATGCCGGACTGCAGGCGCCGATGCTGTTCCTGAAAAACGCCATCTCCAAGCGCCAGCTCCAGATCAAGCGCGCATTTCCCGATGCGCTCGACCTGCTGCTGATCTGCATCGAATCCGGCATGTCGGTCGAGGTCGCCTTTCGCAAGGTGGCTGCCGAAATCGTCAAGCAATCGGTCGCGCTGTCGGAAGAATTCACGCTGACCACTGCGGAACTGTCCTATTTGCAGGACCGCAAGGTCGCCTATGAGAATCTGGCGCGGCGTACCGGGCTTGAGGGCGTGAAGTCGGTCTGCCTAGCCCTGCAGCAGTCGGAACGCTACGGAACGCCGCTCGGCCAGAGCCTGCGCGTGATGGCGCAGGAAAACCGCGACATGCGGATGAACGAGGCCGAGAAGAAGGCCGCGGCGCTGCCGCCGAAACTGACCGTGCCGATGATCCTGTTCTTCCTGCCGGTGTTGTTCATCGTCATCCTCGGGCCGACCTACATCAAGGTCGCGGCGCTGCAGTGACCGTGGGTGCGGCGGATCGCCAGCGGAACTGGCCTAGCCCATCTTTTTGTCGTAGCCGGCACCAAATGCAGCTAATCCCGCGTTGCGCAACCGAATGGGATCACGCTCACCATTCTTGACGGCGTCTATGATGCGCTTGGCAATCACTTCGTAAACGATTTCTGGCTGGCCTTTATCGTGAAGCTCTTTGCAAGCGCGGTCGAATGCTTCGCCCATGATCCGCGTAACTCGGTCATCAAAAACCCCGCCAGCCTTGCCAATAAATGTCAGGATCGATGCCACACAAAATCTCTTATCTTGCTCACGCCGAAGTCGGCGTCGGAGCCGCGATTTACGACGCCAAATGTTTTGGTTTAACAAGCCGGGCGCGAACACCAAGGCTGTCGTGCTCAAATTGAAGTTCAGCATTGAGCCCATTTGCCAAGGCGCGCATGAGCTGAAAGCCAAGTCCTCCATCGGTGGACGGATCGAAATTCTCAGGGAAACCCACGCCGTCGTCCGTCACTTCCACCATGAATGATCCATCGTCATTCGTCTTGCAGAGTAGGTTGACCTTCACAACCAAGCCCGACGGATGCGCATACTTGCTGGCGTTTGTAAGTAGCTCGGCCGTAATAAGCCCGGCGTGCAGTGCGTGACGCGGGTCGATGTAGCCGCCACAAGCATTATCGACCGTTAGGTCCATCCTTCCGTCCGGGCTGAGCCTGCTGATCATCGCGGAAATTTCTTCCAGGAAATCGCCGAGGTTTACTCCATTGCCGTTGACGGCCTGCGCCAATGACTTGTGGAGTTTCGCTGCGACCTCAAGGCGCGCGTCAATATCGTCGAGCAACATGCAAACCTGCTCGGTCGTAAAGGTTTTGCCGCTTTTGGAAACAGCGTTGCGCTGAAAGCGAATAACACCGCTCAGGCTGGCCAAATTGTTCGCGATCCGGTGGTCGGCCTCGGCCCCGACGCCCCCATCTTCGATCTGAATTGACATTTTCGGTCCCTTCAAGAAGACAGGTTGCGCTTTGAAGGACCGAAAATCAATAAAACTATAGTAAGTTCAATGTGTTAACGGCGCATTAGACGCCTTTGTGGCTCTAGTTGCCTAACACCAAAGATGGAGTTAATGAGCATAAACAGTAAGGAACTCATTATGGGCTTCTAGCGTTCTAGGAGTAAGTGTTCACAGGGGAGTAGTCTGAGATGGGTGAACTTAATCGGGGCGAGCGGCTCCAAATCATGCTCACGCACGCGGAACTCCGGATAGTTGATACTTGGCGTTTTGCAAAGCGGATGCCGAGCAGGGCGGCGGCAATACGGGAGTTGCTCAAGCGCGGCATCGCTGCCGAGGGATTTGCGGAAGTCGATGACGGCCAGAAATCTAAGGACTTCTCAGTTCTGTCGAACAAGGCGGCCGAATAGCTACCCAGGCCGCGACGAGGTGGGAAACACGAGGATCCAATCTCTCAGAAAGGGTAACCTGCGTTCCGGGTCAATTTCGGACGTCGTGGCATGATGAGGTGTCCGCTTTGCTTCAAAAAATGGGCGCCGTCGGCTACACCGGCTAGGTCGAAAAGTGCCAATAGACCACATTCGCGCCGAAGCGGCCGCCAACTGAGGCGGCCTTACTGTTCTTGCGCGCGGTGAAGCGCGGCCTTCTCCGCGATGAGTTCTCTGATGAGCTCTTTGAGCCGATCAACTGTGACCTGATCCAGAATAGAGATCTCCAACCGCAGATAGTGCGCGATCTTCCTGTCGAGGGCGGTGCACTTGTCGTACATGATCGTTTCCGCATTCGCGCGAACCCAGCGGCATTGGCTGGTCAATTAGTAAGACTGTGCTGCAGAATAATTGTTCACGGAAACTCAGTCTTTTCGCAAAAAACAGAACACGTTTTCACCATCCGCTCCAATTCAAGCCAAGCCTATGAGAACCTGGCGCGGCGCACCGGACTTGAGGGCGTGAAGTCAAGGCGATGCAGTGAACCTGGGCGCGGCGGTCACGTATGACGGGCTAGGGTACTCATAAACCGGGCTTGCTGCGGCTTGCTCGAAACCGGAAGTGACAAGCCTTATTCGATCACCTCGTCCGCGCGCGAGGTTCTTCAACAAGACAAAGCCCCTTCAACAAGGCAAAGCCCCGTCGTCGTATTGCCACCCGCTACGACAAACCTGCAGCCAACTATCTTGCCTTCATCAAGCTGGCGGCTATCCGCATCTGGCTGCGAACTCACGAGTCAACGCCGTGATTGGGAACTTCAGTCGGCCTGGCCGAACGCGACCACCGGCGGCTTGCCGTTGCCGGCGGCCGTGCGCGGATTGTCCTTGCGGTTCAGCATCTGCTTCAGATAGGCGACGTTGGCTGCCGCCTCGTCGGCCGGCAGGTCGGCCTTGACGATGGTTTCGGCCTCGGCGAAACGGCCCTGCAGGCCTACCGCCAGTGCCAGGTTCTGCCGCACCCGCGCGTCGGCGCGCCCGGTGGCCTGGGCCCGGCGCAGCGTTTCTTCCGCCCTGGGCAGTTCCTTGGAGAGCACATAGGACAGGCCGAGATTGGACAACACCGACGGCTCGTCGGGCGCGATCTGCAGGGCGCTGGCGTAATAGCGCCGCGCCTCCTCGTGCCGGCCCATCTGGTCGAGCGCGGTGCCCTGCACCGACAGGATCCGCCAGTCGGGATTGTCGGGGGAATGGGCGCGGCCGAGCACGTCAAAGGCCTGCTTGAAACTGCCATTGTCGGCGAGCGCGCGGCCGTAAGCTGACAGCAGCGCCTTGTTGGTGGAATGGACGATCGATGCCTGCTCGAGCACCGCGACGGCCTGTGCGCGCTGGCCGGTGGCGCGGAGCGCCTGACCGTAACGGAGCGCGGCGTCGGCATCCCGCGGGTTGGCGCGATAGCGCTCGCCGTAGACTTCCGCGGCGCGGCGCGGATCGGCCTCGGGCGCAGGCTCGGCTTTGGACGTCAACGCACCCTTGATGTCGGCCATGGTCTGGCAGCCGCCAAGAGCCGCCGCCATGATGGCCATGACGGCGGCAGACGCCAGAAACCGGGCAAGGCTGGACGGTCGACGCATGGCACTTGAACTCACGAGATCGGACGGAAGGATTGAGCCGAATACGCTAGCAATAGACTGTTAACCCTAATGTCCGGTTAATGGCAGCGGCGTCGGAAGCCGTTCGATCTCCAGGAATTTTCCGCGTCATGGTGGTAGCTTCGCGGGGCTCGCCAAAAATCGGCCGCTACGGCGTTGTTTTCTCGAAAACGGCCCGGAACCCAAGGCGTGGGGGCGGTCATGGGAACAAACTAACGTCGGCGCTACCCCCATATTGCGCTATGCTGCAGGTCCGATCACCGGCGCGGGCGATCCAAGGGGCTATCGATGCAATGTTTGCGTTGTGGTTGCCGGAATAAGGCGACCAATGAATATTGCGAAGGATGCGGGGCCTCCCTCGGAATAGAGTGCAAGGCCTGCGGACACCTCAACGGGCCGGCCGCCCGCTATTGCGGCAAGTGCAGCGCCGCGCTCAACCCTGCGGCCGGGGCAGCAAACCAGTCCTGGCAACACGTCTTGAGGTCGCTCAATGCCAAGGGNGGCGAGCGCAAGCGCCTCACCGTTCTGTTCGCAGACATTCGNAACTCGACGGGACTGATCGACAGCCTGGGCGANCCCGAACTGGGCATGAAGCGCCTGCAGCCCGTTCTGGATCTCATGCACGAAGCCGTCGTTCGTTACGACGGCGTCGTCAACAAGTCGCAGGGCGACGGCGTCATGGCGTTGTTCGGCGCGCCACAGCCCCATGAGGATCACGCCGTCCGCGGCTGCCTTGCGGCGCTGGCGATGCAGGACGGGGTCAGTCACTTCGGCGATTCGGAGCTGCAGATCCGCGTCGGCGTCCACACCGGCGAGGTTGTGGTCCAGGCGATCGAGCACGGAATGTATCAAACCTATGATGCCGCCGGCGCCAACGTGCATCTCGCAAACCGCCTGGAGCAGTTGGCGGAGCCAGGCAGCATCCTGGTTTCGAAGGAAACCCATACGGCCGCCAGGCAATTCGTCGAAGTCGAGCCCCTCGGCGCGCAGACCATTCGCGGGCTCGCCGCCCCAATCGAGATATTCAAGCTCAGGGGGCTGCAGCACGCTCCCTCCAGCGGCGTGTTTCGCAGCGGCATCCGGCTGAGCCCCCTCACCGGCCGGAACGAACAGTTTTCCGCGCTTGCCCGCGAACTCGAGAACACGACGAAGGGCGATGGCCGGGTGGTCGGGGTGGTCGGCGAGGCCGGAATTGGCAAGAGCCGCCTGTGCTACGAATTTGCCGAGAATTGCCGCGGCAAGGGAATCCGCGTCTTTGAGGCAAGGGTGCTGGCTCACGGCAGGGCGACGCCGTTTCAGCCGGTGCTGGAATTGTTGCGCGACTACTTTGGCCTTCGCGTCAAGGAACCGGCCGACGTTTTGCGCCGTCGCGTCGTCGACCGTCTGGCAACGCTACCCGTCTCCGAACAATTGTCGTCGGTGCTGCTTGAGTTCCTGGGTCTCGCCGACCCGCAACGGACGGCAATCAAGCTCGACCCGAAAGCGCGAAAGACCCAGCTGCTCGATTTTGTCAGCAGCCTTCCGCGCTCGGGCCCGCCCGACGCCGCGATCGTGGTCGTGGTCGAGGATCTGCACTGGATCGACGCCGCCAGCGAAGAGTTCATTGAAGCGCTGGCTGACGCCGTGGTTGGCAGCACCACGCTCCTCGTTGTCAACTTTCGGCCGGGGTTCACCGCGCCGCTGATGCAGCGCGCGCATTATCGCCAGATCAACATGCCGGCGTTGGCGCCCGCACAGGCAGCGCAGCTGTTGCGCGATCACCTCGGCAACGACCCTTCGCTGGCGTTGCTGAGCAGAAACATCGTGGAACGGGCGCAGGGAAATCCGTTCTTTATCGAGGAGCTTGTCAACGCCCTGGTGGAGCGCGGAGATTTCGACGGCGAAAAGGGCGCCTATCGATTGAAAGGCGGCATCGATACGATTCCGCTGCCGCCGACGGTGCAGGCCGTCATCGCGGCTCGCATCGACCGCCTGGAAGAGAACACCAAGCGGGTGCTGGAAATTGCCTCGGTGGTGGGCCGCGAGATTTCTATATCGATCCTCGAATTTGTCAGCGGTTCGGCACAAGGCGAACTATCGGAGGAAATCCAGCACTTGCGGCGCGCCGAGCTGCTCTACGACGTGCCGCCGTTCGAGCAACGGCTTCTCGCATTCCGTCACCCGCTGATTCAGGAGGTCGCATATCGTTCGCTGCTGCACGAGCGCCGGCGCGAGCTTCACTCAAAAGTGGCGCAGGCGATCGAGAGCCTGTTCAAGGACCGTGCCGAGGAGCGCGCATCGCTGTTGGCCTATCACCTCGAGCAATCGGGTGAAAACCTGAAGGCGGCCCAGCAGAACATGCGCGCCGCGGTGTGGATCGGCGCCAACGATCCGAGCCAGGCCTTGCGAAGCTGGCGAAAGGTGCGCGAGTTGCTTTCCGATCAGCCGTCGTCGACGCCGATCGACTATCTGCGGATGATGGCTTGCGGCCAGATCGTCAATTTCGGCTGGCGCGAGGGAATTTCGGCGGAGGATGCCAGCGTCTATTTCGACGAAGCCAGGGGATTGGCGTTGTCGCTGGGAGATATCAGGGCCAACGCGCTGATCCATGCCGCCTACGGCAGGATTTTGGCAAACGGCGGATCCGCGGACAAATATGTCGAAAAGATCCGCGAAGCCAAATTGATCGCGGATGGCGGCAACGATCCGAGCGTCCAGATCACGCTCAAGGCCGTGCTCTGCCATGCGCTGCGGCTATCGGGACATATGTCCGAAGCGCTTCAAATGAACACCGAGGCGATGGACCGCGCCCACGAGATCGTGAAATTCGACCGGCAGACGCTGGGCTTCGATGTCGAGATCTGGCTGACCGCGATGCGCGGCCAGACGCTGGTCATGCTCGGCCGGGGCGAGGAAGCCCGGCCTTTCCTTGACCGGATCATTCGACTGGACGCCGATCAGGTCGACGCCCTCCACCACGTCATTCCGAGTTTGGCCTATGTGGACCTTGCCTGGGCATCCGGAAACATGGGGTTGGCCCAGGAACACGCCGAGCGGGCATTCTCGCTCGCCGTAAAAAGCGGAAATCCCTATTTGCGGGTCTATGCCCAGGCCTGCCGCGGTGTTTCCCATACCATCGCAGGGCGGCTCACTTCAGCGATTGCCGATTTATCCGATGCGCTCAATTTCGCGCGGCTGCGCAAGGCAGGCTTGGAAAATGAGCCGCGTATTCTGGCCGACCTCGCCAACGCCCACCGGCTGAACGGCGACACGGCAAATGCGTTTGCGACCGTTGGCGAGGCCATACAGGTGGCGTCCGAACGTCACGCCCGCATAGCCGAATGTCTTGCCCGCATTGTGCATGCCGATCTCCTGATGCGGAGCGGAGCGAGCGAACAGGCCGCTGAAGGAAAGCGTGAAATGGAACGGGCGAGAGAACTCATCCGGAAGACCGGTGCGCTGCTGATCGGGACCTTGCTCGACGCCGGCAATGACAAGCCTGGCGGTATCGATCAACGATCGAGCAAGGCGATCTGACGGCGAAGTCCGGTTGTCAGCCGATCTGCCTTGCGCTAGCTCTCGCAACCCCGCTTCATCGAAGACCGAGATACGCATGCCTCCCGTGTTCGAGACCGCGCCTGCCGCTTCAGCCATCCCGATCACGTTCGCGACCAGGACAACATGGGATGCGGTCAGCGCGGGCCTTTCCGCGCCGGCCCGGCAATTCGCGCTGGCCAACGGTTTTGTCGCAAAACCCGGAAAATGCCTGATCCTGCCTTCGCCCGACGGCCAGATCGCGCAGGTGGTTTTTGGGCTCGAGGACGAGAGCAGCAAATCCCGCGACCCGTTCCGGGCAGGCAGCCTGCCGGGCCTGCTGCCGGCCGGCGTCTATCGTTTCGCCAATGCGCCGCACGACGCCCGTCTCGCCGCGCTGGCATTTGCACTCGGCAGCTATCGCTTCAGCCGCTATCGCAAGGCGGACGCGGCCGATGTGCGGCTGGTGCCGCCGGACGGCGTCGACGCCGCCGAACTTGCGCGCATGGCGGAAGCGGCTTGCCTCGCCCGTGACCTCATCAACACGCCATCGAACGACATGGGCCCGGAACAACTCGAGGCGGCCGCGCGCGACCTCGCGGCGGGTTTCGACACAAGCTTCAACTGCATCCTTGGCGACGAACTTGCAAAAAACTTTCCGCTGATCCATGCGGTGGGCATGGCATCGCACCGCGCGCCGCGGCTGATCGATTTCTCGTGGGGGGATCCCGCTCACCCCAAGGTGACCCTGGTCGGCAAGGGTGTCTGCTTCGATAGCGGCGGACTCGACCTGAAACCCTCGAGCGGTATGCTGCTGATGAAAAAGGATATGGGTGGCGCCGCCAATGTGCTGGCGCTGGCCTCGATGGTGATGGACGCAAAACTTAAGCTGCGGCTGCGGGTGCTGATCCCCGCGGTCGAGAACGCGGTCGCCGGCAACGCCTTCCGTCCGCTCGACATCTTCACATCGCGCAAGGGCCTTACCGTGGAAATCGGCAACACCGATGCCGAAGGCCGCCTGATTCTCGCCGACGCGCTGGCGCTGGCGGATGAAGAGCAGCCCGAACTGCTGGTCGATCTGGGCACGCTGACTGGAGCTGCGCGGGTGGCGCTGGGGCCGGATTTACCGCCCTTTTACACCAATGATGAGACGCTGGCGGCCGACGTCGCACGCCTCGCGAAACAGGAGAACGACCCGTTGTGGCGGATGCCGCTGTGGCCGGCCTACGATTCCTGGCTGGATTCGAAAGTCGCCAACATCAACAACG
>JGI12053J15887_10001571_pt1 | contig 10739 bp, 10 predicted proteins | sample MedBloCAOM1_O3_FD_15887 | JGI IMG/M metagenome (IMG submission 15887) | reverse complement strand
AGCCTCAGCGGTGCCGACCGGCTGATACGCGGGGACCAGCTGCCGGCGGCCGCTGCCGATGAGATCCGCGCGCCCCATGCGCCGCAAAGCCTCGCGCAGCAGCGGCCAGTTGTTGGCGTCGTGATAGCGCAGGAACGCCTTGTGGAGCCGGCGCACTTTCAGACCCTTCGGGATCAGCACTTCTTCGCTGCTGCGCGTGATGCGGCGCAGCGGATTCTTGCCGGAGTGATACATGGCGGTTGCGGTCGCCATGGGTCCGGGCAGAAACGCCTGCACCTGATCGGCGCGCAAGCCGCTCTTCTTCAGCCACAGTGCGAGCTCCAGCATGTCCTGGTCACTGGTACCCGGATGGGCCGCTATGAAATAAGGAATCAGGTACTGCTCCTTGCCGGCCTGCTTCGAGTAGCGGTCGAACAGCTCCTTGAAGCGGTCGTAGGCGGCAACCCCGGGCTTCATCATCTTCGACAGGGGTCCCTCGGCGAGCGCTTCGGGTGCGATCTTCAGGTACCCGCCGGTGTGATGTTGGGCGAGCTCCTTCACGTACTCGGGGGACTCGATCGCCAGGTCATAGCGCACGCCCGAGGCGATCAGCACCTTCTTGATGCCCGGCAGCGCGCGGGCGCGGCGGTAGAGGCTGATGAGCGGCGCGTGATCGGTGTTGAGATTGGGGCAGATGCCCGGATACACGCAGGAGGGCCGGCGGCAGGCGCTCTCGATCTCGCGGCTCTTGCAGGCGAGCCGGTACATGTTGGCGGTCGGTCCGCCGAGATCGGAAATGACGCCGGTGAAGCCCGGCACCTTGTCACGCACCTCCCCGATCTCGCGCAGTACGGAATCTTCCGAGCGACTCTGGATGATGCGGCCCTCGTGCTCGGTGATGGAGCAGAAGGTGCAGCCGCCGAAGCAGCCGCGCTGGATCGCGACCGAGAAGCGGATCATCTTGTACGCGGGAATGTTCGCCTTGCCGTAGCCCGGGTGCGGGGCACGGCTGTAGGGGCGCTCGTACACCCAGTCCATCTCCTGGGTGGTGAGCGGAATGGGCGGCGGGTTCAGCCACACTTCGGTGTCCCCGTGGCGCTGCACCAGGGCGCGCGCATTACCCGGATTGGACTCCAGGTGCAGGATCCGCGAGGCGTGCGCATACAACACCGGATCCGCGGCTACCGCCTCCCAGGCCGGCATCCGGATCACGCTGCGCTCGCGATCGGCGTTCTTCACGCGCCGCACGAAGCGCACGATTTTCTCGCCCCCTGGCGCGGACGGTGCGTCCCCACACGGCGCACTCGGCACGCCCGGCGCCGCAGGCGCGCTCACCGCCATGGCATAGGGGTCCAGCGGAGCATTCAGCGGCCCGGGCGCATCCAGGTGAGTGGAATCGATCTCGATCCAGTCCGCCGGGATGCCGCGGCGCGCGAACACCGTGCCGCGCAGGTCGGTAATGTCGCGAATCGATTCACCGCCCGCCAGGCGGTGAGCGAGCTCGCAGATCTGCCGCTCGCCGTTGCCGTACACCAGCAGGTCCGCCTTGGCGTCCAGGAGCACCGAGCGGCGCACCTTCTCGGACCAGTAATCGAAGTGCGCGATGCGGCGCAGGGAAGCCTCGATGCCGCCGACGACGATCGGCACCTCGCCGAACGCCTCGCGCGCGCGCTGCGCGTACACGATCACCGAGCGGTCCGGCCGCCGGCCACCGACACCCCCCGGTGTATAGGCGTCGTCGCTGCGCACACGGCGATCGGCGGTATAGCGGTTGACCATCGAATCCATGTTGCCGGCGGTGATGCCGAAGAACAGATTCGGCGCGCCGAGGGCGGCGAAGGCGTCCGCGCTGTGCCAATCGGGCTGCGCGATCATGCCGACCCTGAACCCCTGCGCTTCCAGCACCCGCCCGATGATGGCCATGCCAAAGCTCGGGTGATCGACGTAGGCGTCCCCGGTCACGATGATGACGTCGCAGCTGTCCCACCCCAGCTGGTCCATCTCGGCGCGCGACATGGGCAGGAACGGCGCGGTGCCGAAGCGCTCCGCCCAGTGCCGGCGATAGCCGGTGATGTCGCGTGCGGTTTGCATGGAACCGTTAATTAGAACAGAAAGGCGCGTTTGCGGGTCATTTACCGAGGGCGCCCGCGCGCCCAGGCACCGGGCGCAGTCTCGGGCGTGGCCGTGGCGCCGCCACACTCCTGAGTTGATGGTACCTTGGTAACTTGGTACCATTACCTCATGAAAGACGTCACCCGTACCCAGACCGGAGTGCGCCTCGAGAGCCGTTTGCTCAAGGTGCTCAAGGCGCTCGCCACCGAGCTCGACCTGTCGCTCGGGGATCTGCTCGAGGGCATCGTGCTGCACGCCTTCGAGGGCAGGGCGCCCTTCTCCGCCGCGACCCTCAAGAAGGTGAAGGCGCTGAAGGCGGTCTACGGTCTCGACCTCACCGCGCGGGACTCTCACCAGCTGCGCGAGGCCGCGGATGCACCCTGACTGCCCCGAGCTCGAGCGCTTCGTGCGTGGCGAGATCGATGCGTGCGCGTTCCCGCACCGCGAGCACGTGCGCATGGCGTTCGAGATGCTGCGGCGGCATGACTTCGCGGAGACCGTGTGGCATTTCTCGCGGACCCTGCGCGCCATGGCGAGCAAGGCCGGCAAGCCGCAGGCCTTCAATCAGACCGTCACGATCGCGTTCCTGTCCCTGATCGCCGAACGCCTGGTGCACGGCCAGCCGGCCGATTTCGCCGCGTTCCAACGCGACAACGCCGAGCTGTTCGAAAAGAACGCGCTGGCGCGCTGGTACCGGCCGGAGCGCCTGGCGAGCGACGCCGCGCGACGCACTTTTCTGCTGCCGGATTGCGCCCCGTGAGCACGGTGCGGATCCTGGCGGCCTGTTCGCTCTGTTCCGAGGTTCTGTGCGGAATGTCCTGAAGGACGACACGCCGCTATTTAAACTTTACAACTCAGAGTACTCTGCATCATACTGTATGAGGGTAGTCAGTTAAGGACCGGCGGTTCGATGATCGTAAAGCGCCTAATCAGGGGACTGCTCCGCGCCCTTGCGGGTGCAGTTCTTCTCGTAGCGGGTTTGATCGTTACGCTCCTCGTCGTGGCCGGGGTCGAGCATCGAATGCCGCTCGCACTTCCTACACCCACCGGGCCGTTCACTGTCGGCCGAACAAGTTTCGATTGGGTGAACCCGTCGATCACCGACGAGCTTGCCCCTATTCCGGGAACAAAGCGGGAGATCGTTGCGTGGGTTTGGTACCCGGCTGCGCCCGTGCCGACTGCCACCACGGCCGAATATATGCCGGCAACCTGGCGGACGGCGGACATGCGCTACTCGGGGATCCTGGTAAGTCGATTTCTAACCCGAGATCTATCGCAGGTTCACACGCACAGCATACGCGATGCCACGCTCGCGCCGGTGGACCGCTCCTATCCCGTGGTGATCCTTCGCGCGGGTGGGGGTGCCCTCACCACCGACTACACGACCCTCGCCGAGGATCTGGCGAGTCACGGTTACGTCGTAGTCGGCTTCGATGCACCGTATCGAACCGCTGTCGTCGTGTTGTCGGGCGGTCGTGTCATCACGAGACCACCGGCGCGCAACCCCGAGGCATTGCCGGCAGCCGAGCAAGCTCGGCTTATCAAGCGACTCTTGCCCATGTGGTGCACCGACGTCGCCTTTGTCCTCGACCGACTGGAAACGCTGAACGCGTCCGACCCGTCCGGAAGATTCACAGGGCGACTGGACCTCCAGCACATCGGTGTCTTCGGTCATTCGTTTGGCGGTGCAACCGCCGCGGAATTCTGTCACGAAGACTCAAGGTGCAAGGCGGGCATTGACCTCGATGGTGCGCCATTCGGCCCGGTCATTCAGAGCGGCCTGCGCCAGCCGTTCATGTTTGTCCTGAGCGACCAAAATGGATCCGGTCCGGAGGTCCAGCTGGTGTTCGCTCATATACAATCGATCTACGATCGTCTTCCGGTTGATAGCCGGCTCAGAATCAAGATCCTGGGCGCAAACCACTTCAGTTTCAGCGACCAGATTCTTCTCAAGAGCCAAGTGGTGCTCAGGCTGATGCGCATGATGGGCGTGCTGCGCCTTGATGGGCGTCGCGGCCTTGCCATCACGGCTGACTATGTCGGAACGTTCTTTGATGCGTATCTGAAGGGACGTTCGGGGGCCCNTCTGCAGGCACTCGAACGGAAGTATCCCGAAGTACGCATCCAGTAGCGCCGGCGACAGCCGCGGCAAGGTCAGCGCGCCGCCGGTATTGCGCGGCGCGAGTGCCGCGGACCGCGCGCCGCCCTTCAGTACAGCAGCACCTGCTGGCGCTCGGCGCGCCATGCCGCCTCATCCGCGGTGGCCAGCGCGTCCAGGTCCGCGGGCGTCGCAGCCGGGTCATCCACCCAGCGCCGCAGCAGCTCGCCGCCGTTTATGACATCGATCGCGAGGCGCTGCTGTTCGTACTCGTAGGGAAAATCCCGCCACAGGGGATAGTCGGGCCGCAGCCGCCGCAGCGCCTTGAAGGCGAGCGCGAACAGCCGCCACGGCCGGAACGCCTCGTGCTCGTAGTAGGCCGCGTCCTCGACGTGCACCTGGAACCCGGTGCACAGCTGGCCGGCGTGCTTGTGGAAAGTGGGCTCAAACCAACAGGGGCGCAACCGGCAACCCTGCAGCCACGCGGGCGCCAGTGCCCGCATCTGCGCCAACAGCGCCGCGGCGTCGACATCGGGCGCGCCCAGCAGCTCCAGCGGCCGCGTGGTGCCGCGGCCCTCGGACAGCGTCGTGCCTTCCACCATCACCGAGCCGGCATAACAGCGCGCCATCCACGGACTCGGAGCGTTGGGACTCGGATTCACCCAGGTGCGCTCGCGCAGCGGCCAGCCGTAACCGGGGGCGGCCTGCGGCTGCCAGCCCTGCATCGGCACCACCTGACAGTCGACGTCGAGGCGCAGTGTGGTGACGAACCAGCGCGCCAGCTCCCCCATGGTGAGGCCGTGACGCATGGGCAGTGCGCCTGCGCCCACGAAGCTCTCCTGGCCCGGCCGCAGCCTCAGACCCTCCACCGGCCGGCCGGCCGGATTGGGCCGATCGAGAACCCACACCGCCTTGTGCTCCCTGGCGGCCTCCTCCAGCACGTAGCGCAGCGTCGTGATGAAGGTGTAGATGCGGCAGCCGAGGTCCTGCAGATCGACCAACAGCACATCGAAGCTGTCCATCATGGTCGCGGTCGGACGGCGCACCGCGCCGTACAGGCTGAAGACCGGGATGTGGTGCACCGGGTCGAGGTAGTCCGGCGATTCGATCATGTTGTCCTGCTTGTCGCCGCGCAGGCCGTGCTGCGGGCCGAGCGCCGCGCTCAGGCGCACGTCGCTCAGGGCGGCCAGGGCATCCAGTGAATGCGTCAGGTCGCGCGTCACCGAGGCGGGATGCGCAAGCAGCGCCACGCGCCGCCCGGCCAGCGGCTTGCGCAAGGCGGGCTCGTCGATGAGGCGCTCGATACCAAACTTCATGGGGCACGCAGCTCGATGGTGAAGCCGTCCGGATGGTGAAAATCGGGCTTGCCCACCGGATGCTCCAGCGCCCAATAGGACAGCTGCCCGCGCTCGTCCTCGATGACCGCGGCCAGCGCGAGATGCAGCACCGGCGCGTCGCGCAGTGCCGCGAGGCCGGCGAGATGCAGGGTCGCCATCAGCTCGAGCTGCTCGGGAGAGCGGCGCACCTGCAGGCCCGGGGCCTGGGTGAGGTTCGCCGGCGCCATGCCGTCGCGGTAAGCCGTGAACTGATACGCGGCCCAGTCGAGGGTCGGGGAGAAGTTGAATTCGTAGTAGTCCGCCGCACCCGGCGCGGCGACGAACGCCTCGAAACAGGTGTGCTGCCACAAGCCATCGGAGCGGTGGCCGGCACCTGCGCCGGACACCCGCACGCGTCCGACATCCCCGTGCAGCGAGTAGTTGCACACCAGCGTCGCGGCGCTCGCCAGGCGCACCTCGACTGCGATGCCGGACACCGGGTGATGCGAGGTGTCAGGATGGGCGACCAGCACCGTCCAATGCGCATCGGCGGGTCTCATTGGCAGGCGCTGATCAGGCCTGCAACCAGGCCAGCAGTGCGGTCGTCACCTCGCGCGGCCGCTCGAGAGTGGACAGGTGTCCGCACAGCGGCACGCTCACCAGTTGCGCCGCGGCGATACCTTGCGCGATCTCGGCGGCGCGCGCCGGCGGGGTGAGCTCATCGCCCTCCCCCACCAGCACCAGGGTCGGCGCGCGGATGCCGCCGAGCGTCGGCCGTGAGTCGCTGCGTCCCATGGTCGCGGTCTGCTGCCGCAGGAAAGCCGCGCTGCCGACGTCTTCGGCCATCAGCCGGTTGAGCGCGCGCAGCTCGGCGTCGGCGCGCCGCGTGGCATGCACCGCACGCACGAATTGCGCCTCCACCACTTCCTCGAAACGCCCGCTCGAGGCGAGCGCCATCTGCTCGCGGCGCGCGGCGCTCTGCTCGGGCGTGTCCGCCCGGGCGCTGGTGTCGAGCAGCGCCAGCTTCACGACCCGCTCGGGCGCCTGGCGCAGGATCTCGAAGGCGATGTAACCGCCCATCGACAAACCCACGAGCGCGAAGCGCGCCGGCGCACCGGCGAGAATGCGGCGCGCGATCGCCGCCATGCTGTCATCGCGGGTGTGGTCGGCCACCGTCACCGCACCGCTGCGCCACAGCGCCGGAATCTGCTGCGCGTACAGGCGCGCCGATGCGAGCAGGCCCGGGATCAACACGACGGCAAGAGGCTCGGTCACGGGCGGCAGCGTAACATGCAGCCATGAGACGGCGCATCGCGCAGCGTGCGCACCGCGTCAGCTGAGCGCGGCGCGCAGCTCCGCGATCAGGTCCTGGACATCCTCAACGCCCACCGACAAGCGGATGAGACCGTCGCTGATCCCGAGGGCCTCGCGCGTCGCGGCGGGGAGCGATGAGTGCGTCATGATCCCGGGATGCTCGATGAGGCTTTCCACGCCTCCCAGACTCTCCGCCAGCGCGAACAGACGGCAGCGCTCGAGCGTGCGGCGCGCGCGCTCGAGGCCGCCGCGCAGTACCGCGGTGACGATACCGCCGAAACCACCCGCCATCTGAGCCTTGGCGAGGGCGTGCTGCGGGTGACTCGCCAGCCCCGGGTAGTACACGCGCTCGATCGGGGTGCCGTTCCAGGAACTGCGCGATGGCGAGCGCATTGGCGCAGTGTCGCTCCATGCGCAGTGCGAGGGTCTTGATGCCCCGCAGGGTCAGGAATGCATCGAAGGGGCCGGGCACGGCGCCCAGCGCGTTCTGCAGATAGGCGATCCGCTCGCCAAGATCCGAGCCCGCCCGCACGATCGCAGCTCCCCCGATGGCGTCGGAATGTCCGTTGAGATACTTGGTGGTCGAGTGCACGACGATATCGAACCCGTGCTCGAGCGGTCGCTGAATGAAGGGTGTCGCGAAGGTGTTGTCGCAAACCGCCAGCAGAGCGTGCCGGCGCGCGAGCGCTGCCACGGCGCTCAGGTCGACCAGCTTCAGCAGCGGGTTGGTCGGCGTCTCCACCCACACCAGTCGCGTGTCGGCACGGATCGCGCCCGCGAGCGCCGCGGGGTCCGACAGATCGACGAACGAAACGCGATGTCCGGCCGAGCGCTTGCGCACGTTCTCCAGCAGGCGGTAGCTGCCGCCGTACAGATCGTGCATGGCGACGATGTGCGAGCCGGCATCCAGCAGCTCGAGGACCGTGGCGATGGCGGCCATGCCGGAGGCGAAGGCGAAGCCGGCCGCGCCGCCTTCCAGACTCGCCACGGCCGCCTGCAGCGCGTCGCGCGTCGGGTTGCGGGTGCGCGAGTAATCGTAGCCCTGGTGCACCCCGGGGCTCGACTGCACGTAGGTGGAGGTCGCGTAGATCGGCGGCATGATCGCTCCGGTGAGCGGATCCGGGCGCTGGCCGCCGTGGATGACGCGCGTCGCGAAGCGCTGCGTGGGAGTCTCGTCACTCATGTGATCGTCACCTCTGGCGCTCTCACAGCCTGCGGCGCAGCCAATTGAGCAGATCGATGCGCGTGATGAGGCCCTGGAACTCGTTGTGGTGCATGACGATGGCGACCATGCCGCGCTTGAAGATCTCCATCAGCTGCGCCATCGGCGCATCCACCGGCACGGTCACCAGGTGACTCGCCATGGCGTGGGTCACCGGCTCGTTGAAGTGCTCGGGGTTCGCGACCACCTCCAGCAGAATGTCCTCCTCGTCCACGATGCCGACGATGCGCCCGTCCTGCATCACCGGAACCTGCGAAACGTCATACAGCTTCATGCGCCGGTAGGCAGCCATCACTGTTTCCGTGGAGTTCACGGTCACCGCCGCGTGCTCGGTGTGCCGGCGAGCGATGAGGTCGCGCAGGTCGCCGAGGTGCTCGCGCTCGAGGAAACCCTGATCCAGCATCCAGTAATCGTTGTAGACCTTGGACAGGTACTTGTTGCCGCTGTCGCACACGAAGGTCACGACGCGCTGCGGTCGCTGCTGCTCACGGCAGTAGCGCAGCGCCGCAGCCAGCAGCGTGCCGGTGGACGTGCCGGCGATGATGCCCTCGCGGGCGAGCAGTTCCCGGCAGGCGCGGAAGGCCTCCGCGTCCGGGATGCTGTAGGCGCTGCTGACGCGCGAGAAGTCCGCCACCGGCGGAACCGAGTCGCCGCCGATGCCTTCGACCAGCCAGGGAGTCATCTTCGCGGGGAGCTTGCCGGTGGTGGCGAAGCTCGCCAGCCCCGAGCCCGCCGGGTCGGCCAGCAGCAACTGCACCTGCGGCGCCACACGCGCGAAGAAATGCGTCAGCCCCGCTAGCGTGCCGCCGGTGCCCGCGCCGCAGACGACGGCGTGCAACTCATGACCCATCTGCTCCCAGATCTCCGGCGCGGTGGTCTCCTCGTGCGCCTGCGCATTGGCCGGGTTGCCGAACTGGTTGACGAAATGGCTCCCGGGGATCTCGCGCGCCAGGCGTTCGGCGACGTCGCGGTAGTACTCGGGATGACCCTTGCTGACGTCCGATCGGGTCATCACCACGTCCGCCCCCATCGCCCTGAGGTGAAAGATCTTCTCCTGGCTCATCTTGTCGGGGATGACCAGCAGCAGGCGATAGCCCTTCTGTGCCGCGACCAGCGCCAACCCCAGGCCGGTGTTGCCGGCCGTGGCCTCGATCAGCGTGCCACCGGGCTTGAGAGTGCCGCTGCGCTCCGCGGCCTGAATGAGATACAGGCCGACGCGGTCCTTGATCGAGCCGCCCGGATTCTGGTTCTCGAGCTTCAGGAACAGCTGGCACGGCCCGGTATCCAGACGGCGCACCGCCATGAGCGGCGTGTTGCCGATCATCTGCAGTACATTGCCGTAAGCCGGATTCGACATGCTGAGCGCGCGCTGAGCGGGCGGCTCGCTCAGGCAGCGCCGCTGATGAGTCCGGAGCCGACCCAGTCGCGCAGCAGGGCTGCGGCGTGCGCCGGCGCCTGTGCCTCGCCGAGCTCATCGCACAACAGTTCGCACAGCTCGCCGAACGGCCAGCCATTGCGTGCGGCATCCAGCAGCGCGCTTTCCGTGTCCGTCAACGAGCGGAAGTAAGTCGTGAGCTCGTGACGCCACAGGAGCCACGCCAGCGGCGCCGCATTCAGGCTCGCCTGGGGTCGCTCGCGCTCCTCGGTGAGCGCCTGCCAGATCTGCGGCACGTTCCAGCTCAAGGCCAGCCGTCGCACGCTCGGGTGCCAGGCAAAGCGCAAGCGCGCCCACTGTTGCGGCGCGACGCCTGCGAGGGCCGCATGCGTGAGCGACACGGCATCCGCCGCGTCGAACACTTCAGTCATGGTCCATTCCCAGCGTGCCAGCTCGGCGAGCACCGGGGCCGCCACGTAGTCCTCGTGAGCGGCGAGGAACTGCGGCAACGCATCGCCGTAGTAGCGGATGGAGAAGTACGGCGAATCATGGGTGCGCACGTACTCGGCGGCGAGGGTGTGAAAATCCGCCTCGCCGAGCAGCTTCGCCAGCGCCGGGAAGTTGCTCTGCAGGGCGTCCGCGAGGCGGCTGCGGTAGGCGCCGGCGTAAATGCCGAGACGCGTCGCCACCGGCACGCGCGCGCTGCCGAGGACGTGGGCGCCGATCGCGTCGCTCTCGCGCAGCAGGTAGTCCTGAAAATCCCCCTGGACGCGCGCGAGGCCACTCATGAGCCCGCCGCCACGGCGCGCTGCGGGCGGTGCCGTGCGGCGGCCTCTGCCGCCGAGCCGCCGCCGTCCGCCGCGCCGTTCCCGGCCAGGGTACGTGCGCACAGCGCGCGCGCCTGCGCGAGCTCGGCACACAACTCGGCGAGCGGCGGGATGTGGTCGTCGCGCTCGATCATGGTGGAGACGTTGCCGAAGCGCTCGACGGCAGCCGCGTACAGCTCCCACACCGGATCGGGCACTTCGGTGTCGTGGGTGTCGATGAGGTAGTCGCCGTGATTCTCGTGCCCGGCCAGATGGATCTGCTGCACGCGCTCCACCGGAATCGCCTGCAGGTACTCGAGCGCATCGAACTCGTGGTTCACCGCGCTCACATAGATGTTGTTGACGTCGAGCAGGATCAGACAGTCGGCGCGCGCGGCGACCTCGCGCAGGAATTCCCANTCCGTGAGGCGCGAATCGCGGAACGCGACGTAGCTCGAGACGTTCTCCAGCAGGATGCGCCGCCCGAGCAGCTCCTGCACCGCGCGCACCCGCTCAA
>JGI12053J15887_10001569_pt1 | contig 10740 bp, 8 predicted proteins | sample MedBloCAOM1_O3_FD_15887 | JGI IMG/M metagenome (IMG submission 15887) | reverse complement strand
CAGATCCGCCGAGAAATACCCGGCCACGCTGCCGCGCTGCGACTCAACCGCGTCGAACATCGCTGCGAGATACCACGCGTCGGCGTCCATCAGCGGTGACCAGGAACGGCTCAAGTCACGGGCCGCCAGCTCGTGGCGAGGATCAGCCACGAACGCCGCCTCGATCTGAGCGCGTACCCGATTGGACAACAAGTAGTCCCGCAAGATCGCCTCACGGGACACGCCGAGCACATCGAGAAGGAGCGCAGCCGCAACCCCGCTGCGATCCTTGCCCGCCGAGCAGTGAAACAGTAACGGAGTACTGTCCCGCGCAAGGCGCGCGAACGCGTGACCATAGCCGCGTGCCTGGTCAAACGGGATTTGCCGGTAGGTACGCATCATCAATGCCCGGGTCTCCTCGACGCTGACCAGGCTGGCCTCCAGCAGCTGACGCGAGTCGCCGACGCCCTCCATAGGCGGCAGCCCCCAACTTTCGATGCCCGCGACCGCGGCCCACGCGTTTGGTGCTGCCAGGCGCTCAGGACCGGAGCGCAGGTCGCAGATGAACCGGATGCCCCGGCCAATGAGTTCGGCCACGTCGTCGTCGGTCGCCTGGCTCAGCGCCGAGGAACGATAGACGCGACCCCAGCGAACGCGCCGGTTATCGAACGTCGGATAGCCACCGAGGTCGCGGGTGTTGTACGCGCCGTGGAGCGCGACATGGCGTCGAGGATCGTCTTGCGGTCCGGCGGCTGACACTTGTGGCGCCTCGCGTAGGCAGAGCAGCTCGGGGGTCGCCCGCGAGCCCAACCCCACTCTAGTGGAAGCTAATCCGGGAGGCTAGATTGCTCTACAATCTTGTCCTGACTGGTTGACAAGCGTAGACCATGCGGCCACGCTTCCCGAGCCTACAGGAGCGTCGATGAGCAAGCTTTACATCGATGAAGATCGTTATGGCGAGGCACCTCCGAATCTGCTGGTCGAGACGGTACGCAGCGCTGTCACCACCCTGGTTCGTCGCCGGTTTGCCGAAAGCGCCGTTGACTGGTCGGCTTTCGTATTCGGCGCCGGCGACCGGCTGATCACATCGCAGGATTTCACGGACATCGAGCGACAGATACTCGACACCGGATACCGCTTTGCGTGGTCCGCGGTCATATCGCAGCGCGAGCGGCCGACGATCTACGGCGGCGCAGACGATGTCGGCGCGGATCTCGCGAATTTCAGCTTCGAGCATCCGGAAGCGGCGACCGGTGAGCCCGATTCCGAAGGCCGCTCGCAATGTGGCTTTGGCGAGAACGTGGTCCGGCGCCGGACGAACGCGGTCGGCGTGGCGCGTTACGTTCGCTCGAGCGACCGAGTGATTGAATACATGAAAAACGGTGTGCCCGAGGGGACTATCGCGATCATCGACGACAGCGGTGGCACTCTGACCGCACCGATCCTCGAGCATTTCGCCGGAATCGTATGCGCGGGAGGCACCGTGCGCTCGCATCTCGGGATCCTCGCCCGGGAATATGGGATCCCGTGCCTCATGAACGCCAAGATTCGCGGCATCCACGACGGCGATCGCATCGAGATTGAAGCGAGCGCCGAATCGATGGCTGCGGAAGCCTACTTCGGCGGCGAAGCGAAGCTCGCTCGGGTCTGGAAGGTCGTGCGATGAGCCCGCGCGCCGCACGAGCAACGATGCGGAACCCGGGCGTCTCTTACCCGCAGCTGCTCGAGACGAACAATCGCATCCAGAACTGCGGCGACGAGACCTTCTGGCTGTGCCTGACGCGGACCGTTCAGGGATCGAAGCTGTTTCCGGTGTCGCCTTACATCTTGCTTTCGTATCTGAATGCGTTCTATCGCTACCCGTCACTGCTGCGAAAGATCGAGGCTCGGCTGCCTGCCGAGCAGATCGCGGATCGCGCGCGGAACATGGGCATGAAAATGCAGAACTCGGCCCTCGGGTGGGCATTGCCGAATTTCTACCTGCTAGGCCGCGAGCTGCTGCTCTCCCTCGGCATGCTACGGCCACAGGACGCGCTCGAAGACGTCGTCTACGTAATGGACTTCTGGAAGCGGTACATGCTGTCGTGGCACCGCAACGACGGTCACATCACCAACCGGGAGTTCGGACACCGCGCGCAGATACTGCCCGACCGCCGACTCGAGGTTTTTCACCGCGATCTCTATCCATGCACTCCTGGCGATCCTCTGCACGCGGCGGCGCACGCATTCTTGGCGGTGGCATCGCAGTACGGCTTCCTCGTATCGTGCGAGAGCCGCATCAGCCTTACGAACTCCGGCCCTTACAGGCTGGATGATCACCACGAACTCATCGTGCGGGACTTCATGGATCTCGCGGAATGCTCCCTGCCATGGCTCGACGGCGTCGCCGCGGATGTTCCCTACAATTACTTGACCGTGCCGATGTCGGTCCGAGACTGCCATTTCACGATCGTCGACGATTGGGGCAGTTTCGAGTCGAAGCCGGAATTTACGGCGGAGCATCTGGCCGGCGTTGGCCTCTACACCTCCGATCCCTTGACCGAGGGTTACATGCCGGTCGGCATGGCCTCGCGCGACGAACTCATCGCCACGCTGCGGTCCCTGCACGGCGTGCTCAAGGACGCCACGAACAAGTTGTGGCTGAGAATCGCCGCCTGGACGCGTGACCAGATGCTCGACGCCGGGGCCCTCGTGTACTACAACATCATCAAGGACCTCGCCCACGTCGCGGGCGTCTTCGATGTCGACGACTGGTTGACGATCGATCGCCGCGCTGATCGCTTTCGGCCGCTGCTGAACGACGAGTTCGCCGGCCAGATGTTGGGATCGCTCGTGGCCGGCCTGAATCTGCCGAACCACCGGCAGTCTCCATACGTGATGATGCAGCATTCCGATCAACCGACGCGCACCTACACACCGCTGCCTTACTCGGTGCTCTGCGGTGAGGAATATGTGCCGAGCTGCGGTCCCGTCCAGCCCGGCACCTCCCACCTCGACCTCAAAGTCGATCGCTACCGCACGTCCGCTGGCGTGCTGACCCTCGCCGAATATAATCGTCGCGCGCTTGAATTCACGCCGGCACTCTGCACCGACAAGTACCGTTTCCTCTGCGAGACGTGGGTGAAATACAACCACCACACGGCGCTCGCGAACGAGCTGTATGAGCTCGAGCAGCGCGAATCGCGAACGCTCCGGGGCCGCGGAACCACGGCGCGGCCGCGTTGAGGGCGGGACTCGCAGCTATCCGAGCCATGTAGCGCAATCATGCAGATTGGATCCCTCATACGCCGCTCCGCCCTTCAATACAAGGACGCGCCATGTCTGACGGAAGGTGATCGGACGCTCAGCTACCGAGATTTCGATGTACTGACAGATCGTCTTGGCAATGCACTCCTCGCCAACGGTCTCGCGGTCGGCGATCGCGTCGGCGTGCTGCTCCCGAACGGCATCGATTGCCTGGTTGCCTATTACGCGCTCGCGAAGGCGGGCCTGGTCCGAGTCTCGCTGAACACCCGCGAGACGCAGGATAATCACCGGTTCAAGCTCAAGGACAGTGGCAGCCGCGCCGTAATCCACGGGGGCGGCTGGGGCCCGCTCGGTGTTGAGCTGACAATCGATCCTGAGCGGATGCGGGCGCTGGTTCGTGACGCCGACGCCCGACCCTGCTGTGTCGACCGCGCGCCCGAAGCGCCGCTGCGGCTCGGCTACACCGGCGGCACGACCGGACAGCCGAAGGCTGTGACCCTGACCACGCGCGGCGAGCTGGCGGAGCTGTCGGCTTTCCTTACGGATCTGGTTCCAGACATCAGTTCGACCGACACGTTCTTGCACGCCGCGCCCATTGCGCACGCCTCGGGAGCTTTCTTCCTCCCGGCACTGGTCCGGGGTGCGCGCTCCGTTGTCATGGAAAAGTTCGACCCGGCGCGATTCGTGGAACTGGCGGAGCGCGAGCGTACCAAGTTGACGTTCCTCGTTCCGACGATGCTCGCGATGATCCTGGAGGAGCCGTCGCTGAATACCGCCAAGCTCAGCTTCCGACGCATCGCCTACGGCGCCTCGCCGATCTCGCCAAACGTGCTACGCCGCGCCGAGGCTCGCTTCGGGCGCATATTTGCGCAAACCTACGGACAGGCAGAGAGCCCGATGGTCATTACCTGTCTGCGACCAGAAGACCACGACCGGCCCGGCTCGTGCGGTCGACCTTTCACGTGCGTCGAGGCCGCCATCGTTGACGACCGCGACCGGCTTCTGCCACCCGGCGAGACGGGAGAGATTGTTTGCCGCGGTCCGCAGACGATGGCGTACTACTGGAACCGACCAGAGGCGACCGCGGAAGTGTTCCGCAACGGTTGGCTGCACACCGGGGACATCGGGCGCATGGACCAGGACGGTTACTTCTACATTCTTGACCGCAAGAACGACATGTTGATCTCAGGCGGCTTCAATGTGTACCCGCGCGAGATTGAGGACGTATTGCTCGAGTACGAGGGCGTTGTAGAAGCCGCCGTTGTGGGGCTCCCGGACGAGAAATGGGGCGACCGTGTGCACGCGGTGATCGCCGGACGAGCTGGTATCGATGTCGCGCAAGTTCTCGCGTTCGCCGCCGGTAAGCTCGCGAACTACAAAATGCCGAAATCCATTGAGGTCTGGCAAGAGCTGCCGAAAAGCGGAGCCAACAAGATCCTCCGCCGACTCATCCGCGACCAGGTTATCGCGCGCGGTCGCGTGGACCGCCCCGCCCCGGGGGGTCCGTGAGTTTGCACCTGGTTCTGCACGCGCTCGCGGTAAAAAAACACGCCGACGCGCCAGTGCTGGCCGAATTCACAGGCCTGTCGCAGGCCGACGTGGCCCGCTTACTCGGCGAGGCGGCCGGTAGCGGCCGCGTCGTAGCGGCGCAAGGCAAGTACGTACTCGCACCGCTGGCGCGACTCGCACTCGACGGTCAGTATGCTCGGGAGTACGCGAATGTGCGGGCCAACGCCACATTTCTCCAGGCATACGAAAACTTCGAGCAAATCAACGTCCAGCTAAAGACGCTAATCACGGATTGGCAAACGATCGAGGTCGGCGGAGCGCGGGTGGCCAACGACCATTCGGATGCCAGCTACGACATCCGGATCGTCGATCGGCTTGGCAACCTGCATGAGCGCACGGACAGAATCCTTGCGCAACTGCTACAGGGGCTGCCACGGCTCGAGTACTACCGAAGGAAACTGACCGAAGCACTCGAAAGGGCCGAGGATGGGCACAGCGAGTGGGTCAGCGATGCGCGGCTTCCCAGCTACCACACGCTTTGGTTCGAGCTCCACGAGGATTTGCTGCGAATCCTCGGCCGGCGCCGCGCGGAGTAATGCATGGGTAGCGCCACGCTTCCCGACGGTCGCTGGGTGATGTCGATCGCTGGACACCGGATTCCCGACAAGGAGCTGATCGGTGGCAAGGCTTGGTCGATCGCGAAAATGGGGACGCTCGGACTACCGGTACCACCGGCATTCGTCGTCACGACGCGAGCTTGTGTCGCCTACCTCCAGACCGGAGCTTTCCCGACCGGCTTGGTCGAAGAAATCGCCGCGGGGATCGCCTGGCTGGAATCGGCGACTGACCGGCGCTTCGGGTCCGGCCCGCGTCCGTTGCTCGTATCAGTGCGGTCGGGCGCCCCGGTCTCGATGCCGGGGATGATGGACACTATTCTGAATCTCGGTGTGAATGATGTGACGGAGCAGTCGCTCGCAACGGACTGTAGCGACGANCGGTTCGCTCGCGACACGCACCGCCGCTTCATCGAGCTCTATGCGGCGATCGTGCTCAAGGTTGATTCCGCGGTCCTCGGAAATGTCGAAGATCTTACCAGCTGGCGTGAGGCGATCGCCTCGGCGGCGGGGGTCCCATTGCCCGGAAACGTCGTCGAGCAACTGCACGGCGCAGTGCGCGCGGTGTTCGAGTCGTGGAACTCGCGCCGTGCCCGCCGCTATCGCGAGCACCACGGTGTCCCTGATCATTTCGGTACCGCGGTCGTTGTCCAGGCGATGGTCTTTGGAAACCTCGACGAGCAGTCCGGTACGGGCGTCCTGTTCACTCGGAACCCCGTGACCGGCGAGCGCAGCGTCTTCGGGGAATTCCTTCCGAAAGCGCAGGGTGAGGACGTCGTATCAGGCCGTCACACGCCGCTTCCGCTCGACGAGATGCGCAACCACACACCACGCGCTTTCGCGGAGTTGATGCGCGCGGCGCAACTCCTCGAGCGCGAGAACGGCGACGTGCAGGACATCGAGTTCACGGTTGAGCGCGGCCGGCTCTTCTTGCTTCAGACGCGCGTGGCCAAGCGTGCGCCGCTTGCGGCCGTGCGTATTGCCGCCGAGATGGTACGCGAGGGCATTGCCGAACCGGACTCAGCATTCGCGAAACTGACGTGCGAACAGGTGCGGCACGTCTTGAGCCCCCGACTCCCGAGCGGTACCGCGGACTCCGCGGTGATTCTCGCTCGCGGTGAAGGGGCGTCTTACGGCATTGGATGCGGTGTCGTCGTGACCGACCCGGACGAGGCGGAGATGCGCGCCCACGGCGGCGAGGACGTCGTGCTTGTGCGCGCGACGACGAGCCCAAATGATATTCACGGCATGATTGCGGCTCGCGCGATCGTTACAGAGCAAGGTGGGTCGACATCCCATGCCGCGGTCGTTGGACGAGCGCTCGGCAGACCTGTCATCGTCGGCTGCGGCGCCGGCAATGTAATGCCCCTGGCGGGCCGGACGGTCACGGTCGATGGCGGTTCGGGGGTCGTCTACGCCGATCGCCTCAAACTCCTCGTCCCCGCCGAAGACGCCGACACGGCACTCGCGGACCTCCTGCGCTGGGCTGAGCTGCGGTCTCCCGTCAAGGTCGCCGCCGCGCCGCCACCGCATGCCGTCCTGTTCGACCTCGATGCAGTCGACGATGTTGTTAATCCCGACAGCCTGCGCAGATTTCTAAGCGGCATCGACCTAGGTACCGCGCTCCACGGCCGCGTGTTGTCAAGTGAGACCGCTGTCGCCGCGTGCGTGGCGTCGGGGGCTACTCTCCTGATAGCCAACCCGCGCCTGCCGGTGCTGCTGGCAGCCATCCGCGCAGTCGCCGAGCGCAGCGCCGCTCATTCCAAGGACGTCTAGCGGTGAGCAAAATCTCGCAGAATGACATCGCGGCGTTGATCGAACTTTTCGACCGGAGCGACTGGCGCGAATTGCGCGTGGTGGGCGATGGGATCGACCTGTTCGTGTCGAAGGATCCGAACGCACGTCGCTCCATCGACCATGCGGTCGTAGCGTCTGCCGGTGCCGCGGCGCCGCCCGTCACCGCGGCGCCGANACCCGTTGCTCAGCCAACCGCGGCGCGCACTCCACCTGCACACCTGGTCGCGATTCGTGCCCCCTGCCTCGGCACTTTCTACAACGCGCCGAAGCCCGGCGCGCCTCCGTTTGTCTCGATCGGCCAGTCCGTCTCTCTTGATACCGAAGTATGTCTCATCGAGGTCATGAAGCTTTTCACGACGGTACGCGCCGGAGTGATCGGCACCATTCGCGAGCTGCTCGTCGCCGATACCGAGCTCGTTGAATTCGACCAGCCACTGTTTTACGTCGAACCTGATGGCTGAGCCAACCGCCCAGACCCGCGTGATGATTGCAAACCGCGGCGAACTCGCCCTGCGGATTGCTCGTGTGGCGCGCGCGCTCGGTATGGAATCCGTGCTTGCAGCCTCTGCCGCCGATCGCGACAGCCTCGCGGCACGCGAGGTGGGCCGGGTCGTGGTCATCGGTTCCGCCCAGGCGCGCGAGTCGTACCTCAACGCGCCGCGGATCATGCATGCGGCGATCGCGACCCGTTGCACGGCGCTGCATCCCGGATACGGGTTCCTCTCCGAGCAGCCGACACTAGTCGAAATGTGCGCGGACCATGGAATCACGTTCGTTGGCCCAACAGCGGAGGCGATGCGGAAGGTCGGTGACAAGCTTTCGGCGCGCGCGCTTGCGCGATCCGCCAACGTTCCCCTGACGTCTGGAAGCGAGAAGATCGTAAGCACCGAACAGGCCCTCGAGATCGCCCGACAGATCGGCTACCCGGTGATTACGAAAGCGTCGGCCGGCGGCGGAGGTCGCGGAATGATTGTCGCCTGCAGCCCGGCGGAACTCTCAACTTCGTTCGAAAGGGCTTCGGTCACCGCACGCGAAGCCTTCGGCGACGGGACGCTGTATCTCGAGCGGTTCGTCGAGCGGGCGCGCCACATTGAGGTGCAGCTCGTCGGCGATGGCGAAGGCCGCGTCGTGCATTTCGGGGAGCGTGACTGTTCGCTGCAACGCCGCTACCAGAAGATGATCGAAGAGGCGCCGGCGGAAATTCTGCCGGACGCGGCGCGCGCCCAGCTGCAGCAGGCCGCGGTCTCGCTACTTTCCGCGATACGCTATCGAAATGCCGGCACCGTCGAGTTCCTGTACGACGAGCCGACACAGCAGTTCTTTTTCATGGAAGTGAACGCCAGGCTGCAGGTCGAACACCCGGTGTCGGAACTCGTCACGGGAGTTGATCTCGTTCGAACCCAGCTGCTGCTCGCGACGAAACAAGGCGTTCTGCCGTCGCAGACTGCTGTTCGAGTGAGCGGCCACGCGATCGAGACGCGTATCATCGCCGAAGATCCGGATCGCGACTTCCTGCCTTGCCCCGGACGCGTCACGCGCTGGCGACCGCCCGATGGCGATGGGATCCGCATTGACACAGCGATCACGGAGGGGACACTTATCCCGCCCTATTACGACAGCATGATCGCCAAGCTGATCGTCCACGCCCGTAGCCGTGCGGACGCAATCGAGAAACTCGCCGGCGCCCTCGCGCGCTTCGAGATCGAAGGAGTCGCGACCAACCTGCGACTGCTGAAGTTCATCATCAATCACCCCGACTACCGGAGTAACCGGGTCGACACCCGCTGGTTAGAGCGCACGCTGCTACCGGCGTTCCGCACTCAATAGGGAGTAAAGCTACCGTGGCTCATATCGAGTTCCTGGACGAGACGATGCGCGATGGACAGCAAAGCCTGTGGGGAATGCGCATGCAGGCTTGCATGGCGCTGCCCGCCGCACCGCTCCTGGCGCGCACGGGATTTCGTGTCGTCGATTTGACGGGATCGTCCCACTTCGAGGTCTTGATAAGGCACTGTCGGGAGAACCCCTGGGACATGCTCGACCTTTTGGTCGCCGCCATGCCCAACACCCGAATCCGTAGCGGGATGCGCGCGAATGCATCGGTTACCTTCGGCGTTACACCGGACTCGTTGATGGATGCTTGGATGCGCCAGCTCAACCGACATGGATGTCGTAGCTTCTGGATCTATGATGTCCTGTACAACTTCGACAAAATCTTTCGTCTGGCGAAAGTGGCGAAGGAATTCGGCTCCGAGGTCGCGGGAGCGATCATGTACACGATGTCGCCCGTCCACAGCGACGCGTATTTCGCCGACAAGGCCGGCAAGCTCGCGGCGTGCCCGGACATCGATTCGATCCTGCTGTACGACACAGCCGGCGTGCTCGAGAAGGAGCGGCTGCGAACGCTGCTGCCGGCAATCCGCAAGCAGGCGCACGGCAAGCTGCTCGAGTTTCATTCGAACAATCTCCTCGGCCAGTCGGCGAAAGCTTATGTCGATGCTATCGAGCTTGGCGTTAGCGTTCTGCATACGGCAAGTCGACCCATGGCCAACGGCCCGTCGGTGCCATCGACCGAAATCATGGTGCACAACGTGGAGATGCTCGGGCATTCCCATTCGATCGATAAAGCGCTGCTGCCTGCGGTCGCGGAGCACTTCGAGAGGGTCGGGCGCGCCGCCGGGTTCCCGGTGAACCAACACGCCGAATACAATGTGTTATCGCTTCAGCACCAGGTTCCGGGCGGGATGATGGGCACGCTGAAAGCACAACTCGCACAGCACGGCATGAGCGATCGCCTCGACGAGGTGCTGCTGGAGACCGCGACCGTCCGACGCGAGCTAGGCTATCCTGGGATGGCCACACCATTCAGCCAACTCGTCGGTATTCAGTCCGTTCTCAACATTGTCACGCGCGAGCGCTACAAGATCGTGCCGGACGAGGTCATCAAATATGCCGCCGGCTACTACGGCGAGACTGTTGCGCCGATCGACGACGAGATCCGTGACCGAATCTTGGCCGCGCCGAATGCGCGGGACATCCTGCGAAGTCCGCCGGAACAACCGACGATTGACGAATTGCGTCGTCGGTACGGTACCAACGACGACGACGAGCTGCTGCTGCGGGCGCTCGTCCCGGAAGCGGACTTGCGACGGATGCGGTCGTCGGGTCCGATCAAGACCCACTTCCCTCTGCTGTCGTCCCCGGAGCTCGACGAAGTCGCACGGCTGATGCAAATCTCGCGGGCACCGGTCGTCCAGCTGCGCTCAGCCCACCTGTCCGCGGATCTCTTCCGCTAACGACGGCCCGACCCATGCGCCGCGCCGTGGTCATCGACATCGTCCGCTCGCCCTTCGGGCGCGGCCGCGCGGGCGGAATTCTCAACGGATTGCATCCGGTGTCTCTATACGCCGAAGTGCTGCAGGCGCTTGTCGCACGCACCGGGGTAGATCCGACGCTGATCGAGGACGTCATCACCGGGTGTGTCATCCAGGTCGGTGAGCAAGCGGGCAACATCGGACGGCAGGCGGTTCTCGCGGCGGGATTGCCCCACTCGGTTCCAGCCGTCACGCTCGACCGCAAGTGCGGGTCGGCCCAA
>JGI12053J15887_10001568_pt1 | contig 10742 bp, 8 predicted proteins | sample MedBloCAOM1_O3_FD_15887 | JGI IMG/M metagenome (IMG submission 15887) | reverse complement strand
CATCGGCGCCCGCCGCTGCTATCGGCGGGCTGTCCGCAATTCAGTAATGGAGCGTCGTTCATAAGGCTTCCTGCTGATTTCACCCTCTGATGGGCGGGCGTTCTACGCCTGGCAATTGGTCGAGTATGACAGCCATGTGCTGCTGTTTCCACAATTCTTACTGAACAGACAGAGTTCACAACCGCGCTGACGAGCCGTTTTGTGCTGCGCGAGCAAATGGCTGGGCGCCCCGGCTGATTCGAACCGGGCTCAGTCGTCGGCACCGCCGACGTGTTGAATCGTGGAATGTTTCGGCTGATGTTCTACTCGCCGCGCATCGCGCCCAACACCGGCAATGCGATCCGGCTGGTCGCCGCGACCGGATGCGAATTGCATCTGGTCGAGCCGCTGGGATTCGACCTGTCCGAACCCAAATTGCGCCGCGCAGGCCTCGACTACCACGACCTGGCGTCGGTCACCGTCCACCGCGACCTGCCCACCGCCTGGGAGGCCCTGGCGCCAACGCGGGTCTACGCGTTCACCGCGCATGCCACGACGTCGTTTGCCGATATCAGCTACCGGCCGGGTGACGTGTTGATGTTCGGTCCGGAGCCCACCGGCCTCGATGCAGCGACACTCGCCGACCCGCACATCAGTGCGCAGGTGCGCATTCCGATGTTGGGGGGCCGGCGGTCTCTGAACCTGTCCAACGCCGCGACCATCGCCGTCTATGAGGCATGGCGCCAGCACGACTTCACCGGCGCCGTGTGACTCACCTTCCGATGAGCGCTTGCGCGAAGAGAATCACCTTCCGATGAGCGCTTGCGCGAAGAGAATCACCTTCCGATGAGCGCTTGCGCGAAGAGAATCACCAGCTGTTCCAGTGTGCGACCTGCTCGGCGGGCAGCCGCTTGGCAGGCTGGAACTCGGTGCCCTTGGTGTAGGCGATCGGGAAAAGCCCGCCCTGGCTGTACTTGTCGTGCGGGATGCCGAGCAGCTCGGCGGCCTGCTTCTCGCCGTCGCCGAGCAGATGCAGTGTTGTCCACGCCGATCCAAGGCCGCGGGACCGCAGGGCCAGCATGAAACTCCACACCGCAGGCAGGAGCGATCCCCAGAATGACGCACTCATTGGGGCGGGCGCGCCGTCCGGACGTCCCTCAAGGCAAGGAATCAACATCACGGGGACTTCGTGAAGGTGCTCGTTGAGATATTTCGCGGAGTCGTACACCCGGGGCCGCTGCTCGTCGCGCGCATCCCCGTACTCGGGCTTGGGCAGGTCGAGATACGGTGTCGCATTGGTGCGGTAGATGTCGGCCAGCGCCTTCCTCTTGTCGGCGTCTTCGACCAACACCCATTGCCAACCCTGGGCGTTGGAGCCCGTCGGCGCCTGGAGCGCCAACTCGAGACATTCCAGCAGCACCTCACGCGGCACCGGCTTGTCCAGATCCAGCCGCTTGCGCACCGAGCGGGTGGTGGTCAAGACGTCATCGACGGACAGATTCAAGGTCATTTCGCGAGACTACATTCGACTCCATGACAATCGAACTGACGCAAGAGGTTTCCGGCAGGCTCGAATCCGACCGTTACGCGTGGCTGACCACTGTGGCTAAGTCCGGCCAGCCCGTGCCTCGCCTGGTGTGGTTCGTCTTCGACGGCAAGGAACTCACGGTCTATTCGATGCCGAACGCCGCGAAGGTCGCGCACATCAAGGCCCACCCGCGGGTCAGCATGAACCTGGATTCCGACGGCAAAGGCACCGGGATCGTCGCCGTCGGCGGCGAGGCGAGGATCGACGCGGTCGATGCGGATCCGACCGCGGACGAGCAGTATCAGGCCAAGTACGCCGAGTACGCGGCCAGCACGGGGATGAGCCAAGAGTTTCTCGCCGGCTTCAGCACCCGGCTGAAGGTCGCGATCGACAAGGTCTGGACGACACCGACCGGAGGCTAGGCGTCGAGATTGCAGCCAGGGCTGTGGTGCCGCGGGGCAGTACAGCCCTGTGTGCAATCTTCAGCGGAAATCGCGGCTGCGGGAGTTGACGGCCATGTTGAGCTTGCCCATCCGATCAGCGACGACGGTGACAGCACCGCTCGCGTTCTGCACCTGACCGCGGATCAACAGCGCCGACGCCGACTGCGCCAGCCTGCGGTGCCGCGCCCACACACCTGGCGAACACAGGACGTTGACCATCCCGGTTTCGTCCTCGAGATTGATGAACGTGACACCCTGCGCGGTCGCGGGCCGCTGTCGATGCGTCACCGCCCCGGCCACCAGCACGCGGGTTCCATCGGGCACCGCCAGCAGCTGGTCGGCGGGCACCACGCCGATGGCGTCGAGGTCCTCCCGCAGGAACTGGGTGGGGTAGCTGTCCGGTGAAACGCCCGTGGCCCACACGTCCGCAGCTGCCAGCTCCAGTTCGGTCATGCCGGGCAGCGACGGGATGTGCGACGACGACCCCACACCAGGCAACCGGTCCGGTCGCTGGGTGGCGGCCGCTCCGGCCGCCCACAACCCTTCGCGGCGGGTGATCCCGAAGCAGCCAAGCGCCCCGGCGGTGGCCAGCGCCTCGGTCTGCGGTACGGACAGCTGCAGCCGCCCGGTCAGATCGAGCAGGGATGCGAACGGCCCGTTGGCCTTTCGTTCCTCGACCATCTGCTCGGCCAGCTCGTCGCCGATGTGCCGGACACTGCCAAGGCCCAGCCGCACTTGTCGCCCGGCGTTTTCCAGCGTGGCGTACGCGAGGCTGGCGTTTACGCATGCGCCGTGCACGGTGACGCCGTGCCGTCGGGCGTCGGCCACCAGCGACTGCGGCGAGTAGAAGCCCATCGGCTGCGCCCGCAGCAACGCGGCGCAAAAAGCCGCCGGGTGGTGCAGCTTAAACCACGACGAGTAGAACACCAGCGACGCAAACGACAGCGAATGGCTCTCCGGGAAGCCGAAATTGGCGAATGCCTCCAGCTTCTCGTAGATCCGGTCGGCCACCTCGCCGGTGATACCGTGCCGCTCGCGCATGCCGTCATAGAACCGGCCACGCAATCGTCGCATCCGCTCCGTGGAGCGCTTGGACCCCATCGCCCGGCGCAACTGGTCGGCCTCGGCGGCGGAGAAGCCGGCGCAGTCGACCGCGAGCTGCATGAGCTGCTCCTGAAACAGCGGCACCCCCAACGTCTTCCGCAGCGCGGACGCCATCGACGGGTGGTCGTAGGTGACAGGTTCGACGCCGTTGCGCCGCTTGATGTAGGGATGCACCGACCCGCCCTGGATCGGCCCTGGCCGGATCAGTGCGACCTCGACCACCAGGTCGTAGAACACCCGTGGCTTCAGCCGCGGCAGGGTGGCCATCTGTGCGCGCGACTCCACCTGGAACACCCCAACGGAGTCGGCGCGCTGCAGCATCTCGTACACCGCAGGCTCGGAGAGGTCCAACCTAGCCAGGTCCACCTCGATGCCCTCGTGCTCGGCAACCAGGTCGATGGCGTAGTGCAGCGCCGAGAGCATGCCAAGCCCCAGCAGGTCGAACTTCACCAAACCGATGGCCGCACAGTCGTCTTTGTCCCATTGCAGGACGCTGCGGTTCTCCATCCGCGCCCATTCCACCGGGCATACATCGGCGATCGGGCGGTCACAGATCACCATGCCGCCGGAGTGGATGCCCATGTGCCGGGGCAGGTTGTGGATCTGCATGGCCAGGTCGATCACCGGTTCGGGAATGTCCTCGATGTCAGGCGAATCCTCCAACCCGTTCCACCGGCTGATCTGCTTGCTCCACGCGTCCTGCTGGCCCTGGGAGAACCCAAGCGCGCGGGCCATGTCGCGCACCGCGCTGCGGCCGCGGTAGGTGATCACATTGGCGACCTGGGCGGCGTAGTCACGGCCGTAGCGGTCGTAGACGTACTGGATCGCGTTCTCGCGCAAGTCGGATTCGATGTCGATGTCGATGTCCGGCGGCCCGTCACGCGCCGGGGACAGGAACCGCTCGAACAGCAGCTCGTTGGCGATCGGGTCGACGTTGGTGACGCCAAGCGCGTAGCAGACCGCCGAGTTGGCCGCCGAGCCGCGGCCCTGGGCCAGGATGCCGTTGTCCCGGCAGAACCGGGTGATGTCGTGCACCACCAGGAAGTAACCCGGAAAGGTCAGCTGCTCAATGATTTTCAGCTCGTGCTCGATCTGCGCGTACGCCCGTGGCGCCCGCTCCGGCGGGCCATAGCGGTTGCGGGCGCCCACCATGACCAGATGCCGCAGCCAGCTGTCCTCGGTGTGCCCGTCCGGGACGTCGAACGGCGGCAGCTGCGGGGCGATCAGCGTCAGCCCGAACGCGCACTGCTCGCCGAGGTCGGCAGCGGCCGCCACCACTTCAGGGCAATGCGCGAACACCCGCGCCATCTCCTCCCCCGACCGCAGGTGCGAGCCGCCCAGCGGCGCAAGGTAACCGGCCGCCTCATCCATCGAGTGCCTGGCCCGGATGGCGCCCATGGCCATGGCCAGCCGGCCCCGAGATGGTTCGGCGAAGTGGGCGGCGGTGGTCGCGACGAGACCCAGGCCGAACTTCGGTGCCAGCTCGGCCAGCGCGGCGTTGCGCTCGTCGTCGAGAGGATGGCCGTGATGGGTCAGCTCGACGCTGACCCGGTCGGCGCCGAACCGGTCCACCAGGTCGGCCAGCGCATTGCTGGCGGCTTCCGGGCCGCCGGTGGAAAGCGCCTGGCGCACATGGCCTTTGCGGCAGCCGGTCAGGATGTGCCAGTGCCCGCCTGCGGCCTCGGTCAGCGCGTCATAGTCATAGCGCAGCTTGCCCTTCTCGCCCCCTGCCAGATGAGCGGTCGCCAGCTGTCGCGACAGCCGCCGATAGCCCTCCGGCCCGCGGGCCAGCACCAGCAGGTGGGGTCCGGGCGGATCGGGATCCTCGGTGCGGTCGCCACCGCCGAGTGACAGCTCCGCACCGAACACCGTCTGCATGTCCAGTTCCTTGGCGGCCTCCGCGAACCGCACCACCCCGTAGAGCCCGTCGTGGTCGGTGAGCGCGATGGCCCGCAGATCGAGCCGGGCGGCCTCCTCGACGAGTTCCTCGGGCGTGCTGGCGCCGTCGAGGAAGCTGTATGCCGAATGCGCGTGCAACTCGGCATACCGGACTGCGGAGGCAGGCCGCTCAACGTCGACCGGTTGATAACTCCCGCGCTTGCGCGACCAGGCCGGGCTGTCACCGCCGTCACCGTTCGGCCAAGTAAGGGGCGCACCGGCCCGTCGCGGCTTGCCATTGAGCACCCGCTCCATCTCGCCCCAACTCGGCGGTCCGTTGTGCCAACCCATCCATCCAGATTAATCGAACGCATGTTCGAATTCTAGTCGGGACGCCGGCCCCCGCCCCACCGCTTGGCGCCAGGTACTAGGAGTGCTCGACCTCGTCGAGAGTCAGCCGCTCCCGAACACCGGATACGTCGTCGTCCAGGGCAGTCCGGACGACGGCTGGACGTTGCTCGACTGGAACGGCACGAAGACCAACCAACCCGGCGATTACTTTCGCTCCAGGACCCGGTCAATACTGCAGAGCAGATACACCCCATACCTCTGGAGGAACTCGTGACCGAGCAGACCGCCAAGCAGACCGCCACCGCGCTACCCCCGGTGGTCGACCACGACACCTGGCGCGCCGCACTCGACGAACTGCGGCGCCGAGAGAAGGCCGCCACCCGCGAACTGGACGCCATCGCCGCGCAACGCCGCCGACTGCCCATGGTTCAACTACCGGACTACACGCTGATCGGCGCGGATGGCCCCGTCCGGCTGGCCGACGTCTTCGACGGGCGCGCGCAGCTTATCGTCTACAACCACATGTGGTCGGACGGTGCGCAGTGGCAGTGCGGCGGCTGCACCGGATACACGTCGCAGTTCACCCGGTTGGACTTCCTGGACAACTACGACGCCCGGTTCGTCATCGTCACGAACGGCACTATCGACGAGGCCCTGGCCTACAAGGAGAGGGTCGGCAACAAGATGGACTGGTATTCGTCGTCGGAGAGTTCGTTCGGCGCCGACGTTGGTGCGCCCCGGGGGGCGGGCTTCGCAGTCAACGTCTTCCTGCGCGACGGCGACACGGTGTACCGCACCTGGCACACCGACGGTCGTGGCACCGAACAACTCAGCCACAGCTTCGCGCTGATCGACCTCCTGCCCTGGGGCAGGCAGGAGGAATGGCAGGACTCCCCCGAAGGCTGGCCGAAGTCACCGACGTATTCGAACTGGCTCGACTCCCCCGACATCGCACGGATTTACGGCGCGAACGGCGGTGGCCGATGATGAGCGCAACGAAGGAGCGTTACGTCGTCACCCGCACCATCGGCGCCACCCCTGCGGACATCTTCGCAGTACTCACCGACCCGACCCGTCACAAGGACACCGAACCCGGCGATTGGGTCCGCGACGCCATCGACACCAGCCCGGTCAGGGCGCGCGGTCAGATGTTCGCGGTCAACATGTTCCTCAAGGAGGCCGGCGGGCACTACGTCATGCACAACCTGGTCACCGAGTTCGACCAGAACCGGACCATCGCCTGGCTCCCTGGCCAACTGGACGATTCGGGCAGGCACAGTCCCGGTGGCTGGTGGTGGCGCTACGACCTGGCCCCCGCCGGTGCGGATACCGACGTCACCCTCACCTACGACTGGAGCGAGACGGTGCAGGATTTCCGCGACAACGTCGGCGTGCCGGTTTTCGGTGAGGATTTCATCGAGGAGTCGTTGGCCACGCTTGACCGCACCGTGACGCGACGCTGAGCCTTACCCTACCGTCGGTCGAAGTGTCAGGGCAGATCCGCAGCGCCGAGTTGGTCCCGGGGCACGACCATCATTGGAACGTCAAGCACGCGCAGCATCTTCGCGGCAGTCGAGCCGAGGAACAGGCGCTTGGGTGCGCTGAGCCGGCTCGACCCGACCATTATCAGGTCCCCGTCGTGCCACTCCAGCTTGCGCACCGCCTCCTCGACGGTCGGCCCATCGACGGCTGTCGCCGTCACCGGAAAGCCTTCCGGCAGCGAATTTTTGGCGGTTTCCAAGACCTGCCTGGCGTGCGCCAGCGCACGCTCGCGGACCGCTTCGTCGTCGCCGCGTAGCGCGCCGAACACCGGATCCAGCGCCACCAGCGAAACCAACCGCAGCGGCGTTCCCGCAGCCTTGCTGAACCGAACCGCCTTCTCCAGCAACAGATCCGCGCCGTGCCGTTGCCCGATCGCGCAGGTGACCTCCCTGACCCGATCGACCTTCGATTCACGGGTGCCGCGCGGGGCGACCGCCACGGGCACGGGCGCAGAGTGCAACAACTCGTTGACGACGGAGCCCAGCGAGTAACTGCCCGCCAGGCCACCACCGGATCCGCCGACCACGATGGCGTCGGCCTCGAGTCGCGCGGTCTCCCGGATCAGCCCATCAGCGAACGAGTCATGGAAGGTCACATGGCTGCACGCGGCGATGTTCTCGGGCACCGATGCGAGCGCTTCGGCGAGCCACTTCTCCGCCTGCTCGCCCAGCTTCGCCTCGTAGTCACGCGTACCGGTGAGCGTCGGGAGCGCCCGGTCGGGCGGCAGGATGATGCACGCCTCGACCTGGGCGCCGAGCGTCAGGGCCAGACGGGCACCCAGTGCCATCGCGTCTGCACCACCCGGCGTGGCCAGATACCCAACGACCAACTTCATAGCCAACTCACCGCCCATCTCGCACCGCACCGTGCGGACGTGTCTGCCTCACATCCTGTCAAGTTGGAGCGGCCGGTTAGACCAATTCGGCGATGAGCCGTGCGCGCGCGCAGTCGGTGTATTCGGCGATGAGCCGTCGCGCGCTCAGTCGGTGTATTCGGCGGCGCCGTCCTCGAGCACAAGTCGGGCGTCGGATCCGTCCGGATTGGACGCCTCGGTGCGGAACACCGCGTGCCCAGGCTCGGTGCGCCAGATCGATGTGGTCAGCGTCTCGCCGGGGAACACCGGCGAGGTGAACCGCGCGTCGACGGCACTGACCTTGGTGGCGTCGCCGCCGCCGAGCTCGCTCACCACCGCGCGACCGGCGACCCCATATGTGCAGAGCCCGTGCAGGATTGGCTTCGGGAAGCCGGCCAGGTTCTGCGCGAACCACGGGTCGCTGTGCAGCGGGTTGCGGTCGCCCGACAGCCGGTAGATGAGCGCCTGGTCCTCGCGCGTCGGCAGTGCGATTCTCGCGTCGGGCTCCCGCTCGGGAATCTCCGGCGCCACGGGCCGCTGCCCCGGCTGTCCGCCGAAGCCGCCCTCGCCGCGGATGACCGCGGTCGTGAACGTTTCGGCGACGACCTCCGACGTGTCGGGGTCGGTGCCCGTCGCCTTCAGCATGATGATCGCGTTCTTGCCCTCACCCTTGTCCTGGATGTCGGCGACCTCAGCGACGACGCTGAGCTTGCCGGATGGCGGCAACGGCTTGAAAAGCCGGATCCCCTGAGATCCGTGCAGCAGCATGGCGAAGTTGAACGTGCCGATCTTGGCGGCGGCCGCGAACGGGAGGCAGGCGATGACGGCGTAGGTGGGCAGCACCTGCTGCGGGGTGTCGTGACTGTTCTCGGTGGTGAAGGCCAGGTCGTCGAGGCCGGCGCCGACGCCCAGCGCATACAGCAGGGTGTCGCGGTCGGTCCATTCGAACACTGACGGTTCGGTCGTCGCGCCTATGGCTTTCGGGTCGATCGGCATTGATGCTTCCCTTTCGTCTCTGAATCGGACGATATCTGTTGCGCCTGACCGGCACGTGACCGACCGCGTCACACCTCCCGACGCAAGCGCGGGGCCCAGCTTGACCTTTGCCTGACGAGGGGTGACCATGGCTCGCATGCGCTATGTCGTTACCGGCGGTACCGGGTTTATCGGCCGCCGAGTGGTATCGCAGATTCTGGCCAGCAGCCAAGACGCCGAGGTGTGGGTGCTGGTGCGACGAGAATCGTTGGCGAGGTTCGAGCGGCTGGCGCTGGACTGGGGCGAGCGGGTCAAACCCCTGGTCGGCGACCTGACGACCCCTGATCTCGGCCTTACCGACGAGACCACCGCCGAGCTGGGCGCCATCGAGCACGTCGTGCACTGTGCTGCGATCTACGACATGACCGCGGGCGAGGACGAGCAGCGCGCCGCCAACGTGGAGGGCACCAGGGCCGTGATCGCCCTTGCGCGTCGGCTCGACGCGACGCTGCACCATGTGTCGTCGATCGCGGTGGCAGGCACGTACCGCGGCACCTATACCGAGGACGACTTCGACGTCGCCCAGGATCTGCCGACGCCGTATCACCAGACGAAGTTCGAGGCCGAGTTGCTGGTGCGATCCGCGCAAGGGCTGCGGTACCGGGTGTACCGGCCGGCCGTCGTGGTCGGCGACTCCCGCACGGGCGAGATGGACAAGGTGGACGGCCCCTACTACTTCTTCGGGATTCTCGCGAAGCTGAGGAAGCTGCCGTCCTTCACGCCGATGGTGCTGCCCGACGCTGGCCGCAACAACATCGTCCCGGTCGACTACGTCGTGGAAGCATTGGTTGCGCTGATGCACGCCGACGGCCGCGACGGTCAGACCTTCCACCTCACCGCGCCAAAAACGATTGGGCTGCGCGGCATCTACCGCGGAGTTGCCCAAGCGGCAGGGCTGCCGTCCCTGCGCGGTTCGCTGCCGAGGTCGATGGCGACGCCGTTCCTGCGGGCCACCGGGCGTGCCAAGGTACTGCGCAACATGGCGGTCACCCAGCTCGGCATACCCGGCGAGATCATCGACGTTGTCGACCTCGCGCCCACATTCACCTCTGACAACGCCCAACAAGCATTGCGCGGCACCGGGATAACGGTTCCTGAGTTCGCCTCGTACGCCCCGCAACTCTGGCGCTACTGGGCCGAGCATCTGGATCCCAACCGGGCCCGTCGCGACGACCCGGCCGGACCGCTGGTGGGCCGGCACGTGATCATCACGGGTGCCTCCAGCGGCATCGGGCGCGCATCGTCGATTGCGGTTGCCGAACGCGGAGCGACAGTTTTCGCGTTGGCGCGCAACGCCGAAGCGCTCGACGACCTGGTTGCCGAGATCCGAGCGGCGGGCGGCAAGGCGCACGCATTCACCTGTGACGTCACCGACTCCACGTCGGTGGAACACACGATCAAGGACATCCTGGGCCGGTTCGGTCACGTCGACTATCTGGTCAACAACGCGGGCAGGTCCATCCGCCGCTCGGTGATCGCATCGACCGACCGCTTCCACGACTACGAGCGGGTGATGGCGGTGAACTACTTCGGCGCGGTGCGCATGGTGCTCGCCCTGCTGCCGCACTGGCGTGAGCGCCGGTTCGGACACGTGGTGAACGTGTCCAGCGCCGGCGTGCAGGCGAGCAGCCCCAAGTACAGCTCGTATCTGCCCACCAAGGCTGCACTGGATGCGTTCGCCGAAGTGGTATCCACCGAGACGCTGTCCGACCACATCACCTTCACCACCATTCATATGCCCCTGGTGCAGACGCCGATGATCGCGCCGTCGCGTCGACTCAATCCCGTGCCGCCCATCAGCGCCGAGCACGCCGCGGCCATGGTGGTACGCGGACTGGTCGAGAAGCCGGTGCGCATCGACACCCCGATGGGCACATTGGCGGATGTCGGCACCTACTTCACGCCGAAGCTGGCCCGTCGTGTCCTGCACCAGCTCTACCTCGGGTATCCGGATTCCGCGGCCGCCCGCGGCGTGGCGCCCGTCGAGCCGCAGGCGAGCCAGTCACCGGAGCGACGACCGAAGCGACCG
>JGI12053J15887_10001567_pt1 | contig 10743 bp, 10 predicted proteins | sample MedBloCAOM1_O3_FD_15887 | JGI IMG/M metagenome (IMG submission 15887) | reverse complement strand
CTGTGCCGCCTCCTTTGCCGAAAGCTTTTTCGATTTGATCAGCGACGCGAGGTCCGCGGCCGACAGACGCCAAACATCTTGCATTGCCCACTCCGTATCAACTGTCGCCTTGTAGCGCCGGGCGCGCGACAAGGCCAGCGGGGCAAAGGGAAGTTCAGCGGACGCGGGCGAGATAATAAGCGAGATCGGCGATCTGCTCCGGCGTCACCGGCGCCATCACCTCGGCCATCGAGGCGTCGTAGGCGTGGCGAGCGTTGCTCTTGTACTCGGCCAGCGTCTTGGCAAGATAATCCTCGCGCTGGTTGGCGATGCGCGGGACGTTCTCCTTGCCGGAAAAATCGGGGTTGTGGCAGTTGTCGCAGCGATGCTGCTGCACCGCCGCCTGCCCGCGCTGCATCCGCGCCGGATCGCCGCCATCCGCTGGCAGCGCCGGTTTTGGCAGTTTGGCAATGAAATCCGAAAAGGTGCGCAGGTCGTCCTCGCTGAGCGGCTTTGCCATCTCGTTCATGATGTCGAAGGCGCGCAATTTTTCGCGGAACATGAAGAGCTGGATCAACGCATACGGCGCCTGCTGGCCGCCGAGCGAGGGCGTGTTCTCGGTCTCCGACTGCCCGCGCTCGCCGTGACAGGCAAGGCACGGCGCGACGCGCTCTTCGAACGTTTCAGCAGTTGCGGAGGAAGCAAGCAGAGCGAACGCCAGCGCCGCGATTGTTTTATGCATCGCTACTCCTGACGTTCTCCCGTCGTTGCGAAGAGTGGAGCGACGAAGCAATCCAGAGTCTTGCTCGGACAGGCATGGATTGCTTCGCGGAGCCTGTCATCGGGCGCGCATTCGCGCGACCCGTTGGCTCGCAATGACGGCTACCTACTGCGCAGCCACCCTCGGCTTGCCGTAGGTGACTCGGTAGACGGCGCCGTTCCAGTCGTCGGAGACCAGCAACGAACCATCCTTCATCTGCATCACGTCGACCGGCCGGCCGATATAGCTGTTGTTTTCCAGGAAGCCGGTGATGAACGGTTCGGTCGATTTCACCGTGCCGTCCTTGTTCAGCTTGACGGCTAGAATGTCGCCGCCGACTTTTTTGGACCGATTCCACGAGCCGTGCCGCGCCACGAGGATCGCGTTCTTGTAGGCCTTCGGGAACATGGTGCCGGTGTAGAAGCGCATGCCGAGCGCGGCGGAATGCGGACCCATCAGGGCGACCGGCGGGGTGAATTCGCTGCAGGATTTGCCCCAGCCGAATTCGGGATCGACGATGTTGCCCTGCAGGCAATAGGGCGCGCCAAAATGCTCGCCAACCTTGGTTATGCGGTTGAGCTCGTCCTCCGGCACGTCTTCCGACATCCAGTCGCGGCCGTTGTCGGTGAAATAGAGCTGCCTGGTTTCCGGATTCCAGTCGAAGCCGACGGTGTTGCGCACGCCCCTCGCAATCACTTCGGCGCCGCTGCCGTCGAGATTCATCCGGCGGATCTGGCCGTGGTCGTCATCGTGCAGCACGTTGTTGCCGGGCTGCCCGACCGGAACGTAGAGCTTGTTGTCGGGGCCGATGGCGATGAACTTCCAGCCATGGGCTTCGTCCTTCGGCAGGTTGTCGTAGATCACGGTCGGTTTCGGCGGATTGTCCAGATTATCCTCGACGTTGTCGATCCTGGAGACCTTTGAGAGTTCGGCGATGTATAGCGTGCCGTTCTTGAAGGCGACGCCGTTCGGCCGATAGAGACCCGACGCAAGAGTCTTGACCGTGCGTTTGCCGTCCTTGTTGGTGATCGCATAGACGTTGCCGACCAGCCGGCTGCCAACGAATACCGTGCCCTTGTCGCCTTCGGCGAGCGAGCGCGCATTTGCCATGCCGGCGGCATACACCTCGATATTGAATCCAGGCGGTACCTTGAGCTTGGCCGAGGGCAGCTTGTCGGGTGCGGCGGCAATCGGCGGCGGTGTCACCGGCGCGAGTTTTGCGGCCGCTTCGTTTCCCGTTGGCCGTCCGATCAGGGGTGAGCCCGGCGGAAGCGGCGCGGCGGCGGGCGCCGATGCCGGTGGCGGACTGGCGGCCGGCGGGGCCGCTGCTGGCGGATTCGGGGGTTGCTGCGCGGCAGCGCCAAGCGTGAGGGCACCGAACAGAGCGCCTGCCAGCCAAAGGCCGCGCGGCGCCAATAAATCGCTCTTCATGGACGTTCTCCCTGGCGGAAGCCCGTTATCTCCTTTCCCTCTGCGGCACGCATGATGCCGGCCCCACTGGCTTCCGTAGGATGCAGTCTCCAATATTTTTCCGTCGCGGCGCAATCGGAAACTATTCGCGCAGCGCGCCCGAGTAATTGGAACATTTTCGGATTGCAGCGCCAGAGACCGGCCCGACTAGTGCTTCGTCCTTGACTCATCCTCGGCATCACGCAATGCCTCGGCGAACGGAAACTCCAGCACGATCCCGCCTTCGTCATCGGTCACTTCGATGGTCGCACTCAAGAGGCGCTCGTCGACGCCTTCGGTCTTGAGCAGTTCCCGGATCATGGCGCGGGCCATTTCCCAGGCGCGATCGGGGTTGCGGAGAACCTCGCCTTCCGGGTCGGAGATCAGTTCGTCGGCGATACGGGCGTTGAAAAAATATCGTGGCATCGGCTCAAACCCAGTCCGGCTTGGGGGCTGGCAAGCGGAACCCCGCATCTCACGTACTTTCTTTTCCGGGGCTCGCCGCGCCCCATCCCAATCACATCGCCATTTGCGCGGATGCAGGCAACCGTGAAGCTGCTGATCTCACGCTGTTTTGAGCCGGAGCATGGCGACAGCCCGGGAAATTCGCTTTTGCGATGCAGCATAAGCATGCGGAGATTTTATGACGAAACATTTCCAAGATTTCACTGGCGAACTTTTCTTTCCGCACTAGTTTATTGGTGAGGGCGGAGTCCGTCCGGTTCCAAAAGGAGAGCCAAAATGGCCTGGAAAGCACCAAAGATCGTCGAAGTGCCGGTCGGCATGGAAATCAACATGTATGCGTGCGCCGCCCGCAAGTAAGCCGAAGCGGTACTTTCACGTTTTGACGAAGGTGGACCTCCGGGCGTGACGCGCTCCCGACTGCGGGAGTGTGTCTTGTGCCGGTGTCCACCTCGAAACATTTCTGGCGTTGGCATTTTTGCGTTCGTTGCCGTTTAGCGTTGGAATATCCAGGAGGGACGAACCATGCTTCGCGTCGTCATCCTGGGCGCCGCGGCGGGAGGCGGAATTCCGCAGTGGAATTGCGGATGTCCGGTTTGCCGGAAGGCGCGAAGCGAAAATCCCGAACTCGGAAGCACCCAGGCCTCGATTGCGGTAAGCCGCGACGCCGAGCACTGGTATCTCATCAATGCCTCGCCCGATCTGCGCCAGCAATTGACTGCGACGCTGCAGCTTCATCCCAAAAATGGCCAGCTCCGCCACAGCCCGATCGCGGGCGTGATCCTGACCAACGGCGAGATCGACGCGGTAGCCGGGCTGTTGTCGATGCGCGAAGGCTCGCCGTTTACGATCTACGCGCACCGGCGCGTGCTGGCGATCCTGCAATCCAACAGCATTTTTAACGTGCTGAACGAGAAACACGTNAAGCGCCAGCCGATCGAGCTTGATCAGGCGTTTGAGCCCGTCTTGCCCGATGGCTCACCCTCCGGCATCGANGTGCTGGCGTTCGAGGTTCCCGGCAAGGCGGCATGGTACCTCGAAGGACAGGCCCATCCGGCCGGCAGCGACGGCGCGGGCGATACGCTGGGCTTACGGATTGAAGACAAGCAAGGCGGCAAATATCTTTACTTCCTAGCCGCCTGCTCGCGTGTCACCGACGAGTTGAAATCCCGGCTTGCCGGCGCGCCGCTAATCTTCTTCGATGGCACGGTGTGGCGCGATGACGAATTGATCGCAGCCGGGCTTGGCGACAAGACGGGACAGAACATGGGACATATCGCAATGTCGGGCGATCACGGCGCGATCAACAGCCTTGCCGGTCTGGACATCGGCCAAAAGGTGTTTTTGCATATCAACAACTCCAACCCGGCGCTGCTGAAAGGCTCGGACGAGCGAAGGACGCTGGAACAGGCGGGCTGGCGAATCCTCCCCGACGGAACGGAGATCAAGCTGTGAACGCGGTGCCTGTGAGCGGAATGACGGCTTTATCGATCGGCAAGGACATCTCGCTCAACAATGCCGGCGAGATGGAAGCGACGCTGCGCCAGATCGGCGCGACGCGCTACCACAGCCTGCATCCGTTTCACCGGCTCTTGCATGGCGGCAAGCTTAACAAGGGCCAGGTGCAGGCCTGGGCGCTCAATCGCTACTTCTACCAAAGCACGATCCCGCTCAAGGACGCGGTGGTGATCTCGCGCTTCCGCGACCGCAGCATCCGCATGGAATGGCGCCATCGCATCGAGGATCATGACGGCGACGTCGGCAGCGAAGGCGGCATCGAGCGCTGGCTCAAGCTGACCGAGGGACTCGGGCTCGACAGCGCCTATGTGGAATCGACCGAAGGCATTTTGCCGGCGACGCGCTTTGCGGTGGAGGCCTATGTGCATTTCTGCCGCGACCGGACGCCGCTCGAGGCGATTGCCTCCTCGCTGACCGAATTGTTCGCGCCGAACCTGCATGAAGAGCGCATCGCCGGGATGCTGAAGCACTACAATTTCGTCAACCCCGACATCATGAGCTATTTCAGCCGCCGCCTGCAGCAGGCGCCGCGCGATGCCGGTTTTGCGCTCGAATATGTCAAGCAACACGCAAAGACGCCGGCGGAACGCGAGGCGGTCTGCAACGCGCTGATCTTCAAGACCAACGTGCTATGGGTTCAGCTCGACGCGCTGTATCATGCCTATGTCGACGGCCACATCCCGCCGGGCGCGTTCGTGCCGAAAGCAAACTGAGGCGAAGCGATGGCAAGCCGCAACATCAGGGTCAGTGAGGCGAGCCGCCCGGTGCTACCGCGGCACGCCAAACTGAAATTCGACGAGACCCGGCAGGTGTGGGTGCTGCTCGCGCCGGAGCGCGTGCTGGCGCCGGACCAGATCGCGGTCGAAGTGCTGAAACTATGCGACGGCGCGCGCAGCGTCGCCGACGTCGTCGATCAGCTCGCCGCCAAATACGCCGCCGAACGCGAAGCGATTTCGGTCGACGTCATCGCCATGCTGCAGGACCTCGCCGACAAGGGATTCCTCACCGAACTACGCGAGAAGACGTTATGAGCCCGACCTTGACCGATGCCGGCGCAGCCGCCCGCGATCCCGCCGACGGGCTCGCGGCGCTGGAGCAGCGCGGCTCGACTGCGGAAACCTTTGGCATTCCGCTGGCGGTACTCGCCGAACTGACGCATCGCTGCCCGCTGCAATGCCCCTATTGCTCCAATCCGGTCGAGCTGGATCGCGCCGGCAGCGAGCTTACGACCGAGGAATGGAAAAAGGTTTTGACCGAACTCGCCGAGATCGGCGTGCTTCAGATTCATTTCTCCGGCGGCGAGCCCACCGCGCGCAAGGATCTGGTCGAACTGGTCCGGCACGCGAGCGAGGTCGGACTCTACAGCAATCTNATCACGTCGGCCGTATTGCTGACCAAGGAAAAGCTGTCGGCGCTGGCCGATGCCGGGCTCTGCCANGTGCAGATCAGTTTCCAGGGCAATGAGCCNNTNGTCGCCGACCGGGTTGCCGGGCTGAAGAATGCGCACGACAAGAAGATTGAAGCGGCACGATGGACGCGGGGGCTGGATTTGCCGCTGACGGTAAACGCCGTCATGCACCGGCAAAACCTGCACCAGCTTTCCGACATCATCCAGATGGCGGTCGATCTCGATGCCGACCGGCTCGAAGTAGCCAACGTGCAGTACTATGGCTGGGCCCTGAAAAACCGCGCGGCGCTGATGCCGACGCTTAAGCAGATCGAGGAGACCAGCCGCCTTGTCGAGGAAGCGCAAGTGCGGCTGAAGGGCGTGCTCGCGATCGACTATGTGGTGCCGGACTATTACGCGCTGCGGCCGAAAAAATGCATGGGCGGCTGGGGCCGGCAGTTCTTCAATATCTCGCCGGCGGGAAAAATCTTGCCATGTCATGCCGCCGAATCCATCACGGGATTGGAATTCGAATCGGTGCGCTCAAATCACTCGATCGCCTGGATCTGGCAGAATTCCGAAGCGTTCAACCGCTATCGCGGCACCGGCTGGATGCCGGAGCCGTGCAAGAGCTGCGAGTTCAGGGAAGTCGATCTCGGCGGCTGCCGCTGCCAGGCGTTTGCGCTGACCGGCGATGCCGGAAATACCGATCCGGCCTGCACGCTGTCGCCGATGCACGAGGAAATTTTCAAGCAGGCCGAGCGCGAGGCGGCTTCCGACCAGAACCGCTTCCTCTATCGCAATTTCGCCGGCGGTACGCTGGAGACGGAAGGCGGCCATGGCGCCTGACGCCGACGCGGGCAGATCCAGCAAACGCGCCGATCCCTTTGCTCCCCTGACGTCGGAGCTATTGCCGGTCGGCGACGGCCACGAGGTCTACGTCGAGAGCGTCGGCCGCGCTGACGGCATTCCTGCGGTCTATCTGCATGGCGGACCCGGCAGCGGCTGCCAGCCCGATCATCGCCGGCTGTTCGATCCCGAACGTTTCCACGCCATTCTGTTCGATCAGCGCGGCGCCGGGCGCAGCCGTCCCAAAGGCCGCCGCGAGGACAACACGCTGCCGCACCTGATCGCGGACATCGAGATGATCCGCGAAAAATTCGGCTTTCAGCGCTGGATCGTAGTCGGCGGCTCCTGGGGCGCGACGCTGGCGCTGGCCTATGCACAAGCATATCCGAAGCGCGTCTCCGGCCTCGTGCTGCGCGCGACCTTTCTCGGCACCGGCGAAGAACTCGAAGGCGCCTTCCTCAACGCGTTGCCGCGCTTCTATCCGGGCCTTTACGAAGATTTTCTGGGCGTGCTGGCCCCGGAAGAGCGCACACAACCGCTCAACGCCTATTACCGCCGCATCCTCGATGCCGATCCCGCCGTCCATGACCCTGCCGCGCGCGCCTGGGGCGAGACCGAACGCATCTTGTCGGAACACACGCCCAATCGCGTTCGGCTTGATCTTGCTTCGCTTAACTCCTCGCGGGGAGTGCCGACGACGCCGTTCATGGAGGCTCATTATTTCGCCAATGGCTGCTTCATGAAACCGAACCAGCTGATGGCGGAAGCCGGAAAACTCGCCGGAATTGCCGGCATCATCGTGCAGGGCCGCTATGATTTGCTGTGCCCGCCGGCGACATCGCACGCGCTCGCCGCGGTCTGGCGCGAGGCGGAGATTCGCGTCGTCGAAGGCGCCGGCCACACGCTGTATGATCCCGGCGTGCGCAACGCCGTGATGAAAGCGGTGGCCGATCTGGCATCGCGAATTACGAGATAGGAAGTTGCAAAATGCCAATCGCTGGAAAAGGCATGCTGCTGACGTCGATGGATATCGATGCCGCGCATGAAGCCGAATTCAACCGCTGGTACGACCGCGAGCATCTCGAGGAGCGCGTTGCAATCGACGGCTTTCTCGAAGCACGCCGCTACGTCGCGCGAGAGGGCAAGCCTAAATATCTCTGCCTGTACTCGACGGCGACGTCGGCGGTGCTCGGCAGCCCGACCTATCGCGCGGTGCTGGCCAACCAGACCGAATGGTCGAAAGTAAATATCGCCCGTTTTGGAAATTTCATCCGAGCGGTGGCACGCATCACCATCAGCCGTGGGAAGGGCCGCGGCGCCGCCCTTGGTATCATCCGGCTTCGGCCACCGAGCGGCGGCGCGGACAAGTTGCGCGCCGCACTTGAGGAGCAGCTTGATCCCGCGAGGCTCGACGGCATCATTTCCATGCACCTGCTCGAGAGCGACCCCGAACTGTCGCGGCCGATCACGGACGATCCTTCGGCGCCCAGTCCCGGCTCCGGCGACTGGTTTGTGCTGATCGACGCCACCGATGTGCAGGCGGTCCCGCCGGCATCCGCCATCGTAACCGACAACATCGCCTTCAGACCGCTCGTGGTTTCAAGCGGCGTCTACGATCTGATGTGGGACCTCGCGAAGAGCGACCTTTCCTGAGGGAAAAATTGCCCGAGCAGTGAACGGCACATGCTGCACTGCGGCAATGACGTTAACGTCAGCGCGCACAACTCACGAAAGCTGGAGATGAGACAAATTTGCCTTTGTGCAGGCTCTGGAATGGCTCTAATAAGATAACCCTATGATCCAATTCAAAAACCACAAGAACGCTGCTTAAGCGTTCGCACGCAAAATAAGGCCGCGCCTCACTGTTGCCCGCGCGGACAAGGTAGGAATGAAACCGACTGATATCGCGGCGCCCGACTACTTTCACAAGGTGGTCGACTGCCAGTGGGCTTGTCCCGCACATACGCCCGTTCCCGAATACATCCGGTTGATTGCTGAGGGGCGGTACAGCGACGCCTACATGATCAATTGGAAATCGAATGTGTTTCCCGGAATTTTGGGACGCACCTGCGATCGTCCGTGCGAGCCCGCCTGCCGCCGCGGCCGTGTCGAAGACAGTCCGGTCGCGATCTGCCGCTTGAAGCGCGTCGCCGCCGACTTCAAGGACGACGTGAAACACCGCATGCCGCGGCCCGGTCCTAGCAACGGCAAACGCGTCGCGCTGATCGGCGGCGGCCCCGCCTCGCTCGCGGTCGCGCGCGATCTCGCGCCGCTCGGCTATCGCTGCACGGTGTTCGACCAGGACCCCAAGGCCGGCGGCATGATGCGGACGCAGATTCCAAAGTTCCGGCTGCCGGATTCAGTGGTCGACGAGGAGACCGATTACATCCTCAACCTCGGCATCGAGTTCAGGGGCGGTCACCGCATCGACAGCATGAAGAAGCTGCTGGCCGAGAATTACGATGCGATCTTCGTCGGCTCTGGCGCGCCGCGCGGCCGCGAGCTCGATATTCCCGGCCGCAAGGAAGCGGCAAGCCATGTTCATATCGGCATCGAGTGGCTGGCCTCGGTCTCGTTCGGTCATACCGACAAGATCGGCCGCCGCGTCATCGTGCTCGGCGGCGGCAACACCGCGATGGATTGCTGCCGCACCGCGCGCCGTCTCGGCGGCGAAGACGTCAAGGTGATCGTGCGCTCCGGTTTCGAGGAAATGAAGGCCTCGCCCTGGGAGAAGGAAGACGCCCTGCACGAGGACATTCCGATCCTCAATTTTATGGTGCCGGTCGCCTTCACCCACGACAACGGCAAGCTCACCGGCGTCACCTTCCAGAAGGTGAAGGCCGAATATGACGCCAGGGGCCGCCGCAATCTGGTTCCGTCCGGCGAGCCGGATCAGACCATCCCTTGCGACGACGTGCTGGTCGCGGTCGGCCAGGAAAATGCCTTCCCCTGGATCGAACGCGATTGCGGCATCGAGTTCGACAAATGGAACATGCCGAAGGTCGACACCAAGACATTTGGATCGAGCAATCCAAAAGTGTTTTTCGGCGGCGACGCCGCCTTTGGACCGAAAAACATCATCTGGGCGGTGGCGCACGGCCACGACGCCGCGCTGTCGATCCACAAGCTCCTGTCCGGCGAGGACATCAACGAGCGTCCGCTGCCCGAGGTGCAGATCTCCTCGCAGAAAATGGGCATCCACGAGTGGAGCTATGACAACGACGTCTCGCCTGACAATCGTTTCAGGGTGCCGCATCGCGACAAGGTGATCGCGCTGAAGGATATCCGCACGGAGGTCGAGCTTGGCTACGACCTCAAGCTTGCGCTTGGCGAAGCGCAGCGCTGCCTCAACTGCGATATCCAGACGGTATTCGCGGCACCCCTGTGCATCGAATGCGACGCTTGCGTCGACATCTGCCCGATGGATTGCATCACCTTCACCGATAACGGCGAGGAAGACGATCTGCGGCAGCGGCTGAAAGCGCCCTCGCCGCATCCGGACCAGGATCTTTACGTCGCAGACGGGCTGAAGACCGGGCGCGTCATGATCAAGGACGAAGACGTCTGCCTGCATTGCGGGCTGTGTGCCGAGCGCTGCCCGACCGGCGCCTGGGACATGCAAAAGTACCTCATCGATATGACTTACGCGGGATCAACATGCCAGTCCAAAGCCCGATCAGCAGCGTAAACGACTTCGTCGTCCGCTTCGCCAACGTCAACGGCTCGGGTTCGGCCAGCGCCAACGAGCTGTTCGCGCGCTCGATCCTGCGCCACGGCGTGCCGGTATCGCCGCGCAACATCTTCCCCTCCAACATCCAGGGCCTGCCGACCTGGTACGAGGTGCGCGTCACCGAAGCGGGCCATCTCGGCGCCCGCGGCGGCGTCGATCTGATGGTAGCGATGAACCCGCAGACCTGGGACAAGGACGTCGCCTCGATCGAACCCGGCGGCTACCTGTTCTACGATTCGACCAAGCCGACGCCGACGTCGAAATTCCGCGCAAACATCACGGTGATCGGCGTGCCGCTGACCGCGATCACCAATTCGACCTACAGCGATCCGCGCCAGCGCCAGCTGTTCAAGAACATCATCTATCTCGGCGCGCTCTGCGCGCTGCTCGACATGGACCCCAAGCTGGTCGAGCAATTGATCGCGGAGCAGTACAAGGGCAAGGAAAAACTGCTGTCCTCCAACGTCCATGCGCTGCATCTCGGCCGCGACTGGGCGCTGCAAAACCTGAAATGCCCGATCGGCCTGCGCGTGAAGAAAGCCGACAAGGTCGGCGACCGCATCTTCATTGAAGGCAACAGCGCGGCCGCGCTCGGCGCCGTCTATGGCG
>JGI12053J15887_10001566_pt1 | contig 10746 bp, 10 predicted proteins | sample MedBloCAOM1_O3_FD_15887 | JGI IMG/M metagenome (IMG submission 15887) | reverse complement strand
CCTGCTTCTTCGACCAGGAAATGTAATAGGCCACGATCGTCATGATCGATATTCCGGCCACGCTGACGAAGATTTGCACGAGCAGCGAGCCTGAGCTCAGCGACAGCATGAAATGCCCGACAAAGGACAGGAACACGCCGACGCAGAATACCGCGAGCGATTGCTGGCCGCAGACGACGACGGGATCGAACACCCTCCATTCCAGCCCCGGCCAATCCTTCGGCACGAAGCGGATGACCATGATCACGATCACCACGAAATGCAGGAAGCGGTAGGGCGCCAGAAACGTCTTGTCATTCGGATTGAAGGTCGAATAGAGCCAGTGCGGGAACATGGCGCCGAAATCGGGGAATTTGGCGGCCATGGTCATGACCAGTCCCAGGATCAGATAGGCGATGCAGAAATAGAGCGTGTAGGGCGAGTTGACGATCTTGAGCGATTTCCGGGCGCCGCCCAGCGCGCACCATGCGCCGAACACGAACAGCACCTGCCAGCAGAGCGGATTGAAGTACCAGGTGCCGCCGGGATAAGCCGGCAGGTTCCAGCCCATCTGCCGCGACACCAGCCACAGCACGATCGAGGCGATCATCGTCGCGTCGGGCTGCCGCAGCATCATCCACAGCACCGGCGGAAACAGTCCCATCAGCACGATGTAGAGCGGCAGCACGTCGAGATTGACCGGCTTGAATTTCAGGAACAGTCCCTGCCGCAGCGTTTCCGGGGCGTTCTCGATCAGGCCCGCCACGTTGAACTCGTTGATGATCTCGGAATCGCCGAAGCGCAGCGCGAGGTAGGTGATCGCGGCGATATAGATCACGAACAGGATGATGTGGGCGACGTAGAGCTGCCAGACGCGCTTGGTCAGGCGCGTGGCGCCGACGATGAATCCGCGATCCAGCATCATCCGCGCGTAGACGAAGGAGGCGGTATAGCCGGAAATGAAAACGAACAGGTCGGCGGCGTCGCTGAATCCATAGTTCCGGGTCGTGATCCAGCTCACGACGTTGTCGGGGATATGATCCAAATAGATCGCCCAGTTCGCTACCCCGCGAAACAGGTCGAGCCGGAGGTCGCGTCCTTTTTCAGGCAGGGTTGCGTTGATTTTCATGGGTGCCGTTTCGCAGTGGTGGTCTCATGGGGAACGTGCCGCCGCCGCGCGTTTCCGTCCCGGGCGACCAGATTGTCACAGCGCAGCATAATGACTATACCGGTTCGGAACGCTAACGTTGGGGTAGGGAATCACCGATCAAGTCCCTGAAAGGTTTCTCTATACTATCCCGCCCGTTACCGCCAAACGCCTCCATGTCGCACATTTCACGGGACCCGACCATCCATGACCGCGCGGATTTTTAAGCCTGCCAAAAACGCGATGCAATCGGGCAAGGCCCAGACCCGGGAATGGCAGCTCGACTACGAGCCGGAGCAGCCGCGGGCGATCGAGCCCCTGATGGGCTGGACCTCCTCCGGCGACATGAAGCAGCAGCTCAGCCTGCGCTTCGACACCAAGGACGAGGCGGTGGCCTATTGCGAGCGCAAGGGCATTCCCTACCAGGTGATCGAGCCGAAGGAGTCGGTGCGGCGGCCGGCCGCCTACGCCGACAATTTTGCATTCCGGCGCGGCGAGCCCTGGACCCACTGAGGATCCCGCAGCGCCTGCGTCGTTCGGGTGGGGAGCGCGCCTCGCTCGCCTTGAATGTCAAGAACAAGACATTTCAAAAGTCAGGGTTGCGCTAGACCGCGACCCAATGACACCATGGCGCAAGCCGCGACAGCTTCGAATTGCGGCGCACCACTAACCAGCCCAAGGTAACATTAAGGGCCCATGCGACTTCATTCCAGCATCGATCCTACGTCCACGGATTTCGCCCGCAACGCCGAGGTCATGCGTGGTCTGGTCGCCGAGCTGCGCGAAAAGCTCAATCAGGTCGCCGGCGGCGGCGGCAAGGTCTCGCGCGCCAGACACACCTCGCGCGGCAAGATGCTGGCGCGTGAGCGGGTCGATCTCCTGGTCGATCCCGGCACGGCGTTTCTGGAATTGTCGCCGCTCGCGGCCAACGGCCTCTATGGCGGCGACGTGCATTCGGCGAGCGTGATCACGGGGGTGGGGCGCATTTCGGGCCGCGAATGCATCATCATCGCCAACGACGCCACCATCAAGGGCGGCACCTACTATCCGATGACGGTGAAAAAACACCTGCGCGCCCAGGATATCGCGCGGCAAAACAATCTGCCTTGCGTCTTCATGGTTGATTCCGGCGGCGCCTTCCTGCCGTTGCAGGACGAGATCTTTCCGGACGAACGGCACTTCGGCCGCATCTTCTACAATCAGGCGCAGATGTCCTCGATAGGCATCCCGCAGATCGCGATCGTGATGGGCTCGTGCACGGCCGGCGGCGCCTATCTGCCCGCGATGTCGGACGAGAGCATCATCGTGCGCAATCAGGGCACCATCTTCCTGGGCGGACCGCCGCTGGTGAAGGCGGCAACCGGCGAGGTGGTCACTGCCGAAGAGCTTGGCGGCGCCGACGTGCATTCGCGTCAATCGGGCGTCACCGACCACTACGCGCAGAACGACGCGCATGCGATCGGGATCGCCCGGCGCATCGTCGCCACGCTGAAAAAGCCCGCGCCACCAGCGCTCAACATGCGCGAACCGCGCGAGCCGCTGTTTCCGGCGGAGGAGATTTACGGCGTCGTCTCGGCCGACGGTCGAAAACCGTTCGACGTCCACGACATCATCGCGCGGATCGTCGATGGTTCGGAATTCGACGAGTTCAAGAAGCTCTACGGCATCACGCTGATCTGCGGTTTCGCCCACATTTGGGGTTATCCGGTCGGTATCATCGCCAACAACGGAATTTTGTTCAGCGAGAGCTCGCTGAAGGGCGCGCATTTCATCGAGCTGTGCTGCCAGCGAAACATCCCGCTGGTGTTTTTGCAGAACATCACGGGCTTCATGGTCGGCAAGAAATACGAGGCTGGCGGCATCGCGCGCGATGGCGCCAAGCTCGTCACCGCGGTTGCGACCGCAGGCGTGCCGAAATTTACCGTGGTGATCGGCGGCTCCTATGGCGCCGGCAATTACGGCATGTGCGGCCGCGCCTACAGCCCGCGGTTCCTCTGGCTGTGGCCGAACGCGCGAATCTCGGTGATGGGCGGCGAACAGGCCTCGATGGTGCTCAGTCAGGTTCGCCGCGACAATATCGAGGCCAAGGGCGAGACCTGGTCGCCGGAGGAGGACGAAAAATTCCGCGCACCCATCCGCGCCCAGTATGAGAGCCAGGGCAATCCGTACTACGCCACCGCTCGGCTGTGGGATGACGGCGTGATCGATCCCGCCGACACCAGGCTGGTGCTCGGGCTTGGGCTGTCGGCCTCGGCGAATGCGCCGATCGAGCCGACCAAGTTCGGCCTGTTCAGGATGTGACGATGGACCGCTCGAAAATGTACCGGCGCTTTCGCACGCTCCTGATCGCCAATCGCGGCGAGATCGCCTGCCGCGTCATTCGGACCGCCAAGGCGATGGGCCTGCGCACGGTCGCGGTNTATTCCGAGGCCGATCGCGACGCCNTGCATGTCGCGATGGCCGATTCGGCCGTGCTGCTCGGTCCGGCGCGCGCACGCGACAGCTACCTCAATATCGAACGGCTGCTCGAGGCGGCGCAAAAGACGGGCGCCGAGGCCGTCCATCCCGGTTACGGGTTTCTGTCGGAGAACGCCGAATTCGCGGAATCCTGCGCCAAGGCAGGCCTGGNGTTCGTAGGTCCCACCGCTGAGATGATGACGGCGATGGGTTCGAAGTCGGGCTCGAAAGCGCTGATGGAGAAAGCCGGGGTGCCGCTGGTGCCCGGCTATCACGGCGAGGCGCAGGACGAGGCGACGCTGACCAAAGCCGCCGAAAAGGCCGGCTTCCCGGTGCTGGTCAAGGCCTCCGCCGGCGGCGGCGGCCGCGGCATGCGCGTGGTGCGTTCGGCCGCCGAGCTTGCGCCCGCGATTGTCAGCGCCAAGCGCGAGGCCAAGGCTGCGTTCGGCGACGACCGCATGCTGATCGAAAAATACGTCGATAATCCCCGGCATATCGAGGTGCAGGTCATCGGCGACAGCCACGGCAATCTGCTCTCGCTGTTCGAGCGCGAATGCACGCTGCAGCGGCGGCATCAAAAAGTGATCGAGGAAGCGCCGTCGCCGACGCTGAACGCCAAGCAGCGCGAGGCGGTCTGCGAAGCTGCGCGAAAAGCCGCCGGGGCGGTGAACTATGTCGGCGCGGGCACCATCGAGTTCGTTTCCGACGGCAAGGACGTGTTCTTCATCGAGATGAATACGCGGTTGCAGGTCGAGCATCCCGTGACCGAATTGATCACCGGCATCGATCTCGTCGAATGGCAGTTGCGCGTGGCGTTTGGCGAAAAATTGCCGTTGACGCAAAACGAGATCAAGCTCAACGGCCATGCCATCGAGGCGCGGGTCTACGCGGAAAATCCGCAGAAGAATTTTATGCCGTCGGTCGGCCGCATCAAGACCTGGCGCACGCCGGCGGAAGCGGATGGGCTGCGCATCGATGCCGGCTACCGCAGCGGCGATGCGGTGTCACCCTATTACGACGCGATGCTGGCAAAAGTGATCGCGTGGGCGCCGACCCGGCAGGCCGCGATCGACAAGCTCAATCGCGGGCTGGAAGAAACCGACGTCCGCGGCATCGTCACCAATATCCCGTTCCTGTCCGCGCTGGTCACCCATCCCGACGTGCGGGCGAACGCGATCGACACCGGCTTCATCGAACGCGAACTGAAGAACCTGACCGATGTTTCGGCCGTGCCCGGCGATTTTGAGCTTTGCGCCGCCGTCGCGGCCATTCTCGGTGAGGAGCAGAAGGCCGTCCACGGCGAGACGCATTCGCCGTGGCGGACCTTTGGCTGGATGCCGGTCGGCCGGCGGACGCGGGTGTTTTCATTCCGGCAGGGGCAGGCCGCCGAGCATAAGGTGACTTTGCAATACGGTAACGGGCCATCCACCTTGTCGGTAGGCGATCGCGGGTTTGTCTTCGCATCATCGCCGACCGGCGATGGCGGCTTCGACATGACGCTCGATGGCGTGAAGTCGCATGTCGTTGCTGATATCGAGGGCCATGAACTTTACCTGCGGACCCAAAATGGCCGCTTCGAGGTGCACTGGGTCGATCCGTTCGGCGGCGAGACCGAGGAGCAGGTCGGCGAGGACAAGATCGTCGCGCCGCTGCCGGGCACGGTGGTGGCCTTGCTGGCCGAGGTGGGCGCCACGCTGGAGAAGGGCGCGCCTATTCTCACGCTTGAAGTGATGAAGATGGAGCAGACCCTGCGCGCGCCCTATGCCGGCGTTTTGAAGACGATCAAATGCAAGGTCGGGGACATCGTCGGCGAGGGCGTCGAACTCGCCGAAGTCGAGCCGGCGGCCTAGGCGATGAGCGACGCCGTTCGCATCGTCGAGGTCGGCCCGCGCGACGGCCTGCAGAACGAAAAGACGCCCGTCAGCGTCGCCGACCGCATCGGCTTCATCGAGGCGCTGATCGCAGCCGGGCTGCACACCATCGAGGTCGGCGCCTTCGTGTCGCCAAAGGCGATCCCGCAGATGGTGGGCTCGGACCAGGTGCTGCGCGGTGTCAGCCACCGCGTGGACGCCGAATTCCACGTGCTGGTGCCGAACGAAAAGGGTTATGAGGCCTCGCAGGCCGCCGGCGCAAAGGTCATCGCGGTGTTCGCCTCGGCCTCGGAAGGGTTTTCGCGCGCCAATATCAATTGCACGGTTGCAGAATCGATCGAGCGCTTCAAGCCGGTGCTGGCGCGGGCCAAGGCTGATGGCATCAAGGTGCGCGGCTATATTTCCTGCGTACTTGGCTGCCCCTTTGACGGCGAGATCAGGCCGCAGGCGGTGGTCGATGTCGCGAAGGCGTTGTGGGACCTTGGTTGCTACGAAATCTCGCTCGGCGATACCATCGGCGTCGGCACGCCGCTCAAGGCGCGGCAGCTGCTGCGCGCCGTCGCCGGCACCGTGCCGATGCAAAATCTCGCGATGCACTTTCACGACACCTACGGCCAGGCGCTGGCCAATCTCTATGCCGGGATGGAGGAAGGCTGCCGCGTGATCGATTCCGCCGCCGGCGGCCTCGGCGGCTGCCCCTATGCGCCCGGCGCCACCGGTAACGTCGCGACCGAGGACGTCGTCTACATGCTGGAAGGCTTAGGCGTCGCGACGAGCGTCGATATGCCGAAATTGCTGGCGGCCACGAATGAGATCAGCCGCCTGATCGGCCGGCCACCGGTCAGCCGCGTGGCGTCGGCGTTGAATGCGAAGAGGCGGGTGCGCTAGACCCTCATGATGAGGAGGCGCTCTTGCGCCGTTTCGAACCATGAGGCCCGGGCTTCATCCTTCGAGACGCGGCGCAAGAACCGGAGCGGTTAGAGTTGCCATTGGCTAATCCCGTGCAAGCTTTGCGATCTCAGCCGGATCGGCTCCGGCTTTCTTTGCCTTTTTCAGAAGAGCCTTCCTTTTGGCGTCGATGTCTTTGTGTTTCAGTGGCCACAATTTTTCGAACTGCCGCGCGTTAACGATCAAACTGTCATAAGCCGCAAGCTGATCTGTTCTTTGCACCGCGCTCTGGTCACGTCCAACCACTTTGCCATCGGGGTGAATCTCAGCGACACCGCGCGGTACCAGAATCATTTTCCAAAGCGTCCGATCGTCCCTGACCATATGAAGGCCGGTGGATCGCCAATGTGTCTGAGGAATGGGCTCAAAATCCATCTGGCCTGGCTTTCGCCCGCGAACCTCTAGTCGGCCGTCCGTCAGTGCATCCAGCACAATGCTGGTGGCCGTTCCCATAATGAACTGCTCATTGACGGGTTTGGGCGCGCTATTCGCCAAGGATTGCGCCGTGTACCATTTACCCCATGCAGAGCACCACACCATGTCGCGGATCGCGCCGCCCAATTCCGAATCTTCACCGCGTAAGTACCCCAAGGGTGGGGAATCGGCTGTCTGCCTTACTCCGCGGAATTTTTTCCAAGCCGCCGGTGCCACATATATTGGGAGTCCAGCGACAATCAGGACAATGCTGACCCAATGAGGTAGTGCTGATTGCTCCGATACGTAGGAGCGAATCAACTCTTCAAGGCCAACCAATGGCAGTATGAATCCGAGGGCGCCAAGGTAATTTCGGACGCCGCCGCCGAAGGTTTCAGAAGCATCGTCAGCCATATTGATCCCGAAATGCCGCAGGGAGCCCACTATGGCGTCCCCACGCTGTAGCATCGGGGAAGTTGATGTCCGCCAAGTCCGGGATCATTGCCCTCAGGATGACGCTACCGCCCCCCGTCCGGGCCCATCACCAGATCGGGCAACCAGGTCGAGATCTCCGGCATAAAGCACAGCAGCAGCACCGCCAGCATCATCAGCAGCACGAACGGCAGCGTACCCCAGATGACTTCAGAGAGCGGGATATCCGGCGCGACGTTGCGGATGACAAAGATGTTCAGGCCCACCGGCGGGTGGATCAACCCCATCTCCATCACGATGGTCATGACGACGCCGAACCAGATGATGTCGAAATTGGCGGCGCGCAGCGGCGGCAGGATAATCGGCGCGGTCATCAGGATGATCGACACCGGCGGCAGGAAAAAGCCGAGCACCACGACCATGACCAGGATCGCCGCCAGCAATTCCCAGCGCGGCAAATGCATGGCGATGATCGATTCGGCGGCCGATTGCGAGATGTGCAAATAGCTCATCACATAGGAATAGAGCAGCGACATGCCGATGATCATCATCAGCATGGTGGAGTCGCGGATGGTGGCTTTCAGGATCGGCGACAGGTCGGAAGGCCGCCATACGCTGTAGATCATGGCGATCAGCGCCAGCGCCAGCAGTCCGCCGAGCCCTGCGGTTTCCGACGGCGTCGCGTAGCCGCCGTACAGCGCGATCATCACGCCGGTCAACAGCAGCACGAACGGGAGGACGCGGGGCAGGATGTTGAAGCGTTCGGCCATGGTGAAATCGTCGCGGTGCAGAATTGCAGATTCCACGCCGGTCTTTTCGTAGAGCGCGCTGGCTGCGGCATATTCTTTCCGGAAGCGGAACACGGCATAGAAACCGAACAGCGTGACCAGCAGCAATCCGGGTCCGATGCCGGCAAGGAATAGCCGCCCGAGCGATTTCTCCGCCGCCACCGCGAACAGGATCATGGTGATCGAGGGCGGCAGCAGGATGCCGAGCGTGCCGCCGGCGGCGATGATCCCGGCAGCCAACCCGCCGGAGTAGCCGCGCTTGCGCATTTCGGGGATGCCGGCCGAGCCGATCGCCGCGCAGGTCGCTGGCGAGGAGCCCGCCATCGCCGCAAACAGCGCGCAGGCAAACACATTGGCGACACCAAGCCCGCCGGGAATCCGATGCAGCCAGGCGTGCAGCGCCGAATAGAGATCAGCGCCGGCGCGCGATTGGCCGATCGCCGCACCCTTCAGGATGAATAGCGGGATCGACAAGAGCGTGATCGAGGCCATTTCCTCGTAGACGTTCTGGGTGACCGTATCGAGCGAGGCGTGCGGCATGTAGATCGCCATAAACAGGACGGCTACTGCGCCGAGCGCGAATGCGATCGGCATGCCCGAGAACATCGCAAACAGGGTTGCAACCCCGTAACTGATGCCGATGCCAAGAACCGTCATCGGCGTTGGGCTCCGGTCAGGGGGAGAATGATCTGGAGCAGAATCTGGATGCAGAGCAGCGTCATGCCGACGGCCATCAGAACGTAGGGGATGGCGAGCGGCGGCGACCACATCGAATTCGAAACCTGGCCGTCGACCCAGGCCTCATGTGCCAGCGTCCACGACTTCCAGGCAAAGAAGGCACAGAAAGCGAAGCTTGCGACATCAACGAGCCACAGGCGGATGCGGTTGGCGCGCGGCGACAGCAGCCCGACAAAGGCCTCGATGCTGACATGGCCGCGCCGGCCCTGCACATAGGCCCCCGTCATGAAGGTGGCGCCAACCAGCAGGAACACCGCCGCCTCGTCCTGCCAGTAATTGGGGCTGTGAAACAACGCGCGGCCGAGCACGCTGTAGCTCAGGATCACGCAGGCCGCGATCAGCGCCAGTCCCGCAAAGATGACGATGATGTTGTTGCAAAAGCCGAGCGCACGCTCAAGTGCGGCCACGAGCGGGTTGCTCGTGGCCGGCGTAGCGTGGTCGGTTTGATCCGTAATCGGACCATGCATCATGCGGAGACGTCGCTTGCGAGCTTCAGCAGATTCGCTGACGCCGCTGTCTTAGCACCATAGTCCTTCCAGGCGGTATCGCGCGCAATGTCGCGCCACTTGCCGACGGTCGCTATATCGAGCTTGCTGACCTTGGCGCCGGCCTTCTCGTAGACCTTGGTGACCTCGATATCGTCGTCCTGCGCGCCCTTCTTGCCGAACGCTTCCAGTTCAGCGCCGACGGCGACGATGACGTCCTGCTGGTTCTTCGGCAGCTTGTCGAAGATCGACTTCGACATCAAAAGCGGCTCCAGCATGAACCAGTAGGAGGCCCCGGCGCCGGAGGTCAGCGCTTTCGCAACTTCTTCCAGCCGGAACGAGATCAGGCTGGTGGAGGAGGTGATGCCGGCGTCGCAGGCGCCGGTCTGCATCGCCGCATACAGTTCGTTGGAGGGCACCGACAGCACCGCGGCGCCCGCGGTCTGCAGCACCATGTCCATTTCGCGCGAGCCGCCGCGCACCTTCAGCCCCTTGCAGTCTTCCGGAGCGACGATCGGCTTGGAGCGGCTGGCGACGCCGCCGGCCTGCCAGACCCAGGTCAGGATGACGATGCCCTTGTCGGCCAAAAAGTCCGTCAGTGCCTTGCCGACCGGCTGGTTCTTCCAGCGCAGGCCCTGGTCGTAGGTCGAGACCAGGCCCGGCATCAGGCCGATATTGGTTTCCGGCAATTCGCCGCCGGCATAGGGCAGCGGATACAGGCTGATATCGAGCGCGCCTTTGCGCATCGCCGAGAATTGGGCGTTGGTCTTGATCAGCGAAGAGTTCGGATAGATTTCGGCTGCGATCTCGCCACCTGAGCGCTTTGCCACTTCAGCGGCGAACGTGCGGCAGAGCCGGTCGCGGAAATCGCCCTTGTCGATGGTTCCGCCTGGGAACTGATGCGAGATTTTCAGCGTGGTGGCGGCTTGGGCCGTTCCGGTTCCAAAGCGCAGGATGGCCGGCGCGGCAAGCGCGGATGCGAGGACATGGCGGCGTGTGAACATGGATTTCTCCCCTTGAGGCAATTTCTGATTGGATATCCGGGGGTCCGGCGTCGAAGCGCATGTTAGCCGGACCTGGGCCGAAAATTCTCTCATCTGATAGTTCGTGGCGGCGCGCGACGGCAAGTCCCGTCGTTGCTGCAGCGCACACCGAAGCTGTGGCCGAAGAGTCCGACAACAATACGGCTAACCCCGGTCGGGATCGTTTCCGCGCCACGGCGGAAAAACGGCCTTGAAGAGTTCGTTACAGCATGACGGCATGAAGAAGGAAACCATGTCCGAGGATGCCATGAAGAAAGACGATGGCATGAAGAAGGACGGGATGAAGAACGACGCCATGAAGGACAGCATGAAAAAAGACGACGGCATGAAGAAGAACTGAGTTTTCCGCCCGCGCAGGCTCGTCTCGCCGGAGGCGGGCCTGCCAATGCTATTCCTTCTTGGCTATTTCTTCTTGCCTTCGCGGGCCGGGCTATTTCTTCTTGC
>JGI12053J15887_10001565_pt1 | contig 10749 bp, 9 predicted proteins | sample MedBloCAOM1_O3_FD_15887 | JGI IMG/M metagenome (IMG submission 15887) | reverse complement strand
GCGGCGTATGTCGCCGTCGACGCGGTGCTGTCACTTCTGGGCCTCGGCGAGGTGCAGCCGTCGAAGATTGGCATCGTGCTCGCGTCGGCGAGCCTCGTCGTCATGCCGGTGCTGTCATTGGCACAACGACGTGCCGGCCGCGAGCTGGGGTCGTTGTCGGCGGTGGCCGATTCCAAGCAGACCCTTTTGTGCACCTACCTGTCCGCGATCCTGCTGGTGGGTCTGGTGCTCAACGGCCTGTGGGGGTGGTCGTGGGCCGACCCCGCCGCCGCCCTCGGCATCGCCGCGATCGCGGTCCGAGAGGGTGCGAACGCGTGGCGCGGGGACCCGTGCTGCTGATGAAGGGTATCGCGACCATCTCGCCAATGTCGGACGCTTCGTCCCTGGAGTCGGCGTCACTCACGAGGCATGCGCACGTCGTGCGCGATCGACATGCCCTCGCCCGCTTCAAGCTCGGCCGCCGATTGGGTTAGCAACACTCGACTCCGGTTCGGCGACAAGAGGATCGACAAACAGTGATGGGGCTGGCCGCTGGCGAAGGCGAGCCGGTTCACTCGCATCAGCGCCGACCCGATCGCGGTGTTGAGCAGCTGCGCACTACGCGGCCCCGCGATCTCGGCGGTGATCTCGTGCTGCACGCGGTCGAGCTTGACACCGGCGTCGGCCAGTAGCCGGTAGAGCGGCGCTCGCGACAGCGCGTCTCCGGTGATGGTGTCCGACAAATCGTCGGGCAACCACGCCTCGGTAATCATCAGCGGTTCTGACGTGCGGCGTTCGCTGCGCAGCCGCAGGACATGCAGCGCGCGCTCGCAACCCAATTGGCCGGCGATCGCCTTGGGCACGGTCCGGACGTCCAGCTCGATCACGTCGACTTCCGTTTCGAACTCGGTTTGACGCAACTCGTCCATGAACGAACCGCCACCCGCGTTCCCGCGCACCGTTGGCTGGTCGCGGACGAAGGACCCGACGCCCTGCCTGCGTTCGATCAGACCGGCGTCGGCGAGGTCGGCCAAAGCGCGTCGCACAGTGATCCGCGAGACGCCGAACTGTTCGCACAGCGTCTGTTCGGTCGGCAGCACGTCGCCTGGTGCCAGCGCGCCCCTTGCGATCTCGTCGTGCAGCACCAGGAACAGCTGCCGGTGCAGCGGCACCCCAGCGACTGTCGTCACCTCGGCCGGCGAGGACCGAAAGTCATGGACGCTCATCAGAGCTCCCAGCATAGGGCGGATCCGGCTCGATTCTTGCGTTTGAAGTGCAGTTGTTATATAAGTATAACAACTGCACACATCCGATGGATCGAGGGTTGCCTTGACCGCTGCCACGCAACAAACCGCCAGTGCNCCGCTCGGGCCGACGGGAAAGCTGGCCAACTGGGTCGCGGAGCTATCCATGTCCGGAGTGCCCGCTGCGGTGGTGGAGCGCGCCAAACACCTGTTGCTCGACGGCATCGGCTGCGCGCTCATCGGCGCACAGCTGCCGTGGTCGCGGACGGCAACAGAAGCGGTGCTTGACATCGACGGCCACGGCGACACCGTCGTCATCGGCACCGGACGCACCGCCAGCGCACCGGCCGCGGCAGTGCTGAACGGCACCTTCATTCAGGGGTTCGAGCTCGACGACTTCCATCCGATCGCACCCCTGCACAGCTGCTCACTGCTGATCCCCGCGCTGCTGTCCACTGCGTCGTCGCTGCAGGAAACCCGCGGCGCCGACGTGCTTCTCGCCGCAATCGTCGGGTTCGAGGTCGGACCACGTGTCGGCTACACGCTGCACGGCGCCGAAATGCTCAACCGCGGGTGGCATTCCGGATCGGTCTTCGGCACCCATTCGGCGGCGATGGCCTCCGGCAAGCTGCGTGGCCTGTCCCCCGCTCAGTTGGAGGATGCACTCGGCCTTGCGGGCACGCAGTCGTCCGGCCTGATGGCCGCCCAGTACGAGGCGATGAGCAAGCGGATGCATCACGGCCTTGCGGCCCGCAACGGGTTCTACGCCGCAGGCCTCGCAGCGCACGGCTACACCGGGATAAAGCGAGTCTTCGAACGCGAATACGGCGGATTCCTCAGCGTTTTCGGCGAAGGCCATCACCCCGACGCCGAGGCACTCACCGGTCAGCTCGGCGGGCGGTGGGAGACCAACACGATCATGGTGAAGTCGTACGCCGCGATGGGTGGACTGCACGGCGCGATCGACGCCGCCCGCCGATTGCGCCCATCGGTGGACCCGAGACGCGTCTCGCGCATCGACATCACTGTCGGCACCACGATCTACAAACACGGGTGGTGGACCGCCGAGCGCCCGTTGACGCCGATCGGGGCACAGATGCACCTCGGATACACCACGGCCGCGGCATTGCTCGACGGCAACGTGCTGCCCGAACAGTTCACGCCCGCACGCCTTGACGCCGACGACATCTGGCGTCTCGTCGACCGCACCGACGTGCACCTCGACGAGGCGCGAGACGGCGCCGACATCACCGAACGATTCGCCACCGACCTGGCGGTCACCACCGACGATGGGACCGTGCACCGCACACGCGTCGCCCAGCCGCACGGAGCACCCGACGACCCCGTCACAAACGACGAGCTCGTCGCCAAGTTCCACGCACTGGCCGACCGGGTCACGAGCCGCGACCGCGCCACCGCGATCGAGCGCGCAGTAATGGCACTCGATCGCCTCGATGACATCGGGGACCTCGTCGACCTGCTCGCGGCACCGGTGGCCGGCGCACTGGACTGAAAGGAGCCTCATGCCAACCACACCCGCCCGGCGACGCCTTCGCGACCTGCTGGCCAAAGGTGAACTCATCGTCGCACCTGGCGTCTTCGACGGAATCTCCGCACAGCTCGCCCGGCGCACGGGACACGTCGCCGCGTACCTCACGGGCGCCGGCGTCGCCGCGTCGGGCTTCGGGCTGCCCGACATCGGTCTGGTCACCCAGACCGAAATGACCGAACGCGCCCGCATGATGGTGGGCGCCCTCGGCGATGTCCCGTTGATCGCCGACGCCGACACGGGCTACGGCGCACCGCTGAANGTGGTGCGCACCGTCCGGCAATACGAGGACGCGGGTGTTGCGGCAATCCAATTGGAGGACCAGGAATTTCCGAAGCGCTGCGGACACCTTCCCGACAAGCGGGTCGTCGATGCGGCGGCATTCGAACTGACGCTCGCCGCGGCCCTTGACGCCCGCACCGACGACGACATGCTCGTCGTGGCGCGCACCGACGCGCGGGCACCGCTCGGGCTGGACGCCGCCATCGAGAGGGCGAACGGGTATGCACGGGCAGGCGCGGACATCATCTTTGTCGAGGCTCCGCAGGGCATCGACGAGATCGAGCGGATCGCCGGCGAGGTGGCCGCCCCCCTGTTGATCAACCTGGTACTCGGCGGCATGACACCCCTGCAGTCCTCGGCTCGACTGCAGGAGTTGGGATATGCCATCGCCATTCACCCGAGCAACCCGTTGGCGCGTGCGACGTTCGCCATCCTCGAGGGTCTGTGCGAGCTCACCGGCGCCGACGCGGGCGATTACTTGGCCGGCACGCCGGCAGACTTCTTCAACCTCGTCGGGATGGACGAATGGCGCGACCTCGACGAGAAACTCGCGAACGGAAGGGCCGGCTCATGGGCATGACCATCATCGAAAAGATCCTCGCCCGCAAGGCCGGGCTTGACTCGGTTTCAGTCGGGGACACCGTCGTCGTCGACGTGGACATGACGGTCCTCATCGATCTGCAGTTCGCCACGATGTGGATTCCGCCGTTGCGCATCCACGATCCCGACAAGCTGGCCATCGTGATGGACCACGCGGTCCCTGCGCCGACGATCAGGGACGCGGCGGGTGGTTCGCATGCCCGCGCGTTCGCGGCCGACTTCGGCATCAACCGCTTCTTCGACGTCGGCCGCCACGGCATCTGTCACCAAGTCATCGCCGAGAACGGGCTTGCCCGCCCCGGAGAAGTGCTGGCCTGCACCGACTCCCACACCTGTGCGGGTGGCGCGTACAACACGGCTGCCCGCGGCCTTGGCCCCGCCGAGGTGTACTCGATCATGTGCACGGGCACGACGTGGTATCAGATCGTGCCGACGATCCGCTATGAGCTCGAGGGGGCCAAACCTTCGGTCGTCTCCGGCAAGGACATCTTCCTGCACATCGCCAACGAATACGGTGACGCCGCCAACCTCAACCTCGAGTTCGGCGGGCCAGGCCTGAAAGGCATACGGATGCACGACCGTCGCACGATCGCCACCCAAGGGGCAGAAGTGTCAGCGGATTTCAGCACCTTCGAGGCCGACGAGGTGCTCACGGAGTTCTTCGAAGGGCTCGGCATCTCGGACTACGTCGTCGCCCGGCCCGATGCCGATGCCGCCTATCGCGATGTCCGCCGGATCGATCTCAGTGCATTGCAGCCCTACGTCGCGCGACCCGGCACGGTCAGCCGCAACGGATTGCCTGCGTCGGAACTGAGCGGGCAGAAGGTCGACCAGGCGTTCATCGGGTCGTGCGCCAACGGTCAGCTGGAGGATCTGGAGATCGCCGCGAAAGTACTGCGCGGCAACACCATCGCGCCGGGGGTTCGACTGCTTGTCACGCCTGCCTCACAAGCGGTGTACCGCGAAGCCATGCGCCGCGGCTATCTGCAGGACATCGCCGACGCTGGCGGTGTCGTCACCAGCTCGACGTGCGGCGCCTGTTTCGGCTATCACATGGGCGTCGTGGGTCCCGGCGAGGTGTGCATCACGTCGAGCACCCGCAATTTCACCGGGCGCATGGGCAGCGCGGACGCCGAGATCTTCATGGCGTCACCGGCCACCGTCGCAGCCTCGGCGATCACCGGATACATCACCGACCCAAGGAGCGTGACGGCATGAAGTTCACTGGCAAGGTCTGGGTGTTCGGCGACGATCTGAACACCGACGCGATGTATCCCGGGTATGCAATGAAAATGGACCCGCCCGAAGCCGCCAAGCACGTCTTCTACGACGTCCGGCCGGGTTGGACCGACGAAGTGTCTGCAGGCGACATCGTGGTGGCGGGCAAGAACTTCGGCGTCGGCTCGTCGCGCCCGGTCGCCGCGCTGTTCGCCGAGCTCGGTGTGGTGGGCCTGGTGGCCGAGGAGTTCAACTCGCTGTTCTTCCGCAACGCGGTCAACGCTGGGCTGCCCGCGATGACGGTGCCCGACGCGACCACCGTCTTCAGCGAAGGTGATATCGGGGCATTCGACCTGCGTGACGGCAGTTGGCGCAACGAAACGACCGGCGCCAACGGCAGCGTCCCGAAGTTGCCGGAGGAGATTCTCGACATCGTCGCCAGCGGCGGTGTGCTGCCGCGGTTGGCCGCGCAGGGTTACGTGCCTGCCGAGCTGGGGGACCTATTGCGATCCAGCACGGTCGCGATGCGCAGCGCGGGAAGCGGCGCGTGATGGCCCCGTTAGACTGCCGGGCATGCCGTTGCTAGGAAAGCTGCTCCGCCGTTTCCGGGCGGGCCAAGACCGCAGTCCGTTGGCCGGCCCGGAGTACGCCGGTGCCGAGACGATTGACGTCACGAGCCCCGCATTCACCGACGGCTGCGCGATCCCGCAGAAACACGCTGGAAAAGGCGTCGGTGACAACGTCTCCCCGGCGCTGCAATGGACCGGCGTCCCCGCAGACGCCAAGCAGTTGGTGCTGATCATGGACGATCTCGACGTGCCGATGCCAAAGCCGCTGATGCACACGATCGCAGTGATCCAGCCGGACGTCGATGGACTCGTTGAAGGTGAACTCAAGCCCGGCACCAACGGCGTACGGCTGGTCAAGGCTTTCGGTGACACCTACGTCGGCCCGCGTCCGATCCCCGGACATGGCCCGCACCACTATCGATTCCTTGTATTCGCCCTCGACCAAAGGGTCCCCGACGAGGTCGCCGACCATGGGGCCCTGCTGTCGGCCATGGCAGGCCATGTCGTCGCGCGCGGAACACTGACCGGCACTTACGAGCGCTGAGGAGCACAGGCGAAACTCGGCCGAGTGACGCGTTTCAGTCCTCGGGAATTTCGCGTTCGATCTCGTCCAGCCAGGTGCGGGCCGACATGTCCGACGGCGCCCGCCAATCACCGCGCGGCGAAAGTGATCCGCCGTGCGACACCTTCGGCCCGTTCGGCATCGCCGAGCGCTTGAACTGGCTGAACGAGTAGAACCGCTGCGCGAACACCTGCAGCCAGTGCCGAATCTCCTTCAGCGAGTACGCCGGCCGCTTGTGCTTCGGGAACCCGGTTGGCCAGTCGCCNCGCTCCGGATCACTCCACGCATGCCACGCGAGGAAGGCAACCTTGGACGGCCGGAACCCGTAGCGCAACACGTGAAACAGCGAAAAGTCCTGCAGCACATATGGACCCACGGTGGCTTCGCTGCTCTGGATGTCCTCGTCTTCGCCCGTCGGGATCAGCTCGGGAGTGATCTCGGTGTCGAGGACGGACTGCAGCACCTCGTTGACCGCGTCGTCGAACTGATGAGAGGAGATCACCCAGCGGATCAGATGCTGGATCAGCGTCTTGGGTACGCCGCCGTTGACGTTGTAATGCGACATCTGGTCGCCCACACCGTATGTCGACCAGCCGAGCGCCAGTTCGGACAGGTCGCCGGTGCCGAGCACGATGCCGCCGCGCTGGTTGGCGAGCCGGAACAGGTAGTCGGTGCGCAACCCCGCCTGCACGTTTTCGAACGTGACGTCATAGACCTCTTCACCGCGCCCAAACGGGTGATCGATCTCCTTGAGCATCAGTTCGGCGGTGGCCTTGATATCGATGGTCTCGAACGTCACACCCAGCGCTTCTGCAAGCCGGATCGCGTTGCCCTTGGTGCGTTCGCCCGTCGCGAAACCCGGCAGCGTGAACGCGAGAATGTCGCTGCGCGGCCGGCCTTCCCGGTCCATCGCGCGGGCGGCGACGATCACCGCGTGGGTGGAGTCCAGCCCGCCGGACAGCCCGAGCACCACCTTCGGGTAGTTCAGCGCGCGCAGCCGCTGCTCCAGACCGGCGACCTGGATGTTGTAGGCCTCATAGCAATCATGTTCCAGCCGTGAGGGATCCGACGGCACGAATGGGAACCGCTCGATCTCNCGGCGCAACCCGATGTCACCCGAGGGCGGATCGAGCCGGAATTCCACCCGCCGGAAGGACTCCGAAGTGATCCGATGGTGGATGCGGTTGTCGTCGAAGGTGCCCATTCGCAGCCGCTCCGAACGCAGCAACTCGAGGTCGACGTCGGCGATCGACCGGCGCTCACCCTTCGGGAACCGCTCCGATGAGGCCAGGCACACGCCGTTCTCCCACACCATCGTCTGGCCGTCCCACGCCAGATCGGTGGTGGATTCGCCCTCCCCCGCCGCGGCGTAGACGTAGGCGGCCAGGCACCGCGACGACGCGGAGCGGGCCAGCAGCGCCCGGTCTTCTGCCCGCCCGATCGTGATCGGGCTTCCGGACAAGTTGGCCAACACCGTCGCACCCGCCAGCGCCGCCTGCGCGCTCGGCGGAATCGGCACGAACATGTCCTCGCAGATCTCGACGTGCAGTACGAAGCCAGGCAGGTCGGTCGCGATGAACAACAGGTCGGCACCGAACGGCACATCAGCCTCACCAATGCGGATAGCGCCGCCAACGCCGTCGCCTGCGGCCACTTGGCGTCGTTCGTAGAACTCCCGATAGGTCGGCAGGTAGGACTTCGGCACGACACCGCGCACCTCGCCCCGGTGGATCACCACCGCGGTGTTGTAGATCCGGTGCTGATAGCGCAGCGGCGCGCCGACCACCAGCACGGGCATCAACTCGGCGGACGCGGCCACGATGTCGAGCAGCGCAACCTCGACCGCGTCAAGCAGGGCGTCCTGTAGCAGGATGTCCTCGATCGAATAGCCCGACAGCGTCAACTCGGGGAAAACAGCCAGCGCGACGCTGTCGTCGTGGCAGTCCCTGGCCAGCCGCAGCACCGACTCGGCGTTGGCGGCGGGGTCGGCGAGGGTCGTGTGATGGGTGCACGCAGCCACCCGCACGAACCCGTGCCGGTATGCGCTGTAGAAGTCCATCAGCTCTATTGTCGCCCGTCAAAGGTCAAGATCCGGTGACGGGGTACATACGGGCAGGTCACCGACCACGTCGTCGCGATGCGCCACCACCTGCAGAAACCTCGACCTTGGCCTCGTGTTGGCCTGCAGTTCGCCCGCGCGCACCACACACGACCCTGCGATTTTGGTTGCGTCGCGCATCGTGAGTCAGATCCGCCGCACCATCACCACAGCGCGAAAATCCCTGGAGGAATTGTGAATAAGCCTGCCGTTCAACGTCAGTCGCGTCCCTTGCTGCCCGAGCTTTCCGAACTGTTCAACGGCTTCCCGACGTTCGCCAACCTGCCTGCGTTCGCAAGTCTGCGTCCGTTCTTCGACAACCACGTGCTGCGGTTGGAAGACGAGATGAAAGAAGGGCTCTACGAGGTCCGCGCCGAGCTTCCCGGCGTCGACCCGCTCGACAGCATCGAGGTCACCGTGCGAGACGGCCGGCTGACGATAAAGGCCGAGCGCACCCAGACGAGCGAGTCCAACGGGCACTCGGAGTTCTCGTACGGAGAATTTGTGCGGACGGTGCCGCTGCCTGCGGGCGCTGACGAGGACGACATCAACGCCACCTACGACAGGGGCATCCTCACGGTGTCCGTGCCGCTCTCCGAGGACCACCCGACGGAGAAGCGTGTCGAGATCGTCGAGACCATCCTNGTCGACGAGGACGAGGACTACGAGGACGANGACGANGACGATCAGCCCGAGGACGACGACGATCAGCCCGAGGGTGCCGACGATCAGGAAGAGCACGTGGAGGACGAGGAGCAGCATCAGCCCGCCGGCTGAACCCGATCCCCTACGCTCGAATACGTGGAAGCACCGGAACTCGTCGCCCTGCTGCACGGGCGCCGTGTTGCGGTGCTCACGGGCGCGGGGATGTCCACAGACTCGGGCATTCCCGACTACCGCGGTCCTGACTCACCGCCGAGTAACCCGATGACCATCCGCCAGTTCATCTCGGACCCGCAGTTTCGGCAGCGCTACTGGGCGCGCAATCACGTCGGCTGGCGGCACATGGACGAGACGCTGCCCAACGCCGGTCACCGCGCACTGGCCGAACTCGAGCACTCAGGCGTGGTGTCCGGCGTGATCACCCAGAACGTCGACCTGCTGCACACCAGGGCAGGCAGCCGCACAGTGATCAACCTGCACGGCACCTATGCCCAGGTGATCTGCCTTGACTGTGGCCACGCGATGTCGCGGGCCGCGCTCGCCGACATGCTCGAAGCGGCCAACCCCGGGTTCGTCGAGCGGGCGGAGGCGGTCGGCGGTATCGCGGTCGCACCTGACGCCGATGCCGTCGTCGGCGACACCACATCGTTTCGGATCATCGATTGTTTGCGTTGCGGCGGCATGCTCAAGCCCAACATCGTGTATTTCGGCGAGAATGTGCCGAAAGACCGCGTGGACGAAGCCTATTCGCTTGTCGACGGAGCCGACGCACTGCTGGTCGCCGGATCGTCGCTGACGGTGTATTCGGGCTACCGGTTCGTCCGCCACGCGGCAGCCGTTGGCACCCCGATCGCGATCATCAACCGCGGCCGTACGCGTGGCGACGATCTGGCGACGGTGAAACTCGACAACGGGTGCTCCCCCATGCTGGCGCTGCTGGCCGACGAGCTNCCTGCCGTCGCGAATTCGGCGTAGNTGTCCGACGACGACGCCTCGTGGCTGCATGCGCTGCTGNAAAGCGGGCTGAAGCACTTCGGCGGCGTCGCGATCAGCGTGAAAACCCGCGCTNAGCGCTGGAAATCACGGCGAAATCACTCAGACGGCGACCAGATCGTCGGCGTGGACGGCNGGACGGCGCATGTCGGCGGGCAGATCCGAGGTCGAGCGGCCCAACATGGTCGCCAATTCGGCGTGGTCGTAGGCCACCACNCCGCGGGCCACCATGGTCGCGTCCTGTGCGCGCAGCTCGACGACGTCGCCGCCGTAGAACCGTCCCGACAGCGCCGTGATGCCGGCGGGCAGCAGCGAACGTCGTTGCCGCACAACGGCACGCACCGCTCCATCGTCGAGCGTCAGCGCACCCGCCGACTCGGCGGCATAACGAACCCAGAACTTGCGCGCCGACATGCGTCCTGGCCGCGGCGCGAACACCGTGCCAACCGACGCGTCGGCCAGCGCGGTGGCGACATCCGAGGCCGCGGCGAGCAGCACCGGCACACCGGCGTCGGCGGCCAGCAGCGCCGACGACAGCTTCGACGCCATCCCGCCGGTGCCAAGATGACTGCCCCTGCCCGCCACCACACCGTCCAGATCGGCCGGGTCGTCGACTTCGCAGATGAACCGCGCGGTTTCGCGCGCTTTNCGCGGGTCTGAGTCGTAGAGGCCGTCGATATCGGACAACAGCACCAGCGCGTCGGCGCCGACCAGATGGGCGACCAACGCGGAAAGNCGGTCGTTGTCACCGAACCGGATCTCGTTGGTGGCCACGGTGTCGTTCTCGTTGACGATCGCGACGGCGTGCAGCGCCCGCAGCCGGTCCAGCGTGCGTTGGGCGTTGGTGTGCTGTGCCCGCATGGAGATGTCGTGGGCGGTCAGCAGCACCTGGCCGACCGTGCGGTGGTATCGGGCGAACGCCGCGCTCCACGCGTTGACCAGCGCCACCTGCCCGACGCTGGCCGCCGCCTGCTTGGTGGCAAGATCGGCGG
>JGI12053J15887_10001564_pt1 | contig 10752 bp, 9 predicted proteins | sample MedBloCAOM1_O3_FD_15887 | JGI IMG/M metagenome (IMG submission 15887) | reverse complement strand
CTGCATAACTTCCCGCTGCAGAAGGTGAAGATCGACCGCTCCTTCCTGGAAGGCATCGACAGCGATCGCCCGCTGACGCTGCTGCGCGGCGTGGCGCGGCTTTCCGCCGATCTCGGCATGTCGGTCGTGGTCGAGGGCATCGAGACCAACGAGCAGCTGGAACTGATCAGCGCCGACGGCACCGTGACCGAGGCCCAGGGCTACCTGTTCAGCCGGCCGGTGCCGGCGGTGCGGGTGCGCCAGCTGCTCAACGCCTCGCACGGCCGCCGCGTGCCGGAGGAAGAGCAGTTGCAGGTGGTCTCGTCGCGATCGATGGCCTGATGCGGGTTAACTTCGTTGACGATCTGGCCGTTCTTCACAACCTCGTTAGCGCGAGAAGCTTTCAATTCCGGGCCATCTATGAGATTTTGGCGCCGTGAACCGCCAAATCACCATACGCAGGCTGCTTGCGATCTTCCTGATCGCAGGACTGATACTGGCCCCGTTGTCCCGGCCCGTGATGGCTGGAACGACGCCGGATGCTGCGGCGTCCGCGACCGCGGATCACGTGTCGTCGTCTGCCACAGCCGGCCCGATGGCGAGCGATATGCCTTGCTGCCCAACCAAGGCGCCGGCCGCCGTCGATTGCGATAAATGTGTGTTCATGGCGGCCTGCGTGAACATATGCTTCGCGGGTCCGTCGGCGGTGACGTTACGCCTTCCGTTCGCGACATCCGGCCAAATTGCCGCACCGCGAAACGATTTAATAGCCGACGGTTTCGGCCTCCCGCCTCCCGAGCATCCTCCTCGAACTTCGGCCTGACCGGCACTATCATGCCGTCTGCTGGTGCTGCGCGGCCCGAAAGCCGCGCGCATACAAAGCATGCCGCCGTTTGCGGCACATCAGGACATCGAGGATTGCAAAATGAAGAGTTCAAGCTGCGCACGCACCCTGCGGGCTGCGCTGATCGGCGTTGCCATAACCGGTTCGGCCACGGTCGCCCGGGCCGAAATCAAGGACTACGAATTCCAGCTGGTCGACAAAACGATCAAGAAGGGCGACGCGACCATTTCCGTCCGCCTCGTCCATAAGCCCGACGGCAAGCCCGTGCCCGACGCAGTGATTTTCGCGACCCGTCTGGATATGGCGCCAGACGGGATGCAGGAGATGGCGACCAAAGTAGCGCCGATGCCCAGCACCGAGCCGGGTATCTACAAGTTCAAGGCCACCTTGAACATGGCAGGCGGCTGGCAGCTTTCGCTCGGCGCCAAAGTGCAAGGTGAGACCGGCACGGTCGAAAACAAGCTCGTCCTTCAGGCGACACCGTGATCCGCCCAGTCGGAATCATCCGGCTCGCTGCCGCGGGAGCAGCCACGGCAGTGCTGTGGCTCTCTCCGGCGGTGGCCGCCGATCAGACGCTGCCCGGTGCGACGGCGGAAAGCGTGGTCGCCATCGCCAAGCGCCTCAATCCGACGGTGGCGGCGGCCTCGCTCGAGTTCGATGCGGCGGTCCACAAGATCGGAACGGCCGGCGTTCTCGCCGATCCGGCCCTTGTTCTCGAAGCGTGGGATGTTAACCGGCTTGGCGTTGGTCAGCGTCGCTTTGGCATTGAGCAAGAAGTCAAGTTGTGGGGGAAATACGGCCTCGAGCGCAATGTCGCGCAAGCGGATGCCGACGCCGCAAAATTCCAGGGCCGCGCGACCGTTATCGATCTGATTGCACAAGTCGTTGCCGCGCACGGCGAATACAACGCCGCGTATGAGGCCACAGGAATCTCCGTCGAGATCAAGCGGCGCTATGATGAGATACTTGGCCTGTTAAAGTCGCGATATGGCACGACCTCGGTCGATCAGCAGGACGTCATCAAGGCTGAAATCGAAGCGGCTACCGCCGAGGGCGATGTCGTTCGCCGGCAGGGTGAACAGAAAGCCGCCGCTGCACGGCTCAACGCTTTGATCGGCCGCCCGTCCTTGGCGCCTTTGGCTGCGCCGACCGGCTTTCGGACCGTCAAGGCGGTCAGCCTCGCTCAAGTGCAGGCGCTCGCACGCTCCGCGAACCCGATGCTGGCGCTGGCCGGCGCGCAAAGCAATTCAGCGGCCCAAACCAAATCGCTCACCGACCTCAACTATTACCCCGACGTCACGCTCGGCGCGAAATACGTGCAGCGACCCGGCACGGAAGACACCGGCGAGTTCATGGCCAAACTTAACGTGCCGCTACACTACGAGGTCAAGGACGCCGAGCAACGCGCGGCAGGCGCGCGGCTTGGCGCCGCGCAAGCCCGCAACGAGGCGCTGCGCCTGCGGATCGACGGCCAGGTCGCTGACGCCTGGTTCAGCGTCGATGCGCTGCGCAAGGTCGTGCAGATCTACGGTACGCGCCAACTGCCGCCGGCCCGCTCGTCGGTCGACAACGCGCGAAATGGCTTCCAGGCCGGCACGTCCGATCTTTCTTCGGTCTTTGAATCGGAGCGGCGGCTTCGAGCGGTTCAGCTCGACTTGCTGAAGCTCAAGGTCGAGTTGCAAACGAAATACGCCGACATGGAACGTCTGGCGGGAGGTTCGTTGTGAGCGGAACGTATTGGGAGGCTTCACGTCGGCGTGAGCACGTAACCGGCCGGCGCGTTGCCCCGAACTTGCTTGAGGAACCGTGCACGATGCGCTTCGCGTGCGCAAATGCCCGCCAAATCAAACGCGCTGAGATGGAACGCTTGGCGGGAGGTCTACTATGAGACGGCCGGCAGGCGCTTTCTTGATTGTGTGCGCGATCCTGGCCGCCGGAGTGGTCGGGTTGGTCGTCGGGCGTTCGAACGGCCCGCTTCCCGGATGGCTCGACGGGGTTCTGCCCGCGGCCGCAAAACAGAGTGCAACTCCGACAGAAGCAACGGGACCCGTCATCTACTACCGCGACCCGGACGGTTTGCCGAACTATTCGCCGGCGCCCAGGAAAACATCCGCAGGCAAGGACTATCTCGCAGTCCGCGCCAGCGAAGACGTGAGTTTCGAGGAGAAAACCCCGGAAACCACGACCGCGAAAAGCGAGAATCCGAAAAGCGGGGATCGAGGCAAAATCCGCTACTACCGCAATCCAATGGGCCTTCCCGACACTTCGCCGACTCCGAAGAAAGACTCGATGGGGATGGACTATCTGCCCGTCTATGAGGGTGACGACGATTCGTCGGTCAGGGTGAGCGCGGGTAAAATTCAAAAGACGGGCGTTCAGACCGAGGTCGCGGAGCGGCGTACGTTGAGCACGGTGGTTCGTGCACCGGGCATCGTTCAGGAAGACGAGCGCCGCAAGGCGGTCGTATCGCTCCGTTTCGAAGGCTTCATTGACACCGTCGAAAACGTTACGACCGGTTCGCATATCCATAAGGGGCAGCGGCTGATGCGCATCTACGGCCCGAGCCTGTCGAGTGCCGCAGCCGAATATCTTTCGGCGCTCAATGCCCGCGCCAATTCCGGCATCAGCAATGAAGCCCTGAAAGGCGCACGCCGGCGCCTTGAAAACCTCGGTGCGCCTGACGGGTTTATTGCCGACATCGAGCGTACCCGCGAAATCCCGGTCTACGTAAGCTGGCCGGCGCCGCAGGACGGCGAGATCGTGGAGCGCACGGCCGTCAACGGCATGCGCGCCGCTCCGGGCGACGTGCTGTTCCGGATCGCGGACCACCAGGTCGTCTGGGTGCTGGTCGATGTCGCGGAGCGCGATCTTTCCTTGATCGAGGTCGGACAAAAGGCCAGCGTCCGGCTTCGCGCCTATCCCGATCGGGTGTTCACCGGCAATGTCACGTTGATCTATCCGCACTTGATGGCGGAGACGCGAACCGGACGGATCAGAATCGAATTGCCGAATCCGGACGAAGTGCTGCGGCCCGACATGTATGCCGATGTCGAGATTGCCACAGGCGCGGAGGCTCCGGTTGTTACCGTGTCGAGCAGCGCGGTCATCGACAGCGGCGAGCGGCAGATTGTGCTGCTCGACAAGGGCGAAGGGCGTTTCGAGCCCCGCGCGGTCAAGCTCGGCCGGCGCGGTGCCGGACGCGTCGAGATCAAGGAAGGGCTCGCTGAAAACGACAAGGTGGTTGTCTCCGCGAACTTCCTGATCGACGCCGAAAGCAATCTCAAAGCCGCGCTCAGTGGCCTCGATTCCGGGGAAAAATCGCAATGATCGCGCGGCTCATTGACTGGTCGGCCCGCAATCTGATGCTGGTCCTGATCGGTACGGTGTTCGCCGTGGCAGCCGGCGTCTATGCCCTGAAAAACTCGGCGCTGGATGCGATTCCAGATCTCTCCGATACCCAGGTCATCGTCTATACCGACTACAAGGGCCAGGCGCCGCAGGTCATCGAGGACCAGGTGACCTATCCGCTGACGACGGCAATGCTCACCGTGCCGAAATCGAAAGTGGTGCGCGGCTTTTCCTTCTTCGGCGTCTCGTTCGTCTACATTATCTTCGAGGATGGCACCGACATCTATTGGGCGCGCTCGCGTGTGCTGGAATACCTCAACGCCGCCGCGCGCAAGCTGCCGGCCGGCGTGACGCCGGCACTGGGACCGGATGCGACCGGCGTTGGCTGGGTCTATCAATACGCGCTGCAATCAAAGGACAAATCGCTGGCCGACCTGCGATCCCTGCAGGATTGGACCATACGATACGGCATTTCCAAGGCCGAAGGCGTCGCCGAAGTGGCCAGCGTCGGCGGTTTTGTCCGACAATACAACATCATCCTCGACCCGAACCGGATGCGGTCGCTGGGTATCCCGCTTGCCAAGGTGCGCGATGCGGTCCGCGGCAGCAACATGGATGTCGGCGGACGGACTGTAGAGTTGTCGGAATTTGAATTCATCGTGCGTGGACGTGGCTACGTCAAAAGTCTTTCCGATCTCTCGAACATTGTCGTGAAGGTCGACAGGGGCACGCCGGTGTTGCTGAAGGACGTGGCGCGGATCGAGCTCGGTCCGGACGAGCGCCGCGGCATTACCGAACTTAACGGGGAGGGCGAGGTAGCGAGCGGCATTGCACTGCAACGTTTCGGCCAAAACGCGCTTGACGTCATCGGCAATGTGAAGGCTCGCCTCGCCGATATGGCCTCGGCTTTGCCGAAGGGCGTCGAGATCATACCGGTCTATGACCGCTCCAACCTCATCTACAACGCGATCGAGACGCTGAAGCGCACCCTCACGGAAGAGAGCATCGTCGTCGCGCTGGTGTGCATCGTATTTCTGCTGCACGTCCGCAGCGCCCTGGTCGCTATCATCATGTTGCCGGTCGGCATCCTGATGGCGTTCGCCGCCATGAAGGCGCTCGGCATCGGCTCGAACATCATGAGCCTTGGCGGTATCGCGATTGCGATCGGCGCCATGATCGACGGCGCGATCGTCATGATCGAGAACGCTCACAAGCATCTCGAACGCGCCCCGCCGGACAAGCCGCGCCTCGAAGTCCTGATCGAAGCGGCAAGCGAGGTTGGTCCCGCGCTGTTCTTCAGCCTGCTGATCATCACGGTGTCGTTCCTGCCGATCTTCACCATGGAATCGCAGGAGGGGCGCCTGTTCAGCCCGCTTGCCTATACCAAGACGTTCTCGATGGCTGCGGCGGCGATCCTGTCGATCACGCTGGTCCCGGTTCTGATGGTGTTGTTCATTCGCGGCAAGATCATTCCGGAGGAGAAGAATCCGATCAACCGGTTCCTGATCTGGGTATATCGTCCGCTGATTCAGGGGGTGTTGAAAGCCAAGACGTTGACGATCTTTCTCGCGCTTGTCGCTTTGGCGGTCAGCCTCTGGCCGGCCCGGCAGCTCGGAACGGAGTTCATGCCGAGCCTCGACGAAGGCACGCTGATGTACATGCCGACGACGCTGCCGGGCTTGTCGGTGACCAAGGCCGCGGAGATTTTGCAGACCCAGAACAAGGTCATCAAGACATTTCCCGAAGTCGAGTCGGTCTACGGCAAGGCCGGTCGCGCCGAGACGGCGACCGATCCGGCCCCGACCGAGATGTTCGAGACGATCGTCAATCTCAAACCAAAGCGGCAGTGGCGCGCGGGTCTGACGGTCGACGGCCTGATCGCCGAGCTGGACAAGGCGTTGCAGTTTCCCGGCGTCTCCAACGCCTGGACCATGCCGATCAAGGCGCGCACCGATATGCTCGCGACCGGAATCCGTACCCCGGTCGGTATCAAGGTCATCGGCAAGGACCTGACCGAGATGGAGAAGCTGGCACGGCAAATCGAAACCGCCGTGAAGGCGGTGCCGGGCACCTCCAGCGCCTACGCGGAACGGGTCATCGGCGGCTACTATCTCGATATCGCCCCGGACCGGGAGGCGCTTGCCCGCTACGGTCTCATGGTCAGCGACGTGCAGGACACGGTCTCGTCCGCGCTCGGTGGCGAGACCGTCACGACCACGGTCGAAGGTCGCGAGCGTTACGGCGTCAACCTGCGCTATCCCCGCGATTTGCGCAGCGACCCGCAATCCATCGCACGGGACGTGCTGGTGGCGATGCCGGGCGGCGGGACTGTCCCGCTGGGTGAGGTCGCTGCGATCAAGCTGACACGCGGGCCGACGACGATCCGTACCGAGAACGGCCAGCTCGCGGTCTACATTTTCGTGGATATACGCGACCGCGATCTCGGCAGCTACGTCGCCGACGCCAAGGCGGCCGTGGCCGCCAATGTGCAGTTTCCGCCGGGAAATTATGTCGTCTGGAGCGGCCAGTTCGAATATCTTGAGCGCGCCACCGCACGGCTGAAGATCGTGGTGCCGGTCACGCTGCTGATCATCTTCCTGCTGCTGTATCTGAATTTCCGAAGGTTGACCGAGACGCTGATCGTAATGCTCTCGCTGCCGTTCGCGCTCGTCGGCGGGCTTTGGCTGATGTGGTGGCTCGGTTTCAACATGTCCGTCGCGGTGGCCGTCGGCTTCATCGCGCTGGCAGGCGTCGCGGCCGAGACCGGCGTCATCATGCTGATCTATCTCGATCAGGCGATGAAGGAGCTTCACGCCGAGAGGGCCGCGGAAGGCAGGCCGTTCACCCGAGCGGACTTGAACGAGGCCATCATGCTGGGCGCGGTCGAGCGCGTGCGCCCGAAGATGATGACCGTCGTCGCCATCATGGCCGGCCTCATTCCAATCATGTGGAGCACCGGGACGGGGTCTGAGGTCATGCAGCGCATCGCCGTGCCGATGATCGGCGGCATGATTTCGTCGACCATCCTGACGCTGGTCGTGATCCCGGCGGTCTATGCGCTGATCAAGGGATTTGGCTTGCCCCGCGCACCGAGTGCGGCGGTTCCGGCCGAAAGGGGCAGTCAGGAGCGTGACGCGCACCGTTCGCACGCCGCGGAATGACGGCGGCGCGCAATCATTGCTCAGCTGCAGGATAATCCTATGGACCAGTGGGATTTCAAGAAATGGCGGAAGAAGCTCGGCATCAACCAGGTTGCCGCGGGCGAAATGCTGGGACTAAGTCGCGGCGCCGTTCAATATTGGGAAAGCGACATCCGGCCCGTGCCGCGTGCCGTGGAGCTTGCCTGCACGGAACTGTTGAGACGCTGGAAGCAGCGACCCGAGTTTGGGCCGGTGAAACTGCTTTACGCCGATAGTCCGATGTCGCAGGTGGATACTCTTCCCGGTGGCGACTTGGTCCTTCGGTGCGAACCACATCCGGACAATGAAAGCGCCCTGGGCCGTATCGTTCGGCTCAGGCAAACCTCGAATCCGTTGATGCCGAACATTGCGGAGGAAGATGGAACGGTCATCTGGTCAGGCCCCGAATTGCTGCAAGAATGCGATGCGCGAAAAAAGCGCGCGCGGCGGGCGCGACGAGTTTGAGGCGCAGTCGGCAGCACCGGCGGACATACGTGGACAACCGTCTTGGCGGGCATTACTGAACCGCATCGATCGCCTTCCCCAAACCCCAAAGGAAAATCCATGAACAAGACCACCATGATCGGCATCACGCTGATCGCTCTATCGGCCGCCGCGGCGCCGGCGCTCGGCCACGAAAAGCACGCTCACGAATCCTACTCGGCCGGCGAACCCGGCAATCCCAAAAAGCCCTTGCGGACGATCGAGGTCGAGATGAGCGAGATGTCATTCACGCCGTCCCGCATCGAGGTCAAGCGCGGAGAACAGATTCGTTTTGTGATTCGCAACGTCGGCAAGGAGGATCATGAATTCCTGCTTGCGACCAAGGAAGAAAATCTGAAGCACGCGGAAGTGATGAAGAAAAGCCCGCACATGGAACATGACGACCCGAACGGCGTGCGCCTCGCGCCGAAAAAATCCGCCGAGATCATCTGGAAATTCACCAAGACGGGCACATTCGAATATTCCTACCTGATCGGCGATCATCGCGAATATGGAATGATCGGTCAGGTCAATGTGAAGTGAGCCGCCATGTTTGAAATGCTATGTTTGAAACCAAGAGCAAGAAGGAGAAGACGATGAAAAATCCTCTGGGCACGATCGGTACGGCGATGTTCGCGGCAGCGCTGACGATGTCTGCGGCGTCCGCACAGAATGCGCCCGTCAGCGGCGAGGTCAAGAAGATCGACGAGAACGCCGGCAAAATCACGCTCAAGCATGGCCCGATCAGGAACCTCGGCATGGACGAGGGCATGACAATGGCCTTCCGTGTCCAGGATCCCGCCATGCTCAAACAGGTTAAAGTCGGCGACAAGGTCCAGTTTGAAGCCGAGCGCGCTGAAGCGGGTTACACCGTTACCAAACTGACGAAAGAAAACTGAAAGATCGGCAATATGCTTAGATGATCGCGGGGTAGCGAACCTCGGTCATCATGCCGGTCATCATGTGGTAGAGATTGTGGCAGTGAAACGCCCACCGGCCGGGATTGTCGGCGTCGAAGGCAATGGTGACGCTGCCCATCGGTGGCACCAGGAGGGTGTCGCGCACCGCGCCCGTGAGCAGAGCACCGTTTATCGCGACCACCTGGAAGGCGTGGCCATGGAGGTGCATCGGATGCGCCATCATCGAGTGGTTCACCATCTCAATCGCCACGCGCTGGCCCTTGGCGACCATCAGCGGCGTTACGTTGGGCCAGTATTCGCCATTCAGCGACCAGGCGTACGGTGCCATGGCGCCGGCGCAGATCACGCGGTGCGTCGCGTCGGGCGCGCGCGGCGACAGCGGAGTAACCGCTTCGAGGCGACGTTCAAGCGATAGATCGACCGGCGGTGCATTTTCTTCGGCCTCCGCGGCGAGGCGTGAGACAGACGCGCCGGACGCTGCGAGAACGATCCCCGTGCGGGCCCGCTTGCCCTCGACCTGCGCGAAGATTGGATGAGCACCATTCCCGGGAAGATCAATCAGCACGTCGAGCCGTTGGGCGATGGCGAGCGGAAAACGGGTGAGGCGCACCGGTCGAACGGGATGGCCGTCGACGGCGACGACGGTGCCGGTGAGCGCACCGAGATCGACCCAGAACTGCGTCGCGGACGCGCCGTTGATCAATCGCAGCCGGATCCGCCCGCCCGGTTCGGTGCGGATGACTTCCGGATCGGCGAGCGTGCGGTCATTGGCGAGGAATGCGTCATAGTCGATGTCGTTCAAATCCGTCGTCATGCCGGACGCCATGTTCATGGCGGCCATGCTCCCCGAGCCCATCTTCATGTTGCCCATGCCGCTCTTCGGCATCGCGCTCTGACTGCTGTTGGATTTGGTCAGTCCGGCGAGCAGCTCGTCCGGCGTTTGGAAGCTGAAATCATGCAGCATCAGCACCACCTCCTGCCGGTCGGCGTGCATATCCTCGGCGCTGCGCACGATCAGCGGCGCGGTCATCAGACTCTGTTCCTGCATGCCCTGATGGGAGTGCATCCAATACGTGCCAGCGATTGGCGCATAGTCATAGGAGTGGGTGTCACCCGCCGGGATCGGCGGCGTTTGCGGCCAGGGAAAGCCGTCCTGCGTCCAGGGCGGCAACTGGCCGTGCCAGTGGATGATGGTGGATGTGCCGGCACGATTCACGAGATCGACTTGAAAGCGCTCGCCGGGCGAGAGCGTGATGCCAGGTTTTCCGTTCGGCCCGATAAGGCCGAATACTCGCGCCGGTTTGCCGTTGACGGCGAGGGTTCTGGTGCCGGCAGTCAGGCGAAGCTTGGCGGTGCGGGGTTCGGGCGCGGCAGCAGCCCGCGCTATCGACAGGAAGGGGATCGTGCCGGCCATGGCAACGCCGGACGCAAGAATCTGCCGGCGAGTTAAGAGGGTGGGCTTTTCATTCTCTCTCACTGGCGTTTTCCCGTATGTGCAGTTCCAGATCGGCCACCTGCGGCTTACACACTCTTGAATTTAATCGGCACGATCGAATGCTTGCGCATGTAGCGTGGACATTCCGAGGATCGTTCCATGCGATTCGGATCAACCGCCTGTCAGAACGGGTCAAGGGCTAGCACGTGATGGGATTTTTCGGTCCGCCTGAATAAAGGTAGCGGCATTCGGTTCGGGAGCCGGTTTCCTCGTCCACGACTTGGGCGGGCGACACCCCTTCCTGCATGGCGCGGGCGCGATACGAGTCAGGCTCGGTCTGCTTCTGAGCATAAGCCGCCTGGGCACCGATCAACGTCGATAGCGCCATCAAAGTTATGAACATCCTTCTAACGAACGATTTCATCTTGCATCTCCATGTAACGATTTGCCATGCCTGGTGTGAATGATGTAATGGCCGAGCGCGGAACCGATCGAGTTATCTTGCCGAGCCTTGTTAGGAATTGCGGTATTCGCGATTGCGTCTGGCCTGGAAAAGCAGCGTTG
>JGI12053J15887_10001563_pt1 | contig 10752 bp, 12 predicted proteins | sample MedBloCAOM1_O3_FD_15887 | JGI IMG/M metagenome (IMG submission 15887) | reverse complement strand
CTCAAGGGAATGCCGGCGGCCGACGGCGCCTGCCGCAGCCAGCCGCCGCGCCTCCCTCAGCGTGTGATGGTCCTGTTGTAGGAGACGGTACCGCCGCGGGGGCCGGTGACGGTGCCGCTGCCGGAGCAGGTGCCGCCCGAGCAGGTGCTCGAACCCTGATGCGATACCGTGCCGCCGTAGGGCCCGGTGACGCTGCCTTGAGACGAGCAGACGCCGCCTGCGCAGGATCGCGATCCGGAAAACGTCGTGGTGCCGCGCGGGCCCGAGATCGATCCGCTGCGCGAACCGGCATTGGCATCGGCAACAGTTACCGCAGACGCGGCACCGATGATCGCAGCGATGGCGAGAAGCTTCTTCATGGTATGGCTCTCCTTTTGTAACGGCGGCGCTCGCCGTGAGCCCGGCCGTGTCGAGAACCTGACCGCTTAACGTCAGCGCAATTTCAACGGCGCAAGACGTTTGTTGGTAATTTGTCGACGCAACGTAACAGTTTGTAACAAGACAGCGGCTTGACTTGCCGCCGCCTTTCGATTGTCCGACATTGACGACATGACGACGCCAAAGCCGACAATTCTGATTGTGGAAGACGACCCCGAAATCAGGCGGCTGGTCGACGATTTTCTGGTTCACGAGGGATACGACGTCGAGACTGCTGAGGACGCCAACGCAATGGACATCGTCTTGCAGCGCCTGCGGCCCGATCTCATCATTCTCGATCTGATGCTTCCGGGCGAGGACGGTCTTGCGATCTGCCGCCGGCTCAGGACCAGCGACCCGATTCCCATCCTGATGCTGACAGCCAAGAGCGACGAAATCGATCGCGTGGTCGGCCTCGAGATGGGCGCCGACGACTATCTCGTCAAACCCTTCAGTTCGCGCGAATTGCTGGCCCGCGCCCGCGCCATCATGCGCCGGACACAGCCGACGGCGCCGCAGGTGCAGAACCGCCGCTACCGCTTCGACGCCTTCGTCATCGATATCGACGCCCGCGGATTGAGCGTCGGCGAGAACAACACGATCGCCCTGACAAGCGGCGAATTTGAACTGCTGGTCTGTTTTGTCCAGCGGCCGCGCCGGGTGCTGACACGGGACCAAATTCTCGACTGGACGCGCGGACGATCCGCGGATCCCTTCGACCGCACCGTCGATATGCTGATCTCGCGGTTACGCAAGAAGCTGGATGGTGCGAGTCCCGGCTCCAACCTGATCAACACCGTGCGCAACGGCGGTTATCTGTTCACCGCCCATGTGAGCCCGCTGACATGATCCTGCGCATGACATTCGCGGCGCGGATCGGACTGATCGTCGTGGTCGGACTTGTCATGGCATGGACCTCCGCCATCGCGTTGCAGTACATCGCGCGGGCTCATACCACTGAGAGCAATACCCTGGCCGTTCCCGGCCATATCGCGGCCCTTGTTGAACTGATCGAGCGCACGCCCAGCGCGGAGCGAGCGCTGGTGCTTCGGGTGGCGAGTTCGGAAACCTTCGCGGCGCGAATTGATGCCGGCGCGACCGTTGGGGCGACCGCGCAGCGTATCCTGCCGCGCCTTAACGAGCAGGCGATCGAGTCGTCGCTGCAGGCGCTCGGCGGACGCCCTGTCAGCGTCAATTTCGCTGATACAGGCGAGCGCAGACGATTGTTCTCGCGCCTTGTTCCGGCAATGATCGACGTACGGGTCGGTCTTCGGACCGGAGACACGCTTGTCGTCGAAACCGGAAATCCATTGCTGCTGGGTCCACTTGGTCTGCCGGTCGGATTTGGCGCCGGCATTTTCGGTACCTTGATCGCCTTGCTCGCGCTCCTCGTCATGCACCGCGAGACCAAGCCGCTGGCGCGCCTCGCCGAGGCGGTCGATCGCGTCGATCTATCGCTTGATCCCGTAGCTTTGCCAGAAGCCAAACGCAGCGCGCCGGAAATCCGGGCGCTGATCGATGCATTCAATCGTTTGCAAAGCCGGCTCGGGGAGCTGCTGCGCTCCCGCATGGTGATGTTGGGCGGAATTTCCCATGATGTGCGAACCTACGCGACAAGGCTTCGGCTGCGCGCCGAAAAGATCAACGACGAGGCGGAGCGCGACCGCGCTATCGCCGACATCAACGATATGATTCTCTTGCTCGACGATGCGCTGTTGGCAAGCCGGGCCGGCGCCGGCGAGTTGGCCGAAGAGATGGTCGAGATCGACGACCTTATCCGGGCGGAAGTCGCCGACCGGCGATCAGGCGGCGCGCGCATCGATTATCGACCGGGTCGCTGGAAACAGGTCCCAATCGTTCTCGGCGATCGTCTTGCACTCAGACGCGTGGTGGCCAATCTGGCGGACAATGCCATCAAATACGGCGGTAACGCGCATCTTCGCAGTGTGATCGTCGGCAACGACATCCTGCTGACGGTCGACGACGAAGGCACAGGTATCCCGCCCGAGCAGCGGCAGGCCATGCTCGAGCCGTTCAGTCGGCTGGAGACATCGCGCAACCGCGGAACCGGCGGCGCCGGATTGGGGCTCGCGATCGCCCGCGGCCTGATCGAAGCCCACGGCGGCAGCCTGTCGATAGAGCAAGCCCCATCGGGAGGCGCCAGAATCTCGGTCCGGCTTCCGCTGTTTCAATCGAACTGACGTTGCGGATGCAGCGGGCGCCAACGCTGGCCTTCACCGTCGGCTTCCTCGCACAGGCCGTGCTGGCGCTGGCGATTTTCAAGGTGGTTTGACGCGCTCAGGCAGTCGCCGTCATTGCGAGGAGCAAAGCGACGAAGCAATCCAGCCTTCCTTTGTGGCTGTGGATTGCTTCGCTTGCGCTCGCAATGACGAATTCGGTTGTCGCCCTCACGGAAACAGCGCGATCTGCTCGAGCCCGGTGGTCTCGGGAAGCCCGAGCATCAGGTTCATGTTCTGGATCGCCTGCCCCGCCGAGCCCTTCACCAGATTGTCGAGCACCGAAATGACGATAGCGCGGTTCTTGATGCGGTCGGCGAAGACGCCGATCTGCACATAGTTCGAGCCGCGCACGTTCTGCGTCTGCGGCAGGATGCCCTTTTTCGCGACACGGACGAACGGCTCGCCTTCGTAAGCCTCAGTCAGTGCGGCGCGCAAGTCGTCCGCGGTCGCACCGTTGAGTTTGACGTAAGACGTGCAGAGCTCGCCCCGGCTCATCGGAATGAGGTGCGGCGTGAAGTTGACGGTCACTTTGGTTCCTGACGCGATGCCGATCTCCTGATCGATCTCCGGCGAGTGCCGATGCGCTGCCACCGAATAGGGCGAAAGCCCCTCTCCTGCTTCGCTGAACAGCGTGTTCTGCTTGAGACCGCGGCCCGAGCCGGTAACGCCTGATTTCGCGTCAATGACGATGTCGTCCACGTCGATCAGCTTCGCCTTCGCGAGCGGGACCAGCGCAAGCAGCGCAGCCGTCGGATAGCAGCCGGGACAGGCAACAAGCCGCGCCGCGGCGATATCATCGCGATAGAACTCGGTAAGGCCATAAACGGCTTCACCTTGAAGTTTCGGCGCTCGGTGCTCGTGGCCGTACCATTGCGCATACACGCTCATGTCGCGAAGCCGGAAATCCGCCGACATGTCGAGGATTTTGATGGCCGGATTGGCCGCCATGACGGCCGCAGTGATCTCCTGCGTCGTGCCATGCGGCAGCCCGCAGAACACCGCATCGAGTTTGGTCCAGTCGACCTTTTCCCATTCCACCAACCGCGGCAGGTCCAGCATGAACAAATGAGAAAACACCTCGTCCATCGCCTTGCCGGCATGGGTGTTGGCGGTGAGCGCTGATATCTCGGCATTCGGATGCCGCGCCAGCAGGCGTACGGCGTCAGCGCCGGTGTACCCGGACGCGCCGAGAATGCCGATCTTCTTTTTCGTGCTCATCACGTCGCTCCTTCTGGTGTCGTCTTGGCATTCAATTGTGTCGTCTCGGCTGCGAACAGTTGTGGACGCAGCGCACGCATCTCGCCCGCCACGACTTGCGCGGCGGCCTCCGATTGCCGCGCCAGCGCGCCTGCAATCGCGACATGATCGACATCGGATTTATGCTGGTTGAGCTTGAAGCTGCCCTCGATCTCCTCGATCGTCATCACCAGACCCACGATCGCCTTTTTCATCGCATCCAGACGTCCGGCCGTCATCTTCGATGACAACCAGGGCGGTTTCGGCGTGAGCCAGTTTTCAAATTTGGCGCTGAGCGCGTCGAGATGCGAACCGAGTTCGCTGTCAGGCAATTGCCTGACAGGACCCGTGAGATGCACGGCCTGATAAAGCCAGGTCGGCACCTGATCGGGAGATGCGTACCAGTCAGGCGAGACGTAGGCATCCGCGCCGTTCACGGCCATCAGCCAGGATGACGTCCCGTCCGCAAGTTTCGCCAGCGGATTGTGACGCGCGACGTGAAACGCCGCGTGCGGCGTGCCGTCATCGGCATAGGCAAGATAAAATGGCAGCGACGATGCGATCGGTCTGGTGCCATCCCAAGCGCAGATCGTGCCGAAGCCGCGTGCTTCCGCAAAGGCAAGGCTCGCGGCGCGGTCGGACTTGAACATGGGAGGCGTATACATTTCAAACTCCTGCTTGACGTAGGAGCCGCCAGATCAGACCGCGTTTTTGGTGAAGGGAGAGGCCGCGGAGTGGATCCGGCGGCAGAGGCTGATATCTTAAACGCAGACGTCCGCCCATACCGCAAAGGTACGGCGGCGGCGAGCGATGAGGATGGTCGCAGCGTTGATCATGGGCGCGGCTATAAGGCCACGCCCGGCTTTCGTCAAGCTGTAGCAACGTCATTCCGGGCGCGCGAAGCGCGAACCCGGAATCCAAGGATTGCCGGATGTGCAATTGCACATCTGAGGTTCGACGCGGAGCCTGTCATCGGGCCGGCCATAGGCCGGACCCGTTGGCGTCGCCGCGGAATGACGAAATAGTCTAGATCGTCGGATTCCACGGCACGGGCACCACCCGGTAGCCGTTGCCGTCCTTTTCGATATTGGCGAGCCCGGGGAACGGATAGTGGAAGCCCTGCAGCTGCAGCTTCTCGGCAACCACCATGTCGTAGACCCGGCGGCGGGTCTTCTCCGCCATATCGCCGTCCTGGTCGAAGAACGCATGCCAACCCGGATTGGTCGCGAACGGATTCGGATTGTTGGTCACATCCGACTGGATGAACACTCTGTCAGAACTAGATGACAGCACATAGGAAGTGTGGCCTGGCGAATGACCGGCGGTCTCGACCGTCAGCAGACCCGGCGCGACCTCCTTGCCCCACTCATACGGCGTAACCTTCTTCTTCAGAGCCGCCTCGAAGATGTTGCGGTTGTTCTTGAACAGGCCCGTCATCCGCGCACCTGAAGCGCGGCTCATCTCGCCGTCGTCCATCCAGAATTTCCACTCAGTGGCCGGCACCAGAATTTCAGCGTTCGGAAACGCCGGCGTGCCGTCGGCCGCCAGCAAGCCGTTCACGTGATCACCGTGGAAATGCGAAATCACTACCATGTCGATGTCCTTGGGGTCGAAGCCCGCTGCGGCCATGTTGGCGGTGAATAGTCCGTTCGCGCCCTTGCTGTTGACGTTTGCCACCGGGCCATTGCCGGTGTCGATGACGACGAGCTTGCCGCCGGTGTTGATCACCAGCGGTCCGTAATAGATCGTGAAAATGTCACGCGGCAGAAACGCCTTCTCAAGCGCCGCGTTAACCTCGTCCTTCTTCGCATTGGTGATGAAGGAGTCCTCCAGCTTGAAAACATTCTTGCCGTCGGACACCACGGTGACCTGGATGTCGCCGACCTTGTAGCGATAGAAACTCGGCGCCTGTTGGTCCGTCGCGGGGGCGGCGGCCCTCACTGGCATCGATGGTAAAAGAGGTGTGGCCGCGATCGCTGCGGCCCCGGCAAGCGCGTGACGTCGTGTCAGTTCCATGGTGAGTCCTCCCTGTGAGCGAAGCCTTCCGTGCGGGATTCCCCGCTTCTTGGCCTTTTGTCGCGTCCACTCTCATACCAGCGTTTGGTCCGCAATGCGATCATCTCGCCGCAGTTGCAACGCAAGGTATTCGGAAGTTAACAGCGCTCCTCGTGGCTTGTTCCGGATTAGTTGGCGTCAGACGGCGCGCCACAGCCATTCGAGGATCTGCGCGATCACGTCACCGAACAGCAGCAATGCCGCCGACCAGACCAGCGCAGATACGAAATTGGCGATTTGAAAGCGCCAGTAGGACATCTCGAATATCCCGGCAACGAGCGGCACCGAGGCGCGCAGCGGACCGAAAAACCGCCCAATGAAAATGCTCGGCACGCCCCAGTTTTTCACGAAGGCCTCACCGCGCGGGAGGATCTCCGGATAACGCGACAGCGGCCACATCTGCGCGACCTGTTCCTTGTACCTGAAGCCGAACCAATAGGAGACCCAGTCGCCGAGGGCGGCGCCGATCCCGCCGGCGATCCAGACCGGCCAGAAGCTGATGCCGCTCACGCCGATCAACGCGCCGATTGCGACCAGCGCGCCCCAGGCCGGGACCAGCAGCGATATGAAGGCAAGCGATTCGCCGAACGCCAATACCAGAACGATCGGGGCGGCCCAGGCCTGATGATCGCGCACGAAGTCGGCCATGGCGCGCGCAAAATCTTCCATGTTTCGAACGCCTCCTTCGGCCATCAGCCTATCTGAGCAAGGCGTTGAAGCTTTCTACAGTTTCAATGCCTAAGAACAGGTAAGCTGGCCCCTTCCGTGACATCAAGTCACAAAGACGGGGACAGCGCGTGAGTCCGGCTCTCCGAATGGCTTTGTCGTGGCGATGGCGCTGTTCGCGGTGATCGCGTTCCGTACCTCGCGGGCCTGAACCGTCGGCGTTGGTCAGCTCTGTGGCGGAGGCCGTTTTGGCGGTCGCGGCCTTGCCGTGCGAGGCGATGCCGATCCGCGCGGTTGCAGGGTAACGATAACCGGATTCGGCTTGTGGTCCTGCGCCGCGCCTGTGGCTGCATCCACACCCATGCCAACCAAGCCACCGAGCAAAATGTTGCCGGCGAATCCCGCGGCGCCTGAGCCGGGAATCTCCTTGGTGAGAGGGATGACCTGCTGCTCATAGCCCTGCTTGTTGATCGTGACCGTGATGTCAGCGTTGCGCTTGGCTTAGACCACGCAAGGGGTCACACACGCTGTTGGAATGTCGAGGCCGGATATATCGGCGGTCGCGCCTGGCGGCGCGCTCGAAATGGAAATGTTTTCGGTCGTTCCGCGCGTCACCGACGCACAGCCGAGACACGGCATTACAGTTGCCACGGCCAACGCCAGCCTGATCATTGGAATCTTTCCCCTGCCCGTCCAAATCTTCACGCAACCTCAGCATGAAAGCAAGAGGATGCTCGCGAGCACGTTGGGGATTGTGAATGGTGCGCCGCCTCGGGCTGAATTGCGGCGTGAGCGCAAAGCGCTCCTGCCCGCCGTCACTTTTTAAGCTCATCCGTGGCATAGTCAGGGAAATCGATTCGCTGCGCCCTGAGCGCGCGCAACACATGAAAACCCATGCCCAAGCCATTGAAAGACATCGTGAAATCAAAAGCAACGAACGACCTGTTCGCGGCCTCGGAGCCCAAGAGCCGCGCCCCGCTCAAAGCCGCTCCGCGCGCTGCAAGCGCCGAAGCCGGCTACACCGCCAGGGATATCGAGGTGCTCGAAGGGCTCGAACCGGTACGCCGCCGACCCGGCATGTATATCGGCGGCACCGACGAGAAGGCGCTGCATCATCTGTTCGCCGAGGTCATCGACAATGCCATGGACGAGGCATTGGCCGGACACGCTTCCTTCATCGAGGTGGAATTGAGCGCCGACGGATTTCTCACCGTCACCGACAATGGCCGTGGTATTCCGGTCGATCCGCATCCGAAATTTCCGAAGAAATCCGCGCTTGAAGTCATCATGTGCACGCTGCATTCGGGCGGAAAATTCGATTCCAAGGTCTACGAGACCTCCGGCGGCCTGCACGGTGTTGGCGTATCCGTGGTGAACGCCCTGTCCTCGCGGCTCGAGGTCGAAGTCGCGCGCAGCCAAAAGCTCTATCGCATGGCGTTCGAGCGCGGCCATCCCAAGGGCAAGCTCGAAGACCTCGGCAAGATCAACAACCGCCGCGGTACGCGTATCAAGTTCAAGCCTGATACGGACATCTTCGGCGCCAAGGCCACCTTCAAGCCGCAGCGTCTGTTCAAGATGGCGCGCTCCAAGGCCTATTTGTTCGGCGGCGTCGAGATCCGCTGGCGCTGCGACCCGGCCCTGCTGAAGGGCACTGACGATGTGCCCGCCGAGGACACGTTTCATTTCGTTGGCGGATTGAAAGATTATCTCGGTGCGGCTGTTCATGCCGACACGCTGGTGCATCCGGATATCTTCTCGGGCAAATCCGGACGGGTCGGCGCCCACGGCGCCTGTGAATGGGCTGTGGCCTGGACCGCCGACGCCGACGGCTTTATGTCCTCCTATTGCAACACCGTGCCGACCCAGGATGGCGGCACCCACGAGTCGGGCATGCGCAGCGCGCTGCTGCGCGGGTTGAAGGATCACGCTGAGCGCGTCGGCCAGGGCAAGCGCGCCGCCAGCATCGTCTCGGAAGACGTCATGGTGGGCGCCGCCGTGATGCTGTCGGTATTCGTGCGCGAGCCGGAATTCCAGGGCCAGACCAAGGATCGCCTCGCCACCGCCGAAGCGCAGCGCATTGTCGAGCAGGCGATCAAGGACCCGTTCGATCATTGGCTGTCGGGCAATCCGGTGCAGGCCAACAAGCTGCTGGAGTTCGTGGTCGAGCGCGCCGACGAGCGGCTGCGCCGCCGCGCCGAAAAGGAAATCTCGCGCAAAACCGCGGTGCGCAAATTGCGTCTTCCCGGCAAGCTCGCCGACTGCACCAACACCGCCTCGGAAGGCTCCGAGCTGTTCATCGTCGAGGGCGACTCGGCCGGCGGCAGCGCCAAACAGGCGCGCGACCGCAAGACGCAGGCGATCCTGCCTTTGCGTGGCAAGATCCTCAACGTCGCCTCCGCCACCAAGGACAAGCTCACCGCCAACGCGCAGCTCGCCGATCTGATGCAGGCGATCGGCTGCGGCACCGGCGCGCATTACCGCGGCGAGGATCTGCGCTACGCCCGCATCATCATCATGACCGACGCCGACGTTGACGGCGCGCATATCGCGTCATTGCTGATCACGTTTTTCTACCGACAGATGCCGCGGCTGATCGATGAGGGCCACCTTTATCTCGCGGTGCCGCCGCTGTACCGCCTCACCCACGGCAGCAAAACGATCTACGCCCGCGACGATGCCCACAAGGACGCGTTGCTGAAGAGCGAATTCAACGCCAACGCCAAGGTCGATGTCGGCCGCTTCAAAGGCCTCGGCGAAATGATGCCGGCGCAGTTGAAGGAAACCACCATGGACCCGGCCAAGCGCACCATGCTGCGTGTGGTGCTTTTGGCCGACGACCGCGAAGGCACCGCCGATTCGGTCGAGCGCCTGATGGGCAGCAAGGCCGAGGCGCGCTTTGCCTTCATTTCCGACAAGGCGGAATTCGCCAGCGAGGATTTGCTGGACGTGTGAGGGCAGGACGCAAGCCCTTACCGTCATTGCGAGCGCCAGCGAAGCAATCCAACTCGCAGCGCTGCAGGAGCTGGACTGCTTCAATGACGGGAAGAGCGCAAGCTCTAGGCTGCGTCGGCGGGCCTCACCCGCCTGTTGATGTCTGCACCCTTCTCGCGTTCGATCACGGCAATATCGTATTGGCTTTGCAAGTCGAGCCAGAACTGCGCATTGTTGCCAAAATATCGGCCAAGCCGCACTGCCGTATCGGCGGTGATCGAGCGCCGTCCATTGAGAATGTCGGTGATGCGTCCTGACGGCACGCCGAGATCGAGCGCCAAACGGTTGGCGCTGAGCTTGCGGGAGCCGAGTTCGCGTTTCAGAAGCCGGCCCGGATGTATTGCGGGAGCCATGTCCTACCCCTTGTGATAGTCGACGATCTCGACGTCGAACGCATCGCCTTTGCGGAACTCAAAGCAGATGCGCCAGCGGTCGTTGACCGTCATGGCCCATTGCTTTTTCCGTGCGCCCTTCAATTTGTGCAATCCAACGCTCCGCAATGGACTGAGATCCTGAAGACTTTTGGCGACGTTCAGCGCCAGCAGCAAATCCATTGCGGCATCGACGCCGAGGCCGCGGAATTGGTTTGGCGGATCGCCCTCCCACAACTTGCGGGTTGTAGCGTTTCGCCAAGACCGGATCATGGCATAATCATACTACGCAGAACGGTGCAGAACAATCGACCTGACCTCTCGTCCTGCAATTTGATGGGCGTGACGCCGCCGGACCCGCCAGGTAGTAAAGGCTTAGGCGAAATGATGCCGGCGCAGCTGAAGGAAACCACCATGGATCCGGCCAAGCGCAGCATGCTGCGCTTTGTGCTTTTGGCCGACGACCGCGAAGGCACCGCCGATTCGGTCGAACGCCTGATGGGCAGCAAGGGGGAGGCGCGCTTTGCCTTCATTTTCCGACAAGGCGGAATTCGCCAGCGAGGATTTGCTGGACGTGTGAGAGAGCAGCGACGGTTGCGACAGCGGTATGCGTGCAATTCCGCTACAAGAAGCTGATTTGACGGCATTATTAGCGCTGATGGGGACTTCATCCCCCGGATATCCCCGATCGTTTTCCGGCTTGTGTGCCCCTTGAGCGCATCTGGCTATAGTTCTCGTAATGGGTTTTGGGAATCGGTGCCTTTGCCCCCCTGTCA
>JGI12053J15887_10001562_pt1 | contig 10754 bp, 11 predicted proteins | sample MedBloCAOM1_O3_FD_15887 | JGI IMG/M metagenome (IMG submission 15887) | reverse complement strand
ATCGTGACCAGCGAAATATCGGCGGATGGATCGCCGGCAACCCGCATCGCCTGCGCTTCGCGCGATTTCTCCAGCAGGGTGCGCATCTCCCGAGCATTGGCCCAGTCGTCCGCCTTCGAGCGGCCTTCGATCCACGGCCGCAGCTTGGCCTCGATGCCGTCGGGCAGCGCGAACTGTTGCCGGGCGGCCATGCGGCGGAAGATTTCGCACAGCTCGTTGGCGTCGTAGGAAGGAAAATCGACGGTCTTGCTGAAGCGGCTGCCCAGGCCCGGATTGCTGTCGATGAAGCGCCGCATTTCATTGCGGTAGCCGGCGACGATCACGACGATGCGGTCACGATTGTCTTCCATGAACTTCAACAGCGTATCGATCGCTTCCTTGCCGAAGTCGGGACCGCCGCCACCGGTCGAGGCGGCGAGGCTATAAGCCTCGTCGATGAACAGGACGCCGTCGAGCGCCTCGCGGCATTTGTCGAGGGTTTTTAGTGCGGTGTGTCCGACATATCCCGCCACCAGGCCGGCGCGGTCGGTCTCGACGACATGCCCTTTGCGAAGCACCTTGAGCCCGCGATAGATTTCACCGACCAGGCGCGCGACTTCGGTCTTGCCGACGCCGGGCGGTCCGGTGAACACCATATGCTGGCTGAGTGCGGAGACGTCGAGACCCTGATCCCGGCGCTTCTGCTCAAGCTGCATGCGCGCAACCAGCCCCTTCACTTCGTGTTTGACCGGGGCAAGCCCGACCATGGCGTCGAGCTTGGCAAATGCCATCTCCATCGGAGAGGCTTCCGCCTGCTGGTCGGCGTCGACAATGACGATGGAGCGGACCAGATCGGGCGAGTTCAGCGGCGGCCGATCGTGCTGCTCGACCAGCCGCATGGCGACAAACGTCATGCTCACGCCTGCGGCGAGAATAAATACGATTGTCAGCGCGGTGATCATCATGTCCGGTCAACCACGCCCTGTTGCCTTCACCAGATCGGCAATTTCGAGTCGCGAAAGGTCGGCGGACGGATCCATCGAGATGCGCATTGCCTGCGCCTCGCGCGCCTTTTCCAGCAATGTACGTATCTCTCTCGCATTGGCCCAGTCGTCGGCGCGCGATCGTTCCGTGATCCACGGCTTGATTCTGGCCTCGAAGCCATCCGGCAACGTGAAATGCTGCCGCGCCGCCATGCGGCGGAGGATTTCACACATCTCGTCCGCGCTGTAGCGGGGAAAATCGATCGTCTTGGTAAAGCGCCCGGCAAGGCCGGGATTGGTGTCGATGAAGCGGCGCATTTCGTTGGGGTAGCCCGCCACGATCACCATGATGCGGTCGCGGTGGTCTTCCATGAATTTCAACAGCGCGTCGATCGCCTCCCGGCCGAAGTCTCCGCCCGATCCGGGCGTGCCGGCAAGCGTATAGGCTTCGTCGATGAAGAGAATNCCATCCANNGCCTCGTTGCACTTCTCCAGCATCTTGGGCGCCGTNTGCCCGATATANCCCGCGACGACGTCGGAGCGCTGAACCTCGACCAGATGTCCGACGCGCAATGCNCGCAGCGAACGATAGANGTCGCCGAGCGCGCGCGCGACCTCGGTCTTGCCGACGCCCGGAGGTCCGGTGAACACCATGTGCAGGCTCAACGGCGCCGTGGAAAGGCCCTGCGCGCGCCGCTTTTGCTCCACCTGCAGCCGGGCAATCAGGCCGTTGACCTCCCGCTTGACCGGCGCGAGCCCCACCATGGCCTCGAGATCTTCAATGGCCTTGTTGGGCGGGGTATCGGGAATCTGCCGCACGGGATTGAACAGCATCTTGATGGCGCCGGAGAAGCCCCCGCTCCGGGTCGGCTGCAGTGCCCCCGTTCGCGCATAAGCGGAAGCGACTGATGTCACCAACAGTCCAACGCTGGCGAGCACGAAGACGATTGCGGCGCCGCTTAGAATGGACTGGGTCGAAGGCTGGAGCCCCTTGATCAATCCTGCCGGCCCCGATTGCGGATTGAGGATCCAGGCGGTGATGATTGTGGCCGCGACTCCGCCGATGATAATCGCGACGATCTGCTGGTCCTTGAAGAGGTTTTTCATCGTGCGCCTTCCGCTAACAAGGGCTCACGGCACGCCACACCACGGGGATGCTTTGGGCGCCGGGAAGCTCTGTGAGAGTCCTTGTCGGGGCAAGCCCGAGGATTGCGCCGTTGGCAGTGCCTTCGATGACAAGGGTACCGGCGCCGGAGCCGTAAGGCGCAGGGTAGGGTACCGCGATCCGCTGCGTGGTCTCGGTAACCGCGAAGTAGGGCGAGACGTAGCTGCCCGACCGGATTCGAATCGTGCTGCCGATTGGCGCTGCTCCCCTGGAAATCATCACGGAGACCAGCGGAATTTTGCAACGCTGTGCGTCATCGACCAGCGCTCCCGCTGCCGATGGCGTCAAGGTAGTCGCAGCCGCGCTGATGTCGCGTTGATCTACAAATGAAACCGTCGGCTGCGCCGGATTGCCGGCGGGAATGCCGAAATCGGCCTTCACCGCCACCAGTCCGATGGCAGCGACGATGAGCAGGCCGCCAACCGCAGCGACGATGGCCGGGCGCCGCGACTTGACGCTGGCTCCGGATTTACCCGGAGTCGGTGCATTAACCTTCGGCGTCTGCGCTGACTCGGACATCGCCCCCTGCCTCTACCTAGCAGCCCATTGAGCCGTGGATAGCTTATCCAAGCGGCAATAGGGCGCAAAGATATTCCACCGGCAAACGTACCAAAAAGCCGATCAACGCACTGTGACACAGCGCACAGTTACCGGCGTCTGCGATTGGCACGAGCGGATCGTCGATCTGATCAGCGGTCTCGGTTTGACGGCTCGGCTGGGCTAAGGTCGACGAGGAGGAAGCAGCAGTCGCGGGACATCCGCACAGGATCAGGCTCGCCGTCACGATGATCGGAACAATCGTCCTCATAGCCCTCAAACCCTACCTGTCGCGTTGCCGGCGCCTCAGGTCGTTGATGAAGGAAATCGTCTCGCTGTCCCTGGCATCGATTCGCAGCGCAGCCTCAAAATCCGCCATGGCATTGTCGAACTGGTTCAGGAAATGGTAGGCGCGACCCCTCATGCGATAGTCGTAGATGGCGTTGGGGTCGATAGAAATGGCTTTGGTGAAATCGGTGATCGCGGCCTGATACTGGCCGACTTCGAGATAGGCATGTCCGCGTAGCTCGTACCCCATTCGATCATCGGGCGCGAGCTCGATCACCTTGAGCGCGTCGTCGTACACGGCGCGCCAGTTGGAGCGGTCTTCATTGAGGAACGCACGATTCTCGTAGGCCAATGTCAGCTTCGGATCGCGTTCGATGGCCGTGGCCAGGGCAACCAGCGCCTCGTTGGGCCGCTTCAGGTTGCGAAGCGCAACTCCGCGATTGAGGTAGCCGAGGGCGTAGTCGGACTTGAGCAGGATGGCCTGATCAAAATCCTGCATGGCCCGCTCGTTATTGCCAACGTCCATCCATAAAATTCCCCTCTCGTTGTAGAAGTCAGGGACGCCAGAGGCGTTCGCGATTGCCCGATCGTAATCGTTCATCGCCGGTTGATACTGCTTGGTAGAATAGTACGCCCACCCACGATGGTAGTAGGCGTAAGCGAGGTTGCTTCCCCTGAGGGTTCCGGATGCCAGCAGCGTCGTGCAGGCCTGAATGTTTTGCGCAAAATCCCCTGACGTACAGGGCGCCAGGACATCGACCGGCTGCTCGGCCAGCGGCGGTGCGACGGGTTCTTTTACCGGCGCAGGGGGATATTTCCGGGTTTCAACCATTGGCCTCGCCCAGGGCAAGAAACCCTGACCACCCTGACCGGCGGGATGAAACAGCCACAGCGACACGAACAAGAGCATGCCGACCGCTTGCGGCCATATGATCCAGGCGATGCGATACCAGCGATCGTCATACCAGAGCTTGCCGTGCGCCGAGAGCCACGATCCGGTATTCGCACTGTTCGCGCTCATAGGGCTGGCTCTCCCGAGCAGACCTGAAGGGTGAGGCGGCTGTTCATCGCGCCTTCGCAAGCCCAATGAGTGGTTTCAGCCGTAACGATAAATTGGCCCCCCGATCATTCAATCTCTTCCGGCCCCCTGGCGTGGCGACTCCCTCGATCGGGTTGCCCCTTGGCTTTCTCATGGCGCGCAGTGCCCCAATAGCGGTTACGACTTGTCAAATACCTAAGGCCCAATTCATAATCGCCGCCTCGGAGCTCTCTTTGCGTGCGCCAAGTCACATATTGACGGGCCATTCCCCGCTAATGTGATGGCGTTATCCGATCAAGGGGGATCGTCATGCAGGAACCCACTTCACAGGGTCAGGGTCAGCCCCGCAGGATTTCGCCCGTCCTGGCCGGTCTCGGCACGGCTCTCGTGGCTTCCGCCGTTACCCTCGTGATCATGATGAGCAGCCCTTCGCCGGTGGCCGTATCGGATCAGGCGGCGGCGACCGCAACGACGCAATGCCAGATGGTCCCGCGCAAGCTGCTGGTCTCGACCACGACCGGTAGCGGCACGGTTCGGTTACGCGCAGGCAGTTATCTTTCGCCGCCCATCGTGCTCAGCACCCGGCCGCAGGCGGTGGTGTTTCCGCTTCCCCGCCCTGAAACGACCCCAGTGGAGGAAGTGATCTCGATCGAAGGCAACGCCAACGATGTCGTAATCACCAGCGACTTGAATCCCGTGCCAAGAGTGTTCGATGTGGTCGGGGTGGCAGCGTTCAATGTGACATGGAAGCCGATGAAGACCTGCTAAGGCGGGTGTTGGTGCGGTTGGCGCGGCGGCCACGATCTTTCTCCGGTTCGTCCCAAAAATGCGCCAAGCTCTGACGTTTTTGGCCACAATCGAAAACGACCATGCGGGCATGAAAACCTTGGCCGTTATTTCGATTCTGGCACTGCTCGCGATTTCCGGGGCAGCCTACACAGACCAGCTTCTGACAAGCGATCAGCAGACCGCGCAAAGCGTGAATTGAAAGCGCTTTTTGAATTTGCTTTTGGGGGGCGACAGCGATGCTTTCGGTGGATCAAATTCTCAGACTGATTAGCCTGCCAGCTGTGGTTGCGGCATTCCTTATCGCATCGCAGGTTTCAGGAGCGGGGATTTTTCACCCCGCGCAAGCGCAAATGGCCAGCGAGTAGCCCGCTGCCATACTTCGCCTGACCGTTCACGGACTGAGGTATTTGCAAACCCTCGAACGCGACAGCTAAGCAACATGTCAGCATGCGCGTGGCGGCCGGGGCCGCTAGCGCTTTTGGGCGTCGCGCTGTTTTCGCAGCGAATTCCGCCGCGTTATCCGGGCTAGCGCTGCGCGAACGGCCTCTGCCCTGGTGCGCTGCTTTTTCTGTGGCGCCGGCGTTTTGGCCTCTCCCTTGCTGCCCGGCATCATCGGCAGCGTTTGCGTTGGCGTCGTCGGACCGTGCTCAACGGGCTGCATTCCCATCGGGCCGGTGCTGTCGGAAGGCGGCTGCTGGTTGGGCATGACGGTCAACGCGCCACCGTCATTTTCGTTCGAAGATGATATCGGGCAAGTTTCGTCTGGAAGTTGTATCGAGCGCGTCCCGACGTCTTGAACCGGTCCCTAACAGCGGTCTGCCGAAACTATGTTTCCGTCGTCATTTATATGCTTTTCGTTCAGAACATGTTCATGCGCGCTCGGCCAGATTGGTCGGCAGGGATCGTGATACGCCCCGCGGGCTGCGTTGAGAGCCGGTGTGCATGGCAGAGCCGGCGGTTCTTGACGAATTCGGATTCCAGTCTGCAGCTTTGCTGGATTGGCAACATCGATGAGTGAACCAGAAAAGCCGAAAAGATATCGCCGCCGCCGGCCGGCCGCCTCACTGCGGTGTGCGGCATTGGTCATGGTCGCCGGAATCCTCGGCGTAATTACCTCCGATGCCGCGGAGTTGAACCCGCGCGACATGGTCCTGCTCGATCGGCTGACATGGGGAATAAATGCGTCAAGTGCGGCACATCTGCAGGCGGTCGGCACGGAGCGCTGGCTCGGCGAACAATTGCATCCGGCTGCCGCCACGGTGTTGCCTGAGGCTGTTCGAACGCAAATCGAGGCCATGCCTGACGTCCACAAGTTTCCGTTCGATATTGCGGTATCGTTCGACCAGCAGGCGAAGTCCGCCAATCAGGTCGCCGATCCGGACCAGCGAAGGGCCGCGCAGCAGGTTTTTCAGCAGGCCATGAACGAGCGGGCGAAACAGGCCGCGGCGCGCAGCATCCTGCGCGCACTCTATGCGCCGGATCAGTTGCGCGAACGCATGACCTGGTTCTGGTTCAACCATTTCAACGTGCATCAATACAAGGCGAACATTCGCATCCTGGTCGGCGATTACGAAGACCGGGCGATCAGGCCTTATGCGCTCGGCAAGTTCCGCGATCTCCTGGTCGCCACCCTGCATCACCCGGCGATGCTGCGTTACCTCGATAATGCCGACAACGCCGTTGGCCATCTGAACGAGAACTACGCGCGCGAGATCATGGAATTGCACACCATGGGCGTCGGCTCCGGTTACGCGCAATCGGATGTCGAGGCTTTGGCGCGCATTTTGACGGGTCTTGGAATTGATTTGAAACCGGAAGATCCCAAGCTCAAACCCGAGCTGCAATCGCAGCTCATGCGCGAGGGCGCTTTTGAATTCAATCCTGCCCGGCATGACTATGGCGACAAGACTTTCCTCGGCCATGCCATCAAGGGCCGGGGTTTAGCCGAAGTGGACGAAGCGATCGATATCCTTGTCCGCCATCCGGCGACAGCGAGCCATCTTTCCCGGCAGATCGCGACCTATTTTGTATCGGACAATCCGCCGGAATCCCTGGTGCAGCAGATGGCGCAAACCTTCAAGGCAACCGGTGGCGACATCGCGGCGGTGCTTTCGACGATGGTTCATGCACCGGAATTTATCGCCTCGCTGAAACCCGGCGTAAAATTCAAGGATCCCGTTCAATATGCGCTGTCGGCCGTCCGCCTCGCCTACGACGACAAGGTGATTCTGAACACGGTACCGATCCAGAGCTGGTTGAACCGCCTGAGTGAAGGATTGTTCAATCACGATACGCCGGATGGCTATGCGATGACCTCGGCGTCCTGGAACGGGCCGGGACAAATGATGCTGCGCTTCGAGATCGCGCGGCAAATCGGTTCGGGCTCTTCGGGCTTGTTCAAGCCGGATGTGCCGAACGCGGTCGATCAGCCGGCTTTCCCCCTGATTCAGAACTCGCTCTACTTCAACGGATTGCGGCAGACCTTGGGCTCCTCCACGCTTGCCGCACTCGATCAGGCGGCCTCTCCGCAGGACTGGAATACGCTGTTTCTGTCGTCGCCCGAGTTCATGCGCTAACCATTGTGAGGGTCGTAAAATGAACCGCCGAGATCTGATCAAAGCATTTGCCGCCGTCGCACCCCTGACGGTGGCTGGCCGCGTCTGGGCGGCGCCCGCGACCGATGCGCGGTTGCTCGTGGTGTTCCTGCGCGGCGCCTACGATGCCGCCAATGTCGTCGTGCCCGTGTCCAGCGACTTCTACCATAGTTCGCGGCCGACGCTCGGCATCGCCAAGCCAGACGTGGGCAATCCGAACTCGGCATTGTCGCTCACCGCAGACTGGGGATTGCACCCGGCGTTGCGGGACAGCGTCTATCCGCTCTGGGCCAAGCGGGAAATCGCCTTTATTCCGTTTGCCGGAACGTCGGATGATCTGACCCGCAGCCACTTCGAAACCCAGGACACAATTGAACTTGGTCAATCGGCCGGCGGCTCGCGCGACTATCGCTCAGGCTTCATGAGCAGGCTCGCCACCGAACTCACGCGGGTCAGACCGATCTCCTTTACCGAGCAGCTTCCGCTGATCTTTCGTGGCAAGTCGCAGGTTCCGAATATCGGGATAAACAGCGTGGGCAAGCCAGGCGTCGACGATCGGCAGGCCAGGCTGATCAAGAACATGTACGCGCAAAGCGATCTGTCTTCTTCGGTTTCGGAAGGTTTTAGAATTCGGGACGATGTCTACAAATCGATCTCCGAAGAAATGACCGCGGCCAATCGCGGCGCGGTTTCGCCGCGCGGCTTCGAGCTGTCGGCGCGGCGCATCGGCCGGCTGATGCGCGAGCAGTTCAATCTCGGCTTTGTCGATGTCGGCGGCTGGGACACCCATGTCAATCAGGGTGCGGCCACCGGTTATCTCGCCGATCGCCTCGGTGAACTCGGCCGCGCGCTTGCGGGCTTTTCCGAAGAGATTGGGCCTGCCGGATGGAGAGATACCGTTGTCGTGGTTATTTCCGAGTTCGGGCGCACCTTCCGGGAGAACGGCGACCGCGGCACCGATCACGGCCACGGCAGCGTCTACTGGGTGATGGGAGGCGGCATCAATGGCGGCCGCATCATCGGCGAACAGGTGAAGGTCGAGCAGGCAAACCTTTTCCAGAACCGGGACTATCCTGTTTTGACCGACTATCGCGCGATGTTCGCCGGCCTGTTCCAGCGTGTATTTGGACTGGAGGCCGCGAACGTTCAGCGTATCTTTGCGGGCGTACATCCGGCAGAACTGGGTTTGGTCTAGGGCGTGGCGCAGCCGGCTCGCTATCAAAGCATTGCTTGCGTCGATACGGTGGTCCTTCACTGACGATCTTGTGCCTGATGTTGGAAATCCGGCGTGCGCGATAAGCTATGCAGCAAGCAAGTAGAGGAAACCTCGATGCGGCGCTATCCATCGCGTTACCAGAGGAAATTCCCAATGCATCGAAGTTTTGTCGCGGCCGTCATGATCATGGCCGGTCTGTTTGGACACGTCCGCGCCGCGCTTGCGCAAGACACCGCGCAGCCGATCTATGTCGTCACATATCTGGAAATTGCGCCCAAGTTTTCGTCTGAGGCCCGGCAGTTGATTCTCGCTTACAGCGTCGATGCGAGAAAAGCCTCTGGCGCTGTACAAATCGACGCACTTCAGCGCATCGACTACCCCAACCACTTCGCACTTGTCGAGCAATGGCAGTCGCAGGGTGCGAGGCAAGCCTATGCCTCGACCGACAACGTTATGAAATTTCGAGCTGCCCTTGGACCCATTGCAAAGCGCAGCCTACGATGAGCGTATTCACTTGCCGCTCTCCGTCGGTCCGTTGATGCCGGGGTCGGCCGATCCTGTGGTGATCGTTACCCACGTCGATATCATCCCGACTTCGGTAGAACCCGGCACCGGCAAGGTGAGAAACTTCGTAGAGCAGGGCCGGGGCACCGCGGGCAATCGCCGTTTCGATGTTCTGGCCAGGCGAGTCGGAAGAATCATATGACGATCGTCGAAAGTTGGGATTCGCTTGCAGACAAGAACTCGTGGATCTCGACGCCGGCCGCAAGATCCTTCCGGGAGGACTTGCAGCCGATGAGTGGCAGCCTTTACGATGAACGAGCCTACAAGCTTCTCAGTTGATAGCTGGGCAGACGGACAGCCGGGGCCCTATCAAAGCACGCCTTGAGGCAATACGATCCATCGGCAGGCTTCGGCTAGCCGTTTCCAAGAGGACAGATCGCGCGCAATGACGATGGACCGTCCCGCAACCACCGTCGCAACCGTCGCCGTCGCTCCCGCCAACCTGTCGCCGTCAGCGCGGCAGAGCATTTTCCTCTATCTGGGCATCTTGATCGTTCTGTCGGCCTTCGGTGCCCCGTCGGGCGGCCTGTTCGACATTCCCATCAGTTTTTTTCTGAAGAACAGACTGCATTTGCAGGCGCATGAGGTCGCGAATTTCCGGCTCGCCGCCGCAATCCCGCTCTATCTGTCTTTTGTTTTCGGATTTATCCGCGATATCTGGAATCCGTTTGGGATGAAGGATCGTGGATTAATGCTGTTGTTTGGCAGCATCAGCGCGGTTCTCTACGCGCTCTTTGCTTTCACGCCAATTACCTATCTGACGCTCCTCGCCGCGGTCGTTCTGTTGACGACTTCATTCCTTTTCGTCGCAAGCGCCCAGAACGGACTGACATCGACGATCGGCCAGCAGCACGCGATGACCGGTCAGATCAGCGCGGCGTGGAATGTCTTCTTGTCGATCCCCACCTTCGGGGCCTTGCTGATCGGCGGTACGCTCAGCGGGCTGCTCGAAGATAAAAACTCGGATCAGGCGGCCCGCATCCTGTTTCTCGTTGGCGCCGCGATCATGGCCTCGATCGCCGTTTTTGCCCTGTGGAGGCCGAGAGATGTGTTCGACAATGTCCGTATCGAAAACGGGACGGACGGTCACCCGATGAAGGATTTGAGCAGGCTGGTGCGTCACTGGCCGATCTATCCGGCTCTGCTGATATGGCTGTTGTGGAATTTCGCGCCTGGCTCGGCCACGCCGCTGCAGTATCATCTTCAGAACGACCTGCACGCCACCGATGCCCAATGGGGTCAGTGGAATGCCATCTTCGCTGCCTCCTTCATTCCGACATTCATTGTGTACGGACTTCTCTGCCGCAAATTTCCCCTGAAAACACTGCTGGTGTGGGGGACGGTTGTCGCGATCCCGCAGATGGTGCCGTTGCTCTTCATTGATTCGGTGACGGGGGCTTTGATCGCCGCGGTACCCATCGGCCTGATGGGCGGTGTTGCCACCGGCGCTTATATGGATCTGATCATTCGGTCCTGCCCCCGGGGCCTGCAGGGGACGACCCTGATGATGTCCGGCAGCCTTTATTTCATCGTTTCGCGATTTGGCGACGTTCTCGGAACCAACCTCTATGATCACTACGGCGGCTTTACGGTTTGCGTC
>JGI12053J15887_10001561_pt1 | contig 10754 bp, 12 predicted proteins | sample MedBloCAOM1_O3_FD_15887 | JGI IMG/M metagenome (IMG submission 15887) | reverse complement strand
GTCTCGGTTGGCAGTGTCTTGGTTGGCAGTGTCTTGGTTTGCGACGACTTGCTCTCGGGGGCCCGCTTGAGCCCTGCAGGTGCGGCAGCCGCGTCGGACCGTACCGGCGCAAACGGCGTGTCCGGTCTGCGGAAGGGCGTGCGAGGCGTTGTGGCCGGCGGCGGGGTGGTTCCACGGAGGGGGTCGTCGCGGCGCTGAGGTGGTGATGGCTCGCTTCGGGGCGGAGGCTGTTGGCGCGGCGGGACAGGGCTCTCCCACATCCGATCGAAATCGTCCGCCGCCTCGTTGCTTCTCGTGGCCGCGGTTTTGGCGGGCTTATTTTCGGCCGCGACTGCTCGGGCAAGCGCCGTGTGCCGGGTACGGACCTTCTCGACCGCCTGCGCCCACTTGGCGACCGACCCTGCATCCGGCGCGACGCCGGGCTGGTCCTGACCTCTGTCGGCAACAGAGATTCTCGGTTCGACGACTGGGATTGTCGTTTCGACGACTGGGATTGTCGGTTCGGCGACTGGGATTGTCGTCTCGGCGACTGGGATTGTCGGTTCGACGACTGGGTTTGTCGTTTCGACGACAGAGATCGTCGTTTCGACAAGGGGGTTTGTCGTTTCGACAGATGTGCTCTCGGCTGATGTTCTGTCGCCGACGAACACCAGGCGGCGCTCGGTATCGCCGCATTGCGGGCACTTCAGCGTACGGTGCTCATATCCGGATACCGGCATTGTGTCGTCAGGCGCCACCTGCTCCACATGCATTTCAGCGCCGCACACCAAGCACCGCATCGCACACGCCCGCTTCTCCACCTCGGCCCATGGTGCCAAGAGGGCTCGAGGTGTCAAGCGGATGCGGAGACGATATTCGAGTCTGTGAACAGCGGCGGTGAAGGGATGCGGGAGCGACCTATGGTTCCTCCTTCAACCCGCGCTCCTTCACGAATTCGGTCCATCGCTTGATGTCGGCCCGGTAGAGTTGATTGAATTCAACCGCATCCTTGCCGAGCGGCTCGAAGCCGATGGCGCGAAACCTGGCCTGCGTCGCGGGCTCGCTCGCAATCGCCACCAGCGACGCGCTGAGCAAGTCGCGGACCGCGTCCGGTAGCCGGGCCGGCCCCAATACTCCCATCCAGGCCGTCACGTCGAAGCCGGGCAGACCGGCTTCTTCCATCGTGGGAACGTCGGGCAACCCTTGCAGGCGATAGCGGCTCGTCACCGCAACGAAATTGATGGCCTTGTTGCTGGCCTGTCCGACTGCAACGGGAGAACTCGCGAACAGCACGTCGAGGGTACCGGCGAGCAAGTCGGTCATCGAGTTGGCGCCACCCTTGTACGGCACATGCTGCATCTTGATCCCGGTTTCCTTCATCAGCAGCTCGGCGGCCAGATGCACGCTGCTGCCCACGCCCGACGAACCGAAATTGAGCCGTCCATCTCGCGTCTTGGCGTAGGCGATGAATTCCTTCAGCGTCGCGGGCAAGCCGTTTCTCACCATCATGACGCCGGTGAATTCGGCTGCCAGCGAGATCGGAGTGAAGTCGCGGATGAGGTCGAGAGGATAGTTGGCATTCATCGCGGCGGGGATGACGAGCGCGCCGGCATTGCCGAGCAGCAGCGTGTAGCCATCCGGCGGCGCCTTGGCGACTTCGCGGTTGCCGATGATGCCGGTGGCGCCGGGCTTGTTCTCGACGACGACCGGCTGGCCGAGCCGCAAGCGCAACCCCTCCGATAGCACGCGGGCGACCAGGTCGGTCGAGCCGCCGGCCGCGAACGGAGCGATGAGCGTGATCTGGCGCGAGGGATAGACCTGCGCCGCGGCAGTTGTCATGCCCACCAGCGAGGCGGCAAGGATGACGGCAAAGCTGCTTCTCATTTTGGCGCGCCCTGCACTAACGATGTCTGTCCAGTTTGGCAGTGGCCATGGGTATCGTTCCGAGCGCAACGAAACAAGTTGGGGATGCTGAATTGTAGCAGAAGATTTCATGCAAGTTCGTCCGAATGGCTGGTAGATAGTCGGCGGAGGCTATCGAGCAGATGGGCAGGTCGGGTGGCTAGCGGCGCGAAGTGCGGGCGATGGCGGGTAGAGTGCCTGCTCCTGGCAGCCGCGATCGTCTTGAGCGCGTGCACGGTCGGACACCTGACCGGCGACGACGGCGGGCGCGTGGATGATCCGAGAAATCCTCGACCCGCAAATTACAAGTCCGACCTGATCGCGATGTTGCGCGTCTATCTCAACAATCCGACGCAAATCAGGGACGCGAGCCTGTCGGAGCCGATGCTGCTGCCGGTGGTCGGCGGCCGAAACCGCTATGTCGTGTGTCTACGGCTCGACGCCAAGCGAAGCAGTGGGCAATATACCGGCAGCAGGGAATACATCGCGATCTTTCTTGCCGGCCGCTTGGACCAGTTGGTCGACGCCAAGGCGGAGCAATGCAAGGCGGCCGAGTACCAGCCGTTCCCGGAGGCGGAAACGCTGACTCGGTAGTCGAGTCGCAACGCGATCCCAGTCGGATTTGGAGGCGACCATCATGGCAGTCGATTTTTCCGCGGGCGGCTACCGCTTCATACCGGGCGTGTTCCAGTATTCGGGAGGCGCTGCCGCGCTCCCGGGTCATGCGATCCAGCGCGTGCGCTTCCGCGCGCCGGTGCCGCTCAAGCAAGGCTTCGAGCTGATCGAACGCTACATCGCCAAGGCGAGCCGCCCGCTGACGTCGTTCTGTGCCTGCGAATTGCGCTCGCCCGCGCCGTTCACCGAGCAGGGCTTTCGCGCCTTCAACGAAGTCTACGTCGTCACGCTCGAGAAATGGGGCTTGTTCGACGGCAAGGTGAATCCGGTTGCCCGCAGCAATGTCTGCCTCGAGATCGATCCGCCGGCGGAGCCCTCGTTTCACGCGTTCTCCTTCACGGTCAAGGCCGACGCCGCCGAGCCGAGCTTCGTCATTGCCGGCGGCGCCGAGGCGCGCGAGGGCGGCGCCAGCTATCAGGAGCGCACCATCCGTCGCGGCGAGACCAGCCCTGACGCGATGCTGGAAAAGGCAATCTACGTGCTCGGCGAGATGGAACGCCGGCTCGCCGCGTTCGGTTTGGGCTGGGCCGACACCACGGCAACGCAGGTCTATACCGTGCGCGACCTCTATCCGTTCCTGGCGGACGAGATCGTGCGGCGCGGCGCCGCCCGTTCCGGGTTAACTTGGCACTATGCCCGGCCGCCGGTGCGTGAGCTCGAATACGAGATGGATTGCCGCGGCGTCAGCCGGGAAGTTGTGATCTGACAGACGAGGAGGACGTGCAACATGCGGCAATCGATCGGGTTCATTTCCCTTGCCATGCTGGCCATCGGCCCGGAGAGCGCCTGGGCGCTGGCGAATCCGGCATCGGTGTTCTGCGTGCAGAGCGGCGGCAAGAGCGAGATCCGCAATGGCCCGCGCGGCCAATACGGCGTGTGCATCCTGCCCGACGGTCGGACGGTGGAGGAGTGGGCCTACTACCGCAAGAACAAGGGCAAGGCCGGAAGCGGCCGCTAGTATGCCCGTGCGATCGCACTTGAACGATCGATGAGGCAACGCATGCGTCTCAGAAGATCAATTGGGCTCATGACATTGACGTTGTGCGTGGCACTGACTTCGTTGGCGGGATCTGTCCGCGCCCAGGACTCCTACCCCTCCAAACCGATTCATTTCATCGTGACGACGGCCGCCGGCGGCGCCGGCGACCTTGTCGCCCGCGCCGTGGCGGACCGGCTGTCGGAATCCATGCGCCAGCCCGTGATCATCGAGAACCAGCCGGCCGGCAACGGCGGGATCGCCGCGGGCCAAGTCGCCAAAGCCGCGCCGGACGGCCACACGCTGATGACGGTGGTCGACAGCACGCTGACGATCAACCCGCATCTTTATCGCAACCTTCCCTACGATCCGTTCCGCGATTTCGCGCCGGTCAGCATGATCACCAGGCTGCCGCTGGTGCTTGTCACCAACAACAGCGTGCAGGCCGACAACGTTCGAGAACTGATTGCCCTCGCCAAGGCCAATCCCGGCAAGCTCAACTATGCGTCGACCGGCGTCGGCACCGTGCTGCAGATCGGCATGGAGCTGTTCAAGCTCATGACCAAGACCGATATCGTGCATGTCCCGTACCGGGCGACGACCACCGCCATGGCAGATCTCATGGGCGGCAGGATCGACCTGATCCTGATCGGTCAATCCTCTGTCAAGCCACTGATGGAGGCGGGCAAATTGAAGGTGCTGGCGATTGCATCGCCGCAGCGGTCGCCGCTGATGCCGGAGGTTCCGACGTTGGAAGAAGCCGGCGTGCCGGGCTACGAGGTGCGCTCATGGTTCGGAATGCTCGCACCGGCCAAGACCCCGGCGAGCATCGTCGACCGCTTGGCGCGCGAGGTGAAGAAGGCAGCGGCCGATCCGAGATTCGTCGCGGCGCTCGCTCCGCAGGGAATGCAGATCATCGCCGGCTCGCCGGAGGATATGCAGGCGGCGATGCAGGCGGATTCCAGGAAATGGGGCGAGGTGATCGCGGCGACCGGCACTACGATCAATCAATGATTCTGGATCTACGGAATCATGATGGCGCCGCCGTTCACGGCAATCGATTGTCCCGTCATGTAGGCGGAGTCGTCGCCGAGGAGAAACGCCACGGCAGCGGCGATGTCCTGCGGCTGTCCGATGCGTCCGAGCGGGACGCGTGATCCGAGCGCGTAGAGCTCGTCGTCGCTGAGCTCCCCGCGCGGCTGGGCGGTGTCGGTCACCCCCGGAATGACGCAGTTGACGCGGATGCCGTAGGGGGCCCAGTCCAGCGCCAGCGATTTCGTCAGCGCAATGATGCCCCCTTTGGTCGCGGAGTAGTGTGCGCCGCGTGCCGCGCCGGCGAGCGCCCGGCCCGACGCCATGTTGACGATGACGCCGCGACCGGCGTCCTTCATCAAGCGGGCGACGGCGCGCGCGCAGAGGAAGGTACCGGTGAGATTGATGCGCAAGACGCGCTCCCATTCCGACAGCTCCATGTCGAGCGCCCGCGCGCGCGGAAAAATTGCCGCATTGTTGACCAGCCCCTCCGGCGCGCCCCATTCCCGCTCGAACGCCACCACGGCAGCTTCGACCTCATCGGCAGCGCCGACATCGACCCGCCTCGCGCGCGACAGCGCACCTCGTTCCCGGCACAGCCTCGCGGTTTCCTCGGCGCCATCGGCCTGCGTGTCCCAGACCGCGACGTGTGCGCCCGCCGCAGCCACGCGCAGTGCCACCGCGCGGCCGATGCCTTGCGCGGCCCCGGTGACGATGATCTTCATCGGTGCAGCCATTCTCGCCTCCCATTGCGGCTCACGAACGCTAGCCCGCGGCAATCGCGTGCAAGTTGCCCTGTCGCGATCTGCATTCCTTGGCGCGGCTATCATGGTGAGAACCGGAACGTTCGGCAACTTGCGTCGAATTTGTTGCCCTGCCTATAGTGACCGCGATCGAACCGGAAAAGACTTGGGGGAAACGATGAGCTTCGCACTCTGGCGCGGCGTCGTCGGGATGGTCAGGCCGACGCGACGTCCGGGCACGCTTGAAGAGTTGATCCGTATCCTGCCGGAGGGCATCGGGATCGTCCCGCTGCTCCTCAATTTCAAGGCCGGAAGCACCGCCGAATTTCAGAAGTCGATCCCGCTTTACGAACGCTTCGTCGCCGAGCTGGCGGAGCAGGGCGTCGACCTGATTATTCCCGCCGGCGCGCCGCCGTTCATGCTGCTGGGATATGAAGGCGAGGCCCAGCTCATCCGTCGATGGGAAAAGAAGTACAAGACCGAGATCGTGACCGACCCGCAGATGCAGGTGGCGGGACTGCGCGCCATGGGGATCAAGAAGTTCATCGGTGCCAGCTATTCCACTGTGCAAAACAAGATCGTGCTGGACTACATGGCNCAGGCCGGATTGAAGGCGGTATCGATGGAGCCCATCGACGTTCCCTTCGACCANGTCGCCCAGATATCAACGCAGACTCTCTACGCGCACATCAAGAATCTGTTTCGCAAGCATCGCGGCGCGGACGGCATCTACATCCAGGGTGGCGGCTGGCAGACGGCACGCGTTGTCGAAATGCTCGAGACGGACCTGCAGGTTCCGGTGGTGCATGCCACGATTTGCGAGGCGTGGCAGATTCACAAGCGCCTCAGCGTGCGCGAAACCGCGCCGGGTTACGGCCGGTTGTTGGCGGAGCTGCCGTAGCGACCGCCAATCCATCGCCCACGCGCGTCGGCTCCGTGGGCGCTGATTACGCGCGGGCCCGCGCTGCCGCGGGCTAGTGTCCCGATTCCGAAGTTCGCCACAGCTTGCGGCACGTTCTGATGCGAACTTCGGAATCGAAGGGACACTAGCAACTTAATGATTCTAGTGCGGGTTTGGATTTGAAGTTCCTATGACGAACGCGCCTCACAACTGATAGGAACTTCAAATCCACCGCACTAGGCCACGGCATCGAAGAAACGGCTCCGGTAGCTGTGCTCGTCGACGTCGGCGGCAAGCGCCCACTGCGCCAGCTCCTCGTGCCTGGCGAACCAGACGTCGGGCGAGCGCGCGACCTCGCTCAAGAGCTCGTTCAGGACCGCGCTGATCAGCGGGCGGCCGCCGAACTGGCAGTGGATCACCATGACGATGAGCCCCATCGGCTCGTTCTGCACGAGATAATCGAACGTGCCTTTGTAGGTGTCGTAGAGATCGCGCGGATTGGCGCGCAGCACGCGGTTGTCGGAGAAATCCGTCGTCGGCACGCCGGCGATGGTGCCGTGCTGGGTGCGGATCTTGATCGGCAGGTCGACGTAGGTGATGTCGGTCGTCCACGTCAGCCCGGCCTTCGCGAGGAAGCCCGCGGTTTCCGGCGTGAAGGCCACCACCGGACTGGCCCAGCCGGTGACTTTCTTGCCGCCGCACTGCTGCAGCAGATCGATGCTCTGGCGTATCGTCTGCTCCTGATCCTCGAGCGACATGTAGGCGAGCAGCTGGTCCTGCGTATAGGCATGGCCGCCGATGTCGTGGCCCGAGCGCACGATCTGCTTCACGGCGTCGGGATATTGCTCGGTGCAGCGGGCGTTGACGAAGAAGGTGCCGGGAATTCCCAGGCGATCCAACAGATTGATGATCCGCCACACGCCGACGCGACCGCCATAGGTGGACCAGGCCTTACCGGCATGGTCCACGGTGCCGGATTTGAGATGCGTGGTCTGCACCGAGTAGGTCGGCGCCTTGTCGTCCGCCCAGGTCTCGAACATCACGGTCACCGAGACCGCGACCTTCTTGCCGTTCGGCCACATCAATCGACTTGTCATCTCGCATGAGCTCCGGTTTTGCGAACGTCGCAGGGGGTCTATTCGATCGGCGGGATGCCCATCGCGGGAATGAGCTTCTCCCATTTCTTGGTGTCGCCGTGCATGAAGGCGCCGAACTCCGTCGGCGGCATCCAGGCCACGTCGCAGCCGATCTTGAACAGCTTCTCTCGGAATGCGGGCTGGTTCACGACTGCGTCGCTCTCGCGCACCAGGCGCGTGACGACGGGCTCCGGTAGGCCGGGCGGGCCGATCAGGCCGAACCAGGTGTCCATGCGCACGTCCGGCAGCCCCACCTCGGCCGTGGTCGGCACATCGGCAAACAGAGGGTGGCGCCGCGGCCCGGTCTGGGCGAGGACGCGCAGCGCCCCGCCCTCGGCGACCCGCGCGCTCGCGAGCCCGAGCGACACCATCTCGATCTGGCCGGCGACCGCGTCGCTCGCCGCCTGTCCGCCGCCGCGATAGGGAACGTGCACGAAGTCGGCGCCGGTCTTGTAGCGCAGCATCTCGACCGCGATGTGGAGCGAGCCGCCGACGCCGCCACTGCCGTAACGCACCTTGCCCGGATTGGCGTTGGAATAGGCGATGAGCTCGGCGAGCGTATTGGCCGGCACCTTCGGATGGATCGCGAACACGGTCCAGGAGGTGACGAGGAGCGCAACCGGTGTGAAGTCCTTCACGGGATCGTAGCGATAGTTCTTCTTGAGGAACGGCAGCATCGTCAGCTCCGACGTGCCGATCATCAGCGTATAACCGTCGGGCGTCGCGCGATTGAGCGCGTCGGCGCCGATCTGCGTCATCGCGCCCGGCCGGTTGTCGATCACGATCGGCTGGCCGAGCCGTTCGGCCAAGTCCTGCGCATAGAGTCGCCCGAGGATGTCGACGAGGCTGCCGGCCGGCGTGGTGATGATCAGCCGGATCGGGCGCGACGGATAATCCTGCGGCCGCGCGACACCGGGCGCGAGCAACAGCGCAAGGCCGGCCAGGAACAAGACGCTGAGCCTGCAGCGGTTCGGCATGGTTCCTCCCTGCTGCCGGAAGCGAGCCCTTGCGTGGGGCGCGAATGCTAGCAGCCTTTTGGCCCAAATAAAGCCTAGCAGTGAACGGCGGCGCGCTGCTCGCATCGTCTCGAGCGGGGGTCGTTTGGAATAGCTTGTGGAACGGCGCTTGCATAATGCATGCGTGACATGTTGCATGTGTGCCGCTTGCATGTCCGACGCGCGGGCAATCCGGGCCATGTGGGAGAAGGATAAACATGATCGATCGGCGTCATTTCGCAATTCTGAGCGTGGCAATCGTGACGGCATGGACCATCAGCGCTCAGCTCGTGACGCGCAGAGCTGGCCGACGCGGCCGGTGACCATGGTGGTGCCGTTCGCGGCCGGCAGCGCCTCCGACACCGTGGGGCGAATTCTCGCCGCGCGCCTCTCCGAGATATTCGGTCAGCAGGTGATCGTCGAGAACGTCGGCGGTGCCGGCGGCATGACCGGTGCCGCGCGCGTGGCGAAGGCGGCGCCCGGCGGTTATCAATTCGTGCTCGGCGGGGTCGACACCTTCGCGCAGAACCAAACGCTCTACAAGAAGCCGCTCTACAACTCCGTCACCGCGAGCGGCGTCAGCCTGGATTGACGACCGATCACTCCGCCTTCCGCGGTCCCTTGCCAGGGATGATGCCCGGCGGCAGCCCATAGCAGAAATCCGCCACCGCGCCGGGCGTGGTCCACCACACCCGATCGCGCTTGGCATGCTCGACGCAATGGGTCAGCGCCCTGCGCAGTGCCGGCATCCGGAACGGCTGGCCCATCACGAAGGGGTGCAGCGAGATCGCCATCACCAGCGGCTGTGCGCGGCATTGCTCGATCATCTCGTCGAAGCCGTCGACGATCATGTCGGCAAAGTCGCGCGCGGTCCCGTCGCGATGGATGATCGCCGCGGAATCGTTGAGCTCGGCCGGGTAGGGGACCGAGAGGATCGGCCCCGAGCGCGTCTCGAGCCAGAACGGCTGGTCGTCGGCCGGCCAATCCATCACATAGGTGTAGCCCGCTTCTTTCAGGAGGTCGGGGGTGGCGTTGCTTTCGGCGGCCGCCGGCCCCATCCAGCCCTTGGGCGGGCGGCCCTCGCGGCGGATGATCTCCTGCGTGACGTCGTCGATCAGGCGGCGCTCGTCGAGCTCCCACAGGTCGCCTTGGCGCTCGGCATTGGTGCGGCCATGGCCGACCACCTCGTCCCCGCGTTTGCGGATGCGTTCGCAGATTTGCGGATGATACTCGTAGAGCAGTGAATTGATGTTGTGGGCGGCCGGCAATTTGAGCTGGTCGAACAGCTCGAACATGCGCCAGATGCCCACCCGATTGCCGTAGTCGCGCCAGGAGTAGTTGCGCTGCTGCTGCGGTTCGCCTTTCTTGGCGGGATCCCAGCCGGTCCCTTTGCGATAGGCATAGACCTCGATATTGGTCGTCAAACAGAAGGCGAGCCGCTTTCCGTCCGGCCAGGAATAATCCGGACGCTCGTCGATGACGGAATAGTCGTAGCGATTGTGCTTGGGAAGAGTCAGCATCAAGGGGGCCTCCGGCCGGTCGTGGTCAGTTCTCGATTGCCAAAGATAGCAAAATCTCGCGGAATGCCACGCGGTCGACNCTCATGCTTGGCATCGGCGTCGATGCCCAACTAGAATTCGTCGAACCGGCGCGAGCCATCAGATCACGACGCAGGCAGGAGCGGCGCATTGTCGGAATCCCAGACGATCCATCTCGCGGCTGACCTGTCGTTTCTCCANACNGATTACCTCTGGCGCATGCCGGGCTCGTGGGTCGGCTATCCCTATTACGGCACGTCCGAGTTCTACGAGGACATCGCCCGCATCGCCGAGCGCGGGATCATGGATATGCTGTTCTTCGGCGATACCGGCGGCACGTCGGAGGATTACGGGGGCAACCACCACGCGGTCGTGCGTTACGGTGCGAAATGGCCGCGCCACGACATGACGCCGATGATTCCGTTGATGGCGAAGGCGGCGCAGGGCGTTGGCTTTGCGATGACGATGTCGACGACCTATCATCATCCCTTCCATTGCGCGCGCGTGTTCAACGCGCTCGATCACGTCACGCGCGGACGCATCGCCTGGAACGCGGTGACGTCGGCCTACAAGAACGAGGCCGCGAATTACGGCTTCGACGTCATGATGGATCACGACGAGCGCTACGAGCGCGCGCAGGAGTTCCTCGAGGTCGCCTGTGCGCTCTGGGACAGCGTCGAGCCCGACGCTCTGGTGCTCGACCGCGAAAAGGGCATCTATGTCGACCCCGCGAAAGTCCATCGCCTCGATTTTCGCGGGCGCTATTTCAACGTTCGCGGCCCGCTCCCGGCGCTGCCCTCGCCGCAACGGCGGCCGGTGATCATCCAGGCCGGCCTCTCCGGTCCCGGCATGACGCTGGCGGCGACCTTCGCCGAGC
>JGI12053J15887_10001560_pt1 | contig 10759 bp, 8 predicted proteins | sample MedBloCAOM1_O3_FD_15887 | JGI IMG/M metagenome (IMG submission 15887) | reverse complement strand
TTCGTCGATGAGCCGGCCCGCGTGGTCCAGTATGCACTCGAGGCCGAACTCGAAGTTCTTCTCGTCGGCCGCGCCGATGTGATGTCCCCTTGCCGTGACTTGGGCCAGCAGCGGCGTGGATTCGGGGTCGATCGTCATCGTTTCCTCGATGTCGCTGGGTCCCTCGTCGGTCGCGCGGTTCTTCTCCCGCAACCGCTGCAGCACCACCGATCCGCGCACGTGGACCGACACCGCGGAGTAGGTGTCGAAGGCGTCATCAGCAGAAAGGCCGGCCTCCACCAGGCTGGCGATCGCCTTCTCCACCTCCTGGACGCCGAGCTTGGCCGCCCGCGGGCTGAGCGCCGACCGAATAAGGATCAGGTCGCACAGAATCGGGTTGCCCATGAACGTCTTTCGCATCGTGCGCGCGTGATTGCCCAACGTTTCGCGCCAGTCCTTGGCCTCGACATAGGGTGTGGCGAAGACATACTGGCGCAGCGCGCGATCGGTCATCGCATTGAGCAGATCGTCCTTCTTGCGGAAGTACCAGTAGATGCTCGTAACTCCGACGCCGAGGTGCTTACCGAGCAGCGGCATGCTCAAGTTGTCGATGCCAACCTCTTCTGCAAGCTCGAATGCGCCCTTGATGATGTCGTCGGGATTGATGGACCCGCGCTCGCGTCGCTGACGCTTCTCAGCGGTTGCTTGCTTGGCCACGAAGGGCACCTCCATCAATATCGATGCTGCGCACGCAGCCCCCGCGCACGGGGTTGGTGGACTTGAATCTACCGGCAGCTACCGTCTGAACTGCGTCTTCGCATGCGTGTCGCCGCTCGGCCGTTACCGTCAACCTTACCGGGAACCATCCGGTCGATGGCGCCTAACACTGTTTCACTCTTCTACTGTAAGACCTATAGTAAGCATCTCTAGGCAAGTTCGGGATGAAGCGAAGGGTCAAGGGTGTCGGACGAAATTCTCACAGTGCGCCCGCGGTGAACCTGGCGGTGAGCCAGGGCCTGGCCGACGCGGTCGACGAACTGGACGAGAACGCGGATCTGTCGGTCGCGGTGATCACCGGCGCGGGCGGCAACTTCTGCGCCGGCATGGACCTGAAGGCCTTCGCCGTCGGTGAGGTCGTCGCGATCCCCGGTCGGCGCCTCGGCTTCACCGAACGCCCGCCGAGGAAACCGCTCATCTCCGCCGTTGAGGGCTACGCACTGGCCGGCGGCACCGAGGTCGTGCTGGCCACCGACCTCGTGGTGGCGTCGCGCACCGCCAAGTTCGGCATCCCCGAAGTCAAGCGCGGCCTGGTAGCAGCTGGCGGCGGACTGCTGCGGCTGCCACGCCGAATCCCGTACCAGAAGGCCCTCGAACTGGCGCTGACCGGTGACAGTTTCACCGCGGAGCAGGGCGAGGTGTGGGGCTTCGTCAACGTGGTGACCGAACCCGGCGAGGCGCTGGCCGGGGCGATCGAACTCGCAGAGCGCATCACCGCCAACGGACCGCTGGCGGTTGCGACCACCAAGGAGATCCTCGTGAAGTCTGCCGACTGGAGTGAAGACGAGATGTGGACGAAGCAGCTCGACCACATCATTTCGATCTTCACCTCCAACGACGCCAAGGAGGGCGCGATCGCATTCGCCGAGAAGCGCACGCCCAACTGGACGGGCACCTAGAGCCGACGCGCCATGGATCTCGGGCTGAAGGACGCCACCGCCATCATCGTCGGCGGCGGTCGCGGGATGGGATTGGCGACCGCCCACTGCCTTGCCGACGACGGCGCGCGGGTGGCACTCGTCGGCCGCACGGCCGATGTCCTCGACAAGGCGGCGACGGAGCTAAGTGATCGCGGAAGTCCCGATGCGCTCGGATTGGTTGCCGATACCGGGGACGCCGCAGCCGTCCAACGTGTGTTCGACGAAATTGGTGAACGTTGGAACGGTGAGCTCAACGTGCTCATCAACGCGGTTGGGCCCGGGACGCGGGGAACATTCGACGACCTCACCGACGAGCAGTGGCGGGAGGCCTTCGACGACGGCGTGATGGGCATGGTGCATTGCGTGCGCTCGGCGCTGCCGCTGCTTCGCAACGCGCAGTGGGCGGCGCGGATCGTCAACTTCTCCGCGCATTCGACTCAGCGGCAGACCGTTATCCTGCCCGCCTATACGGCCGCCAAGGCCGCGTTGACAAGCATCTCCAAGAACCTGTCGCTACTGCTGGCCCCCGACGAGATCATGGTCAATGTGGTCTCGCCGGGCAGTGTCGCGTCGGAGGCGCTGGTCGGCTGGGCGCAGTCGGTCGGGGTCGACGGTGGCGATCCCTATGCGCTGATGGCCGCCATCACCGAACACTTCGGGCATCCTGCGCACCTGCCACGCGCCGGCCTGCCCGACGAGATAGGGCCCGTCGTCGCGTTTCTCGCGTCACGGCGCAATTCGTACATGACCGGCGCCAACATCAACGTCGACGGCGGTAGTGATTTCACCTAGTCCCAACATCTAGGAGTGAATTGTGGCGACTGCCAAGCAAGCTCGCACTTGGGCACATTCAACGCTGCGCGGGATCGGCAATAGCCTCTACACGCCGTTCTGTGGTGACGACGGCGACGACATCGACTGGGACGCATACCGAACGCTGGTGCGTTACTGCGTCGGGGAGCTGCACCACCCGATGCTGTGGTGCACCAGCGGCATCGCGGAGTTCTGGTCGCTGACGCTCGACGAGCGAAAGCGCTTGTTGGAGGCCGCGATCGTGGAAGGGCGCGCGGCCAATCCCGACGTCGTCGTGCAGGCCTGCACGGCCGCGATGTCGGCCAAGGATTGCCTGGAGCTGACGCGCCACGCGGAGCAGGTCGGCGCGGACATCGTCTACATCCAGACACCGATGATGGAGGCGCACGGCGGCGAGGGCGTGCTGAAGTTCTTCCGCTACATCGCCGACCGCACCGACATTGCATTGGGCATGTTCAACTCTCCGTCGTCCGGATATGTGTTGACTCCCGCCGAAAGTGCGCGCATCTACGACGAAATCCCAGCCGTCTGCGCCACCAAAGAGGGCGCGTTCCGGCCGACGAGCAGCCGGCTGCTGCACGAGCTCGCGCCCGACCTGGTCATCTGGGAATGCGATACTACCGTCTACCGCGCTGGCTGGCTGCGTGCAGGGATCGTCGGGCCTGCGCAACTCGGCACAGCCGGCTATCTGTACGAAACCCCGCAACAGCCAATCCTTTCCGAGTACTGGGAGCTGATCTGGAACGACAAGCTGATCGAGGCGATGGACTACGCCGAGAAGTCAGGCATGGACCAGTTCGGCGTCGATATGCGCTCGTGGTTCACGTGCTATCCCGGGCGGCCCGACTATTTCACGCACTGGGGCGGTGCATTCAAGTACGCGGCCTGGTTGCTCGGCCTGCCGATCGGGGACTACCCGCACTCGCGGCCCCCGCAGGCGGAGCTGCCCGACGAAGGACGAGCGCAGATACGCACGGCATATCAGCGCTTCGGATTGATCGACGAATAGCGCCGCCGTTGAGCTTTTTGACCGATTGCGGAAGGCACTACCGATAGGTGTACAGTATGTGCATACATCGAGCTTGAGCCTACGACTCAGGAGGTCGGCCGGGTGAGCATCCCTGACCGCGTCGCCGAGCCCGCGGTCGCCGAATCCGCCGGTGGCGGCCCGGTGTTGTACGACGTGCGCGACAGCGGTGTGGCTGTGCTGGCGCTCAACCGGCCGGAGCGAATGAACTCATGGGGCGGTGGGCTCGCCACCGCGTTCTACTCGTGCCTCGACAAGGCTGAAGCAGATCCCGCCGTGCGCGCCATCGTGATCACCGGCAGCGGCCGCGCGTTCTGCGCCGGCGCCGACATGGGCAACCTCTCCACGATCAGCAGCACCACTGTCGATACCGCCGGTGGCACGGATGTCGACAAGCTGGTCGGGGAGCGCCATCCGCACTTCGTGACGACGCTGCGCAAGCCGACCATTGCGGCCATCAACGGTGCTTGCGCGGGCATCGGGCTGACGCAGGCGCTGATGTGTGATGTCAGGTTCGCCGCGGNGGGAGCCAAATTCACGACGTCCTTCGCGCGGCGGGGGCTGATCGCGGAATACGGCATCTCGTGGATCCTGCCGCGCGTCGTCGGCTGGGGTGCCGCGCTCGACCTGCTGCTCAGCGGCCGGGTTTTCTACGCCGACGAGGCGGTGGCACTCGGACTCGTCAAGGAAGTCGTGCCGCCGGATGAGCTTCTGCCCCGGGTGATCGGCTACGCCGAGGACATCGCCACAAACTGTGCACCCAGTTCTCTAGCCGTGATCAAGCAACAGGTGTACGCAGACACCATGCGCGACGTTTTCGAGGCGAGCGGCCTCGCCGAGAAGTTGATGGGCGAATCGATCCTTCGCCCCGACTTCATCGAAGGCATTACGAGCTTCTTCGAGAAGCGTCCGCCTAACTTCCCGCCGTTGAAAGGACAGGACTAGTGACACTGGACTACAAGGCCATCGACGTCGACAACCACTACTACGAGCCGACCGACGCACTAACCCGCCACCTCGACAAGACGTTCAAGCGCCGTGGTGTGCAGATGGTCAGCGAGGGCAAACGAACGCTGGCGGTCATCGGAGACCGGGTCAACCACTTCATCCCCAACCCGACCTTCGACCCGATCATCGTTCCGGGGTGCCTGGACCTGCTGTTTCGTGGCGAGATCCCGGAGGGCGTCGACCCCGCCTCGCTGATGAAGGTGGAGCGGCTGGCCGAGCACCCGGAGTATCAAAACCGCGACGCCCGCGTGACGGTGATGGACACCCAGGGCATCGAGACGGTGTTCATGTTGCCGACGTTCGCGTGCGGTGTTGAGGAAGCCCTCAAGCACGATGTCGACGCGACGATGGCGTCGGTACACGCGTTCAATCTGTGGCTGGACGAGGACTGGGGTTTCGACCGGCCCGATCACCGGATCATCGCGGCGCCGATCATCTCGCTGGCCGACCCTGAAAAGGCCGTCGACGAAGTCGAGTTCGTGTTGGCGCGCGGGGCGAGGCTCATCCTGGTGCGGCCTGCACCGGTGCCCGGTGTGGTCAAGCCGCGGTCGTTGGGCGATCCGCTGCACGATCCGGTGTGGGCCCGGCTGGCCGAGGCGGGTGTGCCGGTGGGCTTCCACCTCAGCGACAGCGGCTATCTGGCGATAGCGGCGCTGTGGGGCGGCAAGTCGACGTTCGAAGGGTTCGGCGCCAAAGATCCCCTTGACCAGGTGCTGCTCGACGACCGCGCGATCCACGACACGATGGCCTCGATGATCGTGCACGGGGTGTTCACCCGCCATCCGCAACTGAAGGCGGTCAGCATCGAGAACGGCTCCTACTTCGTCCACCGGCTGATCAAGCGCTTGAAGAAGGCGGCCAACACCGCACCGAAATACTTCCCCGAGGATCCGGTCGAGCAGGTGCGCAACAATGTGTGGATCGCCCCGTACTACGAGGATGACCTTCCGCAGTTGGCTGAGACCATCGGTGTCGACAAGATCCTGTTCGGCTCGGACTGGCCGCATGGTGAAGGTCTCGAATCGCCCGTGGCGTTTACCGAGGAGCTCACGGCATTCGGCGAGGCCGATATCCGAAAGATCATGCGTGACAACGCCTTGGACCTCCTCGGCGTCAAAGTGTCGGCGTAGCTGCCAAGCACATGAGCGAATGGACCATCGGCGCGGTTCTCGACGCCATTGCTGAGACCGTTCCAGACCGTACGATGGCCGTCTGCGGGGACCGTAGGAGCACCTTTTCTGAGTCGGCGGAGCGGACGCGGCGGTTGGCGAATTTCCTCGCCAGCAAGGGATTTGGGGCCCACCGTGAACGGGACAGCCTTCAGCGGTGGGAGTGCGGGCAGGACCGTGTCGCGCTGATCATGCATAACGACCTTTACCCCGACATGGTGATCGGGTGCCTGAAGGCGCGCGCCGTACCGGTGAACATCAACCACTACTACACCCCTCGTGAAATACGCGAGCTGCTCGACTACGTCAAGCCGCGAGGCGTCATCTACCACCGCTCGCTCGGCGCAAAGTTCGCCGATGTGTTGCCTCCCGACGGCACAGACTTGCTGGTGTCAATCGACAATGGAAGCGCGGTCCCTGAGCTCCCAGGCGCGGTCACGCTGGAAGCGGCGTTGGCGCAAGGGGATACCGACCACGAGATCACAGCCTCGCCAGACGACTTGATCATGATCTGTACGGGCGGAACCACCGGCCGGCCCAAGGGCGTGTTGTGGCGGCAGTCCGACATGTACGTGATGTCGATGAACGGCGCCGACCACGCATCCGTCGACGAGATTCAGGCAAATGTGCGCAACGGCGGCTCGCCGTGGTTCGCGGTGTCACCGCTCATGCATGCGGCGGGGATGTGGACCGCGTTCGCGGCAATCATGAACGGGCTGCCGGTGATCTTGTACGACACCCGCAACAGATTCGATCCGCGGACGGTCCTCGAAACCGCCGAGCGGGAAAAGGTCGGAATGATGACGATGGTCGGCGACGCGTACGCCGGCCCGATCGTCGAAGAACTGCAACGATGTTCGTACGATCTCTCCTCCTTGGTGGCGATCGGGACGGGCGGTGCGGCGACCAATCCGAAGTACCAGCATGCGCTGATGGAGGCCATCCCGCAGGTCACCCTGATCAACGGCTACGGCTCCTCAGAAACCGGGAATATGGCGTTCGGGCACAGTAGGCGGGGCAGCCGGACCGAGACCTTCCAGTTCAGAGAGGGCGGCCTTGTTGTGTCCGAGGACTACACGCGGTTCCTCGAACCAGGCGACCGGGAGGTTGGTTGGGTGGCCCGTTGCGGCCGGATCCCGTTGGGCTACTTCAACGATTCCGACGCCACCCGCAAGACATTTCCCGAGGTGCAGGGTCAGCGTGTGGTGATATCGGGCGACCGGGCCGTCATGGAGGACGACGGCACGCTGCGGTTGTTCGGCCGCGATTCGCTGGTCGTGAACACCGGCGGCGAGAAGGTGTTCGTTGAGGAGGTCGAGGAAGTCTTGCGGGCCCATCCCGCGATCGCCGATGCGTTGGTGGTTGGCCGGCCAAGTGAACGCTGGGGTGAGGAAGTCGTCGCGCTGGTGGCGTTGCGCGATGGCGTTGATTTGGCGGAAGCCGCGCCCGGTTCACTTCACGCGCATTGCACGTCGGAATTGGCGCGGTTCAAGGCACCCAAGGAGTTCATCGTCGTGGAGGAGGTCCGCCGGCTTGGCAACGGTAAAGCGGACTATCGGTGGGCGAAAAGTGTTGCGACGCAGAAGGCAATGGCATGACTCACAGAGCGATTGACTGCCTGATCAACGTGCACTTCGGCGAAACCGACAAGCAGCCAACCTGGATGCTCAAGGTGCGCGACGACTACTTCAAGGGCCCAGAATCGATGTTCGCGCCGGTCGACCTTGCCGAGCTGCTCGACGAAATGGACGAGCAGGGCGTCGCGAAAGCCATCCTGATGGACAGCGTGGCGAAGCCGTCGGTGACCGCGCGTAAGTTCGTCGAAGCCAAGCCCGACCGGTTCGCGTTGGCGATGGGCGGGGTGAATCTGCTGCGGCCGATGCCCGCGCTGAGAGAACTCGGCGCGGTGGTCGCGGATCTTCCTGTGGCGTATGCCGTTGTGGGTCCCAGCTTCTGGGGTGACGGTCAATATCCGCCCAGTGACGCCGTTTACTATCCGCTCTACACCAAGTGCGCGGAGCTCGAGCTGCCGCTGTGCGTCAACACCGGCATCCCCGGGCCGCCGATCCCCGGTGAGGTGCAGAACCCGATCCATCTCGACCGGGTCTGTGTGCGGTTCCCCGAACTCAAGCTGTGCATGATCCATGGCGCCGACCCGTGGTGGGACATTGCGATCAGGCTGATGATCAAGTATGAGAACCTGCACCTCATGACGTCGGCATGGTCGCCCAAGCGGCTGCCCGAAAGCCTCATGCACTACATGCGGACCCGCGGATCCAACAAGGTGATCTACGCGTCGGACTGGCCGGTGCTCAAGATGCGCCGCGTCGTTCCCGAGGCCCTTGCGCTGGATCTGCCCGCCGACGTACTCGAGAACTATCTCTACAACAACGCACACGAATTCTTCTTCGGTGGCAAAGAGGAGCACTGATGGATCGTTACGAACTACGCAGACTCGACTACAGCCTCACGGAGGACCACCAGGCCCTGCAAGCCGCCTACAAGGATTTCTTCAAGACCCACTGTTCGATCGAAACGGTGCGGGCCGCTGAGGAGTCTGGGTTCGACAAGAGCCTGTGGGAACGGCTGTGCGCGATGGGGGCCACGACGATGGCGTTGCCGGAATCCGTTGGCGGGGACGGGGCGACCCTGGTCGATCTGACGCTGGTGGCCGAGGAGATCGGCCGTTCGCTTGCGCCGGTGCCATGGATCGACCACGTCTGCACGGCTCGGCTGCTCGCCCGCCTGGGTGCGTTGGATACCGACGTCACAAACGGCAAGCAGTTAGCCGCGTTTGATCCGCAACACGCTAATGTGTCTGGCGTCAGGCTGATCCCGACAGGCTCGATCGCCGACCAGATCGTGGTGCGCGACGGTGACGACGTTGCGCGACTGACGTTCGGCACCCGCCCGGCCAAGGTCGACAACATCGGTCGGTTGCCGATGGCCTGGGTCGATCCCGCGTCGGCCGATAGCCGCACCGTGCTGGCCAGCGGCACCGAGGCGTCGGCGGAATACCAACGCGCGCTGGATGAATGGCGGGTGCTGACGGCCGCGGCGTTGGTGGGTCTCGTCGAGGAGACGATGACGATCGCCGCGGAGTTCGCCAAGAACCGCTACACGCTGGGTGTGCCGATCTCGACGTTGCAGGGCATCTCGCACCCCTTGGCGAACATCGCCATCACGGTGCAGGGCGGCCGCAACCTCGCCCGGCGCGCGGCGTGGTTCTTGGACAACGAGCCCGACGAGCGCCCGGAGCTGGCGCCGTCGGCCTTCGTGTTCATGGCCGAGGAGGCATCCAAGGCCGCGACGATGGCCGTGCATATCCAGGGCGGTCTTGGTGTCTCCGCGGAGGCGGCCGCTAGCGCCTACCTGGTTAGGGCCCGTGGATGGGCGCTGGCCGGCGGCGACCCCGGTGCCAGCGCCAAATACATCGCTGAGATCGTCGCTGCTCGGGAAGGCAGGTAAGGGAGACAATGGATTTCTCACGAGTTCAGCTGTCCGATGGCGATCAGGCCTTCCTCGACGAGTCCCGCGACTTCCTGCGCACACACGTCACCGACGATGTTCTTCGCCGTGATCGCGAGACCGGCGACAACTTCGACGAGGGTGTGCATTTGGCGCTCGGCGCCGCGGGCTACCTTGCGCGCGACTGGAAGCCCGAATCCGACGGCGGCTTCAACCGCGTGCGGCGGCGAATCTGGGAGCTCGAGAAGCGACGCGCCCACGTGCCCTGGGTGACGTCTGGCACCACGGCCATGATCGCGCGGTCGGTGGAGAAGTTCGGCTCACCCGAACTGAAGGCCGACGTGATGCCCCGTGTGTTCAGTGGCCACGTGCGGCTTTGCCTGGGCTACACGGAGCCGGAGGGCGGCTCCGACGTCGCCACCTGCAAGACCCGCGCGGTACGCGATGGCGACAGCTGGGTGATCAATGGCTCAAAGATGTTCACCACCGGCGCGCATAACTGCCAGTACGTGTTCTTGATCACCAATACCGACCCTGATGCGCCAAAGCACAAGAGCCTGACCATGTTTCTGGTTCCGCTCGACTCGCCTGGGATCGAGATCCAAGGCATCCGCACCGTCGACGGCGACCGCACGAACATCGTCTACTACAGCGACGTCCGTGTCGACGACAACTACCGGCTGGGCGCGGTTAACGACGGCTGGACGGTGGTGCGTGAACCGCTCAACGTCGAGCACGGCGCGGTGGAGGCTGCCACGGACGGGCTGCAGGACGTATCGATCATGATGCACCAGGCCGGGTTCATGGCCGACGCCGTCGACAAGGCGGCAGCCAAAGTGGCCGAGAAGGATCAAAACGGCCGTCGGCTGATCGACGACGCGTCAGTGGCATACCGCCTTGGCCGCAGCGCCGCGCGCATGGAAGCCTCGCTGTCGGCGCAGACCATCTTCGGGCGGGTGGCCCTTGCGCAGACCATGCGCGACATCTCACCGGACTTGATGGACATCCTTGGCACCGCGTCGACGCTGCCGGTCGGCACCGACGGCGCGGCCGACGACGGCGCCTCGGAATACGTGTACCGGTTCGCGCCGCTGGTCGGCATCTACGGCGGCACCCTCGAGGTGTTCCGCAACATGATCGCTCAGTATGTGCTTGGGCTGGGCAAGCCGGCCTACGCGCCACCGGCGCAGAAGGAGGCTTCTTAGCGCGACCGTGCGTGTCTGCGGCCGGCACGCCGATAGTTTCGCGATTTTGCGCACGCTCGCGAGCGAAGGAAGAAATGACCACGCCACCGACCGGCCGACGTAGAGCCCTCGTGATGGGTGCCAGCGGGTTCGTTGGATCTCATGTCACCCGACAACTCGTCGCGCGAGGTGACGACGTGCGGGTGTTCCTCCGTAAGTCCAGCTCCACTGTCGCGATCGACGATCTCGAAATCGAACGCTGCTACGGCGACCTTTCCGACGCGCAGGCGTTGCGCGCGGCAATGTCGGACCGCGACGCGGTGTTCTACTGCATCGTCGACACCCGCGCGTGGCTGCGGGATCCGGCGCCGCTTTTCGCGACCAACGTCGAGAGTCTGCGGCGGGTGCTCGGTA
>JGI12053J15887_10001559_pt1 | contig 10766 bp, 8 predicted proteins | sample MedBloCAOM1_O3_FD_15887 | JGI IMG/M metagenome (IMG submission 15887) | reverse complement strand
AAAGCGCCGCGCCGCACAAGGAGAGGGCGCATGGCTGAGAGCGCGCTGGATAGCGATCACCCTCTGCTGGTCGCGGATGGCTTAAGCAAATCCTATGGCCGGCTGATGGCTTGCCACGACGTGTCGTTTGCGCTCTATCCCGGCGAGGTGCTGGCGATCGTTGGCGAGTCCGGCTCGGGCAAAACGACGCTGCTGCAGCTACTGTCGGCGCAGCTGGCGCCCAGCGCGGGGAGTGTATCGTATCGGATGCGCGACGGGATGATGCGCGACTTGGCAGCACTTGGCGAAGCCGAGCGACGGTTTCTGTTTCGCACCGACTGGGGCTATGTGCATCAGGATCCCGCACTCGGACTGCGGATGGCGGTGTCGGCCGGCGCCAATGTTGGCGAGCGGCTGATGGCGGTGGGCTGGAACAACTATGGCCGCATTCGAAACACCGCGTCATCCTGGCTGGAACGCGTCGAGATCGACATCGGGCGCATCGACGATGCGCCGCGGACTTATTCGGGCGGCATGCGGCAGCGGCTGCAGATCGCGCGCAATCTGGTCACGGAGCCGCGCCTGGTGTTCATGGACGAGCCGACCGGAGGCCTCGATGTGTCGGTGCAGGCGCGCCTGCTCGATCTGATGCGTAGCCTGGTGAGCGAATTGGGATTGTCGGCGATTGTGGTCACCCATGATCTGGCGGTGGCGCGGCTGCTGTCGCACCGGGTCATGGTAATGAAGGGGGGACGNGTCATCGAGACCGGCTTGACCGATCAGGTGCTCGACGATCCCTGTGAGCCTTATACCCAGTTGCTCGTCTCTTCGATTTTGCCGGCATGAGGGTTGGCCGATGACTGCGATGATCGATATCAGCGACGCGGAGAAAACCTTCACCATGCACTTGCAGGGCGGGGTGGAGCTGCCGGTGGTGCGTGGCGTCTCCTTTCAGGTCCGCGCCGGCGAGTGCGTGGCGCTGTCCGGTCCCTCGGGCGCCGGCAAATCCTCGATCCTGAAAATGATCTTCGGCAATTACCGCTGCGATGGCGGCCGTATCGGTATTTGTCATGAAGGTATGCAAATCGACCTCGCCAAAGCCGAGCCGCGGCAGATCCTCAGCGTCCGCCGCGCCACCATCGGCTATGTCAGCCAGTTCCTGCGCGCGGTGCCGCGGGTTGCGGCGATCGACGTGGTGGCCGAGCCCTTGATCGCAAATGGCGCGGCACGGGGGCCTGCGCGTGAACAGGCGGGGAGCCTGTTGCGAGCCCTCAATATCCCCCAACGTCTGTGGGCGCTGCCGCCCTCGACATTCTCGGGAGGCGAGCAGCAGCGCGTCAACATCGCGCGCGGCTTTATTTCCGATCTGCCGATCCTGCTACTCGACGAGCCGACGGCTTCGCTCGATGCCGCCAACCGCGCCGTGGTGGTGGATCTGATCAATGAAAAGAAGCGTGCGGGCGTTGCCATGGTCGCTATCGTCCATGACGACGAGATCCGCCATCTGATCGCCGACCGGATCGTCGACGTAACATCGTTTGCCGCAGCGGCATGAAGGATGACGCTTAAGATGACCTCGACAAAGGACGAGACCGTGCTTGGCAACGCCAGGATTGTCCTGGCGGATCGCGTGATCGAGCGTGGCTGGATCGCCTTTGCCGATGGCCGCGTCGCCGATGTTGGCGAGGGTAACGGACCTGCCGGCAGCGAGGACGCGGCCGGCGACTTGATCATGCCCGGCCTGATTGAGTTGCATACCGATCATCTCGAAGCGCATTACGTGCCGCGGCCAAAGGTGTTCTGGGACCCAATCGCCGCGGTCGTTTCCTATGACGGGCAACTGGCGACATCGGGCATCACCACAGTACTGGATTCGCTCCGGGTCTGGCGCGAGGACGGCGCGGAAGAAGTCGACGGGCGGGCAGGCATACTGGCCGAGGCGATCGCATCGGCGCGCGACGCCAATCTGTTGCGCGCCGATCATTTCCTGCATCTGCGCTGCGAAATTCCGATGCCGAGCGTGGTCGAGGAAGCCAAGGAACTGGTTGGGCGGCCGGATGTGCGGTTGATGTCGCTGATGGACCACACCCCCGGACAGCGCCAGTTTCGCGACGAAGGCAAGCTGCGCACCTATTATCGCGGCAAGGGCGCCGGTATGACCGACGCCGAACTCGATACGCTGTTCGAACGGCGCTTTGCGTATCAGAAGGCGCATGCGGCGACCAACATGCGCGAGATTGTGGCTCTGGCGCAGCATTATGAAATCCCGCTCGCCAGTCACGACGACACAACAGATGAAAACGTCACGGACGCCATTCGCGACCGGGTTGCGGTGGCGGAATTTCCGACGACAATCGAGGCTGCGCGGGGATTGCACCGGGCCGGCATCGGCATCCTGATGGGAGCGCCGAATGTGGTCCGCGGCGGCTCGCATTCGGGCAACATCGCCGCGGTCGATCTCGCCCGCGAGGGGCTGTTGGACATCCTGTCGTCCGACTACATTCCCTCGAGCCTGCTGATGGCGACGCTGCAATTGCCTCAGCGGGTGCCGGCTATCGATCTCGCCTCCGCCGTCCGTACTGTCACCAAGACGCCGGCCGAAGCGGTTGGCTTGACCGATCGCGGCGAGATCGCTCCGGGCAAGCGCGCCGATCTGATTCGCGTGCATATTGCCCGCGACATTCCGGTCGTGCGCAGCGTCTGGCGTGAAGGACATCGCGTGGCGTGACGCAAGCCTCAGCCATATCGGATCATCGGCCGGCTGCGATCGGGCCTGGACGGCTCATTCTGGTGGTCGGTCCGAGCGGTGCCGGGAAGGACACGCTGATCGGATGGGCCGCAGCCGCCTGTGCCGGCGACGGCAATATCGTCTTTCCACGTCGCGTGGTGACGAGGGAAGCCTCGCCTTCCGAAGACAATGAGCAGGTGAGCCTGGATGCCTTCCTGCAGGCGCGCAGCAAGGACGAGTTCGCCGTTCAATGGGAGGCGCATGGCCATTGCTACGCACTGCCCCGCGCGATCAATGACGATATCCGCGGCGGGCGCACGGTGGTCGCCAATGTGTCGCGCACAGTGGTCGACGCAGTGCGTCGCGCCTACGCCGCGGTCACGGTGGTGTCGATCACCGCGCCGCCTGACATTCTCGCCGAACGCCTCGCCGCGAGGGCGCGGAGCAGCGATGGGCAGCTTGCGGATCGACTACAGCGCACCGTCGATGATGCCGCAGCTGTGCCCGACGTCACCATTGTCAACGTAGGCAGCGTCGAAGATCGCGCGCGCGAGTTTGTGCAGATCATCAGGGGAGCTTGACGTAAGCGGGCGCTGCGCGGCCAGCCGCAGAGAGCAGGAGAACGACAATGACGATCATTGCGACGATGGACCAGCTTGAAGCGATCTACGGACAACCGAACGAGGCGTCTACCGTCAAGGTCGCCGACCGAATTACGCCGCAATATCGCGTGCTGATCGACAAGTCGCCGTTTGCCGCGCTGGCGACCTGTGGACCGGAGGGACTGGATTGCTCGCCTCGCGGCGATTTGCCCGGCTTCGTCCGCGTGCACGACGAAACGACGCTGATGATGCCCGATCGCCGCGGCAACAATCGCGTGGATTCGTTACGCAATATCGTACGCGATCCCCGGATCGCGCTGCTGTTTCTGATTCCGGGTTCTGGCAGCACGTTGCGCGTCAATGGCCGTGCGCGGGTGTCAGCCGATGCGGACTTGCTGGCTTCGTTCAAGGTCGACGGCAAGGCGCCGCGCACGGTCATCGTCATGACGGTTGATGAGATCTATTTTCAGTGCGCCCGCGCTATCGTCCGGTCCGATCTCTGGAATCCCGACAGGCGGGTCGATCCCAAAAGCTTGCCGACGCCCGGTCAGATCCTCGCCGAGATGAGCGAAAATCGTGTCGGCGGTGAGGACTACGACCGGGCCTGGCCGGAGCGGGCGCGGCAAACGATGTGGTAGCGGGCCGCTGGGATCGCGACGGATCGCCCGGCGGGTGAGCTCGCTGCCGATCATTTCCGGTGGCGATCCTTTTCGGATAAATTTCCCGGGTAATGGGAAAATTCGTGAGGGTACAGCAAGCGTTTCCGGGCGTGTCTGGCTGAATACGAAATACATCACTCGCAAAAGTGCCGGCAACATTGTGATGCCGCTCGGAAAAGAGACCGATAACTAAGGTCGTCCTTGCTGGCGCCGCATTGACCTAGGACAATGCGTGCGGTCGTCAAAACGCGCTTAGACTGGTTCCATGAAAATATCCGACTTCGCTTGTCCGTCCTGCGCCGCGTCCTACGAGGTTGCTGAATCAATGTCGGCGGAAGGAAGCCCAGGCCGGGCCGAATGCACCATATGCGGCCAGCTTCTGGAATCGTGGCAGGAACCGAAGATGAAAGCCTATCGCTTGGTCTTGTCGCCGGAACATAAATATCCGCACATTCCCGCGCCGCCGTCTCCAATTGTCTCCTGATTTCAAAGCCGGGCATCGCTCTATTCCGAACTGACCCGATAGGGCTAGGGACCCGATCTCAATCCGGCGCCCCGGTTTGGCGCGCGTGCCGGCTGGGTGCGGGCCATGAAATGTTTGGTCGGCCGGATAATCTTCGTGCAGCCGTCGCTTTGAAGTCCGTGACGCGGATTGACGGAATGTCGCGAGAATTTCGGTCGGGCTGCCAAAATCTACGTGCGAAAAAACCCGCCGGCTTGCACCGGCGTGTTTTGGGTTGTTCAATTTCCGAAAACTCAATTCTCGGCGCGATGGTCGTGATCCCCGTCACGATGGTCGTGTTCGGCCGAGTCCTTTTCGGCCAAGTCCTTGACCAGTTCGATCAGTTCCCTCGCGCGACGACCGAGGCCATCTTCGGAACGCTCGTCGACCGGTTGATTGCCGAACGCGGCTGCATTCAGCACCGTCTTGATACCACCGGCCAGACTGTCGCGCTGGTTGGTGATATCGCTGATTTTGGCGAGGTAGCGAGCGTAAGCCGTGTCAACGCCCGTGACGGAACGATTGGCATAGACCAGGCTCGCCCGGCCGAGTTCGCCCAGGGGTGCATTGAGTTGTTTGTAGACCTCGGCAAGCTCGATAAAGTTTTCGCGGCTCTGGCGAATGGCGGGAGGCAGCGCCCGCTGCTCCATCCATTCGGACAGCACCCGCCCGTCATGTACATAGCTGTCCTTCAGGCCAAGCAGCGCAAGCAACGTCGGCCGCACGTCGGTATGATCCGAGAACACCGCATCGTGGCGGCCGAGCCGTTGCACGCCGGGACCTACCATTGCGACCCAGGTCCGGGTGATGTCGCGCTGGAAGTCGCCGTGGTTCCAGGCAAAGCCCGGACCCACGAAGACGCAGTCGGACTGGTTTGCGCAGGCGCCGCCGGCGCCGGTGGTGAAGAAATAGTTGTCGTTGCCGAACATGGTGAGCGTCGGGGTGCGCGCCGGGCTTGCGGTCACCATGTGCAGCAGTTTCATTTCCGCCTGATCGGCAAGCAATTTGGACAGTTTATCGGTATTGCCGGTCATCGGATTGGTGGCGACCAGCGCATCGAGATCATGTTCCATGGTGCGGGTCACGGTGTCGGTTGGAGCGGGGTTGCCGTTGATGTAGACCGTCGGCGCATCGTCGCTGTGCACCGAGAACGCCGTGGTGTTGGCGCGCTGTGTGATCAGCAGGCGGTTGATTATCGCATTGATCTCGCCTTTTTGGCCCGCCGCGTAGGTGCAGGGCACGGTGACGCCGTCGCAATGCGCCGGGCTCGGAGTGGCGGTGCCGACGAAATGGTCGTTCTCGTCGGGCACGACGACAAACAGGGTGTTGTCTTTGGTGATGCCGTCCGCGCTAAGCCGGGCAAAGAATTTGCCGAACGCGGTGTCGTATTGCTTGAGCTGGGCGACGTAGCCGGCTTCGCCGGGGCCGAATGTTCCTGAACCGGACCGGTTGTCGTGCGCGTCGGAGATGTAGAGATAGACCACCTGGACACCGGCCTCGAGCATCGTCGCGGCATAGCCGAGCGATTGCGTCGCCAGCGGGCTGAACCCGTTGGGAAATCCCGGCCGGCCGAACGCGTCGGCGATGACACTGCCGTCGAGGTCCTTCACCGGGCCGCTCGGCGAGATCACCGGCTGAACGTTGATGTTTCCGAACAACCCCTTGAAGCCATTATATCCATTGGGTTCGTCCGGCAGCGGATCGCTGGTCGCAAAGCCGCTATTGCAGCGCGGGCTGCCCACGGCGCAGTGGATCGCGACGCCGAGGTAGTCGGTGGTCGGCTGTTGCCGCGTCGCCGGGCTAGCCGATGCAAGTTGAGCCTTCACCGCGGTGTCGATGGCGCTGCCGGCGCCATAAAACGTCGTGACGTCGTCAGGAACCCTCTCAAACTCGATATTGGCGACGGAGAATCCTCCGACGTCGCAGCCGGCGCGGGTGAACGGCACCCACGGAGCCGGCGCGGTCTTGCCGAGTTCATTGAGCATCTGCGGCTTGCCGTCGCCGCTTGGCGCCGTCCAGTACAGGAACGAACTGGTGAAGCCGACGCTGCCATCCGGCCTGAAGAAGCCATAGCTGTTGGAAACCGGAATTCCCATGCGGTTACCATAAACGCCGGTCTGGGCCGTGAGAATATCGGTGGCGGTGTGCGAAATCAGCGGAGTGTGATGATTGCCGCTGAGGGTGCCGTTGTTCTGGATGAAATTGAGCAGGTTCGGCATCTGTTCGAGATCGGACGGAACGTCCGGATTGTCGCGCCGTAGGTGCACGTTGTCGAAAACGATATGAACAACGTGTTTGACCTGACCGCCTGGAGAATTCAGTAGACAAGCCGCCGAGGCGGATTGCGAAGCGGCACCGAGAAATACAGCGCCAAGCGCCAATGGAATCGACGCGCCAAGAAAATCTTTCAATCGTTTCATCGCTCTCTCCTGATGTCGGCCCAAGTGATCGAGTAAGTCTGTGAAAAAACCGCGCAGTCTAGTTGCCGACGCCGGCACAATACATTGCAGATTGTTGCGGGCGGTTGACGCGGACATGACGCTCGCGCGTGGCGTGATGTCATGCAATCGGAGGAGCGGCTCTCACCGAGGAGATTTCGGTTGGTGAAGAAAGTCCGACCGAACAAAGCGTGGAGTACGATCGCGAACCAATCCGACGCGATCGCATCCAGTCGTGATTTTCGTCATGTCGGAAGCGCAGTGGCGGTCACCAGCGTCCTGGTGCCCAGAACAAAGCAAGCCGCTGGCCTTCAACGATCTGATCGGACGACATTTTCGAAGCTACCGCGTTGCGAAGCCTGAAATAATAGTCGCGCTCGCGCCTGGGGGCATGTGCCGCGGCCAGGTCGAGCCATTTATACGCGAGCACGACGCTTTGCGGCACGCCGTGGCCCTTGTCATAGCTCAAACCTAATCTGCTCTGTGCAGAGGGATCGCCCTGCACGGCGGCTCTCTGGTAGAGATCGGTGGCCGCGTCGTAGGCCTGCGGCACACCGAAGCCGTTTTCGTACATGAAGCCCAGCAGCGTCTGCGCTCGGGCGTTTCCGCGTAGCGCCAGCGGGGATAATTCGTTGGCGGCCCGCACGTAATCGCCCCTGGAATAGGCTGCGGTCGCGCGGCTCAGTCCGTCGGCGAAGGCGGCCCGCGTCGTTCCAGCGCCGAACAGCAAGATGACGAACAGAAGTGTTGGAATGGTCCGTCGCACTGCGACCGCCTTCAGGAGCGCTGAACACAGTCCCGCCGAGGCAGAGCCCGGGATTTGCGTCCTGACGTCAGCGAACGCCCTGTACTCGTGTGTCATTTGCTACGCTCGCGTTAATGCTGCCACGGAGTTTCGACCGAAGTTCTTCGGCGACAAAATGGGCATCCATGCTGTCGCGGATAATCTGGGGACGGATAAAGATGATCAATTCGGTACGAGTTGCCTTGTTGTCCTGATGAGAAAAGGCGTCGCCGAGGCCTTGAATTTGGTCGAGCAGGGGAATTCCGTTGCGCTGGTTGTTATGTTGTTCGCTGATCAATCCGGCCAACAGCACCGTCTGGCCGGTGGCCACGGAAATCGAACTCTTGACCTTTCGTTCGGAGACCGTCGGAGTCAAACTCGCGGCGGTAGCCGCCGAAACGTTGCTGATTTCCTGCTCGACGTCGAGCCTGACATTTCCGTTGACGTTGATGCGGGGAGAAACCCGCAGAATGATGCCGGTGTTGCGGTAATCGATGGTGTTGACGACCGTGTTATTCGTGGTCAGCACCGTAGCGCTGCCGGTGGAGACTGGCACCGAGTCGCCGACCTGAAGTGTTGCCGCCTGATTGTTGACGACAACCAGCGACGGGTTGGACAACACCTTGACGGCGGTGACGGTATGCAGGGCGTCCAGGATTGCGCTCGGCTGCGACTCCGATCCGATCAGGAAATTGAATCCGGGGAACGCGCGATTAATGAAGGCGTTGGCGACCGTTCCGGCGGCCGCCGCGACCGGCGCCGACGTCGACTGGCTGTTGAGGATAGAGCCCTGGTCGGGCCTTAGTCCCAGATTGTGGCTGGTCAGGTAGCTCTGGACACCGTAGCTCAGCTCGTCGGTGAGCGTGATCTCGGCGATGGTCGCATCGATCGCGACCTGCAGCTGCGGTTGATCCACTTGCTGCAACGTCGCCTCGATGATCCGGAAATTCTCCTGATCGGCATAGATGAGGAGGGTGTTGTTGACGGTATCGGCCGTGATCCGTACGCCCTTCAGCATCGGCTGGCCGCCGGAGCCGGCACCTCGGCTGTCGAGCGATCCCGCGTCAGACGTATTTGCGTTTGCGGCTCCCGGTGCGGCGGCGGTTTGCGCGCCGAAGCCGGAGTTGCCGTTGGTTCCGGATTGCATGCGGGAGCCGAAGCCGTTCGACGACGTTGACGACGGAGAGTTGTTGTTCAAGGAGAGGCGATCGGCGCTGGCGGTCGCATATGTGCCCGACCCCGGCGCGATCTGGCTATCGGGGCTGTCGAGCAGGCCTGAGGACGATCCGCCGATGAACATCTCGGTCAGCACGCGCGCGATCTGGCGCGCCTCGCCATATTTCACCCGGTAAACGTGAACGCTGGTTCGCGCGGTGTCGGCATGATCGAGCCGTTTGATCCAGGTCGCGGCGGTATGCAGCAGTGCCGGCTTCTTGCTGACCACCAGGATGGCATTGAGGCGACTAACCGCTTGAAATTTGATGAGGTTTTGGCTGAGACCGTTGTCGCCGGAATCCACGATCTTTTCGAGTTCCGCGATCACGGGTTCCGGACCGCTGTTGACGATCGGAAAAATTCCGATCGATTGACCGCGCATCCAGTCGAGGTCGAAGCTGAGCGCGGTATCCACCGCCGTGCGACGTTCCGCGCCGCTGCCTTGAATGAGCAGTAGGTTTCGCGTCGTGTCGGCGCGGACCATTCCGGCCTTGGTCGCGAAGCTGTCCATCAGCTTCAGCAGCGTTTGCGCCGACACGTACTGCAAGGGCACGACGGAGACGCCGTAGCCGGGTTCGGGGCTGGAGGCCGCCGCATCGACCCGGCCTGCGCCGACCGCGTCGCCGAGCGGCGTCAAACGGTAGCCGGCGGTGTCGCGGACCAGCACGATCCCACTGAGCCGCAAGGCGTTTTCGAGCACGAAGACAATGTCCGACTTGGCCACAGGCCTGACCGATACGAGACTGACGGTGCCCTGCACGCGCGGATCGATCGTGTAACCGGTTTGCAGGATGTCACCCAACACCACTTTGGCCACGGTGGCGATCGGCGTATTTTCGAAATTGAGCTCGAAGCCGTTGCCGGTCGCGACCGGTTGCGGACGCGCCTCGGCGACGTCGGACACCTCGGTACCCTCGAACATCACCGGCCGGCCGCGCTGGCCGGCATTGGCCTCGGCGGCGTTCGCCTGCTGTGGATAACGGGGCAAGGTATCCAGCGATCGGACCTTGTCGAGCACGTCGATATCGGCGCCGCTGCCGGAGCTCACAGTCACCGAATTGCAGGATGCCAGCAAGCCGGCGGACAACAGCATGAAGGCAATACAGATGCTGCGACCGACTGGCGAAGACCAGCCCGGGTTGGCGACGCGTACCATATTTCCGCCGTTCCAGCCTTATGTTCGGCCCAAGATCGCTCGGGAGGATTGATCCAAGCTGGCTGGCATACTTAGCGGGGGAACATGACAGTTATAATTGCCAGCCCGGTTCATCGGCAGATCGACGTAACCTGTTGCCAACATCCAACATATTCCCGTTCGCGCGCCACCCCCCATCTCCGCGGCCGGGTCCAATGAACAGGCAAACGCCAAATTCATGTGAAGCTGTGCACGCTTCGTACAGGTGTCATGTTTCGGATCAATAACCACACTGCGGCCGACAACTGATCGACGGCGGGCCGAAGCGCCGTGCTCCACTGATCGGCCTGAAGAAAAAAGCTGCGTAAGTGGAAAGACATAATGACCGGCGACGAGTCCTTGCAGTTTGTGGAACATCTCCGTCATAATCATCATCTGACGGAGACCGCCGGCAATGGCGCGGAGCAGGGCGGGTCTGCGCGTTCGCCGGGCAAACTTTGGGAGCTCACCGACCTTTCGGCCAGCGATTTCGCGGATGAGGCGGCCCGCTTTTTCGATCTCGATCGGGCCACGCTCCAGGACATGCTGGCCGCGCCACCCTTGGTCGCGGCATTTTCGCAGCGGTTTCTGCGGGAAATGATGCTGTTTCCATTTCGATCCGCCGACGGAGGCGCCGTGCTGGCGGTCGCCGATCCGACGGATACGGCGGCCCGGCGCGCAGCCG
>JGI12053J15887_10001558_pt1 | contig 10770 bp, 10 predicted proteins | sample MedBloCAOM1_O3_FD_15887 | JGI IMG/M metagenome (IMG submission 15887) | reverse complement strand
GAGGGGTGGGGAGAGGGTGGCTGGCCGGGCTGCGCGTTGCGCGCCCCCTCCCTGTCCCTCCCCCGCAAGCGGGGGAGGGGACGATGTGGCGCCGCCGAGTATCGTAGTCGCGAGTTTGACTCGCGTCAGAAAAGAAAAGCTAGAATCGACATCGGTCGGCAACGACCGCAAATGGGGAGGAACATGAGCGCAGATCGCAGCCGGCATCCCATCGTGCATCTCGTCGGCAGCATCCCGCTGCCGGACGCCGAGACCGTGTTCCGCACCGTATCGGGCGCCGTTGGCCCGCACCTTGCGCGCCTGCCCGACGGCGAGACCGGCATCCGCAAGACTTGGATCCGATTCCTGCAGGACGTGCTCGCCGACAATCCCGCCATCGAGCTCGCCTCGGACGTGCCGCCGTTCAAGTTTGTTCAGTGGGACGGCAAGGTCGTGCGCGAGATTCCCCGCCTGCGCGTGAAGCCAGGCGCCACGCCCGACGCCACGTCGTTCAAGACCGGCTACGCCGAGATGGCGATCGAATCGTGGGGCATGTTCGATCGACTGCAGCAGGCCGGCATCATTCCGCCGAAGGTGAAATTCCAGATCTGCATTCCGACGCCGATCGCGCCGACCTACAACAACATGGTGCCGTCAGACCGTCCCAAGCTCCTGCCGGCGCTGACGGAGCATTTTGCCGGCGAGGTCGCGAAGATCGCGCAAGCGCTGCCGAACGACCGCATCGCGCTGCAATGGGACGTGTGCCAGGAGGTGCTGGCGTGGGAGGGCTACTACGAGCCGGGTCCGGTCGACGTCCGGATCGAGACCATCGACGTGCTCACGAAGGTCGGTGACGTCGTGCCGGCCGCGGTCGAGCTCGGCTATCACCTGTGCTACGGCAGCCCGGCCGACGAGCACATGGTGCAGCCGAAGGACGCCGGCATCATGGTCGAGATCGCGAACGCGATCACCGCGCGCGTGAGGCGCCCGATCCAGTTCTTCCATATGCCGGTGCCCAAGGGCCGCACCGACGATGCCTATTTCGCGCCGCTCGAGAAATTGCAGCTTGGCGACGAGACCGAGCTTTATCTCGGCCTGATCCACCATGACGATGCGCCCGGCGACGCGGCGCGCCTCGCCGCCGCCCGGCGCCACGCCCGCGTCGACGGCGTCGGAACGGAGTGCGGCATGGCGCGCGGCGATCCGGCGCGCCTGCCGGGACTCCTTGCCGCGCATGCGCGCGCCGCGGCTATTTGACCAGCTTGTTGCTGTAGTCGAGCAGGAAAGCCTTGATCTCGGGCTTGACGCTGGCGAGCGCGGCGACGATGTCTTGCGCTTCCTCGCCGGTGACCAGGATCGGCGTGGTCTTCACGATGTTGGCATAGTCGCGGAGGAAATCGCGGTCTTTCCACAGGTCGACGAAGGCGGCGCGCATGATCGTCACCGCTTCGGGGGGAGTCTTCGGCGGCATCAGGGCGGTGCGGAACATCGCGACCAGCGGGTCGCTGCTGGCGCGCAGCACCTCGTACAAGTAGCCGGACGGCTTCTTGCCGTCGTTCACCATGGCGTAGAATTCCTCGAACGTCGGCAGGTCCGGAAGCGCCGGGCTGCGCGGATAGCTGCCGTCCTTGGCGCGCGCCGCGATCTGCCACAGCGGCAGGACGATATTGCCCATGCTCGATTCGATCGAGCCGCGCCAGCCCGGCAACGACGTGTTCGCAAACTGTCCCTCGTTCTGCAGGATGGCGGTTTCCACTTCCTTCAGCCCACGGAAGGCGGGGACCGCCTGGTATTTGAGGCCAAGGAGATCGAGCGAGAGCGCCTGGTTGATGGTGTTGCTGTTCTGGACGTTGAGCGAGAGCGCCTTGAAGTCCCTGGTCTTCATGATGTCGGTTGCGACCTTGAGACCGGGCGGAATGTCCCTGCGCGCATAAGCCACCAGCGGGTTTTCGACGCCGGCGATCATCACGAAATCCGCGTAGTTGACGCGGAGCGCCGGATTGCCCAGGAGCTGCGCGATGATGTCCAGAGTGAAGAAGCCGATCGTTTCGCCGTTGGGCGCGGCTTCGCCGAGCTGGTTGGTGCCGATCACGCCGCCGGCGCCGCCCACGTTCTTGATGACGATCGTCGGCTTGCCCGGAATGTGCGCGGGCAGATGTTGCGCGATGATGCGCCCCTCGATGTCCGACGGCCCGCCGGCGGGGTAGTTGATGATCATGGTGATGGTCTTGCCCTTGTAGAACTGGGCAAGCGCGGTGTCGCTCAAGATGCCGACCGCGAGCGCGACCAGGCCGACGATGACCAGCGATCTTCGGATCATGAAAATCCCTCCCTCCTTGCAGCGAAGCCTGTTTTGTCGCGTTCGGTTCCCAGCCGCGGCAGCCAAGTGACCCCAATTTCAGGGCCGGCGAGCACGGTCCCCGCAACGGGGCGGGGACCGCGATGCGTGACGTCGAGCCAACCGGCGTGGTCGACTTATTTCTTCGCCGACGGCTTCGGCCGCTGGTCGGTCAGCATGGTCCCGAGCCGGAACGGCTCGTATGTGGGCTTGTAGGATTTCTCGTCGAGGAATTGCCGCAGCCCGGTGTTGTAGGAGTCTTCCTGGTCGGCGACCTTGATCGCCTTGCCCTTCTCGGCCAGGTAATCGTACGCCTGCGCGACATCCATCGTGCGCACGTGCCGGATCGCCTGCTTGGTTGCGCGCAGCACGGCCGGGCTTTTCTTCATCAGCTTTTCCGCAAGCTCGGTGGTCGCGGCCTCGAGCTTGTCCAGCGGCACGGCGAAATTGATCATGCCGATGCGCGCGGCTTCCTTGCCGTCGAACGCATCGCCGAGGCAGGCGTAGTAGAGCGCGTGGCGCGGCAGCACCATGTCGGACACCACCTTCGACACCAGCGCGCCGGGCAGAATGCCCCAGTTCACCTCCGAGAGTGAAAACGTCGCGTTCTCGGCCGCGATCGCGAAGTCGCAGGCCAGCAGCTGCATGAACGCACCGCCCACGCAATAGCCGTGCACCATGGCGATGGTGGGCTTGTCGTAGCCGTAGATCCGCTCCCACCGCCATCGATTGGCCGCGGCCGCGGCCTTCTTGCGCTCCGCCGGGTCCTTCTCCAGCTCGCGGAAAAATTTCTTCAGGTCCTGCCCGGCGCTGAAGTTGCCGCCTTCGCCGGTCACCACCACGACCTTGACGTCGTCGTCGACCTCGAGCCGCGCCAGCGCGTCATCCATCTCGTAGTGCAGCGCCGGCGACATCGCGTTGCGCTTCTCGGGGCGATTGAGCGCGGTCCAGGCGATGCCGTCGTGGACTCTGACCTTCACGAACTCGTATTTGTACTCAGCCATCGGCTCTTTCCTCCAGATTGTGGCTACGCGGGCTCGCACGCGACATCGCGAATATCCTAGGGCGGGCCGTCGTCGTAGAGGAACATTCCGCATGACCGGCATCAAGCAGCAAATTCCGGTCGGCGGGGGCACGGCGAATCGAGACCGTCCGCGGCGGCATGCCAGCACTGCTCCGGCGTGGTATCCTGGATTGTGGCGCGCAACCCGTGCACTTATATCGACGATCACGCATCCGCAGCCGCGCGGCCGCAGGGGCTGCAAGCCGAGCAGGGAGATGGCCATGGTTGAGGTTCTTGAGCGCGACACGGTCGGCGAAACCATCGACGCCACGGTCAATTATATCTTCAATAACGGGGAGAAGCTGTTCACTGAGACGGCGGGCCCGGGCGGCACCGATGTGCGTACCGGCGGCACCGTCGATCCTCACCGTGTACCCATCCACAATGCTCGGCTGCACGCCGAGCCGTTCGTGCTCGACCGCGAAGGCTTCCGCTTCGTGCGTCACGATACCGCGGTCACCGACTTCTTCGACGAGGACCAGGTGCGTCGCGTCTACTACCCCGAGATGGAAGCGCTGGTGAAGGCCGAGAGTGGGGCCTCGCGTGTGGTGGTGTTCGATCATACGCTGCGCACCGCCGATGACGAGCAGCGCGAGGCGCGCAAGATCCGCGAGGTCGTGCGGCGCGTGCACAATGACTACACCGAATGGTCCGGCCCGCAGCGCGTGCGCGACCTTCTCCCGCAAGAGGCCGACGATCTCCTGCAACGGCGCTTCGCTATCGTGCAGGTGTGGCGGCCGATCCGTCATCCGGTCGAGAGCTTTCCGCTCGCCATCTGCGACGCCCGCAGCATATTGCCCGATGATTTCGTGGTGAACGAACGCCGCTATCCCAACCGCATCGGCCAGACCTACGCCATCACCTACAATCCCGAGCACCGCTGGTACTGGCTGCCGCGGATGCGGCGCGAGGAGGCGCTGGTGTTCAAGGTCTACGACTCGTCAAAGGACGGTCGTGCCCGGTGGTCTGCCCATACTGCTTTCGACGATCCGACCTCGCCACCCAACGCGCGGCCGCGCGAGAGCATTGAAATCCGCACGCTGGCCTTTTTCTAGCGCCCATCAGCTCTGCTGCACGTGCACGTTGCAGCGCCTGCGCATATTGACTCACACTCCCTCCGCCGAGGCTCGATTGGCTCGCGCCTAGAGGGACGTTGATGCGCAAGATTCTGATCATGGGTCTGCCGGGGGCGGGCAAGACCACGCTCGCGAACGCGCTCGCGCCGCTGCTCAATGCGGTGGTGTTCAATGCCGACGCGGTGCGCGCGAATCTCGCGCGCGATCTCGGCTTCACTCACGCGGACCGCGTCGAGCATGCCCGCCGCATGGGATGGATGTGCGACCGCGTGGTCGAGGCCGGCGGCACTGTCATCGCCGACTTTATCTGTCCGACCGGGGAGACCCGCGCGGCCTTCGGCGACGCCTTCACGATCTGGGTCGACCGTATCGACGCCGGACGCTTCGAGGACACCAATCGGATGTTCGTGGCGCCCGAGCGCGTCGGCCTTCGGGTCACCGCCGAAGGCACACCGCAGTACTGGGCCGAGCAGGCACTCGCCCGGTTGCGTCCGGCATTCGATCCCCAGAAGCCCACGGCGTTGTTCATCGGACGCTATCAGCCGTTTCATCCCGGGCATCAGCGGTTGATCGAGGAGGGCCTGCGGCGCGTCGGCCAGGTGTGCATCGCCATCCGCGACACCCACGGCATCGACGGCAAGAATCCATTGCCGTTTTTCGCCGTGAAGCAGCGCATCGAGGCCGCGCTTTCAGCCTATGCCGGCCGCTTCGTCGTCGTCCCGCTGCCCAATATCACCAATGTGTTCTACGGGCGTGATGTCGGCTACGCGGTCGAGCGGATTGTCCTCGACGAAGCCACCGAAGCGATCTCCGCCACGAATGTGCGCCGCCTGAGCGTGCAGGGCCGTGACGCCTAGACGCGCCCCGGCACTTTGACGATTTGCCGCGGGCTGATCATCGATCCAACGCAGCGCCGGCGTGGCATGATGGCTTGCTCCAGCGGGCGGATTTGACTGTTTTCCGCCCACGACTGCGCAAAAAATGTGTTTGCACAGAATGCTCGAGCCGGTACGCTAATGACNGAATTGATCGTGCACAATTGAACGAGCGATGAGCGGCAGGGTGGCTCTCACCTGCGGTCCGGCCGGCGAGCGGATTCGATCCTCCGGGTCGAGGCGCATCGGCCATGCCGCTCGGATACGCGGCCGCTGCGCCATCCGCCTGCGCGCGACCGGCTTGTCGCCATGACGGTCCTTGGGCGCGGACTTGCGGCGGCTTGCCTGGCAACTGTGCTGGCCGCAAGCGTCGATGNGGTGCGCGCGCAACCGGTCGTGTTCCGTCTCGGCTACGGCGGCGCGGCCGAGGAGCCCATGTGGCTCCTCGTCGCGAAACCCGATCTGGCCAGGAACTATGGCAAGGCCTACACGCTCGATGCGACCCGGTTCACCAGTTCGGACAAGCGTGCCCAGGCATTCGAGGCCGGCGCTATCGATCTCTCCGCCGGCAGCGCGAATGGGGTCATTTTCGCTGCCGCCGAGGGCGTGAAGGCAACGTTCATCGCCTCGATTTCGCGCGAGAGCTCGCGCGGTTTCAGCACCGGCTACTACGTCAAGGAGAGTTCGCCGATCCGATCGGTGACCGATCTCAGAGGCAAGACCGTCGGCATCAACGGCTTTTCCACGTCCGGCCATCTCTGGCTGAAGGCCGCGCTCGACAAGCATGGGCTCGCCGAGACCGACGTGAAGATCACCCCCGTGCCCTTCTCCGCAATGCAGGAATCGCTTGACGCCGGAAAGATCGACATCGGGCAGTTCCCGCAGCCGTTTGCCGCCTTGGCGGAAAAACAGATGAAGGTGCGCAAGATCTTCGATGCGAAATATGGGATACCGTTCGAGGAGGAGCTGACGGTTCTGGTCGGCAAGGACGCCTTCCTCAAGAAGAATGCGGCCGCCGTCCGCGCGATGCTGCAAGACCTGACGGCATCGATGCAGTTCTATCTCGAACGCCCGCGCGAAGCCCGTCAGCTTCTGATCGATGCCAGGATGGTTCGTGTGCTTCCCGACGTCTACATGAACATGCAGGACTATTATCGCGATCCCACGCTGCGGGTCGACGCCGAGGCGCTGGAGAAGATGCAGGCATTCCAGATCAAGGCCGGGTTCCAGAGCAAGAATGCCGACGTCAGATCGCTGGTCGATCTCAGCTACCTGCCGCAATGAGCGGGCGGAGCGCACGCGGCGATGCCGCTGTCCCCATGTTGCGCAAGAGGTCATGCGCGAGGTCATCCCTCCCGTCATGATCGCGATGAGATGTCTCAATTGGCAATTGCCCAGCAGACGGGAGTTCGACATGTGCGGATACGGCAGCAAGGTCACCGTGCGCCGAATGGCTTGTGTTCTGGCGCTGGTGGCCGGAAGCGTGAGCGCGGCGCTCGCACAACCGGCCACGTTGCGGCTTGGCTACGGCACGGCCGCGGAAGAGCCGTTGTGGCTGATCGTCGCCAAGCCTGACCTCGCCAGGAACCAGGGCAAGGCCTACACCCTCGACGCGACCCGGTTCACCGGCTCGGACAAGCGCGGACAGGCGTTCGAAGCGGGCGCCATCGACCTTGCCGCCAGCAGCGCCAACGGCGTCATTTTCGCCGCGGCGGAAGGCGTGTCGGCCAAGGTCATCGCATCGATTTCGCGCGAAAGCTCGCGCGGCTTCAGCACCAGCTTCTATGTCAAGGAGAGCTCGCCGATCAGATCGATCGCCGATCTCAAGGGCAAGGTCGTCGGCATCAACGGCTTCTATACGTCGGGCCACCTGTGGCTGAAAACCGCGCTGGAAAAGCAGGGCCTGATCGAGACCGATGTCACGATCACACCGGTTCCCTTCCCGGCGATGCAGGAAGCGCTCGATGCCGGGAAGGTCGACCTCGGGCAATTCCCGCAGCCGTTCGCGGCGCTCGCGGAAAAGCAGATGAAGGTCCGCAAGATCTTCGACGCGAAATACGGGATACCGTTCGAGGAGGAGTTGATCGTCCTGATCGGCAAAGACGAATTCCTGAAAAAGAACGCGGGCGCGGTCCGTGGCCTGCTCGAAGACCTGAAGTCGGCGACCGCGTTCTACCTGGAAAGCCCGCGCGAGGCCCGGCAGCTCCTGATCGACCGCAAGATGGTGCGCGTGAATCCCGATGTTTACGTGGGCATGAACGATTACTATCGCGATCCCAGCTTGCAGGTCGACGTCGACGCGCTCGAGAAGATGCAGGCGTTCCAGATCAAGGCCGGCTTTCAGAAGAAGAACGCCGACGTCAGGTCGCTGGTCGATCTCAGTTACCTGCCGAAGTGACATTAGTGTTGTGACTCTAACGCCTGTATCGCGCGTGTCCCGGGCGCAGCGCAGCACGAAGCGCAGCGAAGTGATGCGCTGCAGACCCGGGACCGTTACGGTCCGGGACGGTCCCGGATCAGCGGCGCACCGCTTCGCGCTGCACCGGGTCCGGGACCCGAACACCCACGAGAATTCCGAAATTCGCATCCGAGGCTGCGGCGGGGGTTTGCGAACTTCGGTATCGGGACGCTAGCGAAGGCCCGCGACGATGCCGCTGCTGGAGGTGACCGATCTCGACAAGACCTTCTCGGTCGACAATCGCAGCGTCACCGCCATCGATCGCCTATCGCTGTCCATCGAGGAGCACGAGTTCGTCTCGATCGTGGGACCATCGGGGTGCGGCAAGAGCACGTTCCTGCATATCCTCGGCGGCTTCGAGCCCGCGAGCGGGGGCGAGTTGCGGCTCAACGGCCGTCCGATCGGGCCTCCGGGCCCCGATCGCGGAATGATGTTTCAGGAGCTCTCGCTGTTTCCCTGGCTCACCGCCATCGAGAACGTCGCATGGCCGCTCGAGATGAAGGGGTTGCCGAAGCGCGAACGCCTGCCCAGAGCCGCGGAATATCTTGATCTCGTTCATCTCGCTCGCTTCGCAGATCTCTATCCGGGCCAATTGAGCGGCGGCATGAAGCAGCGCGTCGCGCTGGCGCGGCTGTTCGCGCTCGATCCGGAAATCATGCTGATGGACGAGCCGTTCGGCGCGCTCGACTCCCAGACCCGGGAATTGCTGCAGGAAGAGCTGCAGTCGATCTGGCGCCGCGCCCGCAAGACCGCGCTCTTCGTCACCCACGACATCGACGAGGCGATCTATCTCGGAACGCGCGTGATCGTGTTCACCGCGCGCCCCGGCCGCATCAAGGCCGATATCCGCATTCCCAATGTCGATCGCTCCGGCGATTACCGCAAGTCGCGCGGCTATCTCGATCTGCGTGTACAAGTCTGGGACCTGCTGCGCGACGAGGTTCTCAAGGCGCGGGCGCTGGAGGAAGCGTGAAGATCAACTGGGCCTCGATCCAGAACTGGATTTTGCCGGTCGCGGCGCTGGTGGCCTGGGAGATCTTCGGACATGCCGGCATGCTGCCGCGCTATCTGTCCTTCCCGAGCGCGATCCTCGCGGCCCTGTGGGAGCTCGCCATCACCGGAGAGCTCTTCGTCGCGCTGGCGGCGAGCCTTTACCGGGTGTCGACCGGATTTGTGCTCGGCACGGTGGCCGGCGTGATCGTCGGGCTCGGCGCCGGGATCGTCCCCGGCATCCGTCATTTCTTCGATCCGCTGGTGTCCTTCCTCTATTCGATTCCCAAGATCGCGTTCCTGCCGGTCTTCCTGCTGCTGTTTGGCCTCGGCCATGCTTCCAAGATCGCGATCATCGCATTCTCCGGCTTCTTTCCGGTGTTCGTCGCGTCCCGTCACGCCGTGCTCTCGGTCAACAAGCTCCTGATCTGGACGGCGCAGAACATGGGGACCCCGGAACGGAAGATCTTCTTCCGGGTGATCATTCCGGCGGCGGCGCCGCAGCTGTTCTCCGGTGTCCGCATCGGCCTCGCCCACGCGTTCGTGGTGCTGTTCGCGGCGGAGCTGATCGGCTCCAAGGTCGGGCTCGGCACCATCATCTCGTCCGGCGAGGAATGGGTGCGGTTCGACCTGATGTTCGCGGGCATCGTCTGCTTTGCCGTGCTCGGTTTCGTCAGCGACCGCATCCTGCTCGCGGTGCGCGCCCGCGTGCTCAAGGGCCAGATGATCGGGACCGAGGAGCAGGGGGTGCGATGATCGCGCAGACTTTGTCGCACGCCTGGTCCCTGGTCGCGCGCTGGTACTCGATCCCGCTGCTGCTGCTGGCCTGGCAGGTGGCGGTGGCGAGCGGTTTCGTCGAGTCCCGGCTGCTCCCCAGCCCCGGCCGGGTCTGGACCGCGCTGGTGACGGAGATTGGCAACGGCACGCTGGTCTACCACGGCAGCGTCACCATTTCCCGCGCGCTCACGGGCTTTATGCTGGCCGCCCTGGTCGGGATTCCGTTCGCGGCGGCGATGGCGCGCTCCGTGCTGGTCCGCAACCTGTTCGAGCCGATCTTCTTCATCGGCTATCCAGTCCCCAAGATCGCGTTGTTTCCGGTCTTCACCTACATCTTCGGCATCGGTACGCCCTCGAAGATCGCATTCACCTTCATCGAATGCCTCTATCCGATCGTGGTGGCGTGCTATTTCGGCTTCCGCGCGGTGCAGACGCGGCTGATCTGGAGCGCGCAGAATTGCGGCGCCGGCCGCGCCACCATTCTGTCGCGGGTCATCCTCCCTGCGGCGCTGCCCAGCATTTTCTCCGGCCTGCGGGTCGCCCTGCCGGTGGCGATCATCGTCGTCGTCATCACCGAGATGATCGGCGATTCCATCGGGCTCGGATACTACATCACCATCTGGAGCACGCGCTTCACCTTTGCCAACGTCTACGCCGCGATCATCGTCATCGGAATCTGCGGCCTGGTGCTCGATCAGGCTCTGCTCCTGCTGCGCCGTCGCGCCGTCTATTGGGAGGGGGAGGACGCGTGATGAGTGAGGACGCCAGAGGCATGCCGTGGTGGAATGGAATCAGTGCGGGCGGAATCATTTAGCCTCGGTCCATCGTGAGCGGCCTTCGCGCAAAGTGTAAATAACGGTGGCGATCGGACCGGCTGGCAGCGGCGCCAGGACCCGAACCGGGAATGGCGGAATCAAAATCCACCCAATTTCCCATTCCCCTCAACGTCCGTTCTGAAAATCAATCGAGATACAACCGATTGCCATCCAATGGCTTGGCTTGCTTTTCAGAATGAACGATGCAGGCGGACACGGAGGCTCGGTGCCCGCGATGTAGACGATGGCAATGAGCGGAGGCCGCACTGCGCTTAGACACCGCCTATATGACGTTCAGGAGGTCACGGTTTGCGTCGCAAGCCGTGTGAAGCCCCGATTAAGTGAGCGGCTCGTCACCAACGATAGCGCATCGTCCCGGTGCCGCCGTAAGTGGTCGAG
>JGI12053J15887_10001557_pt1 | contig 10773 bp, 7 predicted proteins | sample MedBloCAOM1_O3_FD_15887 | JGI IMG/M metagenome (IMG submission 15887) | reverse complement strand
TCGATACGGCGCACGCCGGCCGCGACCGCGCCCTCACCCACGATCCTGAACAGGCCGATGTCGCCGGTGCGCAGCGCATGCGTGCCGCCGCAGAGCTCGACCGAATACTTCTTGCCCCCATCGACGTTGGGGTCGCCGCCCATCGACAGCACACGCACTTCCTCGCCGTACTTCTCGCCGAACAGCGCCATGGCGCCGGCGGCGATCGCCTCCTCGGGCGTCATCAGGCGCGTGTCGACCGAGCTGTTCAGCCGAATGCGCTCGTTGACCTCGTCCTCGATCTTGCGCAGCTCCTGCTGCGAGATCGCCTTGGTGTGGCTGATGTCGAAGCGCAGCCGGTCGGGCGCCACCAGCGAACCCTTCTGCGTCACATGCTCGCCGAGATGGCGGCGCAGCGCCTCGTGCAGCAGATGCGTGGCCGAATGGTGGGCGCGCAGCTGGGCGCGGCGGATCGGGTCGATGGTCATGACCACGTCGTCGCCGACTTTCAGTTCGCCCTTCTCGACCTTGGCGTGATGGGCATGCAGGTCGCCCACCATCTTCTGCACGTCGGCGATCGCGGCCTCGCCGTTCGCGCCCGCGAAGCGGCCGGTGTCGCCCATCTGGCCGCCCGACTCGGCATAAAACGGCGTCTGGTTGGCGACGATCCAGCCGGTCTGGCCCGCCTTCAACGAAGGCACCTCCTTGCCGTCGAGCACGATGGCCTTGATCTGGCCTTCGGCGCGCTCGGTGTCGTAGCCCAAAAATTCGGTAGCGCCGGTCTTCTGGCGGACGTCGAACCAGATCGCCTGGTCGGCGGTCTCGCCCGAGCCCGCCCAGGCGGCGCGCGCCTTGGCGCGCTGCTCGTCCATCGCCTTCTCGAAGCCGGCCGTGTCGACCGCGATGTCACGCGCGCGCAGCACGTCCTGCGTCAGGTCGAGAGGAAAGCCGAACGTGTCGTAGAGCTTGAAGGCTATGTCGCCCTTCAGGGTCTCGCCGGCGCTGAGGCCCTTGGTCTCGTCTTCCAGGAGTTTCAGCCCGGTACCCAAGGTCTTCTTGAAGCGGCCTTCCTCGAGCTTCAGCGTCTCGGTAATCAGCGGTTGCGCGCGCACCAGCTCGGGGTAGGCATCGCCCATCTCGTGCACCAAGGTGGGCACCAGCTTGTAGACCACCGGATCCTGCGCGCCGAGAATGTGGGCATGCCGCATGGCGCGGCGCATGATGCGGCGCAGCACGTAGCCGCGGCCTTCGTTCGAGGGCAGCACGCCGTCGGCAATCAGGAACGACGTGGTACGCAGATGGTCGGCGATCACCTTGTGCGACGCCGACTGCGGACCGTCGGGATCGACGCCGGTCTCGTGCGCCACCGCGTCGATCAGCGCGCGGAACAGGTCGATGTCGTAGTTGTTGTGCTTGCCCTGCAGGACGGCGGCGATGCGCTCCAGCCCCATACCGGTGTCGATCGACGGCCTGGGCAGGTTGACCCGCTCGTCCTTGGTCACCTGCTCGTACTGCATGAAGACCAGGTTCCAGATCTCGATGAAGCGGTCGCCGTCCTGGTCTGGACTGCCGGGAGGACCACCGGGGATGTCCTCGCCGTGGTCGAAAAAGATCTCCGAGCAGGGTCCGCACGGGCCGGTGTCGCCCATCGCCCAGAAATTGTCCGAAGTCGGGATGCGGATGATCTTGCTGTTGGAGAAGCCGGTGATCTTGCGCCAGTAGCCCGCCGCCTCCTCGTCCTCGCTGAAGACGGTGACCAGAAGCTTGTCCTTGGGCAGACCGAAATCCTTGGTCAGCAGGTTCCACGCCAGCTCGATCGCGTCGGCCTTGAAGTAGTCGCCGAACGAGAAGTTGCCCAGCATCTCGAAGAAGGTGTGGTGGCGGGCGGTGTAGCCGACATTCTCGAGGTCGTTGTGCTTGCCGCCGGCGCGCACGCACTTCTGCGAGGTCGCGGCGCGGCTGTAGGGCCGCTGCTCGAGGCCGGTGAAGACGTTCTTGAACTGCACCATGCCGGCGTTGGTGAACATCAGGGTCGGGTCGTTGCGCGGCACGAGCGGGCTCGAGGCCACGACCTCGTGGCCGTTGCTGCGGAAGTATTCTAGAAAAGTGCGGCGGATGTCGCTGACGCTTTGCATGCGGGCCTTGTAGCGTGCGCCCTTGGGCCTCGTCCAGAACGGGAGGATAGCGGTTTATGGCCGATTCCGGCCACTCCACGGCCACTCTGCGCCTCACCGTGGGCACGCTCAGGATCGCCCATCCGATCACGGTGCCGAACGCGCCGGTACCTGCCGCCGAGATCGTGCCTGCCCTGCAGGGCCTGGTGAACGCCGTGGTCGAGGCGGCCGAAGCGGGCAAGGCCGTATCCTGCCGCAAGGGCTGCGGCGCCTGCTGCCGCCAGCTCGTACCGGTGTCGCGCACGGAGGGTGAGCGATTGCTGCAGCTCGTCGCGGCGATGCCGCCCGAACGGCGCGACGCGCTTTCGGGCCGCTTTGCGGCGGCCGAGGCGGCGATCGACCGGGCGGGGCTGAAGGAGCGCGGCGAACGCAGCGACCGCGAGCTGTCGGTTACTTATTTCGCGCTCGGCATCCCCTGCCCGTTCCTCGAGGACGAAAGCTGCTCCATTCATCCCGAGCGGCCGCTGGTGTGCCGCGAGTATCTCGTGACCTCGCCGGCCGAGCTCTGCGCCGGGGCAACGCAGGAAGGCGTAACGCCGGTCGCGGTGCCCAAGGTCTCGATGGCGGCGCGCGGCCTGCAGGGCGAGAGCGATGGCTGGTTCCCGCTCGCGCTCCTGATGGACTGGAGTCGCGGCCGTCCGCGCAAGGCTGAGCGGAGGCCGGGGCCGGAATGGGTGCAGCGATTCTTGCGTGGCTTCTCGGGCGCGGGCGGCAAAAAGGACTGAGGCCCCATCCGGATTCTTTCTGCGCTGCGCGGGACAGCGGCCGCGGACGGCCGCGACTCGCGCATCAGAATGCGCTGCCGCCCGCCCCACTTTTAATGGGCACGCCCTTGGGCGTGCCCATTAAAAGTGGGCGGTGCTGCGCGTGGGGGAACAGCACCGCCCGGCGACCGGAGACAGGGGATCCGAGCCGCTAGAACAAAAATGTCGTTGGAGGGAGAAGGTCGAGGACTAGTCCTCGTCGTCCTCGTCGTCTTCCTTGCCGCCGTCCATCAGGGCGTTGGCGACGATGCCGGCGTTGGCACGCACCTTCTGCTCGATGGTCGCAGCCATTTCCGGATGCTCCCGGAGGAACGTCTTGGCGTTCTCGCGGCCCTGGCCGATGCGCTGGCCATCGTAGGAATACCACGAGCCCGACTTCTCCACGACGCCGGCCTTCTCGCCGAGGTCTATGAGCTCGCCGGTCTTGCTGATGCCCTCGCCGTACATGATGTCGAACTCGACGACCTTGAACGGCGGCGCCACCTTGTTCTTCACCACCTTCACCCGCGTGGCGTTGCCGACGACTTCGTCCTTGTCCTTCAGCGCGCCGATGCGGCGGATGTCGAGGCGGACCGAGGCATAGAATTTCAGCGCATTGCCGCCCGTCGTGGTCTCGGGGCTGCCGAACATGACGCCGATCTTCATGCGGATCTGGTTGATGAAGATGACCAGGGTGTTGGACTTGGAGATCGAGGCGGTGAGCTTGCGCAGCGCCTGGCTCATCAGGCGGGCATGCAGGCCGGGCAGCGAATCGCCCATCTCGCCTTCGAGCTCGGCGCGCGGCACCAGGGCCGCCACCGAGTCGATCACCAGCACGTCGACGGCGCCCGAGCGCACCAGCGTGTCGGCGATCTCCAGCGCCTGCTCGCCGGCGTCGGGCTGGGAGATCAGGAGGTTGCCGATATCGACGCCGAGCTTCTTGGCGTAACCCGGATCGAGCGCGTGTTCGGCGTCGACGAAGGCGCAGGTGCCGCCCTTCTTCTGGGACTCGGCGATGACGTGCAGCGAGAGCGTGGTCTTGCCCGAGCTTTCCGGACCGTAGATCTCGACGACGCGGCCCTTGGGCAGGCCGCCGATGCCGAGCGCGATGTCGAGGCCCAGCGAACCGGTCGAGATCGATTCGATCTCCACGGCTTCGCGCTGGCCGAGCTTCATGATGGAGCCCTTGCCGAAGGCACGCTCGATCTGGGCGAGAGCGGCGTCCAGCGCCTTGTTCCTGTTTTCCATGCCTTCTTTTTCGACCACTTTCAGCATTGCGGACATTGGCTGTCTCCTCGTTCTCCCACGCCCCTGTCGGGAGCGGCAATGCGGATAAGTCCGCTTGGGGTGACGCCAATGTACCTATTTTGTTCCGGGCGGCAAGGGGACAATTAAGCCCCTGATATAATTTACCTTCTTGACACAAGTTCTAGGTCTGTTCGCAGGCGATTCCCGCTAGATGTGAAAAGGGTGCAAGCTTAGTTTGAAACTGCTTTTTGCCCTCCTGTACGGGCTATTGGACATCAGGGACTCACTTGTCGCCCATGCTTCGAGACGCTCGCGATGCTCGCTCCTCAGCATGAGGTTTGTTTTGTTTCAACAAGTTAGACCTCATCCTGAGGAGGCCGCGAAGCGGCCGTCTCGAAGGATGGGCTGCAATACCGATCTGTGATTCCAGGTACTAGCCATGCGCCGCCAAAGACTTGCCGCCATGCTCGACGGGCCGCGCATCGATCAGGACGAAGGCGATCACGCAGGGCGCGCTCGACCGGTTGACCCAATTGTGGACCGTGCCGCGCTGCACGAGCACGTCGCCCGCGCGCAACGTGACGACCTCGGCGTCCAGCTCCATGTCGATCTCGCCCGACAGCACCACCGCATAATCGATGGAATTCGTGCGGTGATTGCGCGGCGTGACGCCGGGGCCGTATTCGATGACCCGGAAGACGGTGCCGTTGTCGCGCGTCGTGCCGGTGATTTCCTTGGCCCTGTCCGTCCGCCCCGCATTGTCGGCCGGAAAGCCCTCCGTCGACCAGATATTGGCAATCGTCGCCCCCGGCCGGAACGAGACGACATCGCGTGAAAGCTCGTCGATCGCGACGACAGCTTTGCCGTCGCCGTCATGTGCCGTGACCACGCGCCGTATGTTCACCTTGATCTCCTCTCAATCCTTGGGGGGCACGAACATGTAGCCCACGCCGCGCACCGTGCGGATCGCCTCGGGGTGCGCCGGATCCTTCTCGACCTTGCGCCGGATGCGCGTGATGCGCAGGTCCATCGCNCGGTCGAACACCTCCATCTCGCGATGGCCGACCGTCTCCAGCAGCCAGTCGCGCGCCAGCGGNCGATTGGGATTCTCGGCGAAAACCTTCAGCAGATCGAACTCGGTCGCCGACAGCACCTCTTCGCTGCCGTCGACATCGACCAGCGCGTGCTTCTCGAGGTCGAGCACGCAGCGGCCCATGCGCACCCGGGGGCCCGCGGTCGGCACCACCGCGCCGCTGGCGCGGCGCAGCACGCTCTTGATGCGGGCCAGCAGTTCGCGCGGGTCGAAGGGCTTCGGCAGGTAATCGTCGGCGCCGGTCTCCAGCCCAACCACCCGGTCGATCGTGTCGCCCGCCGCCGTCACCATGATGATGCAGACCCTGCCGCTCTTCTCGCGCAGCCAGCGCGCCACCGCAAAGCCATCCTCGCCCGGCAGCCCGACATCGAGCAGCACCAGCGCCGGCATCTCGCGCTCGACCAGGCGGCGCAGGCCGACACCGGATTGAAACCCGGTGACCCGATAGCCGTGCCTTGTCAGGTAATCGAACAGAAGTTGGCGCTGGGCCGCCTCGTCCTCGACCACGACGATATGCTGACGCTTGTCCATCTCTCCCCCGCACGCCACCCTAGCACCCGGCGGGGGCCGCGCGACACCGACGATACAAGGCACATGGGCAGCGACACACAGGCCATACGTGGAAGTCCGAGCATGAGCGCCATGAACCAGGTGGACATCGCCCGCATCGATCCCCAGCGGGTCGCGCAGGTCGTGACCAACCGGCTGGTCGCCATCCCCACCATGCCCAAGCTGCTGGCNNTGCCCATCATCCTGGCGGCGGCGACGGCGCTCTATAGCTGGATAGCGCCCTGGTGGATGTTCGCCGTCCCGACCGTGATCTACCTGATNGCGGTGTGGGGCTCGTGGCGCGTCACCGTGATGCACGCGCGCAATCCGGCCGCGGTCAGCCTCGCCGGCTGGCGTTGGCTTTACACAGCGACTGCAGTGCCGACCTCGTTCGCCAGCGGGCTGATGGGCGGCTTGTTCGCCACCCTGCCGGCCGACCAGGAGCGCACGCTGTGGGCCTTCGCGCTCTGCCTGATGCTGGGCTGGACGCCCTCGCGCAGCCTGCATGGCCCGACCTTCCTGCTCTCCGGTCTGGCGCTGCTGCTGCCGGTCGGCGGGATGCTGGTGCTGCATGACGGCAGCCGCGACGCGATCGGCCTGGCAGCGATCATGTTCGGCTTCCTGGCGATCATCAATCTGTTCTCCTACATCGAGCGCAAGCGCATGCGCGAGCAGATCGCCCGCGATCTCGCCGCCGCCGACCTGTCGCAGACCCTCGACCAGGCGCATCGCGACGTCGCCGTCGCCGAGGAGACGATGCGCACCATGCTGGGCAATATCAGCGACGGGGCGATGCTCTACGAGCGCGACGGAAGCTGGATCTACCAGAACGAGGCGATGGCGCGCCTGCACGACATGCCGGACGAGCTGTTGAAGACGCTGCCGACCTTCGCCGACATCATCCGCTACCGCGCGCTGCGCGGCGACTACGGCCCACCCGAGACACTGCCCGGCGGGCTGGAGGGCTGGCTGCAAAGCCGCCTTGCCCGCTTCGCGGCGCCGGGCCGGCCGGCGGAGCGGCGGCGCACCGTCACTGGCCGCACCGTCGAGGTGACCTATCGCCAACTGCCCGGCGGGCGCGTGCTCACCGTCCATCGCGACCTCACCGACATCGTCGAGCAGGAAAGCCGACTGACGGCGGCGCGTGACGAGGCCGCCAAGGCGCGCGAGCGGCTGATCCTCGCCATGGAGGCGATGGACGACGGCATCGCCTTCCTCGACAGCGACGAGCGGCTGATCCTGTGCAACGAGGCCTACCGGCGGTTCATGCAGCACATGCCCGAGATCGTGGCGCCGGGAACGGCGCTGCCGGCGGCCATCCTGCATGCCGCCAAGGCCGGCGTGGCGCCGCCCGGTGAAACGCCCGCCGCGTGGGCCGAACGCCAGCTCGCGACGCTGCGCTCCGAACGGCCGGCGCTGATCCCCTACGGGCCGCGCAAGTGGGCGCGCGTGTCGATGCGCTACGAGGCCGACCGGCGCGCCGTCCTGCTGGTGAGCGACGTCTCGGAGGAGCGCCAGCGGCAGCGCGAGCTCGAGCAGGCGCTGGTCGCCGCCGAGAAGTCGCGCGCCGAGGCCGAGGCTGCCAACCAGGCCAAGTCGACCTTCCTGGCGACCATGAGCCACGAGATCAGGACGCCGATGAACGGCGTGCTGGGCATGATGGAGGTGCTGGAGGCCGAGGGCGTGGACGACGACCAGGCGCGCACCGTGGCGACCATGCGCGAGTCCGCCCAGGCGCTGCTGCGCATCATCGACGACGTGCTCGACTTCTCCAAGATCGAGGCCGGCGCGCTCGCCCTCGAGGAGGCGCCGTTCTCCCTCACCGGCCTGGTCGACGGCGTCGTCACGACGTTTCGCTCGCAGGCCGAGCGCAAGGGCCTGTCGCTGGTCTCCGCCATCGCGCCGGGGTCGACCGACGCCCTGCTGGGCGATCCCACGCGGGTGCGCCAGATCCTGTTCAACCTGCTGGGCAACGCGCTGAAATTCACCGAGCGCGGCGGGGCGATGATCCGCGCCCGCACCGAGCCGCTGGGCAACGGCCGCACGCGCGCCATCCTGTCGGTGTCCGATACCGGCATCGGCTTGAGCGCGACCCAGCGGGCGCGGCTGTTCCAGCCCTTCTCGCAGGCCGACGGCTCGACCACGCGGCGCTACGGCGGTACCGGCCTCGGCCTGTCGATCGTGCGCCGCCTGGCGCAGCTCATGGGCGGCGACGTCACGGTGGAGAGCGCCCCCGGCGCCGGCTCGACCTTCACCGTCACCCTGGACCTGATTGCCGCACCGGCCGATTCGCCGCTGGTCGACCTGCCGGTCGTCGAGCTGCCGGCGACGATGCCGGCCCCGGCGCCGCACTTCGACGGCAACAACGTGCTGGTGGTCGACGATCATCCGATCAATCGCGAAGTGCTTGTGCGCCAGCTCCTGGCGCTGGGCGTGGCGGCCGACTCGGCGGCCGACGGGCGCGAGGGCCTCCGGGCCTGGCAGGCCGGCCGCTACGCCATCGTCTTCGCCGACGTTCACATGCCGCGGATGGACGGGTTCGAGATGACGGCCGAGATCCGCCGCCTGGAGCTCGTGAGCGAACGTCCCCGGACGCCGATCGTGGGCGTCACGGCCAACGCCATGGCGGGCGAGGACGAGCGCTGCCGTGCGGCCGGCATGGACGGCTACCTCTCCAAGCCGGTGAGCCTGGCGCGCCTGCGCGCCAGCCTGCAACGCTGGCTGCAGAGCGGCGACGGTGCGGCGCCGGCCATCGACCCGTCGGTGCTCGACCCCTGGCTGCCGAACGACGCGGAGGCGCGGCAGGACCTCCTGCGCAAGTTCGGCCTGTCGGCCTCGGAGTCCGGCCGCGACATCGAGACCGCGATGGCGGCGGGCGACCTCCCGGCCCTTGCCGCCGCCGCGCATCGCCTGAGGGGCAGCGCGCTCGCGGTCGGCGCGCGCGCGCTGAGCGATGCCGCGACCATCCTGGAGCGCGCCGCCAAGGCCGGCGATCGCGCGGCGTGCCAGGACGGGCTGGGACCGCTGGCCGTCGAGGTCCAGCGGGCGCGGGCGGAAATCGGCGAGTAGCGAGTGATGAGCCTGATTTCTAGCCGCCATCGTCCCCACCATTGATGGCGAGTTGGACGTTCGGCTGAGAGCCGAGAACCATGGCGGCCCGTCGACGAAGGGAAAGCCCATCGCGGGTTGGGGTTTCCGCAGTTTCCGCAAGCGATACGCCAATCAGCGTTGCCGGCAGCCACGGCGAAACCTTAGTGGCCAAAACACTGGTCACCGGCCGGGGGTGTGCAGAGAAGGCCTGAGTGGGGGACATGTTGCCGATCCTCTGTTCGTGAGTGTCGGCAGGCATACGCCACAACATTGCTCAGTTCTGTCAAGAGGCAGGCGTCATCGGCGAGCAGAATAATACTTTCGTACCGGCATAGAGGGCACGGGAGAGCGCAGAGCGTCGGCCACACACCATAGATAGCGCNGCGCTCGCCCGCNATGACAGCAGAATGCAGTCAGCCTTCACCAGCGCCCGAGTCGTGGTCACGGGGTCGCCGGACGTCAGCGTCTTGAGCGCCGCAAGCGCGGGTGACCGAGCGGTCTACGGCGCCGGTCTTGAAGGCCGGCGTGGGTTCGATCGCGGCGACGCGCAAGCCAGCCTTGGCTTGACCCATCGCCAATGTNTTGCCGGCTTTTCCACCGCCGAAGACAAGGGTATCGAAATGTTCAACGGCGATCACGGGCCCCTTCCTTTCGAAGGTTGGTGTCATTGCTACTTCTTGAGATCACCTCACGGATATCTCAACGTTGGGCAAGGATGCTCCGCCAGCCGGTGGCGCGTTTGCCGCGAGTCAGTCCGGCATCCGAAAGGACCCATCGGCCGTGGCAGATCGCGGCGACGATCTTACCCGTCGCCGCCTCCTGAACGAAGCCGGTAAGAGGATCATGAACAGGCTCTACGATCAGACAGTTGTGTGTTCGAGCGCCGCTATTGTGTCAGCAGCGCTAAGGATAGCGGTGGCATAGAGGGGGAGATTGATTTCCAATGTCGCTCGCATCTCTTCCCATTGGTAGCTGGCGATCGCATCCTTCACTAGGGTGACGTCGTATCCGAGTTCCGCGGCGTAACGCACCGTCGAGTCGATGCAGGTATTCGCGCGTTGGCCAATCACGATCAACTTGTGGATACCATGCTTCTTAAGTTGGAGATCCAGGTCAGTGTTGGCGAAGCCGCTGGAGCACCAGTGTTCTTGCGCAACCACTTCGCCGGGCAGTGGCGTGAATTCTTCGCGGAAGGTTCCGCCCCATGATCCAGCTGCAAAGATACGTCGTTCGTGGCCGAATTTCTGAATGGGTGCGATGTACTTCCAGCCCTCGATTTCATCCTCGGGCCCCCGGTCTCGGTGGTGCGGCGCGAAGAAGACTCGTATGCCTGCGGCACGGGCGGCCAGAAGGACGGCAAGCATGTTCGGTACGCACTGGACCGCTTCTGCTATCTCCTTTATCAGCGGCCATAGAATGCCACCCTCCGAGATAAAGTCGTTGTAGGGATCAACTACCAGAAGGCCCGTCAGATCCTTCTCGAACACTGGCGCACTCATCGCAAACTCCTCTCACAAGAAAAAACGTTACAGATGAAGAGAAAAAATGTCAGGGGCATTAGGCCATGACATTGTATTCGTGGGTGTACAGCAGCTCGCAGCGCTTGCGATCCATGAATGCTTCTTCGTCAGGGATCACGTTCTTCTGATAGCCATCCGATTCGAAGAATGCTTTTGCCCCGGAGATGTCATCGAACCAAATCTCCGCGATACCGTCGAAGTTGGAGGCGGTGGTCCCTGGCAACGCATCGCCCGTTCTGTGATCTTGAATGTAGCGTCGAACGTATTTCTTCGACGCCAACTGGGCGGCGAAGAGGGGAGCATGTACTTCACGCCAGTATTGGATGAACTTGTCGTATGTAAAATCGCTCCGACGCACCATGAGAATGCTGAGCTTG
>JGI12053J15887_10001556_pt1 | contig 10777 bp, 8 predicted proteins | sample MedBloCAOM1_O3_FD_15887 | JGI IMG/M metagenome (IMG submission 15887) | reverse complement strand
AGGAGAGCGTGGATATTTGCGAAGGTCGCGGCGAGGTCGTCGACATGGGCCAGAACATTATGGCTGGTGACGAAGTCGGCGGCGCCATATTTGGCCTTGATCCGGTCGACCGCGTCGGAATCGAAAAAGGCGTCGATGGTGTCGATGCCACTTTCATTGGCGATTTTTGCAGGCAACGCAGCCGGATCGACGCCGCACACCCGAAAACCCCGCGCGCGGAATGCCTTCAGGCAGGTGCCGTCATTCGATCCGACGTCCACAACCAGCGCGTCTTTTGGCAAGCCGCAGGTTGCGACCACCCAATTCGCGTAGCCGTCAAAATGCTTGATGAAGCTAGGCCCGATTCCGCTGAGATAGGTGTAGTTGGTGGCATAGAGCGCCTCGGGCGCCACCGCGTGGCCGAGTTGAAAGTGGCCGCATTCGGCGCAGCGATAGAGATCGAGCGGGTAGCGCGCCGCGGCGCGGGCAGCCGAACCCGTCTCCTGCAGATTGTTTCCGAGCGGCACCTCGCCGAAATCGATGATCTCTTGCAGATCCGCCGCCGCGCAAAGCCGGCAAGCCGCGATGCTTCGCGTGCCCGCCATCAAGAATATCTCGCCAGCATATCCTTAAGATTGCCGGCATCGATCAGAACTTCCCGGACCGTATCCCTCTCGTAGGTTGCCTGGTCGCGCGGGTTCTTGCTGCTGACAATCAGCACCGTCGGCACCGGGAAATAGGTCGCGTGGAGTTCCTTTGCCGGCGTGAAGATGTTGTCGCCCTTTTTCACGCGGATATATTCGAGCTCGGAAGTCTTAAGGTCCCTGAAAAAGTAGTCGATCTGGCCCTCCAGCACGTACATCAGATGCCAATCGGTGTGATGATAGTGGTTTGATCGGATGGCGCCCGCGGTGCAGCTGATGATCGACACATTCTTCACCGGCTCGTCCACAATCGACAGGATGCCGCCCCGCGCATCCGCGTCGCGCTGAATATTGGGAATCAGGGCCGATTTTGTTGGCAACGCCATCTCAGGCAGTCCTCTGTCGGTCGAGTTCGCAGGTCATACTTGATCCTTCCGCCCAAGCCAACCGCCGAAATGACGGAGAATGCAGGTGCGGATCATGCCTTCGCGCGTTGATTTCGCAGAGATAAATCGAACCGCTAGGGAACACGCGCCGAAGCGGTCAAGACCTCCCGGGCGAGTTCCTCCAGCCGCCCTGCCACCCCGATCATTTGCGCAGAACGCCCGGCCTGATCGCGCCGCCAAGCGTCGCGTGGCCGGGCCAGCATGACCTCAAAGGCGTCCTCGTCAGGGAATGTCCGGGTCTGGGCCTCTCCGCCGCGAGACGTGGAGATCGATCGATCGGCCTTTCGCCCGTAGAAGAACGGCGCGAAACAAATCGCCTCGCCATCATCCAGATGCAGGCAAACCGAATTCGCATAGGCGTCGCCGACACCGATGTCGATGGCAATGGCGACCTCGCCGGCCGAGCCGGTGATGCCGATCCGCATCTTGTCGGGGTTTCCGGCGAAGTGCACCTGCGACACGGCAAGATTGGCCTCGCCGAGGCCGATATCGGCCAGCAGGGAGATCGGGTAGCAGCCGATGTCGAACAGTCCGGAGGACGTGATTTGCGTCCCGGACCTGAAGGTCCCGGCCGGCATAATGGGGATCAGAAACGTGATCTCGATCCGCCGCGCCCGGTCGCGGGACGTCGCCCAGACCGCCAGCAGTTCCGAATACAGCCGCGTGTGGCGGTGCATAAAGGTTTCCACCAACACAACCGGCTGCCGCTCGCAGATCAACACGACCTGCTCCGCTTCCCGGCGGGTCACAAAGGCCGGCTTTTCGAGCAACAGGTCAAAGCCGTTTTGCAAAACCAGATTGGCCTGCTCGAAATGCAGGGCCGGGGGCGTTGCGATAAGGAAGGTGGTGTCACGCGGCAACTTCGCGATCGCCGCCTCCAGCCGAGGAAACACCGCGGCATCCGGAAAATTCTTCGCCGGCTGGCTCGAGACGACGGCGGCAAGCTGTTGTCCGTTGGCCTGTATCGCCGGAATCAACTTGGTCCGCGCGTGGCCCCCCACACCCACGATACAGAATTTCCGAAACTGATCGTTCGTCATACGATTACCGGGCACCGCATCCAGACCACGCCATTCACAAAAGCAGCTTGCGATAGACCGCGTAAAACACCGGCGTCGCCACCAGCATCGAGACCGTGACGGCGGCCAAGGCGGATAGACCCTGGCTTTGCAGGATCAGGGCTCCAGCGGCGGCCAATACGATATTCAGAGGCTGCGGCAACAGATATCCGAAATTCTGGTATTTGATCTGTAGTTTTTGGTAGAGATGCAGAAAATTCCGGCTTAGCACGTCTTCCTTGTTCCTGATCCGCCAAACCACCACATAAACTGCATCGTAAACCGGCAAGGCCAACGGGATGGCGGCAAACGCAGCCGTGTCCGCGCCGTCCCTGAAATAGCACACGGTCATGACCGTGAGAAAGCTTGCAAACACGAAGCAGCCGGCGTCGCCGAAATAAAGCGTCATGGGGCGACAATTCCAAAGCGCAAATGGCAGCACGAATGCCAGAATGATGATGGCGCTCGGCCGCATGAACGCGGCATCCTGCCCGATCAGCAGTATGGTCGCTACGGTCAAGAGCATCAGCGTCGCCACATTGAGGTCGGCGCCATCGCTGAAATTGACGACATTGGTCAGCGTAACGTTGAGGAAACCGGCCGCCGCACAGCAACCTATCAATGCCGCCGCGTCCAGCTTCGTGCCTGCCAGGAGCAGATAGCAAAGGGCAAATCCCGATGCGAACTGGATCAGGACCCTGAAACGTCTGGCCAGACCAAGAAGGTCGTCGCACCAATAGATCGCCGCGACCACCGCAACGAGCGTGTAACTCCAGATCAAGTCGGCTGGACCCTGCAGATAAATGGTGCCGCAGAGCAGGAAGATCGCCAGCAGGCTGCCGTAACCGGTTGGTGTCTGTTCCGCTCCCCTGAGGCGCATCCAGAGGCGGCGGTAAATCAGCCCTCCGAGCAGAGAGAGCCCGGCCAATAATACAAAGAACCAAAGCATCATGTTTGTCTGGTCGAGTCCCCCGGCCGTCCCCGCCCTATCGGCACCGCCAGCCGGTGCGGCACTTATAGAGCGATACGGACATAATTCCAGCCTCATTCCAGCCGCCCGCCATCGCGCCCCCGACAATACCTTGACCCGACCTGCTCACTTCGCGTGTCGTATCACCGGATGACAGCTTCTCTTCACATCGGTAAAACGCCCGGTAATGCCGATCCAGCGGAATAACCAATGAAGATCAGTGTCATTACCGCCGCCTATAATTCGCAGGCGACGATTGCATCGACGATCGAATCGTTTCTCGGCCAGACGCATCCGGCCAAGGAGATGCTGGTGATCGATGGCGCGTCGAAGGATGACACGCTCAGGATCGTCGAATCTTTTGGCTCCAACCAGATCAGAGTTGTCTCGGAAAAAGACAGCGGCGTCTTTGACGCCATGAACAAGGGGCTGCATCTGTTTGAAGGCGACGCCGTCGGCTTTCTGAACTCCGACGATACGTTTCACGACGCGGGCGTCCTCGGCGATATCGCGGGCGCGATGACTGATGCCGATATCGTGTACGGCGACATCAAGATGGTGATGGATCATCGCAGCAAGCGTCTGGTCCGGTCATGGCGCGGGGGAAAAATCGGCCGCTATTCCTATCAGCTCGGCTGGGGACCGCCTCACCCCGCCTTCTACATGCGCAGGGCAGTCGCGGAGCGCGTCGGAGATTATGATCTCAGCTACACCACCACGGCAGACTACGATTACATGCTGAGGGCGCTGGCGCTGAATGATTTCCGGGTGCGATATCTTCCCCGGGTGATCGCGGATTTCGCGATGGGCGGGATCAGCACCAGGAGCTGGCGCGTCACCCTCACAGGAAACCTCGAATGCCTGCGATCGCGGCGCCAGCATCTGAACGCGCCCGTCATCGATGCAGCGCTTTTCCTCCGTCTGTTCCGACGGGTTTTTCAGCTTCGAAAACTATAGCGTTTTCCAGCGAAGCATGCCCTCGGACTTGATCCGGGGGTGGAGACCGGTTCGCGTCAAGAAAACGCGTCAAATCAAGAATCTAATGAGGCCCGTTTCGATTCCATCGAAACGGAAAAGGCTCTAGGATCGCAAAAGTGAGTCGGAAGGCACCGTGGGGATTTCCGCCGGCATGATCGGGCCGAACTCAGGGACAGCGTCTTTCAGGACAGCCTTGATGGTCGCACGATCGTCGTGGCCGATTGCCTGATCGAGCGCTGCGATCCACTTTCGCAGGGCTTGCATCGGCGGCTCATTGGGTTTTGCCGCCATGATTCCGGCAACGCCAATCTCGACGGCCGGCTCCTCGCTGGCGAACAGGATTTCGTTCAGCCGCTCCCCCGGACGCATGCCGCTGAACACGATTTCGATATCGTGGCCCGGCTCAAGCCCGGACAACCGGATCATCCGCTCGGCCAGCTCGACGATCTTGACGGGCTGTCCCATGTTGAGCACGTAGACCGAAACATCCGGACGCGCCGGCGTCAGCGCATGGGTGACGGCGGTCAGCACGAGGTCGCAGGCTTCCCGGATCGTCATGAAATACCTGACCATGTCGGGGTGCGTGACCGTCACCGGGCCGCCGGCCTCGATCTGGGCCTTGAATTTCGGCACCACGGATCCGTTCGACGCCAGCACGTTGCCGAATCGGACGGAAATCAGCCGCATCCGCGGCTTGCCGCCGGCCCGAAATGCCAGATCGTGATCGAGCGCCTGGCAATACATCTCGGCAAACCGTTTGGTCAGGCCGAGCATCGAGACCGGTTCGATCGCCTTGTCGGTCGAAATCATCACCATGGCTTCGGCGCCGGCAGCGAGGGCCGCATCGGCGACGTTCACCGATCCGAAGATGTTGGTTTTGACGCCCTCGCTCCAGTCGCGCTCGAGAATCGGCACGTGTTTGAGGGCGGCGGCATGAAACACGATGTCCGGCTTGAACTCGTTCATCAGCCGTATGATGCGTTCGCGATCGCGAATATCCGCGATCCGCCCCTCGATGACAACGCCGTGCTCGCGCGCAGCCAGCGCCTCCGTCACCGCGTAGAGCGCCGGCTCCGAATTCTCGACGACCAGCAATCGTGCCGCGCCAAAGGTCGCCACTCGCTCGCAGATCTCCGAACCGATCGAACCGCCGCCGCCGGTGACGATCACCGCCTTGTTCTTCACCAGCGCTTCGAGGCGGGCATAATCGATTTTTTCGCTGGAGCGCAGCAGCAGGTCCTCGACGGCAACCGTCGTCAGCCGCGGCGCGTCCCCGCTTTCCAGCGACGGCATGCGGCTGACGATCAGGCCCAGCCGACGCGCGCGCATCAGAACCGATTCGGGATGCGCTTCCGGCTCGAATGCCGACGGTGTCATGACCACGCGCGTAATCGGCTTTTCGCGGGTCGCAAACTCACGAATCACGGCCTCGATGTCATCCACCCCGCCGAGAACCGGAATGTTTCGTATCAACTGGCCCTGGTCGGAGCTCGAGGGCGACAGCACGCCGACCGGCCACAGCCGCTTGACCGCGCCGTTTTCGATCCCGCGCAACACAATCTCGGCATCGGCCGCGCGGCCAATCAGCAGCGTCGATGAAGCGTTCTCGGCCCGGGCATGATGTCGCGTCCTCGTATATCTGAAATACCGGTAACCGAAACGCAACGCGCTCAGAAAAAATACCTGGAGGAACCAGTAAAGAACGATGGCGATCCTGCCGAGAAAGAACGTTCCGTGAAAGTCCGGCGAGACAAAAATGTAGTCGAGCACCAAAAGCGCTAACGTCAGGGCCGAGGATACGCGCAGGATGTTCAAGGCATCCGGCAGCGAAATGAACCGCCATTTTGTTGTGGTCAGCTTGCAGGCGTAGCAGACCACCACGCTGAACGCGACAAACCAGGGCAGAATACGCAGTAGAAGCGGCAGACGTTCGTCGAACCACTCGCCATCAAAACGCAGATAGAAGCTCGCCAACAACGCAAGCGTGGTTGCGATCGCGTCATGCGTCGCAATCAGGAAGTTCCGCAATGTCAATTGTGAGAAACGCGTCATTTTACTGACCAATTACAACCGGATTCGCCCCTCGTCCCGAGTCCGCTGATAGCCGATCTGCCTTGCGCATGCCAGCCGTCATGGCTGGCGCGGATCAGCCGGTCCCCTCGCTGCCTCGCCGAGTTTCGCCTTCAGCGTCATTCCGCCGGCTACCCCGACGCCCAAGACGTACATCCATCCTTCGTGGAAATCGAACAAGTGCGAATTGAACAGCGAACTGAAGACGTTTTGCAGCACCACCAGCAGACCGATCGAGGCCACCAGTCCGTCACCGCGAAACAGCAGCAAATGGAGCAGCCACATCGCATACAAGATGACGACCCCGACTATGCCCCATTGAACGGCGACGTTCAGGGTCTGGTTGTGCGGATTGCCGATGATCTGCCCGCCGGCAAGGGCGACCGGCGCGGTGGCAGCCCGCTCGAAAAGTCCTCGCGTCGATCCCGTCCCGTGTCCGATGATCGGCGCCTCGGCAAAGAACCGCAGCGACTTCTCGTAGAACTCCAGCCGCATTCCGATCGACGTCGGCAGGTTTTGTTCCGTGTAATATTTGTAATCCCGCGCGAACGATGCCGTCCTCTGTTGCAATTGAGGCGATGCCAGCCACGCCAGCGCCGCCAGTACGATCGCCACGGAGAATATGATGATGTTGGTTCGCCATTTCAGATGAAGCAGCGCGAACACCGCCAACATGGCTGGCATGGTGACCAGCGCCGTCCGCGAGACAAGGACGAATGACATGTTGACCACGAAGCTCAGCGCGATCCCGCTTAGCACCAATGCCGGCACGATTCTTTTCGCGCGCAGCAGCGTCATGATCGGATAGGCGAGCGCCACCGCGCACAGCGCAAATTCCTGGCTCTGGTCGATGTGGTTCTTGACGAAGATGCCGGGCTCCGCGACATCGGCGGCCTTGAGCGTGAGGCCGGGATAGAAAGCGACAATCCACGACATCGCCAGCAGCAGCGTGCAGGAGACCAGAAACGCCGCGAACACCCACATGCCGCGCGTCGAGCGTTCGTAATGATAAAACAAAATCGGCAGCACGAGCAGCTTGGCGGTCGGGCTGACGGCATACAGACGCACGCCCCAGGAGGCGTCCGACCACAGGATTCCGAGCAGCGCCAACGCAAACAGCGCCATCGGCAGCGCACTAATCGGGCGTTTCAGCGATTCCAGCAAAAGCCTGATATCGAGCGTCGGCGCGACTGTCACCAGCCACGCCGTTACGAAAATACCGGTCAGCGAGGTCGACCACGGCAGCGAGAGCGCGATCAAGACCGCGAAAATATCCGCCGTTTTCGCCCACGCAACGGGGTCGCGCCAGACCGGCAGCACCGGGCTTGCCAATGAAGTTGTCGCGTCGGTGCTCATGCCTTCCCCTCGCGCGCGCGGTTGACGAGCGACGTCGTACTGAAGCCGGGCAAGACCCCGACCAGCAATACTTCGCCGCCATGGGCCTCGACGATCTCGTGGCCAACGACCTCGGCGCGGCTATAGTCCCCGCCCTTTACCAATGCGCTCGGCTTGATCTGCGTGATCAGCTTGATCGGCGTGTCTTCCTCGAAGATGACGACAAGATCGACCGCTTCCAGCGCCGCCAGCACTTCGGCGCGGGCACGCTCGTCCAGAACCGGACGCCCGTCGCCCTTCAGCCGCTGCACCGAAGCATCGCTGTTCAGGCCGACGATTAACCGGTCGCAGGCGCCACGCGCCGCGGTCAATACCTTGACGTGACCGGGATGCAGAATATCGAAACACCCGTTGGTGAATCCAATCCGCAAGCCATGCTTCCGCCAATCCGAAAGACACGCCTCAAGGCCGTCGCTGGCCGCGACAATCTTTTCTTCAGCCGCAAGAAACGCGTGCGGCAGGATTATTCGGCGCAATTCCGCTGATGTCACGATGGCAGTGCCTCTCTTGCCGACCGCGACCGCTGCGGCAGCAGTCGCCATCCGCAACGCGGTCTCCCAATCGGCGCCGGCCGCCAGCGTCACCGCGAGCATCGCGGCGACGGTATCGCCCGCGCCGGAGACATCGCGCACCTTGACAGCATGAGCCGGCACATGGATAGCCTCGCCGCCGCGCGGCACCAGGGTCATGCCGTGCTCGCTTTGCGTCACCAGCATGGCGTCACAGTCCGCAAGCTGCATCGCGTCTTGCGCAGCTTCAGCGATACTTTGTGTGGTGTCGGCACGGCTGCGGGTCGCTTCCGCGAATTCCTTGCGATTGGGCGTAAGCAGTGTCGCGCCGCGATAAATCGCGAAATTGGCGCTTTTGGGATCGACGATCACGCGCTTGCCAAGTTTTCGCGCGGCATCGATGACGTTGCGCAGCACCCGTGCCGTCAACACGCCCTTGGCATAGTCGGACAACAGCACGATATCCGTGCGCGGCAACAGCGGCAGGATGGCATCGATCAGTTTCTGTTCGATGCTCGCAGAGGCCGGCGCAGCCAGTTCCCAGTCCGCGCGCAGCATATGCGTGGAAAAATGCTCGGATACGAAGCGCACCTTTCGGGTCGTCGGCCGCGAGGGGTCGCAAACCAGCACGGTTTCGATCAGGCTTTGCTGCGAAAGCTGAGCTTTCAATTGGGCGGCGGCGGCGTCCTCGCCGATCAATCCTGCGAGGATGCAGCGCGCACCGAGCGCGGCGATGTTGCGCGCGACGTTGCCGGCGCCGCCGATATTGGTCTCGCTGCGCTGGACTGCTATCACCGGCGCGGGCGCTTCCGGCGAAATCCGAGACACCTCGCCGTAGACGAATTCGTCGAGCATCAGATCGCCGACGCACAGCACCGTCCGGCTTACCATCGCATGCGACAAGGAATCAAAATCGAACATCGGAACTCGTTATCTGTCGCGTCTGTCGTGCCGTCAGCGGAAACGATCGGCCCGGTCGAGGAAATCCTTGACGTAGGTCTCGACCGCGCCTTCCAGCGCGGTGAAGCCGCCGTTATAGCCGGCCCGCCGCAGCCGATCGACATTGCTTTGGGTGAAGTACTGGTAGCTGCCGCGAATAGCCTCGGGCATATCGACATATTGGATATTCGGGGCTGTGCCGAGCGCGGCGTAGGCCGAGAGCATCAAATCCCTGAAGCTGCGGGCCTTGCCGGTTCCGACGTTGAAGATGCCGCTGATCGACGGCGTCGCCAAGAGCCACATCATCACCCGCACCACATCGTCAACATAGACAAAATCACGCCGCTGATCGCCGTCGGCGAACCCTTCGCGGTGGGACTTGAACAGCTGCACGACACGGCCGGCCCTGATATCGTCGAAGCGCCGGGCCAGCACGCTCATCATGCTGCCCTTGTGATATTCATTGGGACCGAACACGTTGAAGAATTTCAGCCCGGCCCATTGCGGTGGCAGCTTGTCGCCTCGGGCAGCGCGTTCGGCAACGGCCATGTCGAACAGATGCTTGCTCCAGCCGTACAGGTTCATCGGCCGCAATGTCTTGAGCGCCGTGAGCGACGGGTCATCGCAAAACCCCTGCGCGCCGTCGCCATAGGTGGCTGCCGACGACGCGTAGATCAGCGGCGTCGCATTGGCCGTGCACCAGTCGAGCAGCCGCATCGACAGCCGGAAATTGGTCTCGATCACGAGATCGCCGTCGGTTGCCGTGGTCTCCGAAATCGCGCCAAGATGGATGATGGCATCCAGCCGGCGGCCTTTCAGCCAGTTTGGCAGTTCGGCCGGCGGTACGATGTCCGCAAGCCGGCGCTTGGCGAGATTGCGCCATTTGCCGTCATGGCCGAGCCCATCGCAAACAACGATATCGCCGCGGCCCGCGTCATTCAGCGCGGCCACAACGTTCGATCCGATAAAACCGGCGCCACCGGTCACCAGCAACATACCATCCCCTGCCCTGATTGTGCGATGCCAGCTTTGCCCCAGTCCCGCCCGGCAGGCAACTTGGGTAATCCGGCGTGGTGAAGGCGACTCACGCCCGGTTTGGCGACTTTACCCCGCTGCGAGGAGCAGTTACCGACAGGATTGGAAAACCGCGGCGCCAGACTTGTAAATATGAACAAAGATTCAGTATATCGAGGGGAAGCCCTGGATCCGGCCGACACGCGGCCGATCCTGATTGTCCCCTATATGTGGATCGGTGACTTCGTGCGGGGCCATTCGGTGGTGCGCGTGCTGAAGCAGCGCTGGCCAAACCGGCCCGTTGATCTCCTGGTCACCTCGCTATGCGCGCCGCTGGTCGATTACATGCCCGGTGTCCGTTCCGGGATCATCTGGGACCTGCCGCGAAGCCGACTTGCGGTCGCCAAACAATGGCGGCTGGCGGCGCAGCTGAGGGACCGGAACTACGGCACCGCGCTGATCCTGCCCCGCACCTGGAAATCAGCGATTGCGCCCACACTCGCCGGCATACCGGAACGAGTGGGATTCGTCGGCGAAGCGAGGTTCGGGCTGATCAACAGATGGCGCTGGGGCGAGAGGGCCCTGCCCCGTTTCATCGACAAGAATGCCGCGCTGGCGCTGCCGGATGGTGCGCCGTTGCCGCCGCAATGGCCGGTGCCGCAGCTTAAGGCTCCCGCCGAGGAAGTGAGCCGCTGGCGGCAGGCCAACGGGCTGGAAGCTGGATCGGCCGTGGCGCTGGCTCCGGGGGCGGTCGGCGCATCCAAGCGCTGGACCT
>JGI12053J15887_10001555_pt1 | contig 10777 bp, 9 predicted proteins | sample MedBloCAOM1_O3_FD_15887 | JGI IMG/M metagenome (IMG submission 15887) | reverse complement strand
GCCGAGCAGAAACGCGGCGATGCCGTGGATGCAGGTGTCGACCGTGCCGGTGAGCACCGCGTTCTTGCCGTCGGTCGGGCTCTCGAACGGGATGACCTCGACCTTATAGCCTGCGGGAACGAACTTTTCGTAGAAGTAGGCGGAGATGCCGTGAATAAGCTTCAGCGTTCCGACTTTGAGGACCTTGTCGTCGGCGCGGGCCGACGGTGCGAACGACATCACCGCGAGCATGACGATGAGCGCAAGATTGATAGGCCGGGCGAGCATGAGGACTCCCTCTCGATGGTGAGCATGCCCGGCAGCATGCAGAAGGCACTTTAGCGTAACCGAGGCGGTGCGTGAACCTTTTCGGTCTTGTCGTCCCCGCTTGCGCGGGGACGACAACGCTGTGGAGGCGTCAAAACACCGTGCCGTCGGCGGCAACCGGGATCGGGGAAGGACCGTCGGGCGGGCGCAGCTCACGCGCGATCTTGCGCCCCGCGGTCCAGGTCCCGCCCTGCAGCATGTGCGGCATGGCGAAGCTTCGGTCGAGCCCAAGCCGCGTTCGCACCGGAGCGACCAGGCGGTCCATCAGCGCGACCGTGAGCGCGCGCCATTCCACAATGAGCTCGGAGGAGACCTCGTGCCGCGCCTGCGGCTCGATCGCTCCACGCGGACGGATCACTCCGAGATCGACCAGCAGGCCGCCGTTGCGATATTCGGCAAGGGCGGTGAGTTCGTCGAGCCGCTCCACCACGAGCCCGGCGGTTTCAAGCGGCTCCAGCAGGGAATACGTCAGCCATTGCGAGAGCTTGTGGAACGGCACGATCTCGTCGGTGTCGTCGCCGGTGCGCACGGCGGGGTGACGGCCGGCGTCGCCGACGGCAAATCCGTTGAGCATGAGCGCCGATGGCCAGATCGCCGACAGGCCATCGAGCAGCGCACCGAGCACCGTCGAAGCCGCGATGCGGCTCTTGTCGATGTCGCGAAAGTAGTCGACCAGATTTCCCGGTCGCGCCGGTGCACGTCCGAACAGATCGGGCCGCTCGGCGAGCGCCTGTCCGAGCCGGCGCAGCAGGGCGCTGCGTCCTTCCAGACCGACGAGTGGATTTTTTGCATCGACCTGAAGGTGCTGCGCCAACATCGCCACGTCGATGTTCGCAAGCGCGGCACTGTCCACGTGATGGGGGCGCCGGGTATCGGACGAGAACAGCCCCGCACGAAACATATCGAGGCTCGCAACCGCAAGCCCTTCCGAGCGGCCGAAGGAACGGTCGCCCTCGCGATAGCGCCAGGCGTCTCCGGCGCCAGCATCGAGCAGGACGCTGACGGTTGCCAGGTCGAAGGCGATGCGCGCCCGTTCGATGGAATCAACGTCGAGCTGCGCCGCGAGCGTGCTCCAACGATCGACGCCTCCGACGGAAAAATGCCGCCAGCGGCTGTGATAGGGAATCCTGAGATCGGGATAGGCCTCGCGCGTGACATCGGCCACGTAGGCGGCAACCGCATCGAGCCTGCTTTCATCGAGCGTGAAATGCGGCGAGCGGCCGTCGGCGACCCAGCGATGGACCATGCCGCAGCGCTCGCGCACGGCGGCGGCACTGCGCAGTTTCGCCAATTCGGGTACCGGCGCGCGCTTGGCTTCGGTCGCTGGTTGCACCTGCACTCGGCCGGGGACCGGCATCACTCGTCGAGGCCCCGTCCGACCGTCCCGGCATAGTCGAGATGGCGGCCGTCGCCGACGAAATAGCCGGCGGCGATCTTGGCTTCGATCTCCACCCTTGCGTCCGGCGGGATCATCTCGTCGGGCAGCGCCACGCGCTCGTCGATGGCGATGCCCTGGCGGATCAGCGCGTCGCACTTCATGTCGCTCATCGAGGCGAAGCGATGAATGCGGGTGATGCCGAGCCAATGCAGCACGTCCGGCATCAGCTCCTGAAAGCGCATGTCCTGCACGCCGGCGATGCATTCCGTGCGCTTGAAGTAGGCGGAAGGAGTATCGCCGCCCTTCTGNCGCTTGCGCGCGTTGTAGACCAGGAACTTGGTGACCTCGCCGAGCGCCCGGCCTTCCTTGCGATTGTAGACGACGAGGCCGACGCCGCCGGCCTGCGCCATCTGGATGCAGATCTCGATGCCGTGCGCGAGATAGGGCCGGCAGGTGCAGATGTCGGAGCCGAACACGTCGGAGCCGTTGCATTCGTCGTGAACGCGGCAGGCCAGCGGCGTCTTGCCGTCGCCGAGCTTCTGCGGATCGCCGAAGCAGTAGATCGTCGCGCCGCCGATCGGCGGCAGGAACACCTTGAGGTCGGGGCGGTTGACGAGTTCCGGATACATGCCGCCGGTCTGGTCGTGCAGGCCTCGCCGCAAATCGGTCTCGGCGAGGCCGAAGCGCTCGGCGATGCCGGGCAGATACCAGACCGGATCGATCGCCGCCTTCATCACCCGCACGGCGCCATGCGCCGACACGATGTCGCCGTCGGCGTGGATGCGCCGCGCCGCGATGGCGCCGCGGATCTCAGGCATGTCGATGTGGGCGCGGGTGACAGCGATCGACGGACGGATGTCGTAGCCGCGCTCGAGGTAGTCGCGAAACGCCTCGCCGACGAGGTGGCCCCAAGGNTCGAGCGACACGATCTTCTTCGCNTCGCNCCATTGCGGGTGAGGGCCGATAATCTCGACCGGCGCGGTGTCGGTCAGGTCTGCGATGTGATCAGAGGCGAGCGTTCGCGCCGTGACTGCGAGCGCNCGATAGACCGAATATCCCCCGGCATGGGAGCCGACCGCATTNCGATGATGTGGCTTTCGCANGGTCGCAATCACCGGACCGCGCTCGGCNGCAGTGGGGGCGCCCCACACTAGGTTTGGCCGCTCCGTGATGGTTTCCCCCGGTAACGTGCTTGCCTGACCGAATCGACTCGGGCTCATTAACACACCCCTACTCACGTCAATGTGACGCCCTTTCCGTCGCGATCCCAGCCCTTCCGCTGCATCGCGAAAAAACAAACAGAATAATCGAAAGGGGCGTTCGTTGCAAGAACTTTCATTTAGTTGTTTGTTTGGAACTTTGCTTCGATGCCGTGCCCGTCGACGTTTGAGTCCGTGGCGATGCCGACACGGGCCTTGCCGGCGTCGCTTTGCATAGCCTCGAGCACGCGCGCGAGCTTCTCCGCGAATACCGCGGCGGGGATCGGAAGATTGCGTGCGCGCAACTGGCCGAAAACCAGGTTGGCGCGCGGCACGTCGCGATCGTCGATGTCGCGCGCCACCAGACCGAGCTTGTTGTTCTCGGGCATGGTGCCGATCCGGATCTGAAAGGAGATCAGATTGGCGTGGATCACGAGCCCGCGCAGGAGCTCGAACGAATTTGACTCAGCCGCGAGCTTGAAAGTGAGACCACTGCGCGCCGACACCTGGTCGAGCAGTTGCCGGCCGCCGAGGCTGCGCTCGGGCAAGGCAACAGGATAGTTGGCGCAGTCGCGCAGCCTGACCGTGCGCCGGCTCGCGAGCGGATGATCGGTCGACATGACCGCGACGAGGCGCTGCTCGAGCGTCATCAGCGGCTGGAAGTTGGGAAGGAACGGCGGCCGGAACACCAGCACGAGATCGACCTCGTAGGCCGCGAGCGCCGCCATCGCCTGCTCGTGGTCGAGGACCTTGACGTCGAAGGCGACGAGCGGATGGCGGGCGCGGAATTGGGCCATCTCGCGTGGCAGGAAATCGAGTGCCAGTGCCTGGCTGCAGGCAATGCGCACGGTGCCGCGGCGGAGCCCCTTCAAGTCCTCGATCTGCGATTTCATGCGCTCGACGTCGCCATCCTGCTCCCGCAGGTAATGGACGAAGACCTCGCCGGCGGCGGTGAGCCGCACCCCGCGCGGCCGGCGCTCGAACAGCTGCGCGCCGAGCTCTTCCTCGAGATCCATGATCCGCCGGTTCACCGCCGAGGCGGTGACGTTGAGGTGATCAGCCGCCTTGCGGATCGAGCCGGTGCGAGCGACCTCGTCGACATATCGCAAGATGCGCAGATGCTTCATTGCGGGGCTCTGGATTGAGTGATGCCTTTTCGGCACCAGTCTAGCAAGAAATCAGCGGCAGATGCGAGCAGTCGTCTGCGGTAACGTCCCTTCCGCCGGGTCATGACAGGAGTGCGCCAATGATTTCGCGCTTACGACCGCGCCTGCGATCCGTGTTCCTCGCGCTCACCGGCGCAACCCTGCTGGCCGCCCCGCTCGGCCTGGCCACACCGGCCGGTGCCCAGACCAAGCTCAAGCTGGTGCTCAATTGGAAATACCAGGGCCCGCAGGGGATGTTCTTCCTGGCGGACGACCGCGGCTACTTCAAAGCGGAAGGGCTCGAGGTCACGCTCGACCAGGGTAACGGCTCGGGCGCTGCGGTGCCGCTGGTGGCGAACGGCACTTATGACGTCGGCTTCGGCGACATCAATGCGCTGATCGAGCTCGCGGCCAAGAAGCCTGACGACGCGCCGATCGCGGTCTACGTGATGTTCAACCAGCCGCCGTTCACCGTGGCGGTGAAGGCGGAGAGCCCGATCAAGTCGCCGAAGGATTTCGAAGGCAAGACGCTGGGCGGCGCCGCCAATGACGGCGCGCTCAAACTGTTTCCGGCGCTATGCAAGCTCGCAAAGATCGACTGCAGCAAGGTCAACATCACCAATATGCAGCCGAACCTGCGCGAGCAGATGCTGATGCAGGGGCAGGTCGACGGCGTGTTCGGCTACGTCAACACCATCCGCTTCTCGGCCAAGCTGATGGGCGTGGAGGACAAGCAGCTGCGCTACATCAACTATGGCGACTACGGCATGGACCTCTATTCCAACGCCATCATCGTCTCGAAGAAGCTGGTGAAGGAGAAACCGGAGGCGGTCAGGGGCCTCGTGCGCGCCATCAACAAGGGACTTGCCGATTCGCTCAAGGATATCGATGCGTCCGTCGCCGCGGTCGCCAAGCGCGAGCCGCTGATCAAGGTTCCAGTCGAGCGCGAGCGTTTCGTGCAGACTCTCAAGGACGAGATGAATCATCCCGAGATCGCCAAGATCGGCCTCGGCAATGTGGACACCGCGCGGCTCAAGAAGTCGATCGACATCCTGGTCGATGCCAACGCGCTTCCGCGCACCCCGTCGGTCGACGAGATCTTCACGGGCGCCTTCCTGCCGGCGACGGACGATCTGGCGAAGAAGCTGTTTTAGCTCGACATGGACCTGATGCTCAAAGGCCGCGTGGCGGTGATCACCGGCCCGGCCAAGGGAATGGGCGCGGCGATTACGCTCGCGTTCGCGGCGGAAGGGGCACGGCTTGCCTTGGTCGGGCGCGACACCGCCGCGATCGAACCGGTCGCAGAAGAAGCAAGGGCGAAGGGCGGGGAGGCGATCGTGGTGCGCTGCGATCTCACCGACCCCGCGCAATGCGAGCATGCGGCCGAAGCCGCCAAGCGGGCCTATGGCCGCATCGACATCCTGGTGAATGTCGCGGGCGGCTCGGGGCCGATCGGCAAGAGCGGCGTGGAAACGACGCCGCAGGAGTTCGACGACATCGTAACGCTCAATATGAACGGCTGCTTCCACACCATGCGCGGGGTGCTGCCGACCATGATGGCCCAGCGCTACGGCAAGATCGTCAATGTCGGCGGCACCTTCGGCATGCGCGGGCGCGCCGGGCGCATGGCCTATTCCGCGTCGAAATGGGGTTTGCGCGGCATCACCAAGAGCTTCGCGCTCGAGGTCGGTCAATACAACATCAACGTCAACTGCGTCGCACCGGGTATGGTCGACGGCCCGCGCTTTCGCGACAAGGTCTGCGCCAACATGGCGCAACGCCTCGGCATCACCATCGAGGAAGCGGTCGAGCGCCACGCCGCCGACTATGCGCTCAAGCGCGTAACGAACGATGCCGACGTCGCCAATGCCTGCCTGTTCCTGGCGAGCGATGCCTCGCGCCAGATCACCGGCGTCGACCTGCCGGTCGACGGCGGCTGGGCGATGTTGTGAGGGAGCAAGGCTGATGAGGAGATGGCGATGACCACGGCCGATCTTGTTATCCGCGGTGGCAAGGTCGTGTCGCCGGATTCCGTCATCGATGCCAGCGTTGCGATCAAGGACGGCATGATCATGGTCGTCGGCGCGGACGAGGCGATGCCGCCGGCGCGCGAGGTGCTGGACGCGCAAGGGCTCCATGTCCTGCCAGGCGCAATCGACGTGCATGTGCATTTCCGCGACCCCGGCTATCCGCACAAGGAGGATTTTGCGACCGGTACGGCGGCCGCGGCGTTCGGCGGCGTCACCACCGTGTTCGACATGCCCAACACCATTCCGCCGACCGGCACCGCCGACGTGCTGGCGGACAAGCACCGCATCGCTGCCGCGAGTGCGCACGTCGATTTCGGCCTCTACGGGCTCCTCGGCGAGGACACGATCGAGCATGTGCCGGCGCTGGTCGAGGGCGGCGTGATCGGCTTCAAGCTCTATATGGGCAACACCTTCGGAAAGATTCCGAGCCCATCGACCGGCGCGATGCTCGAGGCCTTCGAGGTCGTCGCCCGCACCGGCAAGCGGGTGTCGCTACACGCCGAGACCAATTCGATCATGGAGCGGCGCGAGACGCGCATGCGCAATGCCGGGCGCCTCGATCCGCTCGCGCACCTTGCCGCGCGGCCCGCGGTGGTCGCGGTCGAGGCCGTGAGCCGCGCCGCCATTCTTGCGGAATGGACCGGAGCCCGCATCCACATTCTCCATATTTCGTCGGCGGAGGAGTTGCGGCCGCTGCGCGAAGCCAAGGCGCGCGGTGTCGACATCACCGGCGAGACCTGTCCGCAATATCTCTTTCTCTCCGCCGACGACTATGCCCGCCTTGGCGGCGTCATAAGGGTCAATCCGCCGGTGCGCGAAGCGCGCAACCGCGAGCCGATCTGGGCCGCGCTCGCCGACGGCACGATCGACATCATCGCGACCGACCACGCGCCGCATGCGCCGGAGGAGAAGACGCGCAACGATATCTGGACGGTCGACTGCGGCTTCCCCGGGGTCGAGACGCAGATGCCGTTGATGCTGACCGAGGTCAACGCCGGCCGCATGAGCATCTGCGACTACGTGCGCCGGAGCGCGGCCAATCCGGCGAAAATCTGGGGCTTGTATCCGCGCAAGGGCGTGATCCAGGCAGGCACCGATGCCGATCTCGCCATCGTCGATCTTGGGCGCAAATGGACGCTCGACGATGCCAAGCTGCAGTCGCGCTCCAAGATTACGCCTTGGAACGGCCGAGCGGTCACCGGCCTGCCGATCCATACGCTGGTGCGCGGCCGCTTCGTCATGCGCGACCGCGCGCTGATCGCCGATACGCGCGGGTGGGGCCGCTCGGTCCATCCCATCCAACGCATGCCTGACGCGGCTCCGCGCAACGCCGATCAAACCATGGACGCCATCGTCCGTGCCCGCGCGCCATCGGATCAAGTGGCATGATGCACACGCCCATCACCGAAGCCCAGGCCGAGGTCGACCCTTTCGTCGAGCTGCAGAAGGTGACGCATACCTATGGCCGCGGCGATAAGCGGGTGCACGCCCTCGACGCCACCGATTTGCGGATCGAGAAGGGCGACTTCATCGCGCTGGTCGGCCCGTCCGGCTGCGGCAAGTCCACCATCCTCAAGTTGGTGACCGGGCTGATCTCGGCGTCGAGCGGCGCCGTGCTCGTTGCCGGGCGTGAAGTGGGGGCCGAACCCGTTCGGGTCGGGATGGCGTTCCAGAATCCGACGCTGCTTCCCTGGCTGACGTTGCGCGACAACGTGATGCTGCCCCTGAAGATCGTCGCGCCGTTTCGGCAGGAGTATCGGGTCAAGCGCAAGACCGAGTTCCGCGACCGCATCGATGCACTCCTGGCGCAAGTCGGGCTTGCCGGCTTCGCCGACAAATATCCCTGGCAGCTGTCGGGGGGCATGATGCAGCGCGCCTCGCTGTGCCGCGCGCTGGTGCACGAGCCGCAGCTGCTCATGCTCGACGAGCCCTTCGGCGCGCTCGACCAGTTCACCCGCGAGGAGCTGTGGGGGATCATGCAAGACTTGTGGCTGACCCGGCGGCCGACCGTGCTCCTCGTCACCCATGATCTCAAGGAAGCCGCCTATCTCGCCAACCGCATCTGCGTCATGCAGGCGCGGCCGGGGCGCATCATCGAGGAAAGCGCCGTGGCCTTTCCGCGGCCGCGCACGATCGCGATGTCCTANGACCCCGACTTCGTGACGCTCACNCAGCGCCTGCGGGAGCTGATCATGAACGCGCGGCCCGGCAAGGAGACCGTGCAGTGAACCAGCAGCTCCGCCGTCGCTTCGCCTCGGCCGCCCTCATCATCGGCTTCTTCGTGGTCTGGGAGCTCTCTTGCATCGCGTTCGGGATCAGGGACATCGTCCTGCCGCGGCCGAGCCAGATCCTCTTCACGCTGTGGCAGCGCATGCCGGCAATCTGGCCGCACGCGCTGCAGACCCTCTACTCCACGCTGGTCGGCTTCGCGTTGGGCATTCTCGCCGGCGTCTTTCTCGGCACCTTGGTCGGATCGTCGAAGCTGGCCTACGACGTCGCCTATCCCCTGCTCATCGGGTTCTCCAGCATTCCGAAGGTGGCGGTCGTTCCGATCTTCGTGCTCTGGTTCGGCGCCGGCACCATTCCGGCAGTGCTGACCGCGATGATCCTGTGCGTCTTTCCGATCGTGGTGAACATTGCGACCGGACTCGCCACCACCGAGCCCGAACTCGAGGACGTCATGCGCGCGCTCAAGGCGACCAAGCTCGAGATTCTCACCAATGTCGGGCTGCCGCGCACCATGCCGTATTTCTTCGCATCGCTGAAGGTCGCGGTGACGCAAGCCTTCGTCGGTACCGTGATCGCCGAGACGGTCGCCTCCAATCGCGGCATCGGCAACCTGATGATGATCGCGAGCTCGAGCTTCGACGTGCCGCTGGTGTTCGCGGGGCTTCTGGTCCTCGCGGTGCTCGGCGTCGCGCTCTACGTCATCTTCTCCTTTATCGAAGTCCGGGTGACGGGATGGGCCCTTCGCAAAGACGAATTTGCGATGGGCTGACCGTGCCGTCGCAACCACAGGAGCGTCACATGTCGTTGGTACGTCGTCTGGCCGCGGTTCTTCTCGGCACTTGGGTTATTGGGCTCGTGTTGTCGCTCACGTGCGCGCTCGCGCAGGAGCCGACCAAGATCCGCTTTACGCTTGATTGGAAATATCAGGGCATCCACGCCTACGTNTTCTGGGCGCAGGAGAAGGGCTACTTCAAAGCCGAAGGCCTCGACGTCGATATCGACCAGGGCACCGGCTCGGCCGCGACCGTGACCCGCATCGCGTCGGGCACCTATGACGCCGGCTTCGGCGACATGAACGCCATCATCCAGCTGGCCGGGGGGAAGCCCGGCGAGCAGCCGGTGATGGTCTACATGATCTACAACAAGCCGCCGTTCGCCCTGATCATGAAGGCATCGAGCCCGATCAAGACGCTCAAAGACGTCGTCGGCCACACCATGGGCACGCCGGCCGGCGGCTCGGCCGGGCAGTTGTTCGCTCCGCTTGCCAAGATCAACGGCATCGACCCGGCGAAAGTATCGATCACGAACATGCAGCCGAACCTGCAGGAGCAGATGCTGCTCAACGGGCAGGTCGATTTCTCAGCCGTGTTCACGGTCACGAGCTACGTCAACCTGATCGGGATGAAGGTCGACCCGGACAAGGACATCCGCTGGATCTTCTTCGCCGACCACGGCGTCGACCTCTATTCCAACGGCATCATGGTGTCGCAGAAGCTTCTGAAGGAGAAGCCGAAGGCGGTCGCCGGTCTCGTCCGTGCGCTCAATCGGGCGATCATCGAGACCGCCGGCGCGACGGACGCCGCGATCGCGTCGATGGTGAAGATCGAGCCGCTGATGAATGCGACGCTGGAGAAGCAGCGGCTCGTCTATGCATTCAAGACGCACTTCGTAACGCCGGAGACCGACGAAATCGGCGTCGGCGACATCAAGGATGAGCGCATGGCGAAGGCCATCAAGCTCCTGGCCGAAACCTACGGGCTCGCGAATGTTCCGACGGTCGCAAGCGTCTTCGACCGCTCGTTCCTGCCGCCGAAGGATGCACGCGTGCTCAAGCTCAACATGTAGGTTGGCGTGGGGTTAGGGCAAACCGGCGTGACGGCGCATCGCATCGAAGTAGCGTGGCTGCTGCCGAACGCCAGCGATCCGGCGCTGGCGGATCGCACGGTCGCCATATCTGACGGCCGAGTCACCGTGGTGGAGCGTGCCACCGTGGGCGCCGGCCGCACGCTGGTGCTGCCTGCACTCGCCAATGCGCACGATCACGCGCGCGTGGTGCGGCTGAGTCAGGTCGGCAGCTTCGACGTGCCGCTCGAAGCCTGGCTCCCCTATCTTGCGCTGATTCCCGCGGTGGATCCGTGGCTCGCCTCGGTGGTCTCGTTCGGGCGCACCGCCCGCGGCGGCGTCGGCTCGGTGATGGCGCACTATACGCGGCTGCAGGGCATCACCGACTTTCCGACCGAGGCGCGCGCGGTGGCGAAGGCGGCCCGCGACGTCGGCGTCAACGTCGCGTTGGCCGTGCATTGCCGCGACCTCAATCCGCTCGTCTACGACCCGCACGGGGCACTGCTCGCGCAGCTCTCGCCCGCGGCCTGCGCCTGCGTCACGCGCCGCTTCCTCAAGCCGCCGCTGCCGGCAGCCGAGCAGGTGGCGATGGTCGAAGCGGTCGCCGCCGACATCGAAGGTTCCGGTGTCGCCATCCAGTACGGACCG